>Ga0315278_10006790_pt1 | contig 10412 bp, 6 predicted proteins | sample YL17G06_0_MG_FD_203880 | JGI IMG/M metagenome (GOLD analysis project Ga0315278, IMG submission 203880) | Sediment microbial communities from Yellowstone Lake, YNP, Wyoming, USA - YL17G06_0 | ecosystem: Environmental > Aquatic > Freshwater > Lake > Sediment | place: USA: Wyoming | collected... | reverse complement strand
CGTGGCGCCGCCGCCTTACCCAAGCAGGGACGTCACCCTGCGCGACGATCTGCTGCACGGCGGGTCCGCCCGCGACGACGAGCGTGTCGATCGGGCCGCGAAGGCTTGCGAGCGGCAGCGTGTCCGCGATGCGCAGGCCCGAGCCCGCGGCGATCGTCCCGCCGCGCGGGGAAGCGACGACGATGCGATACGGCGTCTGCGCTGCATCGCGCCGAAGGTTTGCCGCGGCGAACACCTCCGCGGGACCGACCAGATCGAGCGTCTGCACGCCGGGGTAGCCGACCAACACGACGAGGCGCTCGCGTGCGCGCGGCGCCGTCATGGCAGGATCTGCGGTCTGAATGTCATGGCTGCCAACGCCCCGCACCATACCCTCGTCTCGTCGTGCGCGTCCAGGGAGGAGTTTCGATGCGTTGCTTCGCGCCGCTACTCGTCGCCGTGCTGGTATTGCGAGGGCTCGCTGCGCACGCGGCGCCGCCGGTCATCGCGGTCGTGGCCGACAACGACGGCACCGAGACGACCGACTTCCTGATCCCGTTCGGCGTACTCTCGCGATCGGGCGTCGCGGAGGTGGTGGCGGTCGCGCTGCGCGAAGGTGCGGTGGCGTTGCACCCAGGGCTCCAAGTCGAGGTGGGCGAAAGCATCGCGTCCTTCGATCGGCGTCACCCGGATGGTGCTGCGTTCGTGATCGTCCCGGCGATGATGAATCCCGAGTCGCCCGCGCTGCTGGCGTGGCTGCGCGCGCAGGCGGCGCGCGGCGCGACGCTCGTCTCGATCTGTGACGGCGCCTGGGTCCTCGCCTATGCGGGACTCCTCGACGGCCGCGAGGCGACCGCGCACTGGGATTCCCTCGACGAGCTCCCGGCGAAGTTTCCGAAGGTGCAGTGGGTGCGCGATCTCCGTTGGGTGGACACCGGTCGTATCATCACGACGACCGGCGTCTCGGCGTCGATTCCCGCGTCGCTCGCGCTGATCGAGCGGATCGCCGGACGCGAACGCGCGGCCGAGGTTGCGGCGAGCATCGCGGAACCAGCGTGGAGCACGGCGCACGACACGAGCGCCTTCGGGCTCGATGCGACGCGGATCCAGACCGCCGCCACGAACTGGCTCGCGTTCTGGCGTCACGAGCGCGTCGGCATTCCGATCGCGGACGGCGTCGACGAGATTTCGCTCGGGCTCGCGGCCGATGCATTCGCGCGCACCTGGCGGGCCGAGCCGGTGCCGCTCGCCGCGTCGAAGCGCGTCGCGACCCGGTACGGGCTGCTGGTAGCCGCGCGTGGCGGTCCGGTTGACCGGCGATACGAGCTGCCGCCGACGGAGCCGTTTGCAGCGCCACCGATCGACCAGGTGCTCGCAGACATAACGACGCATTACGGCGGCGATACTGCGGACTTCGTCGCGGTGCAGCTGGAGTATTCCGGTCGCCGCTGAGGGCGATACCAGTACGCGGAATTGCGCGCCGGCTGGTAGTTACCCCGGGAATCTCTCGAAGGCGGGAAGTTCATGGGCGTGTTGCATCCAGCCGAGCCGCTCGGCCGTCTGGATCTGCACGGTCGGCGGCAGCGCCTCGGGATCGTCGAGTGTCGCGGATTGGATGTCGACGATACCGGGCAGCATCTCGGTATTGCGATAGAAGAGGCCGGTGCCGCAATCGGCGCAGAAGCTGTGCATCGCCGTACCTGACGAATTGACCGTCTTCGGGCTGCCCTGCGTGACGGTCACGTCGCCGTTCGGGTCGGGTGACGCGTTCCAGAGCGTCGTCGTGATCGTTGATGTCGTTCCGTGGTCCAGATCGAAAATATCCAACGCGGACATTTGCATTTGGGGCCTACACACGGCGCGTCGCTCGCGAAGGGCTACGGCTCCGAGGAGACGGTGCAGAGCTACGACTCGTCGATGGAGATGATTCGCGACGCGCGACATCTTGCCCAGCATGTGTTCCTGGGACCGACGTGCAACAGAAGGCCAGCGCGGCACGTGAGATCCTGACTCAGCTGGCGCGCTACTAAGATCCGGATGCGGTGCTGCCCGGCCCCGCGACGCACTGAACTACTCCAGTGTCGGAGCGAGGCTTGGATCGGCTCAGCCACACGAGCACAGCGCTAGCGACGAAGGCGAGGCACGAGATGGCCAACCAGGCGCCGAAATAGGGTGGCCGGTAGCGGAGTCTCACGCGCTCGGTCCCCTCCGGTGTCGAAACCGCTAGAAAGCGCACCTGCGCGGGAGCGACGTCCAGCTCCTCCTCGCCTGCGAAGGCACGCCAGCCGGGATCCCAGCTCACGCGCGTCACCAGCCAGCCGTCTCTGTCGCGGGCTTCAGCTGGGACCTCGATCTCGAGCTCGTTCGCTCCGTGCCACTGCATGCGCGCGGCCACGCCGGCACCCGCCCGCGCCCCACCTCGGATCGGTCGCTCGACGAAGATGCGCTCCGGGCGTTCCAGCAGCGACTTGCGCAAGCGAGCCACTGCGTCGTCCATGTCCGATGCGCTCTCGAGTTCGAGACTCGCGTGCCACGCGACGCAGGGCGCTGCGCCCTGCATCCGATAGAGCCGGAGTGGGCCTTGCTTCCACGCGAGCTCGAGGCGAAGCCTGGCGGGATCCTCGTAGTGGATCGACGTCATCATCCATCCCGCGCACGTCTGCTCGAGGCCCGCGATCACCTCGGGGCGCTCGAGGTCCTCGCGGAAGAGCGTCTCCGGATTCTTGACCGCGAGCACCCCGCTCATGAAGGCGTCATAGCGCTTCGGCACGGGAAAGCCGTATCCGCGCACGTCCTCGACGCCGAACACGGCAGGCAGGTTGGAGGGCGTCACGCGCTCGAAGATGACGCGCGGATGGGTCTCCTCCCGGAGGACGGTAGGAAGGTTGCGCACCGCGCGTCCGGGGTCGGCCCAGTCGCGGGGCGGCTGCGGGAAGTAGCCGTGATACACCGGAGCCAGATCGAGGAGCAGCAGGATCGGGACGAGCGCGAGCGCGACGCGCCGCTGCGCGTGCGAGGAGGCGAGGCGACCTGCGGCGAACAAAGTCACGGCGGAGGCGAGTGCGAACGGCGATCGAATCGACCACTGCTGCGAGAGTCCGAGCTGGCAGGTCGCGACTCCGCCGAGGAGCGCCGCAGCGGCCAGGCATGCGAAGGCGAGGGGACGCGGCTCGTGTCGGCCCTTGAGCCAGTCGCGCGCTGCGATCGCAGCCAAGACGCTGACGAATACCTGCGTCAAGAAGAGCATACGCGGATTGCTGTTCATCGAGAACGGCGGCACTCCTGTGACGAGTGCAGACACGGGGGGCCACCCGAACGCGAGGGCGGCGGCCAGGAACGCGAGGGCCGCGAGAACGATGAGTCGAAGACGGTCCTCGACGCCGCGCCGCCGCAAGCATGGAATCGACGCGAGCAAGAACACCCACGGCAGGAAGCCGATGTATTGCTGCTCTTCCTCGAAGTTGATGGCACCGGTCCACGAGCGGAGAGCACCGGTGAGGGGAGAGCCGAGGGCATAGGGGTCCCAGTAGAGCCGGTACGCCTCCGACGGCAGGATCCACTGCCCCGCCTGCTCTCGTTCCGCGAAGGTCGCCGAATCGCGAAGCATGTCCAAGAAGGGCATCAGCGCAGGAGTGGCCATCGCGAAGCCAAGCCCGATGGCGCCCAGACCCATCGCTCGCGCCGAGATGGCGGCGCGCCACGGATGCCAGGGCAAGCGCAGCAGAAGGTACGTGCCAGCTGCGAAGGTCACGTTGAACGTGGCCGGCGGATAGACGGCGGCCGCCGCGACGAGCGCTGCCAGCGACATGGGCAGGCAGGCCCGCAGCATCGCTCGAGGCCCGCTGGACATGGCCGCCCGAATGCGTTCGACACCCCACAGCAGCCAAGGGAGCGTCAGGTGCGCAATCACCCGAGGCAGTTGCTCGAAGTGGGCGAGAAAACCGGGCGCAAAGCAGAACCCGATCGCGACTGCGAGCGCCCATGCGGGATCGAGCGCCAGCGATCTCGCGAATAGGTACGCCCCGAGCCACATCAGGCCGAACCGCAGCCACGCCGCCCACGCGAATCCGTCGGGCCAGGGGAAGAGCAGGATGGGCCAGTTCACGGGGTTGAGCGGTCCCGACTCGCCCGCGCCGAGTAGCGGCTCACCGCCCCGGAGAAAGCGATTCCACAGCGGAAACGTCCCGTCGCGCAGTGCCGCGTGCACGACTGCGAGCGGCGGCGCATAGAGAAAGGCTTGGTCCGTGAGCAACGGGTTGCGCGGCGGGTGGCTCATCGCTTCGGCGCCCGTGATCGCGAACGGCACCGAGGTAGCCCACAGATCCACGGGGAGAAACGCAGTGCGCCCCGCAAGCGACGGCGCGAGTGCGATGGCCGCAAGCAGAAAGCCGCCGAGGCCCCCTAGAAGCGCAGTCCAAGGCGGCCTGCTTCGAAGCGGACGAGCATTGTCGACAGTGGCGATACTGATCCCAACGGTGAACCTCGCGATTCCAGCCCGCGCGGTCTGACCGAAGTTACCACGCAGCGCCGATGCGAAGCGGAGGGAAGTGGGTGCGCTGCACGCAGCGACCCGACCTGCGAACCGGTGAGCCGCTGTGCACGAGCGCGAGCCCGCGTACCAGGATCACCATCGGGCCCTAGGAGCCCTTGCTTCCCAGGGATCCGATGGGCACGGCCACGCGCCTGTGAAAACATGCCTTGTTCGGCCCGCTCGGGGGCCCCTGTGGAGGTGGCCGATGGTTCGCGTCATGGCGCTGCTGCTCACCGTGCTGACGGGCTTTTCGGGACTCGTCTACGAGGTCACGTGGCAGAAGTACCTGGCGACGCTCCTCGGCTCCGACAGCGAGGCGACGTCCGCCGTTCTCGGGATATTCCTGGGCGGCCTCGCTGCGGGCTACGCCACCTTCGGGCGCGTGACGGCGCGCATCGGCGCGCGCGCTGCGGCGGCAGGAGTCGTGCCCCGCTGGCTCGTTCTCTACGGCGGCATCGAAGCGACGATTGGCGTGTGGGCTCTGCTCTTCCCGATCTTGTTCCGAGCCGTGACCGCGCTTTCCGTCGCCATACCGCACGCAGCCGGGGGGGCCGGCTTCGCCCTCGACGTTGCACTGACGGCGCTCCTCATCGGCCCTCCCACTCTCTTGATGGGCGGCACGATCCCCGTGCTGACGCAGGCCCTCGCTCGCGGGCTCGAGGATGCGACGCGCGTCCACGCATGGGTGTACGCCTTCAACACAGCGGGAGCCTTCGCGGGTGCTCTCGCGGCTGGCTTCGTTCTCATCCCTCGGCTAGGCCTCGAGGGCGTGGTGGTGGCCATGGGCGCCGTGAACCTGCTCGCTGGCGCTAGCTTCGCGGTGCTCGGGCGCTCGGCAGATCGCTGGCAGCAACCGCTGCGAACCCCATCGGCGCCGCCGGCGTTACCTCGCGAGTTTGCAGCGCTCTCCGGGGTCGCACTGCTCGCGGGCTTCTCGATGATGACGATCCAGACCGTGCTGAACCGGATCGGTGCTCTCTCTCTCGGCACTTCGCAGTACACGTTCTCGATGCTCGTCGCCGTCTTCGTGCTCTGCATCGCGATCGGCAGCATGGCGGTCTCCGCACTGCCGCGGATTCCGCCGGGCGTCGTCGTCGCCTCGCAGTGGTTGCTCGTGGCGTTGTTGGCGCTCCTCTATCCCCAGCTCGAGAATGCGCCTTATTGGGCCCACGCGCTGCGCGCCACGTTCCACAACCAGCCCACGGCGTTCGGCCCCTATCACGCCGCGGTTTTCTTCAGGCTATTGGCCGTTCTCGCGATTCCCGTCGGCCTCTCGGGCGCGCTGTTGCCCTTGCTCTTCCATCAGCTCCGACGCGAACAGGCAGATCTCGGCGCAGTGGCCGGGCGCCTGTACGGCTGGAACACGCTGGGCTCGCTATTCGGTGCACTCCTCGGCGGCTACCTGCTCCTGTTCAGGCTCGACCTCCACCATGTGTTCCGCATCGCCCTCGGCGGGCTCGCCTTGATGGCGGCGCTCCTCACGGCGCGCCTGCTCCCGCGTGCCCGCATTGCCGCGTTGTTGCTCGCGGCTGCCACGATCGCTGGGTTGTTCGCGCTTCCGGCCTGGCGCCCCGAACGCCTCGCTGCAGGTGCGTTCCGGTCGTCATCGCCGACCCCCTACTCGTTCAAGGGTCCCGCGACCTTCTACGACGCGTGGAACCGCCAGCGGCATTTCGAGTTCTACGACGACGATCCCGTGACCACGGCCACGGTGATCGGCAGCGGAGACTCGAACTCGGCCGGGCTCGCGATCGCGACCAACGGCAAGGTGGACGGGCAGATTCCCGGCGACGACCCTACGACGGTGCTGCTCGCGATCCTGCCATTGCTATTCGCAGACAAAGCGGAGAGCGCGTTGGTCATCGGCCTCGGAACCGGCAGCACGGCGGCGGCGCTCGCGCGCCAACCGGAGATGGCTCGCGTGAGCGTGGCCGAGATCTCTCCAGCCGTCGTGCGAGCAGCGCCGCTCTTCGATGCGGTGAACGGAGGCGCGTCGAAGAATCCGAAGATCGATGTCGTCCTCGGCGACGCGTACCGAACGCTGCGGCGGAGCCCGAAGAACTTCGACGTCATCGTCTCGGAGCCGAGCAACCCCTGGGTGAGCGGCGTGGAGATGCTCTTCAGCCGAGAGTTTCTCCAGGTGGCGAAGGAGCATCTCGCACCGGGCGGTGTCCTCGCACAGTGGACGCACCTGTACGAGATGGACGACGATGCCGTCGCGCTCGTGCTCCGCACCTACGCCTCGGTCTTCGATCGCGTTGCGGTCTGGTTCGGGCTCGGCGGAGACTTGATCCTTCTTGGCTTCGACGACGCCGGCGGACGCATCGATCTCCGGCGTGCCGAGACGCGCCTCGAGGCCCCCTGGATGAAGGAGTTGCTACAGAGCATCGGGATCGAAGACACCGCCGGGCTCCTCGCCCACGAGCTCCTGCCTGAAGGCGTTCTCGCAGCCACGCACCTCGAAGGCGATCTCCACACGCTGCTGCATCCGCTCCTCGGGACGCGGGCTGCACGGGCCTTTTTCAGCGGCGGCATTGCGCAGCTCCCGCCCACCCACAGTGGGGCTGCTGCGCGGATCGGTGCCGACCACTCGCTGTTGCGCCAGCTTGCGCTGCGCAGCGGGGGCCGCTTGCCGGACGCTGCGCGCAGGAGTGCCGTCACCGAAATATGTCGCTATCGCCCGGTCAGCTGCGCCACCTGGCTCGCAGCGTGGCGCGTCCAGGACCCCGAGTCCCTCGCGCTGGCGTCCGTGACGGCGAAGATGGCGACGAATCCCGTCCTCCGAGATGCGCTTGCGCCGAACCTGCAGGCGATCCTGGCGCAGTTGCTCGGAGCGAGGCCCCTCGTCGGCACGGTCTCCCTCGAAGCCGCACGGCTCGCTACGCAGACCTATGCGCGTTACTACACCCACGCGGAGCCGCTCCTTTCATCGACACTTATCGACGTATGGGAGCACTGCAACGACGGAGGCCAGGGAGGGTGCCTCGAGGGGCTCACGCGGATGCGGCAGGAGCTCGGGTCGGTACGCTAGCTGCGATCACTGCGAGGGTTCGGGCAAGGCGTCGTCGGCCGCGTCGGCTCGGACCGGCGGCGGTCGACTCGCAGCGCGCTCCAGCTGCAGCTGAATGCTTCGGATCCGTTCCGACTTCGGGTCGAGCTCGGCGGCGTGGTCGAGCGCCGTGCGGGCGCGCTGGAACTCGCCGAGCTCGAGCCGCGTCTGCCCCGCCTCCAGCAGGGCGGTCAGGTTGTCCGGAGCGAGTGCGAGCGCTGCTTCGAAGGCATCGACCGCCTTGGCCGCCTCGCCCTCCTCGCGCAGGCTGATGCCGAGCCCAATCCACGCCTGAGCGGTCGGGAAGATCTCGATGCTGCGCCGGAAGTGCTCCTGCACGAGCTCCCGCCTGGCGCCGTTCCTTGCGAGCGTCACGGCCAGGTTGTTGTGGATTCCGGCGCTGTCGCGCCCGATCCAGTGCATCCGCCGCGTCGCTTCGAGCATGCGTCCGACGTCGTTGGTCTCGAGCGCGCGCCGGTAGCCGAACTCCATCTCCCAGAGATTCACGACGGCGACGACTAGTGAGAGCGCACCAATGCACCACGCCATGCGGCGCACGGCGTGTCTCCCGAACCCCGACGCCGGCGTCACCGGGACGCTCCCTTGTGCGCCCCCGCTCCGCAACAGGAGGCCCGCGATGCGCCCGTCGCGCAACTTCCAGATGGCTCCGTCGAGAATGAAATGATGGAGATTCACAACGGAGAAGACCAGGGCTCCCATTCCTGCCTGGAACGGAATGGTGCCGAGCAGGCCGGGCGCGAACAGGACGGTGGGGAAGATCGTGAGGCTCATCCCGGCGAGCAGCGTCTTGCCCAGGTAACCGGCCATGCGGAACGACGGCTCGGATCGCTTGGCGTAGTAGGCTGTGACCCAGAGGTATTGGATCGAATGCGCGAAGGCGATCCAGAACGTCGACATCACCAGCGAGCTGCTCGTCAGCAGCCCAAAGAAGGCGAGCGCAGATGGGATCGAGAACCAAAGCGCCTGGAGGCCGATCAGCGCAACGGTCGGACCGAGATCCCCTGGAGAGGCCTGGCGGAGCATCGCGAACGCCCAGGTCCCGAGCACGACGACGTAGCCAGTTGCGACCAGCGGCAGCGCCACGCGGATCCACGGGTCGGGAATACCGAGCGATCGGAAGCGGTAGACGTCATTCGGAAAGTCGATCAGGGGCGCCACGCTCAGGGTGCCGATGGAGCCGTGCATCGTCAGGAAGGTGAGCAGGAACGACAGCAGGAATGACGCATAGAGCAGCTTCTTGGGGCCAGCGGGCACGGCGACCCCTCGCCGTCGCAGGAACATCAGGCCTAGTCCGTAGTTCTGGCCGGCGAAGTGCCAAGGCGACCAGGTGATGTAGGCGGTGAGCAGCAGCGAGCCCAGCCACGCCGCATGGAGGCCGGCGACCAAGAGCACGCCCATCACGGCCGTGACGCAGAGAGTGAAGAACCCGTAGCGGTGTCGGTCCTCCGGATCTTCGCTGATGCGCAGCAGGGTGGCGCCGTAGTGAGGCGCGTTCAGGAGCAGCGTCCCGGCCGCGACCGTGAGCGCCACCCAGGGTGCGAACGCCGAGCTCGCGAGTGGCACCAGCAGGATGGCCATCAGCGCTACGTAGCCGGCACCGCAGCCGAGGATCAGGTCCGGGACCGGACCGAAGAACCAGCGCTGGGAGGTTTGTGTGGTTGCTGCCAATGGCACTGAACTCCGCGCGTGAGAACCCCTGGGGGCATAAGGTATGGCTGCCCGCACGCCGTGGCAACCGACGCTCGGCCACGCGGCCCAGGATCTCCAGCCGGCCAAGTTCGAGGCGATCTACGATCAGACCCAAGAGAGTCCGACCACGGAGGCCGGACTCAACTAACCGAGTCTCCGAAGAACCCGGCGGTTAAGGCTCCATGTAGGCGCGATGTGACGCAAGAGTCGTCCGAAACGACCGGCGGCGCGTTCGAGATCTCGACCACCACGCCTCGCTCACGAGGACCACAAAGGCGCCATCCCGCACCGCGGCGAAGAAGCCTTCGGACGGAGTGCGAAACTCGTCGTCGTGGACGCGCTCCGAAGGCGGACGTGTCGACATAGACGCGGAGCGGACGTCCGCCGGCTCTGGATCGCGGTTTCGCCACTGGCTCATTCCGTCATCCAGACACGCACTCCGGCGAATGTATCTGCGAATCGGCGGCAGCGCCGTCGCCAGCGTCGAGGCCTGGATCCGATAGGGCTCAGTCGAGCGCCCGCACCCGAGGGAGCAAACGGGATGGATCGACGAGATGTGAAGCGGATCGTCGCCGCCGCCGCGCTCATTGCGCTCGCTGCCCTCACTCGCCCCCGAGCGCGCCGCTCGCTTTGAGCTTCGCGATCCGCTGCGCGTCATAGCCGAGTAGCTTGGCGAGCACCTCGTCCGAGTGCTCGCCCACCGTCGGCGCCTTGCTCGGCTCCGGCAGCGTCTCGCCGAGGAATCGCACCGGGAAGGGCAGCATGTCAGCGCCGTGTCGCTCGTGTGCGTACCACGGAAACCGATTCTGGAACTGCGGGTCGTCCGCGATCGTCTTGGGCGTGTTGACCGGCGCGATCGGGAAGTTCTTCTCGCTCGCGAGTGCGATCCACGCGGCGGACGTCTTCGTCGCGAAGATCGTCCGCAGCTCTCGCTGCAGCTCGCGATTGCCGCGCGCGTGGTCGGCGAACTTCGAGCCGGGCCAGCGCTCGAACAAGTCCTGGCGGCCGACCGCTTCGCAGAAGTTCTTCCAGAACGCCTGCTCGCTGGCCATGAACAGCACGAAGCCGTCGCTCGATTCGTAGATCTGGTAGCGGACGCCTTCCTTCATGCCTGCGGTGCCGGGCGCGCGACGCTCGTAGTTG
>Ga0315278_10006787_pt1 | contig 10415 bp, 7 predicted proteins | sample YL17G06_0_MG_FD_203880 | JGI IMG/M metagenome (GOLD analysis project Ga0315278, IMG submission 203880) | Sediment microbial communities from Yellowstone Lake, YNP, Wyoming, USA - YL17G06_0 | ecosystem: Environmental > Aquatic > Freshwater > Lake > Sediment | place: USA: Wyoming | collected... | reverse complement strand
TCTCCCAAATCGGGACAGTGAAGGTGCCGAGGATGGAGCTGATCACGCCGATACCGCGGATGATCAGGGGGAACACGATCCATTTCAGGCTGTGGGTTGGATCCAGTGCGACCAGCGTGAGCCCCAGGATCAAGGCCGAGATGATCGTTACTTCATAAGATTCAAAGATATCGGCAGCCATCCCGGCGCAATCGCCAACGTTATCGCCCACCAGGTCAGCAATTACGGCGGCGTTGCGTGGATCATCTTCAGGGATGTCTTTCTCTACCTTGCCCACCAGATCTGCGCCAACATCGGCTGCTTTGGTAAAGATGCCACCACCCACACGCATAAACAGGGCTATCAGCGTGCCGCCAAAGCCAAATCCGAGCAAGGCATCGGGAGCGGCCCGGCCATAAAGAATAAAGATGAGGGTACCACCGAACAGGCCCAGGCCATCGGTGAGCATGCCGGTGATCGTACCGGCATAGTAGGCGATGGTCAGGGACTCGGTGAAGTCGCGCCGGGCGGCTGAGGCGACGCGGACGTTAGCCTGAATGGCCATGCGCATGCCTAATTGTCCGACCAGCATCGAGAACGTAGCGCCCAGGATAAAGGCGAACCCGCGGCCAATCGCGACGATAATTTGGGCGTTTTGCGGGCCAAATTCCTGGATGGCTTCTCTTGAGGGTGGGACTATATAGACACTCAGGAAGAGCACCACCGCCAACACAATGATGAGCGGTAAGATCGTGCGGAGCTGGCGATTCAAATAGCTTTCGGCGCCTATCCGGATGGCGTTCCACACTTCTTGCATTTTATCAGTGCCTTTGTCTTTCTTTAGCACCTTCCCACGTAGAAACCAGGCGTATATCAAACTGATAAAAGCAGTGGCCAATACGAAAATGACAGCGATCTGCTCAAATGGTGTCAGACCGTGTCTGCTCCCGAGCCAAAGTAGATCCATATCCTTCTAACCTCCATTTCAGATGATGAGTTTGTGACAAAAAAAATACCCATACGCCGTTGCGGATGGGCTATTCTACTGCATGGGTTATGTGCTCATTGCGAAAGATAGCAAGTTAACTGGATAGCGCATGATGGCTTATTTTACTCAACCAACCGTGAAAAGTCAAATCATTTGGAAAAAATTAGTGTTTGGTTAAAGTCTTTCTTACCACTTGACTTTGACTCTTTATTTAATGTATAACCTTACTCGAGTGTGTTGTTAAGGTAACGCCGAGAACAGCAACGAAATCAGAGAGTTGTTTACTCCCAAACAGCACAGCCGCCGATTTAGGCTGGTGTGCTGTTTGTTGTAAAGAGATACCTCACCAGGAGTATAGAATGATCCGTGTTGAAGAGCTGACTAAAGATTATGGAGCACGGCGTGCTATCGATCAATTAACGTTCAATGCCGATAAGGGGGAAATCCTGGGTTTCTTAGGGCCAAACGGGGCCGGGAAAACCACTACCATGCGTATCTTATCCGGATACATGCCGCCCACCTCGGGCAAGGCAGAGGTTGCAGGTTTCGATGTGGTCGAACAATCTTTGGAAGTTCGTCGCAGGGTAGGCTATATGCCTGAGACAGTGCCACTCTACCCGGAAATGACGGTGTTCGATTATCTTAAGTTCATGGCTGACCTCCGCCATATGCCGGACGCCGAGGACCGGGTGGATGATGCACTGGAAATGGTTCACATGGGAGATCGCGCTGGTGGTTATATTGGCAACCTTTCAAAAGGGATGCGCCAGCGGGTGGGGCTGGCCCAAGCTTTGATCCACAAGCCAGAGGTACTGATCCTGGACGAGCCAACGATTGGGTTGGACCCGGTGCAGATTATTGAAGTACGCAAGCTAATCCGCGAGATCGGCCGGGATCACACCGTGTTGCTCTCAACGCATATCCTGTCTGAAGCGCAACAGCTTTGCCACCGGGTGTTAATCATCAATAAAGGGAAGATAGTCGTGGAAGATACCCCTGAGCGCCTGCAAGCTCGCCTGGCCGGCGCTCAACGGATCACCGTGAAGGTAGGTGGTGATGCCGATGGCCTGGAACGCGTCGTCGGCGCTGTTACTGGAGTGGCGCATATTTCAGCTTCTATCGATGGCGGACTGGAATACGAATCAGCCGCCGGTCAGGACGCCCGACCGGCAGTTGCGCGCGCGGTAGTTGGAGCCGGCTATGACTTGTTGGAGCTACACCCGATCGGCCTCAGCCTGGAGGAAATTTTCCTGCAATTAACCAGGGATGAGCCCACGCCACCTGCCCCGGATGATGGCGAGCCGGTTGAAGACGAACCGGATGTCGCGTAATTATTCTTATCAAGGAAGGATCTAGGCATGCGTAATATTTGGACAATTGCCAATCGAGAATATAAGTTGTATTTTGCCAGCCCGGCGCCTTATCTGATCACTTTTATGATCTTGCTGGTGATTGGCGTACTTTTTTATATGGATATTCAATTCGGTGCTCAGCAAGGCGCGCCGATGGGGGTAGAGGTTGTCCTGTCGCCGATGGCATTCCTGCTGATGCTGGCCACACCGGTTATTACAGCCCGACTGCTGGCTGAAGAGCAGCGCATGGGGACGATCGAGCTGCTGCTTACCGCCCCGGTGCGAGATTGGGAGCTGGTGGTAGGCAAGTGGCTGGGCGCTTTCATGCTGATGCTGACGATCGCCGCCGTCTCCATCATCTACCCGCTCATCCTGAACCGGTTAGTGAGTCCAGGGATCGATCAGGGGCCGGTGCTCAGTGGATACCTGGGGATTGTGTTATTATGCGCGGCTTTGGCGGCTATAGGGGTGGCAATCTCTGCGTTTTTCAGCAGCCAGATCGCGGCTTTCGCTACCACCCTGGGCGTGTTGATTTTTTTGTGGTGGATTGTGGGCTTTTTAACCCAGCTAGGGGGCGGCGCTGGCCTATTTTCGCAAGTGGTTGGCTATTTAAATATTAATACTCACTTTTACAATAACATGTTGCGAGGAGTGATTGACCTGCAGGATATTGCATATTATTTGAGTCTGACCGCGCTGGGGCTCTTCGTCGGAACTATGGCGGTAGAGACGAGGAGGTGGCGATAATGGACAACAAATGGCGTCGTTTTGCTCCAGTAGGCCTTTATATATCTCTGGCAGCCGCCATCTTATCGGTTGGCTTGTATATCGTCCAGCGCCAGCTCACCCTGGCTTTGGAGATCAGCCTGGGGTTTGTGATCATTGGCCTGGCTCTTTTTGCGGTATTAGATCCTAACAGGGTGCGTGCGGCCTTGACTGGCCGGCAGGCGCGTTATGGCAGCAATGCCTTGGTTCTGACCGTTGCGTTTTTAGGCATCCTGGTGGTGGTGAATTACCTGGTGTTTAACAATTCAAAGCGCTGGGACCTGACGGAGGGTCAACAGAATACCCTCTCCCCAGAGACATTGACTACCCTCACCAGCTTGAGTTCTCCAGTCAAGGCGCAGGCATTTTTCTCTTCGAATATACCTGCCGATCAGGCTAAGAGCATATTGAATGAGTACCAGCTCCAAAGTAAAGGTAAGTTCCAGTATGAATTTATTGACCCGGTGAAGGACCCTGTGGCAGCCCAGCAGGCTAAAATCGCTCAAGACGGCTCGATTGTGTTGAAGATGGGCGACACCCAGGATATTGTAACGTCGGTCAGCGAGCAAGATTTAACCAGTGGCCTGATCCGCCTGATAAACCCGGAGACACGGGTTGTCTATTTCTTGACCGGTCATGGAGAGCGCAGCATCGATCAAGCCGATAATAAGAACTTTACCGTTGCCAAGCGTGTGCTGGAAAGTAAGAACTACACGGTCAAGCCTCTAAATCTGCTGGCAGACAAGGCGATTCCTCAGGATGCGAAGGCGATCCTGATTGCAGGCCCGGATAAGCCAATTTCACAAGAAGAAGTGGCGTTACTGGACCAGTATCTGGCAAAGGGCGGGGCGCTCATTGTTATGGAAGAACCTGTTGCTCTGACGCAGTCCGGCGATTCGCCTGACCCGTTGGCAGATTATTTCGGAAAGAACTGGGGTATTACACTCGCGCAAGACATCGTGGTAGACCCAACCTCGGGTCAACTTGCCTTTGCAGTCGGCGTCCAGTCGGCCGATCACCCCATCACAGAAAAACTTACTACCCAGGCCAGCATCATGCCCACTGCACGCAGCCTGACCATCAGCAGCGCCTCCTCCGGGAAAACACTATCCGAACTGGTGAAAACCACCCCAAATGCCTGGGGAGAGACTGACTTAACCAATTTGGTGGCTGGAGCCTCACCCAAATTCGATGATGGCACCGATGTAAAAGGCCCTGTGATATTGGCCGTGGCTGCCCAGGACTTCCAGAACCAGGGCCGTGTGGTGGTGTTCGGTGATGCGGATTTCGCTTCGGACGGGAACTTCCAGGCATATGCCAACGGCGATTTGTTCATCAATTCGGTAGACTGGGCGGCCGGCCAGGGAAACATCATCAACCTGACGCCTAAACAGACTAAAACACGCATGATGCTGCCACCCCAGCAAACCGCTATGAACCTGATCATGTTGGGAACGGTAATCATAATACCTGGGATGGCTTTGGTGGCTGGGGTTGTTGTTTTTATCCAACGCCGCCGGAGAGGGTAGAGAGTATGATCCGGCGAACTACGTGGATAATTTTGGCGGTTTTCGTCATCCTGTTAGGCATCGTCTGGGCGTTCCCGCGCATCCAGAGTAAGTTGCCGGGTTCTGCGAATGCGACGGCTACTCCTGAGACGAAGTTCCTTGTGAACCAGGACGAGAAGAATATCAAGAGCTTGCGCGCCGAATCTTCGGCGGGAAAATTGATGGCCTTAGGCCGGGATGCGAATGGTGTATGGATGCTGGTAGAGCCAGCTGGCAAGCAAATTGATTTGGGGTCGGCCGAATCGGGCGTCACCCAACTGCTCAGTATGCCAATTACACTCACTCTGGAACCAACTTTTGATCCGGCATCGATAGGACTGAACCCACCGATTTATACGATCACTTTGGATCTGGTGGATGGTAAGAAAACGGTCATCAAGGTTGGCAAGCTAACTCCCATAAAGAACGGCTACTACGCTCAGGTGGATGACGGACCGGTGACAGTGGTTAATAATTATAGCCTGGATGCTTTCCTGAATATGCTGGATCACCCGCCTGTCCAGGAAACACCCACCTCAACGGTTTCAGCGACTGCCACCCTGACAGATACTGTGACGACAACACCTGCAACGCCGCCGCTGCCATCATCAACGGTATCCCCGGCTGCTACAAACCAACCTTAACAGGATAGGCATTTTGTAATCGGTTCAAGGCGTTGGATGAGTTATAAAATTGGGTATTGATTTTGTTTAAAAAAAAGTGTATTCTGTATTAACGGTTAAACCTTTTTTGGATAGGAGTGTAATGTGATTGCTTTCCGAAGGGTTCCCGTAGGGACCTGTTTATTTTGGCGGGTGTGGGAGTCGAAATGATTGATGAAGAATTGTTACATGATATTGACGAACAAGATGGGCATCCTGCGATCGCACGCTTGATCGAGTTGGGACGTCAAAAATCGTTCGTGACGATTGATGATATCCTGAGCTTATTCCCTGATGCGGAACAGGACGTTGACCAACTTGAAGAAGCTTTTGCGGCATTAATCAGCGCGGGCATTCCTTACCTGGACGAGACGGTGGTTGGTGGGCCAAGTGAAGAAGACCTGGTTGAGGAAGAGGAAGTAGAGGAAGAGACTCACCGGGGCCTGGTTGTGGATGATAATTACCTGGCGAACATCGATACAGACGATACGATCGGTTTATACTTAAAAGAGGTTGGGCGGGTACCACTACTGACTGCCGGAGAAGAGGTAGAACTGGCGCAGCGCATAGAGCGCGGCCGCCTGGCGCGTGAGGAGATGGCGCGGGGCAATGTCAGCCCACGCCGCCGCCATGAGCTACAGCGTCTGATCGAGGATGGCTGGGCGGCACGCGAACACCTGATCACTGCGAATTCTCGCCTGGTGATTAGTGTCGCCAAGAAATATATGGGCCGCGGCGTACCGTTCCTTGACCTGATCCAGGAAGGCAATATCGGTTTGATCCGGGCCGCCAAGAAGTTCGATTACCGGCGCGGCCACAAATTCAGCACTTATGCTACCTGGTGGATCCGCCAGGCGGTAACCCGCGCAATTGCAGACCAGGGGCGTACAATCCGCGTGCCGGTGCATATGGGCGACCAGATCAACAAGCTGCTGCGCGTCCAGCACCAATTAACTCAACGCCTGGGGCGTGACCCAACCGTAGAAGAGCTGGCTAATGCCTTGGAAGTCACTCCCCAGAAAGTGGAGAATATGATCCAGGTGGCACGCCGGCCCTTATCATTGGAGACCCCTACAGACGATGAGGAGGACTCGGTCCTGGGCGATTTTATTCAGGATGAGGAAGTACCTGCACCGGACGATACAGCAACCTACAACTTACTGCGAGAGCACCTGGAGAGCGTCTTGAACAGCCTGCCGCCGCGTGAGGTGCGTATCCTGCAATTGCGTTATGGTTTGCTGGATGGTCAGGCTTATACTCTTGAGGAAGTAGGCCGCAAGATGGGTGTAACGCGCGAGCGTGTCCGGCAAATCGAGGCCCAGGCGCTGAGCCGGCTACGCCACCCAGCCATCCGGCGTAAGCTGCGCGAATATCTTGGTTAAATAAATAACGTAAGTCCGCGATAATAAGAAATTGATACAAAGATAAGCCTATTCATTCTTAACTTTAAGCGGATATGAAGCTTTTTCTTCAACCTGCGTTGGCCCGGGAGCGATTTGATGGAAGGGAAGGAAAAAATGGACCCAATTACTTCTGCTATTATCGCCGCCCTCGCCAACCTTAGCTCCACAGTGATTAAGGACGCTTATGATGCACTAAAAACTGTCATCAACCGAAAATGGGGCGCTGACAGCCAATTGTCAAAAGCTGTTAAGAATCTGGAGGAAAAACCAGACTCTTCCGGACGCAAGGAAGTTCTTCAGGAAGAAGTCAAAGCAGCCAATGCCGACCAGGAACCTCAGCTTCACGAGTTAGCCCAAGCTATCTTTAAAGCGGTTGAAAGCTTGCAAGCCCAGACGTCTGGTTCAACCACGATCAGTCAAAAGGCTGGCGATAATGCCGTCCAGATTGGACAGGTATCCGGAGATGTCAACATCAAACGGTGATTTACCTAACCAACCACCTGGTGAGCAAATCCAGCAGGAAGCAGGCGATCAAGCCACCCTGATCGGCAAGGTAATGGGCGACCTGAAAATAGTATATGCCATCCCGGCAATCCTGGTAATCGCGGTTTTAGTCATTGCTATCGTTCTCTTATCAGGGGTGAATGTGCCGACCCTTGTGGCGATGATCGCTCCCAGCCCGACGGCTACCCTCACGCCTGCTCCGACCATAACCCCCAGCCCTTTGCCCACCCTCACAATCACTCCTGCCCCTGTCCCAACCATTGGCAAGACAAAAACCCCGCTGGTGATCAGCCCGATCCCATGTTATGACTGCGGGACGGTAGTCTTCGCGATCGCCACTCCGGTTGAACCCAGAACAATCAAGCCAGCCACTGTGATTAAGCTGCGCCAATTCCAAATTGATCCTACAATAAGTGATTATGAATATTCAGGGAGAGATTATCAGGTTTCTGAATTTAAAATGTCGTACCTTCACAAAAATGGGTGTGAGCCAGAAGTGACAGAGTTTTTACCTCAGATGAGAGCTGCACTCCAGTACATGGCGAGACAGCGTGGTCGCTTGGATTTATTGCCTTTTATTCAGACCGAGGATCAAATTCGTGTTTTGAGGGTAGAACGTCCAGAAGTAGTCAATGAACTCATTCCAACGACTGCTGAGTGGCAGAAGATGAGCCTGACGACCTACGAAGCCATGAACCAGTGGCTCCTTCATTGCATCGGTATACCGTGGCCGGCCTGGACCGTCACCTTTGAGAATACCTCTGACCAGGATCAGCTCATCACCCGGGTAATTTACCGTATCACAGGAAGAGGCTCTGCCAGGGGAGGCGAAGGCGGTCTGGTGAGTCCAAAAGCAACCTATATACACCAGATCGATTGGATAGTTGGCGACCAGGAAGTTAAACTCCTCCGCTATTTTGCGATCCCGGCGAAAGCAAATGCCAGCTTTGAGCTACAACTCACGACGGCCCACCCGGATTCGGGTATGGTGTGGGATATGCAGATATTCTTTGTGATCGATGAAGAACGAGGAGGTGTAAGCACCGATTCGTTTGGGTTGATCATGTCCGGTCTCCCAGCTCCTTGAACTTATCCAGAAAGTTATGAATTATCCTTCCGCTGGTCCTCCCCTGGATCGAAAAACAGGAAAGTTCTTGCGCCTGTTCTGGTTATTTCTCCTGGTTGGATTGACAATCTTATTGATTTTGATGCTTTCCTTACGGTTATATCAATTCTCGAAGCAGTCCACGGAAATGTCTAAGCAGTCCGCAGAAATGGCCAGTCAGTTTGATCATTTGCAGGCGACAGCCCAGGTGATTGCCACCCGTCTTGATAAAGCCGAAGAGGAAAAACGTGAAATAGCCAGTGAGAGCAATCGCATTTTAAAGGACCTCCAGGAAGCGAATCGGAAATTGGTGATGGCCCGTATCCAGGAGCTTGACCTCCAGGCGAAAATTGAGGAAAAAGAGCACCCACAGCTGAGCCTTTTGTTGTCCCTGGAAGCTAGTCAATTGGGCAACCCAAATCCTAAGCCAATAATCTACCAGTCAGTAATCGACCAGTTACAACAGATTGGCGGAAACGTTATGCCAAGTCCTCATATTGCAGCCGATTTTTTACAGTTCAGTCCTGACGGACATTGGTTGTCGGCAGGAATAAATGATATCACCTGGGTGTGGGATATGCACTCTGACCTCCAGAACACAAATCCAATCCAATTAGCTGGTGAGAGGAGTGCCTTCAGCCCGGATGGGCGATGGTTGGCTACAGGCGAGTTTGCGGCGGGAGGAACTTCTTATTTGTGGGACTTATATGCCGCAGACCGTTTTACACATCCAAAAATCATATCCAGGGATAAAAAGGGATTTACCGCTTTGTTATTTGATCCTGAAAGCCATTGGATTGCCTTGGGCAGTCGTTCTGGCGAAACATATTTATTGGATTTGCTATCGACCGATCCCACACCAAGCCCGGTCATCTTACCAAGAGAACCTGCGTTTGGTGGTGTAGAATCTGTAACATCCCTGGCCTTCAGCCCGGATGGTCGCCGGCTGGCGTCCGCTAACTTCAACTCTTTTATTTATGTTTGGGAAATTGCGTCTGAAAAGCCAATAACTGATCCACAAATCTTGGTTGGGAATTTATATTACGAAGTACGCTCTATAGCCTTCAGCCCTACCGGTCGCTGGCTTGCCAGTGCAGACACTGGGACTGTGCGCTTATGGGATATGGATGCAGAAGAACCTGGACAAAGTGGTCTTGTTTTGGCGAAAAATGTGGCGAATGCACCTATCGTAAACTTCAGTTTTGATGGGCGCTGGTTAGCATCGAACGGTGATGTATTCGACCGGCTATGGGATATGCAATCTGATGCTCCGCCGTTCAAACAAATCCCATTCAACGAGCATCCACAAGCGCCTGTTTACAGCCTGCACACGCATACGCCTATCTTCAGCCGGGATGGCAAATGGCTGGTTACTGGTGGAGCGAACAATACCATCCGCCTTTGGGATTTGGGAAGTAATGACCCGATGAGCCAGTTCTATGATTTAAAAGGGCATGATGATCCAATCACGGCCATGGCGATCAGCCCAAATGGACGCTGGCTGGTCAGTGGAAGCGATGACGGCTCTATTCGATTGTGGGAAATTCAGGCCCGGAGCCAGGCGGCTAATCCCATAGCCTTGCATTATGATCTTCAAAGATTCTCGCTTCTGAGCGTCAGTTCGAATGGGAGGCTTCTGGCTGGCGTTAGTGAGAAAATACATCCAATGGTTGAAGGACACTACTATATAATGACCAATGAAGGCACGATGGTAGAAGAAAGGGTATCCTCTTTAGACCAATCCAATACAAGCAATGAGGACTCGATTGTACAAATATGGAATATTCCTCTCGACCTGTTAAATAACAAACTTGTCCAGTTCACTGGTCATACCGGGAAGATCCTGTCTATTGCCATCAGCCCAGATCAACACTGGCTGGTGGCAGGGGGCAAAGATAGCACTACCTGGCTTTGGGACTTACACAAGACAGATGCCGCAGACAAGCCGATCAAACTATCTGGGCATACGGTAGAGGTCGGAGCAGTGGCTTTTAGCCAGGATAGCCGTTGGTTGGTCACTGGCAGCCTGGATCTAACAGCCCGATTATGGGATCTGAATTCCGCTGACCCGTCCAAGAATCCAATTATCTTGCGGGGGCATGAAGCCGGT
>Ga0315278_10006786_pt1 | contig 10416 bp, 6 predicted proteins | sample YL17G06_0_MG_FD_203880 | JGI IMG/M metagenome (GOLD analysis project Ga0315278, IMG submission 203880) | Sediment microbial communities from Yellowstone Lake, YNP, Wyoming, USA - YL17G06_0 | ecosystem: Environmental > Aquatic > Freshwater > Lake > Sediment | place: USA: Wyoming | collected... | reverse complement strand
CACGGCCGCCAGCAATCCAACGAAGATCCCGAGGAAGATGAACATTTAAAAAACAAGTTTATACCAGAACAGCCCCGGGGCGTCAACGAGGGGGGATGGTTTTTCGTGAGTTTCGGGGGGGGCCGGAGGGGGGAACTCTGCCTGGCCGTCTGGCCGCGAGCGGCTGCGGGGGCCTCACATCTTGGCGATGGGGGCGACCTCGTCGCCGGCCTCCTCTTCGGCCTCGAGTTCGAGGCCTAGGAGCCGGGCTGTCCCTTCATAGACCATCTTCAGCGACTTCTTGGAGTCCTGGAGGTCGGCCAGCCGCTTCCGGACCTTCTGGAGTTCCTTCTCGACTTCCTCGTCGAGGTGGTCCAGCTGATGCTTAACCTCGGACATTGTCTTTTTGTACAGATCTTCTTGTTCCTTGCTCAGGCCCATGTGAAACTCCTATCGTTGGATATTATATGCTTTTCCATCTTCTTAGCCAATCTTTTTGGCCGCCTTGAAGACGATGACGAACGACTTCCAGACCTTGACGTCGACCCCGCCCTTCTTCGCCGGCCGGAATTTCCATTTTTTCATGGCCGTCTCGGCGGCCTTGCCCAGGCCCTTGTCGTCCTGGATCCCCTTGAGGATGCCCGTGTCGATGACGTTGCCTTTTTCATCGATGAGGGCGTTGACCGTGATCGACCCTTCCACGCCGAGCCGCTTGGCCGACGGGGGATAAACGGGGTCGACGGTTTTCAGCGTCATAGGCGGTTCGGCGACCGAGGCGAGGTCGACGAGGTCGCCCTCGTTGACCTGGGCAGTCGCAGGCGTCGCGTCCGCCGTCCCCGGGTTCACGGCGGCCCCGGCAGCGCCGGCCGTGCCCTGGGTCGGGTTCTCTTCTGTTTTAACCGGAGGCGCGCTCCCTTCCGTCTTGATAGGGGCCGGGCCAGCCTGGAGCGCCTGGGACCCTGCGGCGTTCTGGCTCTGGCCGTTTCCGGGGGCCGGCGGGTTTCCGAGCGTGGTCGGCGCAGCCGCGGGCGCGACCGGAATGAGGATCGCATCCTCGCTGCTGGGGCCGATATCGGCGACCGAGGTCTGGGTTATCACCCTGGGCCTGGGGGCCGCGGGCTTGGGTTTGTCTTCGGGCGGCGGGACGACCTCGGCCGGCTTCTCCGCGACGTTCGACTGGGTCACCGTCTGCGGCGCCTTCAAACCGTCGTCGGCCGGCGCGGCGTGCTGCTTCGGCCGGAGGATGAAGAAGCCGACCACGGCGATGACGGCGACGCCGGCGCCGACCGCGAGGAGCGGAGAGAAGGACTTCTTGGACTTATCTCCGCAGACGTCCGTGAAGATCTGCGACGAAGAGATGACCTCGGCCTCCCGAACATTTGTTCCCGGCTTGGCCGGCACGGCCCTTTCTTCCGCCTTTTGCCGCTTTGGAGCGGGGGGAGGCACCGGGGTCCGGGGCTTTTCCGCGGGCTTTTCAGTTTTCTTCTTGTCGGGCGTGAAGAACGGCGAAGTGTCGGATCCGGGATCTCCCGGGGTCAGCGTGACCGACGGCGCCGGCTCCGCGGGCCGGGAGAACGCGCCGGCCGGAGGGGCGACCGGGGCCGGCCTCGGCCTCTCCGCGACCGGCTTTTCGGCGACGGCGGGAGGAGGGGGCGGGGTCGGCTTCGGTTTGACGATGACCGGCGGCGGCACCGGGCGGGGTTTCTCCGCAGGCGGCGGTGGCGGCAGGGGTGCCGCTTTGGGGACCTTGACCTTTTCCTTGTTGAGGTCGAGACCGGCCAGCGCGGACTTGAGGAACTGGTCGATGTCGACGTTCCCGTTCCCGTTCCCATTCCCGTTGTCTTTGTGTTCCGCGCGCTCCTGCGGCTTGTCTTCAACGGCCTTGCGATGCGGCGTGGGCTCGGCGTCGGCAGTCCTCAGAAGCTCGTTGGCGATCGTATCGAGCCGGGCTTCCATGGACGGCTCCTGGCGACTCGGCTCCCGGACCTTTGTTTTCGGGATCTCCCTGCGCAGTTTTTCCAGGTCGGCCGACCAGGCGAATTCCTCCTCCGCGGGCTTGGGCTTATCGGCCTTGCTGGAGTCGGCCAGCACGGATTCCGGCCGGGCTTCCTTGGCCGGCCCAGCCGGGGCAGGTTCCGCGGCCGGCTTCTTCTCAGGTTTTCCGAGGACGGCCTCGATCGAGGCCAGGACTTCGGCCATCTTGAGGGGCTTCTCGAAGTATTCGGACGCCCCGTAGGTGCGCAGGGCTTCCGTCCTGTAGACGCGGTCCTTGTAAACGCCGGTCATGATGAAGACGGGCGCCAATGAATTCCGTTCCGAGGTGATCCTCTGGCAGAGCTCGAAGCCGTGGACCTTGGGAAGCATGGCCTCCATCAGGACGAGGTCCGGAGATTCCTTGTTGAATTTGTCCCAGCCCGCCTGGCCATCGCCGGCGGTGACGACCTGGAATCCTTCCCTGACCAGGATTCCCTGGAGGGAAGCCAGGGAGCTCTGGTCATAATCGATGACGAGGATCTTTTTCATTCCCATTTCCTAAGAATTCCTCCACCGCCGGAGGTCTCGTCCCGGCCGGGAAATGCCCTGCCGGAATACGTTACGGACGGCGATGTCGTTCGCATACCCCATTTTTTCCTCACCCCCAGCTTGGGTCAATCACCTCTTAAGGTGATTCCGGGGATGATTTCCCCCCCATCTCCGGGGTGAACGTGCCTTGGGAGTCGCCTCCGTCCGCCGTGGTTATGCTCCGCCATGTTTGATTGGCAAGGGCCGGCCGCCGCCCGTTTTGGCAGTGATGGGGGCTATGCATGGCCCCCATCACTGCCCGGGCAGCGTCCGCGAAAAACTTGAAGGATTCTATCAACGTATTCCTCATTTAGGGAACAGAAAATCTATGAAGGAGGGCGAAATGAACGAAGAGAAAAAGCACGGCCTCGGCTGGATCCCGGATTTCCCGGATTTTCGGGACTATACCGGAGAAACCAAAAACGTCCGGGATATTCTGGCTCCGACGGGCCTCCCGGCCTCCGGCGCCGACCGCGGCGGCCGCAAGCCGCGCGTCCCGCTCCCGGCCGCCGTCGACCTCCGCGAGTGGGCCTCGCCCGTCGAGGACCAGGGCGGCCTCGGTTCGTGCACGGCCCAGGCGGGCGCGGGGATCATCGAGTATTACGAGCGCAAGTCCTTCGGGCGCCACGTCGAATCCTCGCGCCTCTTCCTTTACAAAGTGACCCGGAACCTCATGAAGATGAAGGGGGACACGGGGGCCACCCTCCGGCTGACCATGGGGGCCATGGTCCTTTTCGGCGTACCGCCCGAGGAATACTGGCTATACACCGACGCCGGGGATGGCTTCGACAAGGAGCCGCCCGCCTTCTGCTATGCCTTCGCCCAGAACTACAAGACGCTGATGTACTACCGCCACGACCCGGCCGGGGCGGCCGAGCCCGCCGTCCTGGAGCGGCTCAAGACCTATCTCGCCGCGGGGCATCCGGCCATGTTCGGCTTCACCGTCTACAGCTCTATCGAACAGGCGGCCGAGACCGGCCGCATTCCCTTCCCGGTCGGCCGGGAGCGGATCGAAGGCGGGCACGCCATCGTCGCCATGGGCTACGACGACGCGCTCGCGATCAAGAACACGTCCGGCGGCGAAACGGCGAAAGGCGCGCTCCTCGTCCGAAACTCTTGGGGGACCGGCTGGGGCGAGAAGGGCTACGGCTGGCTCCCTTACGCCTATGTCCTCAAGGGCCTGGCCGAGGATTTCTGGTCCGTCCTGAAAAAAGAGTGGATCGACACCGGAGAATTCAAAATCTAGGTGTTTTCCGCTATAATCCTTATTCGTCTATCATTCCGAGGAGGCTCTCATGATGTTCAAACGATGTCTCGTCATTTGCCTGGTCGCCCTCGCGGCGGCCGCAGTCCCCGCGATCGCCCAGGAGACCGAAAGCGCCGTCCCCGAGCTTACGGCGTTCCACGAGGTCATCTACCCCATCTGGCACACCGCTTATCCGGATAAGGACATCGCCATGCTCAAGAGCCTGGTGCCCCAGGTCAACGAGCTCGCGGCCAAGGTCTTCGCCGCCCAGCTTCCGGGCATCCTCCGCGATAAGCAGGTCAAGTTCGACGCCGGCCTGGCCGAGTTCCGCATGTCCGTCGAGGCCTACAACGCCGCGGCCAAGGGCACCGACGACAAGGCCATGCTCGACGCCGCCGAGCTTCTCCATGCCAAGTACGAGATGCTCGTCCGCATCCTCCGGCCCGTCCTGAAAGAAATGGACGACTTCCACAAAGTCCTCTACATCGTCTTCCACAAGGACCTCCCCGACAAGAAGTGGGACAACATCCGGACTGCCGCGCCCGAGCTCAAGGCCAAGGCCGAAGCCGTGACCCTGGCCAAGCTCTCGACGCGCCTCGAGCCGAAGGCCGAGATGTTCAAGGCCGCGGCTGCCGAGCTCGTCAATGCCGCCTCGACCTTGGCCGCCCTCGGTCCCAAAGCCAAAGGAGAGGCGATCGAAGAGGCCGTCCTAAAGCTCCACACCCGCTACCAGGAACTGGAAAAGATTTTTGAATGAGGGCTGTCAGGCCTTCGCCTTCCGGTCTTCGATGAGGATCTGGAGGATCTCAAGCTCGTCGGAATCGAACCAGATCTTCGAGCAGGACAGGCACTTGTCCACCGGGACGAAATACTGGTAGTTGTAGGGCCGGGGGACCATCCGGTAGCCGCAGCCTGGGCAGGGGACGTCCGCGCCGAGGGCGGCTTGGACCTTCTGACGTTTGAGGGGGTTCCTGAGCACGCGTTCCCGGAACTCCCGCGCTTTTTGCCGCAGCGGCTCTGAAAAGTCGAACTCCCTCCGGGCGACAACGCGGTCAACCAAGGCCACGTCCACGAGCCGGCCCCGGCAGCGTCGGCAGACCCTGAGGCCGACGCCCTCGTAGAACGCTTCGGCCAGGGGGATGCGACAGCGCGGGCAGAGGTTCTCGCGGCCGGGCCTCAGGGGCTTTTTCCGGGCCAGATTGTGCAGGGTAACCCGGACCTGCGGAAATTCGCGGGCCACGGCTTCGATGCCCTCCTGGGTGTTCTTGATCCGCATGATAGGGGAGAAGCGCGGCCGGCAGACGAGCTCGCCCAGCGTGAACGGCCCCTCCCACCCCTCTTCGGCCGTCGAAGCGAGGAGCCAGACCCGGGCTTCGTCTCCGGGGAGGGGCGAGGCGGCTGTCTCCGGCGTCTCCGGAAAAAGCTCCAGCTGTTCTTTCTGCAATTCCTCATACGAGTGAAGGACGCCGCGGGCCTCGTCTCTCGTTCGCTCCTCGTCCCAGACGGCGTTGATGATGGCTTCGGGCTTCTTCCGGACCATGGCCGCCAGGGCGCCGAGCCGCTTCATGAGCGGCGGGTGCGAGCTGAAGATCCGGCCTGCGAGGCTGTCCGGCGTGTCCCGCGAGTCGGGCCGGACGATGAAGAGGGGGGCGTAGCTCAGCGTGAAATCGCCGACGAACGAGTTCTTGACCTGAGCCTTATAGATGATCCGGGCCAGCGCTTCGGGGGCGCGGCTGAGCTCGACGGCCGCGGCGTCGGCCAGGAGTTCCCGCTCCCGGCTGACGAGCATGCTGAGCAGGCGCATGACCAGGGCCGACAGGGCCACGGCGATGTAGAAGAGGACGGGCGGGAAGCCGCCTCTTCCGCGACGCTCGCCGCAGTCCGTCCGGTCGTCCGGCTCGGGCTCGAGGGCGTCCTTGAATTTCTCGAAGAGGTTGGCTAGCGAACAGACGAGCGTCAGGTAGAAGGCGTCGCCCCGGGCGATGTGGGCAAGTTCGTGGGCGGCGACGGCCTGGAGCTCGTCCCTCGTCCCCTCGGCGAGAAGGCCCTCGGTGACCGCGATGGCCGGCGTGCCGTCCTCCTCGATGACGGCGAGGGAGTTGACCGCAAAGGAGGGCAGGATATAGGCGTTGACGCGCGGCAGGCCGGCCGCGATCCGGATCTCGTCCACAGTGTTGAGGAACTGCATGTGGTAGCGGTCCGCCGCGTCGGGCGTCGCCGCTTGGAGCCGGCGGAGGATGTAGCGGGGGCCGTTCTTCCGCGCATCCTGGAAGTGGATGACGGAGACGATGACCGCGGCGGCCAAGTCGAAAAGGAAAAAGCGGGGCCAGAAGGACGACGAGGCGAGCATGGCCCTGTTCAAGACGAGGCCAAAGCTCGCCAGGAAGGCCAGGACGATCATGCCGATGGAGGCGAAATGGAAGAGGAGGACGATGGCGAACAGAAAGAGGCTCCTCTGCCGCTGGCGTTTCTGGATCTCGTAGAAGTCGCGCGGTCTCGTCGCCATGATGTTTCGGACATCATACCGGAAACGCGCGGAGACCGTCAACGTGCGTCGGCCGCGCAGATATCGTCGTAGTCGCTGGACGCCGCCCGTTTTGTCAGCGATGGGGGCCAGGCATCTCCCCCGGCCCCCCGGGAACCAGTCCCGGCGGTTCCCCCGCCGCAAGCGGCGGGTCCCCCTCCGCTACGGGGGCTATGGATGGTCCCCGTCACAGCCCGGGTGGCGTCTAATCCGCTTCCCTCAATTGACACAGCGCATCTCCGGGGACATGTCCTAAAGGGCCCAGTAAAGGCCCTTTAGGGCGTGTCCCCCTTCTTGCTTTGCATGTGCGAGAATGTGAAACCCATGATGCGGTGATTCTTAAGAGGGACGGTCCCCCTTGGTCGCCAATGGGGGCTATCCCTCTTTCCGTGCCCGCTCAGCCCGTAAATATTCTTTGACCTTTCGGCCCGCGGGGAAGTATAGTTTTTCCTATCTGTTTTTCCGTGAGGAGGTCAACATGAAGAAACCCGTCATCGTCCTGGCATTCATTTTCTTGCTCGTCTCCGGAGCCGTTCAGCTCGCGGCTGTCGACACCGTCGACACGAAACTTCTGACCCAGCCGGCCGTCTCGGCCGACCGCGTCGCCTTCGTTTACGCCAACGACCTCTGGACGGCCGACCTCGAGGGCCGGAACGTCCGGCGGTTGACCTCGGGCGTCGGCATCGAAATGCTGCCCGCCTTTTCGCCCGACGGGACGCTCGTCGCCTTCAGCGGCCAGTACGACGGCAACACGGACGTTTACATCGTCCCCGCCGGAGGAGGCGTTCCCAAACGTCTGACCTGGCACCCGGCCGCCGACCTCGTCCAGGGATTTACGCCGGACGGAACGGCCGTCCTCTTCACCTCCTCGCGGTTCTCCTCAAACCGGGCTTATTCCCAGCTCTTCACCGTGCCCGTCAAGGGCGGCGAGGCGGGAATGTTGAAGGTCCCCTACGCGTCGAACGCCGAATTCTCGTCGGACGGCCGGTTCATCGCCTACAACCCCTTTCCCGAGGCTTTCACGCAGTGGAAAAACTATCGCGGCGGCAGGTTCTCGCGGATCTGGATCTTCAACGCCGCGGACTACGGCATCGAGAAGGTGCCCCAACCCGAGGGGCGCTCGAACGACGTCGACCCGATGTGGATCGGCAAGAACGTCTTCTTCCGTTCGGATCGGAACGGCGAGTTCAACCTTTTTTCCTTCGACACCGCATCCAAGGAAGTCAAACAGCTGACCCAGTTCAAGGATTTCCCGGTCCTCTCCGCTTCGGCCGGGGCCGGGCGGGTCGTCTTCGAACAGGCCGGCTCGCTCCACATCTTCGACCTCGCCCAGGGCCGGAGCCGCAGACTGATGATCGGCGTCGCGACCGACCTCGCCGAGCTTCGGGAGCGCTACGCCAAGGGATCGGAGTGGGTCCGCGGCGGCGCGGTCTCGCCCACGGGCGCCAGGGCCGTCTTCGAGTTCCGGGGCGAGATCGTCACCGTCCCGGCCGAGAAGGGCGACCCGCGCAACCTGACCCAGACGCCGGGCGTCCACGAACGCACGCCGGCCTGGTCGCCGGACGGCAAGTCGATCGCCTACTTTTCCGACGCGTCCGGGGAATACGAGCTTCACCTCCGGGCCCAGGACGGCAAGGGCGATACGAAAATATTCAAGCTCGGCGGTTCGGGGTTCTACGGCTCGCCGAACTGGTCTCCCGACAGCCTGCGGATCGCCTTCGCCGACAACTCGCTCACCCTGTACTGGATCGACGTCAAGACGGGGGCGACGAAGAAGATCGCCTCGGAATATCTCTACCAGCCCGGCGGCCAGTCCACGATAGGGACCTCCTGGAGCCCGGACTCCAAGTGGATCGCTTACACGCTCGGCACGCCGACCTTTTTCCGGCGCGTCTACGTCTACTCCCTCGACCAAGACAAGTCCTTTCCCGTCACCGACGGCCTGAGCGACGTCGACGAGCCGACCTTCGACGCCGAGGGCAAATATCTCTGGTTCCTGGCTTCGACCGACGCCGGGCCCGCCCGGCAATGGTTCGACATGTCCAACGCGGACATGAGGCGAACCGCGTCGCTCTACCTGGCCGTCCTTCGCAAGGACCTGCCCAATCCGTTGGCCAAGGAGAGCGACGAGGAAAAACCCAAGGAAGAAAAGAAAGAAGGGGAGAAGCCGGCCGTCAAGCCCGCCGCGGCCCCGGCCAAAGAGCCGGACAAGGCCCCGGAGGTTTTCCGCATCGACTTCGACGGGCTCGATAACCGGATCGTGGCCGTGTCCATTCCGGCCGGAGTCTACAGCAACGTGCAGGCCGGTGACGCCGGCAAGGTCTTCTACCGCAAGGAGGACCCGCCTCCGACGCCGACTTCGGGCGGGCCGGGTGACTCCTCCATCCGTTCCTACGACCTGACCGCGCGCAAAGACGAGGCTTTCGGCCCCGCCTGCGACGGCTTCGCCCTGACCGCGGACCGAAAGAAGATGCTCGTCGCTTCCCGAGGCGCGTGGAGCATACTGCCGACCGCCGGCAAGCCCGAGCCGGGCAAGGGCAAGCTGAATGTCGAGGCCGTCGAAGTCCGCGTCGTCCCGGCGGCCGAGTGGCCCGAGATCTTCGACGAGGCCTGGCGCATCAACCGCGACTTTTTCTACGACCCCAATTTCCACGGCGCCGACTGGAAGGCCATGAAGACGAAGTACGCGGCCTTCCTGCCCCACCTCGCCTGCCGTAGCGACCTCAACCGGGTCATCCAGTGGATGTGCTCCGAGCTCGCCGTCGGCCACCACCGTGTCGGCGGCGGGGATATGATCGGTCAGCCGACCCGCGTCGCCGGCGGTCTGCTTGGCGCGGACTACGCCGTCGAGAACGGGCGATACCGTTTCAAGAAGGTCTACGGCGGGCTCAACTGGACACCCGAGCTCCGTGCGCCGCTGGCCGAACCCGGCGTCGACGTCAAGGCCGGGGAATACCTCCTGACCGTCGAAGGCCGGAACCTCGTACCTCCCGACAACCTCTTCGCCCGCTTCGAGGCGACGGCCGGCAAGATCGTCGAGATCACGGTCGGGCCCAACCCCGACGGTGCGGGCTCGCGGACGGTCAAGGTCGTACCCATTGCCGATGAGGGGGCGCTTCGCAACCGCGACTGGGTCGAGGGCAACATCCGCAAGGTCCACGCAGCCACGAACGGCCGGGTTGCCTATGTCTACGTTCCCAATACGACCACCCTCGGCCATGTCTATTTCAAGCGCTACTTCTTCCCGCAGGCCGACAGGGAAGCCATAATCGTCGACGAGCGCTTCAACGGCGGCGGCTCGGTCGCCGACTACTACCTCGACTGGCTTCGCAAGCCTGTGTCCGCTTACTGGGCCATGCGCTACGGGGCCGACCTCAAAACGCCGAGCGCTTCGATCCAGGGCCCCAAGGTCATGATCGTCAACGAAACCGCCGGCTCGGGCGGAGACCTCCTGCCCTACATGTGGCGGAAGTTCGGCATGGGCAAGCTCGTCGGCACGGCGACCTGGGGCGGCCTTGTCGGCACCCTCGGTTTCCCCGTGCTGATGGACGGCGGTTCCGTGACCGCGCCCAACCTGGCCATCTGGACCGAGGAGGGTTTCATCGTCGAGAACGTCGGCGTACCGCCCGACATCGAAGTCGAGCAGACGCCGCGCGACGTCATCGCCGGCCGCGACCCTCAGCTCGAGCGGGCCATCCAGGTCGTCATGGAAGAGCTGAAGGCCAGCCCCCCGGCGAAACCGAAACGGCCGGCTTTTCCGAACAGGGTGAAGAAGTAAGCAAAATAAGAAGGGGGACACGCCCTAAAGGGCTTTTGCCGGGCCCTTTAGGACGTGTCCCCTTAATCCGGCAACTTACTTCTTGGTTTTGATCGCCTCTTTAATGCTGTCGACGATCTTTCGAACGAGCTTTCCGTCGACCTTGGCCCCCTGGGGCGGCGAGATCTTGAATGTGATCACGCCGTTCTCCGCGTCGAGCTTTTGCTCCAGGATCTTGTAGCCTTCGGGCAGCTCTTTTTTCAATTTAGCCACGGCCCGCTCGAAGTCCGCGGCGCCAAGTCTCCCGCCGACAGAGGCCGTAAAGACGAGGTTGATGGTGTCGTCAGG
>Ga0315278_10006785_pt1 | contig 10418 bp, 6 predicted proteins | sample YL17G06_0_MG_FD_203880 | JGI IMG/M metagenome (GOLD analysis project Ga0315278, IMG submission 203880) | Sediment microbial communities from Yellowstone Lake, YNP, Wyoming, USA - YL17G06_0 | ecosystem: Environmental > Aquatic > Freshwater > Lake > Sediment | place: USA: Wyoming | collected... | reverse complement strand
TTGACTATGGGCCGCCATCCTGGAAGCCCGGTGAATTGCTTGATCTCGGATGCGAAGGCTACCAGTCCAATAGGCGACACCCAATAGTAAAGCGGCTTGACCCCGAACCGGTCCCGGGCGGCGAACATACGCCGCTGCATGCGGTCAACAAGCACGAACGCGAACATGCCGTTAAACCGATCGAGACATTGCTCACCCCACTGCCGATAGGCGGAAAGGATCACCTCCGTATCGCTATGCGAACCGAAGGAATGTCCCAGGAGTTCGAGCTCCGTACGAAGCTCGACGTAGTTATAGATCTCGCCGTTATAAACGATCCAATAATGTCGATCCGCCGTGCACATCGGCTGATGGCCGCCAGGGCTCAGGTCAATAATCGAAAGACGGCGGTGGCCGAGGGCAGCGACGGCATCGGAAACCGGTTTTGCATCCCGTATGGGAGCATAGGCAATCCGGGCGTCATAGGTGCCCGCTGGGGTATCCACACCACCGAGGGCTGTCGTCGCAAAACTCCTGGCTGAGAAAATCGCGAACCCCTCGCCATCTGGGCCGCGATGGCGAACCGCCGTAGCCATCGATTGAATAAGATCGCCCAGCGGGCGTGGATCAGATGAGAAAAGTGCCGCGATACCGCACATGTTTCAGAATTCCTTGAGGACAGACGTCACAATCTCACGCAACTTCTCGGCGTTATTCTCCGCCGTGTATACACATGCCGCTTTCTCTGAGCCGGCTTTCATTCGATCGACGTCGGCAGCCGTCAAACTGTTTAAGGCGCGAGCGAGCGTGGCTGGCGCGAAGTCGTCTGCAACGATCCCGCAATCGAACTCTCTCACGATGCGGGCCATCTCTGGAGATGGTCCAATTGCAATAGCAAGCCGAGCCTGGAGGAATTCAAAAAACTTATTGGGGAGCGCATGGAGATTATTAAAGCTGGACGGCGGCAAGAGATAAAGCCCGATGTCGTAGGCATTACTGAACGGAACCAGTTCCTCCATAGATACGGGCGGAATAAATCGTATCCGTCGATCGGTGCCCGACTTTGCCTTCAGCTTCTCAAGGTAGCCTGGAAAGGTCGGAATCAACATGAGATCAAGCTCGAACCGATCGTCCAAGCCTTGCATGACCTCGACCATCTTTTCGATCTGTCTCGTCGGCATTGCGTGCCCGTGATGAATCATCCGTATAGGTCGGATCGGTATGGGCCTGGGGACCAGGGCATAGCTCCTGGCTGCATTATGTACAACAACGGGCTTGACCCCAAACACACGCTGATACTCTTCGGCGATGCCTTCCGCCACCGTCATTACCTTCGCTGCTCTTTGGAGATACGTGTCACATAGGTACTTTGCGTGACCTTGCTTAAAAATACGCCAAACGATCCGTTCCTCCATTTCCCGCGGCGAATATTCATGCGCGTCTAAGATTACGGGTCGGCGTCCGGCGAGAGAAAGCGCAAGCGGAAGGGCCTCCAGATCGTTCGCAATCGCCACATCGAATGATAGGCTCTCTAATTTTCGCTGGAGTTCTCGCACATGGTCCATTCCCCAGTAATGCGACTCATACCGTCGCAGAAGAAGTTCAACTCCCTCCCACAATTTCCTCAAAAGCGTACGAGCGCTCCGCTCGCAACCGACGAAACGCACATCGGGTAATTCTGGGTCGCCGGTGCCCGCGGCAATGACCGTATGGCGTGTCCGGAGGGCTTCGATCTGTCGGTGGACACGCGGATCCCGCTTCAAATCAGTAAATGAGATAACGAGAATCGTCGCCATGAGGACGCCTGAGAAGAAGTGTGTCCGCTTATTATCGAAGTCATGACAAACAGTAGTGGATCTGTACGGAAGGAAGCTCCGTAGTCGCAGCGTCGGTCAGAACTCTCTGGTTCAGAGTCTGCCTATACTTGGGTGAAGACCTTCATCTGAGAATCATGCTTCTGTATGCTGCTATCGATGGTTGGTAGATTCTGCCTGGTCCATTCGACCGTCTTTGAAAGACCGTCGGAGAGCAATACACACGCTTCGAAACCAATTGCCCGCTTAGCTTTTTCTGTACTGCCGAATCGCTTACCCGAACGATCCCACGGCCTGGCTGGAAGGAACTCGATGGCCGCAGGGTTGCCTGTGAGCTGATTGATTAAAGTTGCCAACTCCAGAATTGAGGTCTCAACCCCACTAGCCAGGTTGTAGACGTCACCAGACTCGCCGACTGCGCCACATCGCATGAGGCCTCGCGCAATATCTTCAACGTAGATAAAATCCCTGCTCGCGAGCCCCTGATTCTCGACCTTCAGGGGAAGCTTCTTGAGAGCGCGATAGATGAACGTGGGCGTCACGTTTCGCCACACCGTCGCAGGCGTCCCACGCCAGTGACCCGCTCCGAGAATTTCTCCTGGACCGTAGACGTTCTGAAACCTGGCGCGGACGGTTGGCAGCTTGTGCTGGTGGTGGTAATACACCGAGTAAAATTCGCCGACAACTTTGGAAATCTGATAGGGGCTGTCCAACTCGATCGGAACCGGACCATCCTCTGTAGTCGCCATCGCCTGCTCATACGTATGCGGTGCGAGCGTGCATCCTGACGCTGAATACACCACTTTCTTCAGTCTCCGAAAATGCTTAATCGTTTCGTATAGTTTGAGCGTCGTAATCAGATTATTGGCGTGGTCATCCAAAGGGTTCGCGATCGAACTCTGATTCCCGTGATACGTTGCCAGATGAAAAACGTAGTCATACTCGTCGGAGAGCTTTCCAAGGATGACATCGTCAGCGATCGAGGCTTCGACAAAACGCACTCGAGGATCATCGGGTACATTACGACGCTCAGCCGATAGCAGGTTGTCCACGATGGTAATGGCCAGACAACCGTCTTTCAAGAGTAGCCGAACAAGATTGCTCCCAACAAATCCCGCCCCGCCGACAACCAAACATGTCTGATTGTGAAACGATTCCATTCCCCTCATCCTCTCTGAGTCATCAAAGTCTCACGCTACTTCTTCTCGTCCATAGCCTTCAAATGTGTGAATGTTTGAGAGATGCCAAACCGCTTATACCATTCAATTGCCGCTGCAACGCCTTTTTCAAGTGGCGTGCGAATAGTCCACCCTGAGAAATCTTGTATTGTCTTGGATGGATCGAGCAGAATGGTAAAGACATCATCCGGGTTACGTGGGCGCACTTCAACGTCCCGGTCCAGCTTCACTCCGAGCGCCTGGATCGTCGCATTGAACAGATCTTTGATCGCAAAATCGGACCCGGACGAAATATGATACACACCCTTCTGACCTTTCCCCTGCAAGGCCGCCAATACGACTTCGATTAGATCGTCAATGAAAACAAAATCACGCCGCGTATCCATCACGAAGCAAGCTTTGTTGTTCGTCAGCCGATGAAAAAAGGTGGGTAAGGGGCCGCTCAGATTCCGTGGGCCATAGGCGTTGGCCAGGCGGAACGAAATCCAGTCCAATCCGCTGAGCATGACATAATACTCACCCGCTGTTTTACTGATTGCGTAGCTACTACCTTCCGCTCTAATGGGATGGTTCAGCGTGATGGGCTGCTCTAACGGCTTGAGGCCATAACAGAGCGCGGTCTGAAAATAAATCAGCCGCTGGACGTTGAGTCGCTTGGCCGCCTGAACCACATGCGCTGTGCCAACACAGTTCGTCAGTCCATCTTCCGACCAATTGTCAGGATCCTTGTACGACGCAGCAGCGTGCACGACCTGATCCGGCCGGCATTCGTCAAAGATACGCTCCACGAACGGCTTGTCGGCAATGGTCCCCTCGATGACTCTCAAACGGTTGTGCGGAGTCAAATTATCTCGTCGTCCTGTCGCGTAATTGTCAATCACGAACACATCGTGCCCTTGGGCGATCAGCCGATCAGCCAAATGCGAGCCGATAAATCCGGCTCCGCCTGTAATCAGTACTTTCATGCGCGTGTCTCCTCCGTCAGCAATTGTTTAAACTCAGTTGCTTTGTCGTGAAACGCCCGTTGCCAGAGCTCAAGGCAAAGGAATGCCCACAACTTCCGACCAAATTTCAACTCACGCCCCAATCCATCCAACACCCGCCGGTTATTGATGACGGGACGGCCCAAGGCAGCCTGCGACGACAGAATGTCGGTAACAAAGTCTCGCACCTTCCCCTTCTCCGCAACCCATTCATGTAGCGGCACCGGGAAACCCATCTTATCGGTCCGGTTCACAATCGACTCGGGCAATACAGGACTCATGCAGCGTTTCAACACATGCTTCATATTCCCGTCCTTAAACTTAATGTTTGATGGAATCGTCGCAGCAAACTCCACCAATGGCCGGTCCAAGAATGGGACACGCGATTCGAGGCCATGAGCCATACTCATGCGATCCTCCACATGAAGGAGCGCCGGCAGGAGTGTCTTGAAGTCAAAATGGGTCATGCTGTCAAAGTACGACTCCTTCTGAATATTGCTGCCCCTGAAGATGCCACAAAATGTCTCAAAAGGAGAATAGTCGCCGAGCAAGGTCCAATCGACTTCGTCTGCATGCAGCGATGAGCGGTTGACCAATCGAAAGTAGCGTCTATCTGCATCCTCAAATAACCCTTCCCGCCAGAATTGCTGAAGCATTGGCTTGTAATTCCGAAGCGCATTGAGGTTTGGGATAATGGACTCGTACGTGACAATGAAATTCCCCGAATGCATGCTACCGTCGATTGCGGATTTGATACATTGCTCAAAATACGCGACCAGATACCGAACATACCCGCCGAAGATTTCGTCGCCCCCTTGCCCCCCAAGGACGACTTTCCGGTGTTGAGCAGCAAGCTTAGAGACCATGAACTGCGGGAAGGAGCCTGGCCCGGCAACGGGGAAGTCGAGATGATACATTACTTCTTCGATATGACGGACAAAATCATGGCCCGTGATATCAACTTCGTAAAGGTCGAACGCTTTGAAGGAAGCGAGATCGCGGGCGTACCGGCTCTCATCATATGCCTCGCCCAAGGAAAACTTGCCGGTAAACCCGGTAAATTCATGCCCTGTTCGCCTCGAAGCTAATGATGCGATAACACTTGAATCGAATCCGCCACTGACATAGGCACCCACCGGCACATCGCTTCGAAGATGCATGGCGACCGAGTCTTCCAGCAATGAACGGACCTTTTCTTCGAAATACTTTGCCGTATGGTCAAAGTCGAGGTGGTAATACACCTCCCAGTATCGCCGCGTCTCGACGACTCCATTCCTCACCGTGAGGAGATGTCCGGGCAAGAGCTCGTGGATCCCCTTGAAGAGGGTCTTTCCTCCAAGACAGAACTGGAACGTCAAGTAATCCTTCAACCCATCAAGGTCCGTCTCAATATCGGGAACGAAGGGAAGCAAGGCCTTGGCTTCGGACGCGAAATAGAACAGACCACGATTCACTGTGTAATAGAGCGGCTTTATACCGAATGGATCCCTCGCACAGATGAGGCTCTTCCGGCTCTCATCCCAGAGTGCGAAGGCAAACATGCCTCGAAATTGATTGAGGCACTCGACACCCCATTTGCGGTACGCATGCAGGATCACCTCGGTATCGGAATGCGTACGGAACAAGTTGGCGCCCAACTCGTCCCGTAACTCGAGATAATTATAAATTTCTCCGTTATAGGTGACCCAATTCCCATGCTGATCGGCCATCGGCTGCTGCCCGGTCTCAAGGTCGATAATGCTCAGCCGGCGATGAGCAAAGCCAACCATACCGTTCGGGTGGGACCAGACACCCTCCCCGTCCGGCCCTCGATGCTGCTGGAGGCGGTTCATCACCTCAAGTGAGCGAGACAGGCCTGGAACTTTCTCCAGCTTTAGACTAAGACCCCCCCCAATACCACACATACTCTACATACTCCTCGATTCATTGAACGGTCTTAGCCGTCAGCACGCGAAAGGATTTCCACAATTCTTTGCGCCGCAGTCCCATCTCCGTAGAGATTGGGGTGAGGTGCCTGGCACCCTTCCATTTTGCGCACCCCCTCGACAATGGCAACGGACTCTGTCCCACAGACAAGGTTCCAACCGACGGTGACCGTTTCCACCCACTCGGTTTCGAAACGCAAGGTCACACATGGCACACTCAAATAATACGCTTCCTTCTGTACTCCTCCGGAATCGGTGAGGATGCAGGAGGCTTGGCTCTGAAGTTTGAGCATATTCAGATAGCCGAGAGGCTCGAGGGGTTTTACATTCTCTGGCAGCGAGAGCTGAAACTCCTCAACCTTCTTGAGCGTACGGGGATGAAGGGGCATGACTACCGGTTTATCCAACCGGCCTAGCCCATCGAAAATCGAAGCGAGATTCTCTCGTCGGTCTGTGTTTTCGGCGCGGTGGACAGTCGCCACGTAATAGCTCTTTGGCGAGAGCCCTAGTTGATCAAGCACCTTGGAGGAAGTATCAGCACGGCTCCGATGTAGTAGCAGCGCATCGTACATGATGTCGCCGACCACATGAACACAGGCCTGAATGCCTTCCTTTGCTAATTGATCCCGTGAAAGTTCGGAGGGCGCAAACAACCAGGTAGATACATGATCAGTCAGCACACGGTTAATTTCTTCCGGCATGACCCGATTGAAACTCCGCAAGCCGGCTTCAATATGCGCGACGGGAATATGGAGTTTGGCCGCCGCCAACGCTCCAGCCAATGTTGAATTCGTGTCCCCGTATACAATAACAGCATCCGGCTGTTCCTTCTCCAATACACCTTCGATCGCCGTCAACATGGCACCAGTCTGTGCGCCATGCCTGCCGCTTCCGATTCCAAGATGATAGTCCGGTATAGGGATCCCAAGATCTTCAAAAAACACATCAGACATGCCGTAATCATAATGCTGACCGGTATGCACCAGGATCTCATGGTGCCGTTTTCGAAGGACGAGAGTGAGAGGACTGGCCTTGATAAATTGCGGCCTCGCACCGACGATGGAGAGAACTTTCATAGGTCAGTTAAATGCCTTAAAACTATGCTCGAAGAAAATGAGGCGAAAACTATCCACCCATTACGAAAGTCCGTCGACGAACTAATCGAAGCACAAACTGAATTACCTTGGATCGTCGCTTCCCCCGTAAAATGCTAGCTTGAATCTGAACGGCTCGCCAGAGGAGCCAGTCTCTAAGGAAGAAAAAAGCGTACAACAACCATGACGTGAAATCCATTCGACACAAACCGGCACGGTCCAGTATATCAACTTCGGTCTCTTTGACAAAATTCCGGTAAGTCCACCGTCCACTTTCGACGACATCCACATAAGCCTTTCGCACAAGTCGCTCCACCAGCTTATGGTCCGCAAGTGCATCAAGCGCACGTTCCACGTCAGAATAGTCGGGCTGAACGGGAATATAATGTTCCCATGGTCGGAGAATCCCGTTGTAGTGGCCTTTAATCAAGACCTGACAGGTTTCCGTTACGCATGCCTCTAGGTGACGGGGCGAAATGCAAGCCAAGCCTAGCTCATGATCTCTATCAGGGAAACACGCCGCCTGCACCTTTTCAAAATCCGCTGCAGAGTGTTCCCTGAGGTACGCTTCCACCGAAGCTCTAATCGAGCCGTCACGATCAAGCACACTTGCGCCTCCTTCAGCACCGACAGTAGCACGACAATCCAATAAGAACTCAAACCAATCATCGCCGGACAATACGTCCTCATCCCGCATCGAACTATCCACACGGAGGCCACGCCGCTTGGCCGCCTCACAAATGATATCGGCGACCTGCACCTTATGTTGACCATGTTCGCCAAGCCAATAGGCAGCTTTCCATGCACGGTACCCCAGATCCCACCGGCGTTCCCGTTGCGTCTGCTTTAGCCTGTTAATACGCAACGTGGTGTCATCGTCGAGAAAGCCTGTCAACACGGTCTTGACCATAACCCTGGAGAAGTCGAGAAAACGGCCATAGATGTTCCTCCAATCCTGCTCTTCAGCACAGGTGTAGAGATGCGTTATCTTCTGACTGGCAAGAAATTGTGCCAGCATGTCAGTATGGATAAACTCGTCCTGAGGCATGGCGATCTTTGGAACATCTATCGCTGCCAAGGGAGCGCACAATTTGGCTCTCTCCTGGAATAACCATGGCACCCAGCGAATGCTGAGAAAGATCGTATGATAGATCACAGCAGCGATCCGGGCTCGCTTCAATAGCCTCCAGGGAAAACCAAAAGCCACATTTACATAAATGAATCGATACTTTGAATATCGCCGCCAGCAATAGAGGTGACTCTTGATCGTATCGCGCAAGGGGTACACCCCTCGCGCGTAGTACAACACAAGGATTACAGCTGGTCTTTGCATGGCTCGAAACGGGAGTGATCTCTATGACCGTGGGAGAGCTGAATGGACCTTGTGACCTCACCACCCTGGTGCGCTGAAATAGTTTCCATTGAAGGGGGCCTGCCTCCGCGGGGAGCTAGGTTGAACGGTGTGGCAAGGCCCAAGCCATCACCCAACGGATCAATGGCTGGATTACTGGGTTAACTCCCTGCCGAATCGGGGTGGGGAGAATACGCCACACTCGAATAATTAACGACACAATCACCTCTCGATCCGGCGATCTGACAGAGACGACCGCAGATTCGACTGAAGCCACGAGCGGAAGATTCATGGCTGGCGCGCACTTACTTTGTACCTTACGCACGCTGGTCGGATCTACTCCGGAGTCAAATTGCGCCGCGAGCAGACCCGATATAAGACGCATCCTGCCCCCTCTCCGAACGCGGCTGCTTACTAAGTCGTCGAAACCACCAACAAACGCCCGGTAACTATATCGGCCCGGCTCGATAACGTCCTGATAAGCTCGCTCAGTCAGTTGGCACATGAAGGCGTCGTCATGTATCTTTTCAATTACATCGTCCACGTTCGAAAAGTCCTTTTTGAGCGGAATAAAGTGGACCCACGGCTTGATAACTCCCGAGTATTCTCCTTCGAATAAGACGAGCGCAGTCCGGCAAAGAATCGCCTCAAAAATCTTTGGCGAAACCTGATTCATGCGGATTCGGCCTTCATGCGGCGCGATGAGATCGGACCGGATTTGCTCATAGGACACATTCGGATTACGTTTGACTGCACCTTCAATCGCCTTCCGCACGTCCCCATAGTCATCAAACACGTTGGAACCGCTTTCTGTGCCGAGCATAGCCTTGCAGCTCTCAACGAATTGATACCAGCTCTCGCCGTAGATACGGTGTGCGTTGTCCCACTCGATATCGGCAGACAACTGACGCGCTTCGCAAATCTCCTTCATGCGCTTGCCGATCATGAACTTCTCCTGCCCCAGATCACCATACCAGTAAGGCAGGAGCCGTCCTCGGTAGCCAATTAAGATGGACCTATCCCTTAAGGGGCGATTACGTGGCTTGAAGCCGGCGGGCACAAACCCCGTCAGCGTCGGTACAAATTCAACTGAGGGAAATCGCGTCGACGGATAGATGTCCTCGATATGGCACTGCGGCACGCAAGTAAATACGATGTGTATACCCAGGTTCTCGATCGCGCGGCGCGCCGTCTCCGTCGTATTATACTCGTCTTGGATAAATAGAACTTTGAGGCCAGGAAACTCTCGGAGTGCATGATAGTTTGCCCGTGACAAGTGATCGTTCAAATTCACCCTAACGCAATAGTGAATCACGACCACATCAAACAGCGAAAGATCAGCCGCAGGAGTATCAGCACCTGTTGCCGCCACGTAGTACACGCTATGCTTCGAATATAGCGAGAAACTCCGCAGATGCTCCTGGATTGTGCTCACATGCGTGGAATGAACATCGTACAGGACCAGGATATTGCAGCCCTTGGACCCCATCTCGCGGTTCGCCTGAAATTTCTCCACCCAGCTTAAGAACTCTGCAATACTTGCATCGTAATCGTATCGCCTCGCGATGTTCTTGCGAGCGTCTATGGCAGCGGCATCCCAGCGTGACTTCGCTGCATGCTGCATGGCAACCTCAAATTCCCCAGGAGTATATGCAACTTCAAAGAAAGCACGATGCTCCTCCAGCGCCTTAATGGGGGTACTGACAACTGGCAACCCACAAGCTACGTATTCAAACGCCTTGAGCGGCATGGACACATACATAAGCTCTGACCGCGAGAACGGAATGATGCCGATCGTAGCCTCGTGGGCAAGATTTCTTATCGCGTCAACCGAAATCTGCCCAAAGTATCGCAGGTTCGGGAAACTCGAGAGTCGCTTCCAACGATCTAGAACCTTCGGATCCACCCGCCCGCAGAACCAGAATTCCCAGTCTGGAAGGTGTGCCATCACTTCCGACAATAGGTCCCAATCGAGGCGAAAGTTGATGCCCCCCTGATAGAGGGCCACTTTTCGGTCCGTTCCTGAGATGTTGTCTCGTACAGAGCATGTAGGAGTCGCCCAGAAGGCGTAATCACACCCGTTAGACAAAACCA
>Ga0315278_10006784_pt1 | contig 10418 bp, 6 predicted proteins | sample YL17G06_0_MG_FD_203880 | JGI IMG/M metagenome (GOLD analysis project Ga0315278, IMG submission 203880) | Sediment microbial communities from Yellowstone Lake, YNP, Wyoming, USA - YL17G06_0 | ecosystem: Environmental > Aquatic > Freshwater > Lake > Sediment | place: USA: Wyoming | collected... | reverse complement strand
TCACCACGTCGCTGGTGATGATAATGCGCTGGTCCCCCACTTCGGGGAGCTCGAAAAGGATATCCTCCATGACCGTGGCCATGACGGTGTGCAGCCGGCGCGCGCCGATGTTCTCCAGCCGCTCGTTGGCCTCGCGCGCCATCCGGGCAAGCTCCGTGATGGCCCCGTCCTCGAAGACCAGTTCCCGGCCCTCGGCGGCGACCAGAGCCTGATACTGCTTGGTGATCGCCCCCTCCGGCTCCGTAAGGATCCGGATGAAGTCGGCCTCGGTGAGCGGCTTGAGCTCGACCCGGATCGGGAACCGGCCCTGCAACTCGGGAATGAGGTCGCTGGGCTTGGAGACATGAAACGCGCCGGCCGCAATGAAGAGGATGTGGTCGGTGCGCACGTAGCCGTAGCGGGTCTGCACCGTTGACCCTTCCACGATCGGCAGCAGGTCGCGCTGCACACCTTCGCGGGAGACATCCGGGCCCGACGTTGCCCGTTCACCGGCGATCTTGTCGAGTTCGTCGATGAACAGGATGCCATGGTTCTCGACGCGGTCGAGCGCCTCGTTCACCGTGTCATCCATGTCGACCAGCTTCTTCAGTTCCTCATCGATCAGGATGCGCCGGGCCTCGGGCACGCGCACCGTGCGGCGCTTCTTCCGCTTCGGCATCATCTCCTGCAGCCACTCGGTGAAGTTGAAGTCGGTGCCCTCCATTCCCTGCGGCGGCTGCATCATCTCCATGCCGGGGAAGCTCTGCGGGACCACCTCGATCTCCACTTCGCGCTCATCCAGCTTGCCGTCGGCGAGCATCTGCTTGAGCTTCTCACGCGACCGCTCGCGCCGGCCGGCATCCGGCTCGACGGTGGCCTGGCCGCTGGCGCCGACCACGAACACGTGCGCCTCCTGCCGCTTCTCCGCCTTGCCACCCTGCGCCGGCGCAACCGGCGGCGCCGGCAGCAGCAGGTCCAGCAGCCGTTCATCCGCGCGCGCCTCGGCCTGGGGATAGACCTCATCCTCCCGCTCGGTGCGCACCATGTTGATGGCGGCGTCGACAAGGTCACGCACCATCGACTCGACGTCGCGACCGACGTAGCCGACTTCGGTGAACTTGGACGCCTCGACCTTGAGGAACGGCGCACCCGCGAGCCGCGCCAGCCGCCGCGCGACCTCGGTTTTCCCGACGCCGGTGGGGCCGATCATGATGATGTTGTACGGGGTGATCTCGTCCCGGATGTTGTCGGGCGCCTGCGCCCGGCGCCAGCGATTCCGTACCGCGATCGCCACCGCCTTCTTGGCCGCATCCTGGCCCACGATATAGCGGTCCAGCTCGACCACGATCTGGCGGGGCGGGAGTTCCTCGAGCCAGGGCGGCACCGGCTGGTCGGCGGCCGGAGCCGGGTCCATGGGCACGTCGGGGATGCTGGTCATGGGGACAAGATAGCGGAGCGTCTAGGCGCCGAGCTCGACGATGGTGATGTTCCGGTTGGTGTAGACGCAGATGTCGGACGCGATCTCGAGCGACTTCTGCACCACCTCGCGGGCCGAGAGCTGCGTTTCCGATACCAGCGCGCGCGCCGCGGCCAGCGCATAGTTGCCGCCCGACCCGATGGCCAGCACGCCGTCGTCCGGCTCGATCAGTTCGCCCGCCCCACTCAGCAGGTAGCTGTGCTCCAGGTCCGCCACGCAGAGCAGCGCCTCGAGCCGCCGCAGGATCCGGTCGCTGCGCCAGTCCTTCGCCAGCTCCACCGCGGCGCGTGGCAGGTTCCCGGGATGCCGCTCGAGCTTCTCCTCGAACTTCTCGAACAGCGTCAGGGCGTCGGCCACCGACCCCGCGAATCCCGCGAGCACGCGGCCGCCCTTGAGCGCCCGCACCTTGATGGCGTTCGACTTCATGATCGAGTCGCCGATGCTCACCTGGCCGTCGCCACCCAGCGCGACCCGGCCGCCCCGGCGAACACAGACGATGGTTGTTCCGTGGTAGGTCATTGATTCCTCACGCCCTCGGATGGGCATTCCGGTACACCTGTTTCAGCCGTTCCACACTCGTGTGCGTGTACACCTGCGTCGTGGCCAGGCTGGCGTGACCCAGGAGCTCCTGCACCGCCCGCAGGTCGGCGCCGGCGTCGAGCAGGTGCGTGGCGAAGGTGTGCCGCAGGCTGTGCACGCGCAACTCGTCGCCGCCGATCGCGTCGAAGAGCTGGTGCATGGCGCGCTGCACGCTCCTGCCGCTGAGCCTGCCCCCTCGCCGACTCACGAACATGGCCCGGTGGTCGCCCCGCCCCGGCCGCATGACGCCGGTGCGCGCCGTGAGCCAGCGGCGCAGCGCCTGCACCGCCCGTGACCCCACCGGGATGATGCGCTCCTTGCGGCCCTTGCCCCGGACCTTCACCTGGTCCGAGAGCAGGTCCACGTCGCCCAGGCTGAGGCCGGCCAGCTCCGACAACCGCATGCCGGTCGAATAGAAGAGCTCGAGCATGGCGAGGTCGCGCAGTGCCGCAAAATCGTCTCCCGCCGCGCGCGCCTCCGCGACAGCAAAGAGCTCATCGGTGCGCCCGCGATCGAGGTACGTCGGCAGGCGTTTCTCGATGCGCGGTACCTTCGCCGCCCGCGCCACGCCCGACTCGAGGCCATGGTGCACCTGGCGGAAGCGGAAGAAGCTGCGCACCGCCGACAGCGCCCGCGCGGCACTGCGCCTGGCGAGCCCGCGCCGCTGCATCTCGCCCAGGAACCCCCGGATGGCGAGGCGGTCCACCGTCTCCCAGCCCCAGTCGCCGCCCATGTGGCGGCCCAGGAACTCGACGAACGAGTCGAGGTCCCGCGCGTACGCCTTCACCGTATGGGGCGACTGCTGCCGCTCATCAGCGAGATGACGCAGGAACTCGGCGACGTCCGGGTTTCCTGCCGCCTTGCCGACTTGCCGCCTTGCCGCCGTCACAGTGCGCTCTTCCATGCACCGAACTCCGCAACCGCTCGCGCCACGAGCGCCGCCTTCCTCGCGTCCTTCCGAACCTTCCCCGGCAGCGGATCCAGCAGCCCGAAATTGGCGTTCATCGGCTGGAAATGCTTCGGAGCCGCCTCTCGAAGGTAGCGATAGAGCCCGCCCAGCATCGTCGTCGGGGGCGGCACGGACACCGGAAGACCATTGAGGCGCCGGGCGAGGTTGATCCCCGCCAGCAGGCCCGTCCCCAGCGACTCGGTGTATCCCTCCACCCCGGTGAGCTGCCCCGCAAAGAAGAGCATGCCGTCATCGCGCGCCGTCAGCGCCTCACCCAGGCCCGCCGGGCTGTTGACATACGAATTGCGATGGATGCTGCCGTAGCGCAAGAACTCGGCGTTCTCGAGCCCGGGGATCGCGCGAAACACCTTCTGCTGTTCCGGGATCCGCAGTCGGGTCTGGAAGCCGACAAGATTCCACATCTGGCCCGCGCGGTCCTCGCGGCGCAGCTGCACCACGGCGTGCGGCTCGCGGCCGGTGCGCGGGTCGGGAAGCCCAACCGGCTTCATCGGGCCAAAGCGCGGCGTCTCACGCCCGCGGCGCGCCATCTCCTCCACCGGAAGGCAGCCCTCGAAGAACGGCACCTTGTCGAACTCGTGCGCGCTGAACTGGTCGCCCGCGATCAGCGCGTCGATGAAGGCCTCGTAGCCCGGCTGGTCCATCGGCGCGTTGAGGTAGTCGTCGCCATCACCCTTCCGGTAGCGCGACAGGGCGTACAGCACCTCATGATCGAGCGACTCCGAACTCACGATGGGCGCGATGGCATCATAGAACGCGAGCGCCGACGAGCCGAGCCGCGCCGCGATCGCTTCCGCCAGTGCCGGCGAGGTGAGCGGGCCGGTCGCCACCACGCCCGGACTGGGCAGCCCGGTCACTTCACCGCGCTCGATCGTGATGTTGGGGTGCGCCGCGATCTTTGCGTGGGCCACCCGGGAGAAGACGTCGCGATCCACCGCCAGTGCCGACCCGCCCGGTACCCGCGCCTCGTCGGCACAGGCCAGCAGCAGGCTGCCAAGCGTGCGCAGTTCGGACTTGAGCAGCCCGTGCGCGTTCTCGAGCTCGACCGACTTGAAGGAGTTGGAGCAGACCAGCTCGGCGAGCCGGTCGGACTGGTGCGCGGCGGTCTTCACCACCGGCCGCATCTCGTGCAGAGTGACCCGGACGCCCCGTTCGGCGAGCGCCCAGGCCGCCTCACAGCCGGCCAGGCCACCCCCGATGACGGACGCCTTCATCACGTCGCGGCGGCCTTCTTCTTTCTCGAGCGCCCCGCACCGCGCCGCCCGCGCGGCAACGAGGCCCGCTTGGCGGCGAGGAGCTCGATCGCCTCGGGGGCCGTGAACGCCGCCGGATCGCTGCCGCGCGGAAGCGACGCGCTCACGTCGCCATGCTTCACGTACGGCCCGTACTGGCCCTCATACAATCCAATCGGCTCCTTGTCGTCGGGATGGTTGCCGAGCACGCGGATCGGGGTGGCCGTCCGGCGGCCGCGGCCCTGCTTCGGCTGCGCCAGCAATTCGAGCGCGCGCGGCAGCTGCACCGTCAGGACGTTGTCCTCACCCTTGAGCGACCGGTACTCCTTCCCTTCCTTGCCCTTGTCGTACACGATGTACGGCCCGAAGCGTCCCAGTCCCGCCTGCACCGGATTGCCATCGACGGGATGCGCCCCGAGCATGCGGGGCAGGCTCAGCAGGCCGACGGCCATCGCCAGTGTCGCGTCCTCGGGCTTCACCCCCTTGGGCAGCGACGCCCGCTTCGGTTTGGGCGCCCCGTCCACCACCTCACCGAGCTGCAGGTAGGGTCCGTACTGCCCGGTGAGGACGAAGATCGGTTCACCGGTGGCGGGGTGACGGCCGAGCTCGTCGGGGCCGGCAATCTTCTGCCGCAGGATGTTCTCGACCTGTTCCGGCGACAGGTCGGCGGGCGCCGCGTCCTTCGGGATCGACGCCTTCACGACCTCGCCGTCGCGCATCACCTCCACGTACGGCCCGAACTTCCCGATCTTCACGGTCGCGTCCAGCCCGCCGAGCTCCACCGTGCGCGCCGCCGTGGGGTCGATCTGCTTTTCATGCAGCTGGACCTGCTGCCTGAGGCCGTCCGCGCCGAGGTAGAACTCGCGCAGGTAGGGCAGCCACTCGGCCTCGCCCTCGGAGATCTCATCGAGCGTCTCTTCCATGCGCGCGGTGAACTTCTCGTCCACCAGGTGCGGAAAGTGTTCCTCCAGCAGCGCCGTTACCGCGAACGCCGTAAAGGTCGGCACCAGGGCCTGGCCCTGCCGCTGGGCGTAGCCGCGCTCGAGGATCGTGCCGATGACACTGGCATAGGTGCTGGGGCGTCCCACGCCATCAGCCTCGAGCGCCTTGACCAGCGTCGCTTCGGTGTAGCGCGCCGGCGGCTGCGTTTCGTGCGACAGCGCCTCGAGCTCCTCGCAGGTGGGCGTGTCGCCCTCCTTGAGGGGAGGCAGGATGATCTCCTGGTCCTCGAGCGCCGCCTCGGGATCATCCGACCCTTCCACGTACGCGCGCAGGAAGCCGGGGAAGTCGATGCGCTTGCCGGTGGCGCGGAAGATCGCGTCGGCCGCCTCGATCGTCACCGCGAGACCGGTCTGCCGCGCATCGGCCATCTGGCTCGCCACCGTGCGCTTCCAGATCAGGTCGTACAGCGCCAGCTCGCGCCCGTCGAGTCCGGCCTCGCTCGGCAGCTTGAAGAATGCGCCCGCCGGGCGGATCGCCTCGTGCGCTTCCTGGGCGCTGGCACTCTTGTTCGAATATCGGCGCGGCTCGGCCGGCAGGTACTCCTTGCCGTAGAGGCCGTGCACCGCGTTCCGCGCTGCGGAGATCGCCTGCTCCGACAGGTGCACCGAGTCGGTGCGCATGTAGGTGATGAACCCGCGCTCGTACAGGCTCTGCGCCGTGCGCATCGTATCGCGCGCGGAGAGCCTCAGCTTGCGGTTGGCTTCCTGCTGCAGCGTGGACGTGGTGAAAGGCGCCCACGGCCGGCGGATGCTCGGCTTTTCCTCGGTGCTGATGACCTTCCACGCCGACTTGAGCAGGCGGGCACGCAGCAACCCGGCATCCTTTTCACCGAGCAGGACGACGTCGCGCCCCGGGATCAGCTTGCCGGTGGATTCGTCGAAGTCGCGCCCGGTGGCGACCTTCTTCCCGCCCACCTGGTTGAGCTCGGCCTTGAACCCCTGCCCCGCGTGCCGCAGTTGCGCCACCAGGTCCCAGTAGGTGGCGGCGCGGAAGGCGCGGCGCTCCCGCTCGCGCACCACGAGCAGGCGCATGGCGACCGACTGCACCCGGCCCGCCGAGAGACCCCACGCGATCTTCTTCCACAACAGCGGCGAGAGCGTGTAGCCCACGAGGCGGTCCAGGATGCGGCGCGTCTCCTGCGCCCGCACCAGGCGGTCATCCACGTCGCGCGTGTGTTCCAGCGCGTCCTGGATCGCCTCCCGCGTGATTTCATGGAACACCATGCGTTTCACCGGCACCTTCGGCTGCAGCAGCTGGTGCAGGTGCCACGAGATGCTCTCGCCCTCGCGGTCTTCGTCGGTCGCGAGGATCAACTGGTCGGCCTCGGCCAGCGCGTCCTTGAGCTCGCGCACGATCGCCTTCTTGTCGGACGGCACGATGTACAGCGGCTCGAAGTCGTTGTCGACATTGACGCCGAGCCGCGACCACTCGAGCGCCTTGTACTTGGCGGGGATCTCCTTCGCGTCACCAGGCAGGTCGCGCACGTGGCCCATCGACGCCTCCACCCGGTACCCGGCCGGGAGGAAAGCGCGAATGGTGCGCGCCTTGGTGGGCGACTCCACGATGACCAGCGTGCGTCCACCGCCCTTGGCCGCGCGAACTGGCGCAGCCGGCTTGGTCGGCTTGGTCGGCTTGGTCTTCGTCGCTTTCTTGGCGGGCGCCTTCTTCTTGCCCCGCGATGTCCGTGTCGCCATGGGCCTCAGGGCGTGAGGGCGTGTGGGCGTGTGGGCGTGTGGGCGCGGCCGGGAGTGCGCATCACACTACCAGCCCGCCTGCTGGCGCGCCAGCAGGACGATGTCATCGGCCGTCTGCGGCGCCGTCCGCGTGTCATTCTTCACCTCGACGTCAGCCTGGTTATACCAGGGCTCGCGTTCCAGCATCAGCTTGCGCATCGTGTCGACCGGGTCCTCACCCACCATGAGCGGCCGTGACGCGAGACCCTCGATGCGCTTCACCGCGATGATGACCATGCACTTGAGGTGCACCACGAACGCCCGGGCCCGCGCCGGGGCCAGGTTGCCTTCCTGCGCGGCCCAGCCACCGCCGGGTACCACCACCGACGGCTCGCCGGCAAGCGCCTCGGTGACCGCCTCACGCTCGATCGAGCGGAAGCGGGTCTCGCCAAGCTCGGCAAAGATACGGGCCACCGGCATCTGCATGCGGCGCACAATGACCGCGTCGATGTCCACAAAGGGACATCCGAGTTGCTCCGCCACGAGCGCGCCGACCGTGGTCTTGCCAGCGCCGGGCAGCCCCACCAGCACGACATGACGCTTCATGACGACGTCACGGAGGCCGGCGTGTCGATCGCCCGCCACCGCGCCCCGAGGGCCTCGGTGTATCCCTGCAGGTTGCGCCGCATCTCGGCGAGGGAATCGCCGCCAAACTTCTCCAGCATCGCGTCGGCCAGCACCAGCGCCACCAGCGCCTCGGCGATCACGCCCATGGCCGGGACCGCGGTGACATCGGAGCGCTCACTCTGGGCATTGGCACTCGACCCGTCGGTGAGGTCCACCGTGGGCAGGGGCGACATCAGGGTGGAGATAGGCTTCATGGCGACGCGCACGACCAGGGGCTCGCCGGTGGTCATGCCGCCCTCGAGGCCGCCGGCATTGTTGGTGCGCCGCCGGAACCCGCCGCGGGTGTCACCGCCGTGCGGGGAGACTTCCACGCCATCGGCATCGATCGGGTCGTGCACTGCGGAACCGGGACGGCGCGCCGCCTCGAACCCGAGGCCGATCTCGACGCCCTTGACCGCGGGAATCGACATCAGCATGCCGGCCAGCCGGCCATCGAGCTTCCGGTCCCAGCTCACGTGACTGCCGAGCCCGAGGACGAGGCCGCGCGCCACCACCTCGATCTCACCGCCGAGCGTGTCGCCAGCGCGCTTGGCCTGGTCGATGTGCGAGATGATCTCCCGTTCGACGCGCGGGTCGAGCACCCGCACCTCGGAGCGATCGGCCGCCTCGTTGAGCGGCACCGGCAGGGGATCCGGAGGAGTAGCGCGGATGCCACCCAGCGAAACCACGTGACTGCCGATTTCCACGCCGAATTCATCGAGCAGCCGCCGGGCCAGTGCACCCGCCGCCACCCGCGCCGTCGTTTCGCGGGCACTGGCCCGCTCAAGAATGTCCCGCGCATCGAGCCGGTCGTACTTGAGCACCCCCACCAGGTCGGCGTGACCGGGCCGTGGTCGCGTCACCCGGCGGCGGCGAAGCTCGCCCTCACCACCGGGCGACATGACGTCCTCCCAGTTGCTCCAGTCGCGATTCGGGATCAGCATCGCCACCGGGCTGCCCAGTGTCTCCCCGGCCCTGATGCCGGCGAGCCACTCGACCCGGTCGCGCTCGATCTTCATCCGCGCGCCGCGGCCGTAGCCCTGCATCCGGCGCGCGAGGTCCCGGTCAACCCAGTCCGCTGACACGGGCAGTCCCGCGGGAAGCCCCTCGACGATCGCGACGAGGGCCTTCCCGTGGGACTCACCTGCCGTCGTGAACCGCAATCGCATCCTGGTGTCACGCCCTCCACATGAAAGCAAACGAGCCCGGCGGGCAGCCGGGCTCGCAGCTAGCTCGCAATGCCTGCGTCAGTTCGTAGGCTGACCGTCGTCGATGATACGCGGCGTGACCAAGATAATAAGGTCGCGGCGCTTCTCTTCGTCCGACGAGAAGGAGAAGAGCTTGCCGACCAGCGGCAGACTGCTCAGGAGCGGAATACCCGAGCGGCTCTTCTTCACTTCCGTGACCGTGAGGCCGCCGATGACGGCGGTTTCGCCATCGTTGACCAGGAGCTGGTTGGTGGCCAGCTGCTTGGTGAAGATGAAACCGAGGTCCGCCGCCGCCAGGGGCACAATCGCCGACCGCTCCGTGCGGAGGGCCATGAGGATCTGGCGGTTGGCCGTCACATGCGGCGTGACAGTAAGCCGGATGCCGGTTTCGCGGAAGGACACCGTGGCGCGAGGCGCCTGGCCCGCCACACCGACCGAGCTGACGTCGACCACGCGGAGCGGCACTTCTTCACCCACGAGGATGTCCGCCGGCCGGTTGTCGAGCGTGGAGATGACCGGCTCTGCCTGCACATCCGACAGGTCCACCTGCTCCACCGCCTGCAGGAAAGTGGTAAGGTTGAAGCCGCCCAGGGCCGTCGAGAATACGAGGTCGAGAGCCGAGCCGATGATGTTGCTGCTCGCGTTCGCGATGCCGGCGACCTGGTTGCCGCCGAGGTCCACGATCGTCGTGTTCGGGCTGTAGGCCTCGCCCGTCGACGGGTCGGTCCGCTGCACGACCTTGTTGAAGAACTGCGAGCTGGTGCCCAGGTCGTACTTGAGCCCCAGCTGCTCGATGTCGCTGCGCTCGACGAAGATGATCTTCGCCTGGATGCTGAGCTGTGGCGTCTTGATGTCGAGGCCGCGGGCGAAGTCGGCGATCTGGCCGACGCGACTCCGGGTGTCGGTGATGACCAGCGAGTTGGTCGCGGTGTCGGCGACGACGCGGCCCCGGCCCTTGGTCAGGATCGACTCGACCGTCTTGCTGAGTGCTGCGGCCTGGGCGTAGTTGACGCGAACGACGCTGGTCTCCAGCGGCTCGAGCGAATCGAGGGCAGCGAGCACCTGGGGGGCGTCGACGCGAATGATGCCACCCGGCATTTCCTGCGCGGTGAGGCCCTGCGTGGCCAGCACGGCCTGGAAGGCCTGCGGCCACGGCTGGTTCTTGATTTCGGCGGTGACTTCGCCGGTGATCGACTTGCCCAGGATGATCGTCCGCCCGCTGAAGGCGGCGAATCCAGCCACCACATCGGCGATGCTGGCGCGATCCCACGTGACCGTGATCCGCGGCTCCGCATGGTTGCGCATCGCCGCCATCTGGTTGATCGGTATCGCGTTCACTTCCGGACCCGACTGCGAGGCATACTGGGCCACTGGCGCGGCGTCCGGGGCGCTGTCGATCTCGTCGTCCGCCGCCTGCTGCGTCACGGCCGCCTTCACCACGCGCGTGCCGGCCGGGCCGTTCGACGACCACCCGGCAAAGCTCGCCGAGCTGCCGAAGGAGATGCGGATCTCGCCTCCGTTCTGCTCCACTTTGTAGGGCTTCGCCGACTCGAGGTCGAGCACGATGCGGACGGTGCCCGGCTTGAACTGGGCGTATCGCACGTTCGTGATGCCGCCCCGGTTGACCCCGTCATA
>Ga0315278_10006782_pt1 | contig 10419 bp, 9 predicted proteins | sample YL17G06_0_MG_FD_203880 | JGI IMG/M metagenome (GOLD analysis project Ga0315278, IMG submission 203880) | Sediment microbial communities from Yellowstone Lake, YNP, Wyoming, USA - YL17G06_0 | ecosystem: Environmental > Aquatic > Freshwater > Lake > Sediment | place: USA: Wyoming | collected... | reverse complement strand
GTTCGATCCCGCGCCCACGGTGATCACGGCCCTCACAGAGCACCTGCCCTGGCTTCTGAAGACCTCGCCGCCGACCCGGTGCGAGGGACTTGTCGGCGCGATTGCTGCGGCACGGGGCATCCCGACAGAGAACCTGGTGGTCGGGGGAGGCTCGTCGGAGCTGATCTTTCGCGCCTTCACCCACTGGCTCACGCCTGCCTCCCGTGTGCTCCTGCCCGATCCGGCCTACGGCGAGTACGCACACGCGCTGGAGAACGTTGTGGGCTGCCAGGTCGAGCGTCTGCCGCTCACCCGCGACAACGGCTGGCAGCTTGATAGTGCAGCACTGGCGGCGAAACTGGCCTCAGGAAACTATGATCTTTGTGTATTGATTCATCCTGGCAACCCGACCGGCGTGCTCACACCCCGGGAGGCGCTGCTTACCCTCGCCCGCGCAGCGTCGCCCCGCACGCGCCTCTGGGTGGATGAGGCGTACGTGGACTACGTCGGCGGGGAGCACTCGCTGGAGCGCTCGGTTCCGGAGTGTGCGAGCCTCTTTGTCTGCAAGTCGCTCTCCAAGGTCTATGCGCTCTCCGGTGCACGCGCGGCCTATCTCTGCGGCCCGCGTCCTGCCATTGCCGAGCTACGCCGTCGGACGCCCCCCTGGGCGGTGAGCCTGCCCGCGCAGCTCGCTGCCGTCCGTGCCCTGGCGGCAACGGGCTACTACGCGGCGTGCTGGCAAGAGACGCACCGGCTGCGCGCGGCACTTGCCACCGCGCTGCGTGCCACGCTGCCCGGAAGCGAGGTCGAGGAGAGTGTCGCTAACTGGCTCGTGCTCTACCTGCCCCCCACTGGCCCCGATGCCGCGATGGTCTGCGCCGCGTGCACAACCCACGGGCTCTTTCTGCGTGAGCTCACTCCGACAACCCGCCGTTTTGGGCCACAGGCGCTGCGTATCGCGGTCAAGGACGCCGCCGCCAACAAGAAAATAGTCGCGACTCTGGCCCAAGTCTGCGCAAGAGCGTAACCAAACCGTCGGCGTTTTCGTTTAGCTTCTCAAACGATGGACGACTACGGCATCTCGTTCTGGGCGGTCGCCGGCTGGCTGCTGGGCGCGTGGGTTGTGCTTGCCTTCCTGCGCTGGATTCTCACCCCGCCGCACTGGCGCGATGGGGAATCCCCTTATACCCACCCCTGCGGCAGGAACCACGCCACCGGCCGGCCGACCTCCGCGCGCAGCGCCCGCGCTGCGAGATTCGGCAGCCACATCGTCAATCGAAACACCAGGCGCGACAAGGGAAGCATCTTATTCCTCCTCATCCCGGCGGGTGAGGCCAGGATTCGGCAATCCACGTTTCTCCACGTATCGCTGCGCCGCCGCCAGCCGGCGCGCGGGCGTCGGCATCGCTTGCACCAGCGACTGCCGCCGCAAGGTCAGGTCTGTCCTTGCGAGGTTGCGCCGCGACAGCTCCAGCAGCGCCGTCCGCATCTCCTCGGCGCTGCCGCCGCTGCGAAGGTAGAACCGGTCGGCCTGGTACTCCAGCCGCCGGCCCACGTATGCCAGCACCGGATGGCTCAGAATCATCCAGCAGGTGATGAACATGGCCAGCCAGGGAATGTACATGGGCGAGCCCACCATTCCCGTCGCCCGTCGGCCAATGATCGCATCGCCCAGGACCAGCCCGGCGGAGACCCAGACCCAACCGACCAGGGCCGACAGCACCAAATGACGGAAGCGCCGGTGTCCCATTTCGTGCAGCAGGACGAAACGCAGAAGCGCGTCGCTGCCCAGCTCGACGGTGGGGCGGCTGATCAGCAGGACCTCTCGCCTCCCCCAGCCCATGATTCCCCCCGAGAAATCGCGCAGTTCCGGATGCGTAAAGACGATGACGGGCGGCAGCGAACGAACGGCGGGTTCCACCAACCTCTGCAGGCGGCCTGCCAGGTGCTCGTTGGCCGCCTCATGCTGGAACAGCCCCCGCGGGATCAGATCGAATGCGAAGTACGTGCTGCCGAGAAACAACACCAAGACCGCGGCAAGGGCGTACATCAGCCACGCCTGTCCAGCATGGATCTGCAGGTAGACCAGCAGGCTCGATCCGATCACGAACAGCAGACCGTGCTGAAACACGCCGAGCAGCCAATCGCGGCCCCAGGCGCGCAGGCCCTGTTTCACCAGCCCGTAGCGTCTCTCATGGAGGTAGCCATACCATAGGTCGAGCGGGAAACTGACCAGGGCGTACAGGGCGTAGAAGACCAGGATATAGACCGGCCAGATGCGTCCGTCGCCCAGCGTCCAGGCCAGCCAGCGTGGCGGGCGTGATGCGAATCCCCAGTGCAGGAAGGCGGCCAAGAAGGTGAGGTTCCATGCCACGCCGAGGATGGCGCCGCGGAGACGTCTGGGCTGATAGGAGCGTGCGATGGCGTTAGGCCCCAGGGCCTCGCCCCTCGTGCAAGGCGATTCTGTACCAGCAGGTACGGGCATGAGAGCACAACACTCACGGCGTCTGCCAGTCGCTTGCGCCGCCGCCGAGGTAGCGGCTGAGGACATCCGGATAGACTTCGCCGGCGCCGGCCTTGATCACGGTGCCTCTGGGCAGCCAGAACTCCGGGTTGGCGGCCTGGAGGTCGCCGAGGGTCTCCACGTGGCCGTCAAAGAAGCCGGCGTTAAGCCGGTAGGCGTCGGCCGGGCCGTCCTGGCTGCGCAAGCCATGCCTGAAGGCATAGACGCGCGCGTCGATACCGCCACCGCCGTTGCCGGGGGCATGGCTGCGGTCCCACGAACTTGAGAACCCGCTCCAGGCTCCGACATCGGCATATGCCCCACCATATCCACCCCGGTAGTTCAGGTCCATGTCCGGGGCGACGCCCGAGTTGGAGTACCGGGCGCCGTCGGCGACATAGATCTTGCGGGACGGATTGCCGATCCGCGTGATCCGGGGCGCGTAATCGCCCGGGACTCGGTATTCCGCGCGGGAGGTTTTCTCCCCCACATCGCCGCCTTTACGCATGTAGTGGAACACCGCGGCGGTGTTGTACGAGTTGACGTACATCAGCCCGCGCCCGTTGGCGCTCCAGTCGATCGCTCCGACCGGCGTGGCCAGCGCATCGTTGTCCGGGCAGCGGAACATCGGGTGATTGGCCAGATAGCGGAAGCGGTCGATGCGCTGATCGAGCGAAGCGCCGTCGTTGAACGGCATGCGGATGGCCTTGGCGATCGGGGCCTGCCAGTCCCAGATCTGGCTGACGTTCGGGCAGTAGCTGTTGCTGAATGCCGGTCCATAAAGGAACGCGCCGGACGAGTTGGCGCCGCCCGGGAAGCAGCCGCCGTACTCCTGCGCGTAGAGCTGCATCCCCTGAAGGATGGATCGCAGATTAGCGGCGCATGCGAGGGCGCGGGCGGCTGCGCGGGCGCGGCCCAGCGCGGGAAGGAGGATCGCCACAAGCAGTGCGATGATTCCGATCACCACCAGAAGCTCCACGAGGGTGAACGCGAATCGACGACGAGGATTGCGATGGCTGTTCATCTCAGCGCACCTCCCGGCCCTGGAAGCTTGGCGACATGGCTTTGTGCTCTTGCCGGGTGGGGGGCGGTTTGGCGTCTGCGGCGGCGTAAGGGTTGTGTCGGACAACGAGCCTGCCGCAATCCGGGCAGAACGTAGGCTCGGCGTCGCCGCGATAGCTGTTCAGCAGAAGGGCCGTGGGGTCGCGCTTGACGTGGCCGTCGGCGGTCCAGTAGCACAGCTCCGCCGGATAGCCTGTTGGTTTTCCGCTGTGCGGTGAGCGAATGGGGAGGGTGTCGCTCATCCCCAGGCGATGCCGGAAGATTCGGCCGGTCTGCGTACAGATAAACACGCGGTCCTGCGAGGCGACCGCGGCATCGCTGCGCCCGAACACGCGGTGGATGGCCCAAGCGGCGGCTGCAATGCTGATGACGGCCACAGCGCCTGCCGCGGCCTTACCTGCCCCTGAGTTGATCACGCCCCGCAAACCCATGCGTCAGCCCCGTTCTGCGTATGGCGCCACCCGATCCCAGTACCCACGATCCCATTATACCCAAGCTGGGGGAAAACGGCGAATACCGGGGCGCGAAAGTGCCGCCAAGGTGCCAAGCAGAGGGCGCGGCCCCCGGTGCCGGTCACGGATACGCAGCATGCTTCTTGGGATAGAGCGGGTCGCAGTAGGCGACATCGAAGGAAAGCTTGCGTTCTATGAATTCGTAGTGGCCATCCGCGAAAATGACGTTGCCACGCCCGTAATTCTTGTCAATCGCGCCCAGGCTTGTGCCTTTCCGCTCGCTCAGCAAGTCATGCCGGTTGGAGATGATGTTATGGCGGTCGCCGTCGAAGTGTCCCGGCGCCCAGCAGGCGTCATCAATGGTCTCGGCAGTCTCGTCGACCACGAGGATCTTGGTATCCGGGCGGACAATCTGGCTCACCTTGAGCGACGGCGTCGTCCACCATCTGCAGATATAGCCGTTGACGGTGTAGCTGAACTGGTAGGAGCCGGGGGTATGAGTCTTCGGGTCGTCCGAGGGGCACTGGAACACCTTGGCGTTAAAGGCCTTACCGAGGTATGGCGCAATACGGCTGTCATTGAGCCTTTTGTCGTTGAGGCCCCAGTACCAATAGACCCAGTCATCGGTTCTGTACGACACGCCAGGCCCCGGGAAAAGCCCCTTGTTGTCCAGGGTATACATGACGAAGGCCGTGCCGAGCTGCCGGAGGTTCGAGCCGCACGCGACGCGGTTGGCCTGTTCCTTGGCCTTACGCAAGGCGGGCAGCAGAATGGCGATCAGAAGAGCGATAATGCCGATGACCACCAAGAGCTCGACGAGCGTGAACGCTTTGCGTTTCAACATGGCGACCTCACTTCTAATCCCGACACCGATGAGCGGCGTTCCAACAGACGTGCAAACACAGGATACGCCGCAAATGCACGCAGTGCAAGAGGAAACCGTCGCCCGGGGAATGGGAGAACGGGGCGCCCGCGAGGATGGCACTTACAGGGGTCCGTCGTTTAGGATGTGAACCGGTGATACGAGCGCGGTCCCTGGGGCCGCCGTGTAGCGATTGAGCTATGCAGACAGACTGGACCAATCTGGTTGCGAGGCGGATTCTGGCCGTCGAAATCGGCGGGACCAAGCTGCAAGTCGTGGTCGGCGATGCCGCTGGCCGGATCGCGCAGCGGTGGCGAGGCGAGGTGGATCGCAGCAAGGGCGGGGCGGGCATCTGCGTGCAGATTGAGCAGGCGATCGGCGAGCTTACGAAAGACCATGGGGTGGATGCGGTGGGCGTGGGGTTTGGCGGGCCGGTGGATTGGCGGCGCGGGAAGGTCTGTGTCTCGCACCAGGTTGCGGGGTGGGACCAGTTTGAGGTGGGCGAATGGCTGGGTAAGCTTACGGGTCAGGCGGTGGCGGTGGATAATGACGCGAACGTGGCGGCGTTGGGAGAGACGCTCAGCGGCGCCGGTCGCGGGGCGAGGTCGGTTTTCTATGTGACGATGGGCAGCGGCGTCGGGGGCGGGTTGACGATCGATGGCAAGATCTACCACGGGGAGCTGCCGGGCGAGTGCGAATTCGGGCATGTGCGTTTGGATCGAGCGGGGACGACGGTGGAGTCGCGGTGTTCGGGCTGGGCCGTCGATCGCCGCATCAGGGAACTGGAGAGAACCGATCCGCAGAGCGTACTGTGTAGACTCATAGGCAAGACGCCGGGAGGCGAAGCGAGACACCTGGCCGAAGCCCTGGCGGCCGGCGATCCGGCGGCTGGGCGGATACTGGCGGACCTGGCGGACGACCTGGCGTTTGGGCTGTCTCACGTGGTGCATCTGCTGCATCCGCAGCGCGTGGTGCTGGGTGGGGGGCTGTCCTTCGTGGGAGAGCCGCTGCGTTCCGCTGTGGCCAACGCCCTCCGTACGCATATCATGAAGGCGTTCGCGCCCGGGCCTGACGTGTGTCTGGGGGGGCTCGGTGAGGACGCGGTGCCCGTGGGGGCGGTACACCTGGCTGTCAGGTCGGCGCAGTGATTCACCTTTGAGGAAGCAACAGATGGAGCAGAAGACTCAGCAATCGGACCTCGCCGGGTGGATTGAACGATATGCCCAGCAGCAGAAAGCTCTGTTCGAGTCGATCCCCGCCGAACGCGTGGCCAGGCTCATCGAGATCTTCCGCACGGCGTTGAAGGAGGATCGGCAGATCTTCGTGTTCGGCAACGGGGGTAGTGCGGCCAACGCGTCGCATTTCGTCACGGATCTGGGCAAAGGGGCGTCGGACAGGATCGGCAAGCGATTCCGCTGCATGTCGCTCAATGAATGCACGAGCTGGATCACCGCGTTGGGCAATGATTACGCCTACGAGGACATCTTTCTGCGTCAGTTGGAGAATTACGCACGGCCCGGAGACGTGGCGATGGTGATGAGCGTCAGCGGGAACTCACCAAACGTCGTCAAGGCCGTCCAGTGGTGCAAACAGCAGGGCCTCACGACGATCGCCCTGGTGGGTGGGAAGCGCGGGCGGCTGACGGAGCTGGCGGATGAGGTGGTCGCGATTGCCTCGGAGCACTTCGGGCGGGTTGAGGACGCCCACATGTACATCTGCCACCTGATCTGCTATGCCTTCATGGAGAATCCGCGCTGGGCGGACTGAATGGCCCCGCGTGAGCCGCGGAGTGGCGTCGGCCAGAGCCGGGACCCGCGGCAGAGCGCTCTGTCGAGCACCCTGGCCCGTCAACGTCGCCGCCGGCGTCCGGTATCTGACATGTAGTGCGCGTTGGCTGCTGAGTCGCGCGATTCTGCCCGGTAAGGTGCGGCTGCGAAGGCTCCGGCAGTGTCCCGGCCACGCGGGGTGTGACGGCGCCTATGGGAGACAAATCCCGGCGGGCGTTTCGCTGGGCTTTGAGGATGGAACCATGAGCATCAGCAGACGAAGTTTCCTGAAAACGTCGGCACTGGTCGCGGCCCCCTGCATCATCCCCACATCCGCCCGCGGCGCGACGGCGCCGAGCAGGCGCCTTACCGCCGGCTTCATCGGCGTCGGCGGGCGGTCCACGGGGCATCTGCGCGGCTACGTGGGGCTCAACGACGTGCAGGTGCTGGCGGTGTGCGATGTCGATGCCCGTCGCCTGGCTGCTGCCCAGCAACTGGTCGAGACGGCCTACGCACAACGACCTGCCGTCGGCACGTACAAGGGATGCGCGGCATACAAGGATTTCCGCGAGCTTCTCGCTCGCGACGATATCGACCTCGTGGTGATCGGGACCCCCGATCACTGGCATTCGCTGATCAGCGCGGCGGCGGCCAAGTCGGGGAAGGATATCTACTGCGAGAAGCCGCTGACCGTGTTCATCGGCGAAGGCCGCCCCGTGATCGATGCCGTGAGGCGATACGGGCGGGTGCTCCAGGTGGGCAGCCAGGAACGATCGAGCTGGGGCTCGCGGCACGCCGTGGAGCTCGTCAGGAACGGCAGGATCGGGGCGCTGCGGAGAGTAACGGTCAAGCTCCCCGTGGCAGTGCGCGACTGCGGACAACAGCCCGAAATGCCAATTCCCGAAGGATTCGACTATGACATGTGGCTGGGGCCGGCGCCCCTGGCGCCCTACACCCAGCGGCGGACCCATGGGTCCTTCCGCTACATCCTGGACTACTCCGGCGGCGAGATGACCGACCGCGGCGCGCACGTGGGCGACATCGCCATGTGGGGCGCCTACCCCTTCCTCAAAGGCCCCGTCGAGATCCAGGGCAAGGGCAAGTTGTTTAACAGCCTGTACGACACCGCCTACGAGTTCCGCATCGACTTCGCCTATGCCAATGGCGTGAACATGGTCGTCACCAGCGAAGGCAATCGCGGGATACTGTTCGAGGGAGATGACGGGTGGGTCCACGTGGAGATCCATGGCAGCCGTCTGACGGCCAGCCGCCCGTCCCTGTTGTCAACCGTCATCAGCCCCCAGGAGATTCGCGTACACCGCAGCAGCGATCACCGGCAGGATTTCCTCGACGCGGTCAGGACGCGCGGGCAGGTGGTGGCGCCGCCCGATGAGGGGCATCGGTCGGCCATGCTTTGCCACTTGTCGAACATCGCGCTCTTACTTGGTAGGAAGCTGACGTGGGACCCGGCCAGAGAGCGGTTCATCAACGATCCAGAGGCCGATCGCATGACGTATCGCCCGATGCGGAGTCCGTGGACATTCTAGAGTGAAAGGCCCCGGAGACGTGCTCCCGGGACGCCGGCATGCGGTGTGTTTCCTCGCACCGTGGTCTGGATGAGAAGCGCAAAAGAGCATAGTGTAGAGACCCTATTAACGGGAGAGCCCATGCTGAGCAGGAAGAGTCTGGTGGCGATGGCGGTTTCGGTGGTGGTGTTGCTGGGCGCGTGCATCCCGGCCGCAGCGCAGTCGTTGGACGAGCTGTTGCCGCAGATCGTGACCTACAAGCTTGGCCAGAGCCGCAAGGCGATGGAATCGGTCCAGCAGCTCGTGGTCCAGGCGGCGACGAACCCGCAGCAGCGGGCAGACATGGCCAAGAAGCTGGCGGCCCTGCTGAGCAATCCCGAAGCGACCTTTGAATGCAAGGATTTCGTCTGCCGCCAGCTCTATGTCATCGGCACGCCGGCGGAAGTCCCGGCTTTGGCCAAGCTCCTGGGCGACGAGCAGCTTTCGCATATGGGGCGTTACGTCCTCGAACGCATGGAAGAGCCTGCGGCCGGCGCAGCTCTGCGCGACGCGCTCGCCACGACCAAGGGGCGGCTGCTGATCGGCGTGGTCAACTCAGTGGGCAACCGCCGCGATGCCGCGGCGATCCCGACGCTCAAGCAGATGCTGGCGGGCGACGATCCGGCGCTGGCGGCTGCGGCAGCGTCGGCGCTCGGCAACATCGGCGGGCCTGAGTCGCTGGCGGCGCTGGCGGCGGCACAAGCCAAAGCCACCGGCGAACTCAAGAACGTCGTCATCGATGGATATCTCAAGTGCGCCGATGAGCTGCTGGCCTCCGGCAAGAAGGCCGAGGCGGCGGCGATCTACCAGGAGTTGTACGCCAAGGACCAGCCGGCGAGGATCCGCATGGCGGCATTACGGGGGCTCGTGGCGGCGGAGCCGTTGAAGACCGCCCCTGTTCTGCTGGAGATGGTCAAGAGCAATGACTCGGCGGCACAGGCGGTGGCCTGCGGGTACGTCGCCAGACAGATGCCCGGGGAGGAAGTGACCAAGACGTTCGTGGCTGCTATGGATGGTTTATCCGCCGGGGCCCAGGTGCTTCTGCTCGATGCACTGGGTGCGCGCGGCGACGCGACCGCCAAGCCCGCGGTGCTGGCAGCGGCCAAGTCGCAGGATGAGGCGGTCTGCGTGTCGGCCATCAAGGCGATTGGGATGCTCGGCAACAGCTCTGATGTGGGGATGCTTTCGGCGGCAGCAGCCAAGGGCGGCCGCACCGCCGATGCGGCCCGCGATGCTCTGGCTCGCCTGCGTGGAGCGGACGTTGATGCCGCAATGGTCAGTGCCATGAACAACGCCTCAGCCGACGTCCGCGTCGAGCTCATCAAGGCGTTGGCGGCCCGCGGAGCGGCTGCGGCGGTCCCGTCATTGTTGGATGTGGCTGCCAAGGACGAATCGGAAGCGGCGCGTTCGGCGGCGCTCAACGCCGTCGGCTCGCTGGCGAGCGAGAAGGACTACCCGACGCTCGTGCAGCGCGTCGTCACGGCTAAGACCGATGCGGAACGCGATGCCGCCGGCAAGGCCGTAGCCGCGCTGGCCGCTCGCATGAACAACAAGGACGCCAGCTCGGAGGCGGTGATTGCCGCGATGGGCAATGCCCCTGCTCCCGCCAAAGTCGCGCTCGTTGGCGTTCTCGCCAGGATCGGCGGCGACAAGGCGCTGGCCGCGGTTCGCGCGGCGCAGAAAGATGCCGACGGGGCCGTGCAGGAAGCCGGCACCCGCGCCATCACCGAGTGGTCCGACGCCGCCGCGATTCCCGACATGCTCGCGATCGCCAAGTCCGACAACGAGCGGCAGAGGACCCTGGCTTTGCGAGGGCTGGGTCGTGTCATCTCTGCTCCGAACACGAAGCTGCCAGCCGCCGATGCGCTCGGCCTCTACAAGCAGATGATGGACCTCTGCAAGCGTCCGGAAGAGAGGCGCCTCGTGCTCGCGGGCGTGGCCGAGATCAAGGATGCCAAGGCGCTGGACATGGCCACCGCGTTGCTCACCGATGATGCCCTGCGGAACGAAGCCGCCACGGCCACCATCAAGATCGCCAAGGCCATCGGCGCCAGCAAAGCGGAGGCCAAGGCGGCTTTGCAGAAGGTGATCGACGCGAATGTGAACGACGCCCTGAAAAAGCAGGCGCAGGATGCGCTGACCAGGGGCAGGTAGAGACAGGCGTGTGTGGCGAGGCCAGGTTACGGGGCCGGTCTGCGACGTGTCCGTCTCAGCCTGGGGCCAGGGGAAG
>Ga0315278_10006781_pt1 | contig 10420 bp, 10 predicted proteins | sample YL17G06_0_MG_FD_203880 | JGI IMG/M metagenome (GOLD analysis project Ga0315278, IMG submission 203880) | Sediment microbial communities from Yellowstone Lake, YNP, Wyoming, USA - YL17G06_0 | ecosystem: Environmental > Aquatic > Freshwater > Lake > Sediment | place: USA: Wyoming | collected... | reverse complement strand
AGTCGAGGTGGTCCGGAAGGCGCCGCGCCAGGTGCCGGTGGAGGTGCAGGTCGCGGCCGCACGCGACACCGTCACCGTGCGCTCGCTCGGCGTGGCCGAGCGGGAATGGGTCGAGGTGCGCACGCGCAGCGAGCCGCAGGGGGTCACGCTCGACCCGGCAGTGCACACCGGCGACTGGAACTTCCTCGACAATCACAAGTCGTTCGGGCTTTTTCCAAACCCGGGTCGCATCGAGCTGTACCTCGACACCTATTTCTCCACGCGCACGGCGCGGGATCACCTGACGATGGGCCTGGCGCCGCAGGCCTGGTACAACGACGCGGGGGGCGTGACGGTGGGCCTCCGCAGCCGGACCGACTACCTTGGCCGCTTCGATCAGAATGTGCTCTCCATCACGGGAGGGACTGGCTGGGGGGCGGACGATCCGGCGCGTACGGTGGATGTCTTTGCTCGCGTCAAGAATCCGACTGCGCTGCGGTCGCCCAACATGACGCAGGTGTTCGAGGGGTTTTCCATGGAGGGCCGGGCCGGCGCCACCGTGGCGATCGAGAAGAAGCGACGCGAGCACCGGACATTCGGACCGACGGTGACCCGCGGGCTCTCGCTCCAGTGGGTCGCCGTCACGGACACGCGCTTCCTCGATCCGGGGCTCTATCAGGACGCGGGCACGGTCGAGGGCGTGGTGTACGGGGGCGTCACGAACAAGTCCGGCACCTGGCAGCTGGGCCTCAACGCCGCCGCCGGCGGCGGCGTGATGTATGGCAACCAGGGCGCGGGCACCAGTACCGCGAATCGCTACGACGCCCAGGGCTACCTGCGCGGCTCGCTCGTCGGCACGGCGCGCCACCCCCTCGGCAAGCAGATGACCGTGGCCTTCCGCGGGTTTGCCGGCCTGGCGCTGGCCAACGATCCGGTGGTCAAGCAGCGGCAGGTTTACCTGGCAGGCTCGGATCCGTACCAGGATCTGTACAACCCGTTCCTGCGCTCCGAGGGCGCGCTCCTCGTGCGCCCGGGAGTGTTCTATCACTCTCCAGGCGGCGCCAACCTCCGCGGATTCGATGGGCGCGCCAGCTCGCGCCAGGCGTACGCCTTGAATGCGCAACTCGAACGCACGCTGGTGACGCGCAAGGGCGCCAAGCTTTTCAGCACGGTGAACGTCAGCGCCTGGGGAGACGTGGCGCTGGCGGACCTGCCGTCCGGTACGTCAGCGTATGGCCCCCTGCGCGGGTTCGCCGATGCCGGCCTCGGCGTGAGCGCCTCGCACCGGATCGGGAGCACCTCCTTCGTGACGCGGTTCGACGTGCCGCTCTGGGTGAGCCAGGCGGCGTTGGCGCAGGACACCGGCCCGTCCGACCCGGTGGGCTTCCGCTGGCTGTTCAGTTTCGTCCCGGCCATCTAGGGGAGGGGCCGCCAACCGGCTAGACTTCCACCATGACTGGGCCTTGGGACCGCCGCGGCGGCGACCGACGGGACTTTTTTCGCGATCTCTTCGGCGACTGGGTTGGGCGGCTCGTCGAAAAGGCCGAGTCACGGGTGATTCAGCAGCGGTACTTCCGGCCGCCGGGGGCGCTGCCGGAAGTCGGATTCCTCGGCGCGTGCACACGATGCGGGGCGTGTGGCGAGGCCTGTCCGCCGCACGCGATCCAGTTTGCCGCCCCGGGCGCCGGCCTCGCCGCAGGGACGCCGTTCTACGACCCACGGCTGCAGCCGTGCATCGCCTGCACGGACATGCCCTGCGCCCGCGCCTGCCCGACCGATGCGCTCACGGTCCCGGCCGACGGCTGGGCGGGGGTGCATCTTGGCGTCCTGGAGCTGCTGCCGGACCGGTGCATCACCTTTCATGGCTCTGAATGTTCGGTGTGCGCCAAGGCCTGCCCCGTCGGACCCGCCGCGCTCACCATGGATGAGGCCGGCCATCCGGTCATTCGCGCCGAGGGGTGCGTGGGGTGCGGTGTGTGCGTGCGCGCGTGCGTGACATCGCCTTCTTCCTTCAAACTCCGACCGCTGGGGACCTGATGCCGGACGTGCCGTACCGCGTGGACAAGCCCTGGGGCCACGAGCTGATCTGGGCCCGCACCGACCGCTACGTCGGCAAGGTGCTGCATGTGAAGGCCGGCCACGTGCTGAGCCTGCAGTACCACAACAGGAAGGACGAGACGATGCACGTGCTTTCGGGCGAGCTCATCCTGCGCACCCGCCCCGGCACCGACCTGGAGGCGCGCGCCTTTCGCGCGGGGGACTCCGTGCACATCCCCGCCGGGCTGGTGCACCAGATCGAGGCCGTGGTGGACAGCGACGTGCTCGAGGCGTCCACGCCCGAACTCGACGACCTGGTGCGGCTGTCGGACCGCTACGGCCGGGGCAGCTGATGCAGGTGATCATCCCGCTGGCGGGCAAGGGCACGCGGCTCCGCCCCCACACGCACCTCGTGCCCAAACCGATGCTCAAGGTGGCCGGCCGCCCGGTCATGGACTGGGTGATGGACCGGCTGGAGGGGCTGGACGTCACCGAACTGATCTTCATCACCGGCCACCTCAAGGAGGCGGTCGAGGCGTACGCGAAGGACCGCTACGGCATCCCGTGCCGGTTCATCGAGCAGGAAGTGCAGGACGGCACCGCCGGCGCGATCAACCTGGCGCGGCCCCACATCACGGGCCCGGTGCTGATCATCTTCGTGGACACGGTGTTCGAGGCGGACCTCGCGCTCATCAATCGCACCGACGCCGACGGGATCATCTGGGCCAAGGAAGTCGACGACTACCAGCGCTTCGGCGTGGTGGTGACCGACGCCGACGGCTTCATGACCCGCATCGTCGAGAAGCCCTCCACCCCGATCTCGAAGCTCGCCAACATCGGGCTCTACTACATCCGGGACGTCGCCGCGCTGTGGGCCGGCATCGACCACGTACTCGCCGCCCCCGCCAACAAGGGCGAGTACTACCTGACCGACGCCTTCCAGAAGATGATCGAGGCTGGGCGCCGGATCCTGGCTGCCGAGGTGGGCGGCTGGTACGACTGCGGCGCGCCCGGCACGCTGCTGGAAACCAACGGCATCCTCCTCCGGAAAGGCGCGGCGCACCGCCGTGACTTTCCCGGCGTGACCATCGTGGACCCGGTGTACATCGAGGACGGCGTGGTCGTTGAGCGGAGCACGGTGGGGCCCAACGTCTCGATCGAGGCGGGCACCCGCATTGCCGACTGCACCATTCGTAACACCATCATCGGGCGCGACGCCGTCATCTCCACTTCCTCGCTCGACGGCGCCCTCCTCGGCAACCGGGTGAAGGTGACCGGGCTCCGGGGCAACGCCAGCCTGGGCGACGACTGCGAACTCCACGCGCACTGACCCAGGCAGGGCGCTTGACGCCCCTGCCTCGAGGCGAGAGACTACGACCATGGATCCGACCGAGTTGATTTACGACTGGAATGCACGCGAGGGCGCGTTCGACTACGCGCGCTCGCCCGTCGTGCTCAACGACGAGACGCTCCGCGACGGACTCCAGAGCCCCTCGGTCATCGATCCGCCGATGGACGTCAAGATCCGCCTCCTCCACCTGATGGCCGACCTCGGCGTCCGCGCCGCGGACATCGGGCTCCCCGGGGCCGGCCCGCGCGTGGTGGCGCAGGTGCGCGCCCTCGCGCGGGAAATCGTGGACCAGAAACTCCCCCTCAGCATGAACTGCGCGGCGCGCACACTCGTTGCCGACGTGGAGCCGATCGTACGCGTGTCGCAAGAGGTGGGCGTGCCGATCGAGGCCGCCACCTTCATCGGCTCCTCCAGCATCCGGCAATACGCGGAGGATTGGACGCTCGACAAGATGGTGCGCGTGTCCGAGGAGGCGGTCACCTACGCGGTGCGGAACGGCCTGCCCGTCATGTACGTCACCGAGGACACGACCCGCGCGCGCCCCGAGACGCTCAAGGCGCTCTACGGCGCCGCCATCCGGTGCGGCGCAAAGCGGCTTTGCCTTGCGGACACCGTCGGCTTTGCCACCCCCGCCGGCGTCCGCGCGCTGATCCGGTTCGTGCAGGACGAGATCGTCGCCCCATCCGGCGAGCCGATCAAGATCGACTGGCACGGCCACCGCGACCGCGGCCTCGGCATCGCCAATTGCCTGGCGGCCATCGAGTCGGGCGTGGACCGGGTGCACGGCACGGCGCTCGGCATCGGGGAGCGGGTGGGCAACGCGGAAATGGATCTGCTGATCGTCAACCTCTACCTCCTCGGGCTCCACACCGGCGACCTCTCGAAGCTGAGCGAGTACTGTCGCCTCGCCTCTGAGGCCACCGGCGTGCCGGTGCCCGCGCAGTATCCGGTCGTCGGGAGCGACGCCTTCCGCACCGCCACGGGCGTGCACGCCGCCGCCATCATGAAGGCGCGGAAGAAGGGCGACGAGTGGCTCGCGGACCGGGTGTATTCGAGCGTCCCCGCGGGCGTCTTCGGCTTCCGCCAGCGCATCGAGATTTCCCCGGTGTCGGGCCTCTCGAACGTGAAGTGCTGGCTCGAGGAGCACGCGTACGATCCCGGAGACGCCACGGCCTCAGACGCCCTCTTCGCGGCGGCCAAGGCCGCCGACCGGGTGCTGAACGAGGATGAGTGTCACCGGCTCATTGCGGCGGCCCGGGCGCGGAGCGTGGCCGATGCCATCGGCCACTGACGCCCTCACGCGATCCTACCTCGACCTGCGGTGGAACTTCGACCCCGCGGCCGGGACGGCGGCCGGGGATGCCGGCTCCGACGCCCGGCTCGGAAGTTTCGATGATGTCAGCGTCCGCCGTCAGCTCGCCGCCTTCCGTGCCATGGCCGGGGCGGTCGAGGAGATGGAAATCGCCGACCTTCCGGACGAAATCGATCGCACCGCCCTCCTCGACGACATTCGCGTCACCATCTTCCGGTTCCAGCACGAGCGCCCGCACGTTCACGACCCCGCCTTCTGGCTCTCGCACCTCTTCGGGGCGCTTCAAGGGCTGTTGGACCGGGCAGGCGACGACACGGACCGACGCGCCGCTGCCGCCCTTGCGCGGCTCGTGGCCACCCCCGAATTCCTGATCGGGGCCACTGCCACCCTGCGGAGCCCTCCGCCCGTGATGCTGGGCACGGCGCTCACCATGCTGGAGGGCGGCGCTGAGCTGCCGCGAGCCGTGGCCGCCGAATTTGCCCGCCAGGTGCCCGAGCTCGCCGACGCCCTCGCGATGGCTGCGCACGAGGCCGCCGCGGCGCTGGCGCACTTCAAGACGACGCTGCGGACAGAGCTGCAGGCCAATCCCGCCGAGCTCTCGTTTGCCGTGGGCGAGGACGAATTCAACCGCCGGCTCCATCACGAACATGCGCTGCGTTCCACCGCGCCCGAGCTCTGGCGCTACGGGCTCCGGCTGGTCGAGGAGCTCGGGTCCGCCATGCAGTCGTCCGCGGCGGCGCTCTCCCCAGGTGTCCCCTGGGCGGAAACCATTCGGCGCCTGCGGGCGGAGGGCCCCGGGGTATCCCTCCTTGAGGCCTATGCCGATGAGGTGGGTCGCGCCCGCGGCTTCCTGGCGGAGTCGGGCCTGGTCGGGATGCCCTCTGCCGAGCTCCGTGTCGAACTGACGCCGAGGTACCTGCATCATTTCCTGCCCGCCGTCTGGTGCGTCCCGCCGGGGCCGGAGGAGGCCTCCCGACCCGGCCGGCTCTACGTGAGCGGCGCAGACAGCGGCACCGTGCACTCCCGTCACGAGACCTGGGCGTGGGCTGCCGCCGAGGCGTGGCCCGGCCACTTCCTGCAGCGGCAGACCGCGGCGGCCCAGCGTTCCCTTGTGCGGCGGTATCTGTGGACGCCGCTCACGGTGCGCGGCTGGGCGCTTTACGCGGAGGAATTGCTGGCCGAGGCGGGCTTTGCCGGAGGAGCCGAGGCGCAGCTGATGGGGACGGTGCGGCGGCTGCGTGCCGGGGTGCGCGTGATGCTCGACATCGGCCTCCACACGCGCGGAATGACGCCGGCCGAGGGCGTGTCGTACGCCGTGGAGCACCTGGCCGTGAACCGGGACGAGGCGATGGAAATGGTGCGCCGGGCGTCGGCCCGGCCGACCTATGCGCTGGCGGACGCCGTAGGCCGCCGGGAACTGCTGGAGCTGCGGGCGAGCTGGCAAGCGAAGGCCGCACCCGGCACGCCGATCAGGGTATTCCACGACGCGGTCCTGGCCTATGGCGGCCTGCCGGTATCGCTGATCCGATGGGGCATGGGACTCGACGATTGACCCGAGGGAGGGCCGCCCGTGAGAATCACCGTGTTGACCTACGTCGAGGGGCCCGAGCGCTCCACGGCGTACGACGTCGTGGTGATGCAGGTCGCCCGGGCGCTGCGGCGCCAGGGACACCAGGTGGCCATCCTGGGAGTGCACGCCGACGTGAAGCGGGTGCTGGCCGGCCTGCAGCGGCGGCGGCCGGACCTCGTGTTCAACCTGGTCGAGATGTTTGCCGAAAATATCTTCGGCGACATCGCCATGGAGGGACTCCTCGACCTCCTCGGCCTGCAGTACACCGGGTGCGGCCCCGGCGAGTCCTACCTCACCCAGGACAAGGCCCTGTCCAAGAAGCTCCTCGCGTTTCACGGCATCCTGTATCCCCGCTTCGCCGTGTTTGCCCGGGACGCCGATTTCGAGACCGGCGGCAACCTCCGGATGCCCCTCTTCGTCAAGCCGCTGCGCACCGACGCCTCCATCGGCATCCGCCGCAATTCGCTGGTGAGCGACATGAAGTCGCTGATGCGCCGCGTGGCCACCATCCACGAGGAACTCAACGATTCCGCGCTGGCCGAGGAGTACATCGAGGGGCGGGAGTTCTACGTCGGCGTGCTCGGCAACTACGACCCGATCGCCCTGCCGCCGATCGAGCTCGACTTTTCTGGGCTGCCGGAGGGGATGCCGCACGTCCTGGACAGCAAGGCCAAGTGGGACGAGAACAGCGCGGAGTACAAGGGAACCAAGGCGGTGCTGGCCGACCTGCCCGACGAACTCCGCGCCAGGCTCCAAAAGGTGTCCGTGGACGCCTATCGGGCACTGCGCGTGCGCGACTACGGCCGGGTCGACCTCCGGCTCACGGATACCGGTGACATCTATGTCCTTGAAGTGAATGCGAGTTGCTACCTGGCGCGGGACAGCGAGTTCGCGATGGCGGCCGGAGCGGCGGGGATTCCCTATCCGGCGCTGATCCAGCGGATTGTGGACCTCGCCACCGACCGATACCGCCGGGGCTCCGGGCTTCGGAAGAGCCCGGAAAGCAGCAAGCGTCCTGCGGAGAGTGGGAAGAAGAGCGGGGAGGGCGGGAAGAAATCCGCGGAGGCCTAGCTCAGGTAGGCGCCGGATTGCACATAGTTCATGGCGAGCGACGTCACCAGCGTGGTGAGGGCGACTGTCACCGCCACTTCTTCCTCGGCCCGGTAGCGCAAATCGAGGCTTTCAGCGCGGGCCTCCAGGTGGTCCACCAGCACCCGCGTGCGCTCCGGGAAGTGCCCGGTCCACCGGTAGACGTTGCCGAGCAGTTCCCCCTCCAGGCGATGAAGGAGGCCGGCGGCGGTCCGGAGCGGCGCGGCAGCGTCCGCCGTACTGCCGCCGGGAAAGACGCTGCGCAGCATTGTGTCGAGGTTGAGCCCCAGCCGGGATGCTCCGGGAGACAGGTCTCGGTAGAACTGGGCAAGGGAGTACTCGAGTTCCCCCACGTCCTCGTCCAATTCGTCGTCGACGACCACCGGATCGCGGTCGAGGAGCGCGTGCACCGTGCGCTCGCAGTACTCCAGCTTTGCGAGCACCTCCGGCCGGGTGGCGTACTCGGCCCGCCAGTCGAGTCCGGGCGTGAGGTACACCGCAAAGGTCTCCGCCCAGTCTTCGTCCGGGTGCTTCTGAGCGTACCACCCGGGCAGGTGCCGGACGTGCTTTCGGCTGAAGGGCACCGGGCGGTACTCGTCTTCGTACGGCTCGCTCATCGACCCGAAGAGCCGTTCCCAATTGGCGTCGTCATAGAGCCGATAGGCGTAGTTGACCACATGCCCCATCTCGTGACGCAGGTAGCGGAGGACGTCCTCCCCGTCTCGCCCTTCGACATGACCGGTCCGCTCCGCGTGCATTTCCTGAAGCTCGGGCCTGGCCAGATAAAAGGGGATGGCAATGGCCACCGTCTCGAACGGAACGCCCCATTCGGTGGAGAGGTAGAACCGCGGCGTCAGCCTGCGGAAACCCGCCGCCTCGAGCTCGTGGCGGAACTCCGCCAGGATGGGCTCCAGCCGCGTGCCCTCGATGGTCAGACCGAGGTCGCGAATGGGGGTGGACCAGAAGGTCGCTTCCCGGAAGCCAGTGTCCTCGAGGTGGGGTGCAGTCATGGGGGGGCAAATCTAGTGGGATCCCACGGGATGCAAAGTCGGCCAACCGGGCCAATCTGCAATGTCGTCGGCGTGAGCATGATTAAGTCACACGATGGCAATGGGTTACGCTGACATGACAGAGCCAGCGTCTTCCGCCCACCTTCCCAACCGCCTTCCGCCCACCGTCAAGGGACTGTCGCTCGTTTCGCTCTTCAACGATTTCGCGAGCGAGATGGTCTATCCCCTCCTTCCCGCCTTCATCACCTCGCTCGGTGGGGGCGCGGCCCTGCTCGGCGCCCTCGACGGCGCGTCGGACCTCACCTCGGCGGCACTGAAGTGGATCAGCGGGCGCTGGGCAGACCGCCCGGGGTGGCGGAAGCCGCTGGTGCTGATCGGGTACGGCACGGCGTTGCTCATCCGGCCGTTCATCGCGCTGGCCGGGTCAGGGATGCAGGTCGTCGGGTTCCGGGTGATCGACCGGGTGGGGAAGGGAATCCGGACGCCGGCGCGCGACGCCATGATTGCCGGCGCCACCCCGACCCCCCTGCTCGGGCGTGCCTTCGGCTTTCACCGGGCCGCCGATCACTTCGGCGCCGTGCTGGGGTCGCTGGCCGCCTGGCTGCTCCTGCGGCGCGGCGTGGAGGTGCGCGACGTGATCGCGTGGACCTGGCTCCCCGGGCTTGTCGTGATGCTGGTCCTGCTCTGGGTGCTTCGCCGCGCCGTGCCCGTCGCGCGCGCCGGGACCTCTGCCGCCCCGGCGGCGGACGCTACGGGGCGCGTGTTCTGGGGGCCGGTGCTGGTGCTGTCCGCCCTGACGCTTTTCCGGGTGCCGGAGGCGCTCCTCCTCCTTCGATTGCAGGGGCTGGGTGTCCCAGTGGCGACCATCCCTCTCGTCTGGGCCGGACTGCACGTGGTGAGGAGCGCGGCGGCCTATCCAGGTGGCGGGTTGAGTGATGCCATCGGATCGCGGGGCACGGTCACGGCTGGCGGGTTGCTTTTCGCGGGGGTCTCCTGGCTGATGGGTGGCGCACCGGGCGCGGTGGCCGGCGTGGGCATCTTCCTGGCGCTTGGGCTGGCGAGCGGCCTGCTGGAGCCGGCAGAGCGCGCGCTCGTGGCACAACTGGCGCCGGTGCGCACGGGGCGCGGATTTGGGGCCTACCATGCAGTGACGGGAATTGCTGCGTTGCCCGCGGGCGTGCTCTTCGGGTGGATCTATCAGGCGGTCGGGCCGGGTGCCGCGCTCCGTGCGTCGGCCGGTCTGATGGCGCTCACCGCGCTGGGGTGGCTGGTCCTTCGCTCCCCCGGTCGGATCCCTCCACCACACCTCCCGACACGATGAAGGCCATCACATCGCTGCTGGCCGCGTCGACGGGAGTCACCTGGTCGGCCGGGAAGAGGAGCACCTGGCCGGCGAAGTTGTAGGATTGCGGCAAGTACACCGCGACCATGCCCGGAAGGCCGAGGTACCCCAGCGACTCGCGGGTGAGAAACCCGAGGGCCCGGGCGTGGCCACCGGGCATCAGCTGCACGACCACCGGTCGGTCAAAGCGCTTTTTTTCTCCCACGAACGCGCCCAGCACCTCCTTGAGCGAGTTGTAGAGGAAGCGCACCAGCGGAACGCGCTCCATGGCGTGCTCAAAGAGACCGAAGATCGTATTCCACAAGAAGGTGGTGGCCAGCCACCCGACCAGCGTGATGAGCGCGATGGTCGCGATGAAGCCGGCGCCGTGCCAGGGCAGTCCGAGCCAGCCGTCGACCGCTCGGAAAATGCGCCAGCACACGAAGAGGGTGAGCGCGATCGGCGTGGACAAGAGGAGCCCGTTCACGAAATAGCGGACCATGCGGTTCATCAGCAGCACCTCGTGGGAGAGTCGCCGTAGCGTGCGGTGACGTAGGCCGTGAAGAAATCCCGCTCGCTCGGCACCGGCTGGTCGGGATGATTGAGCCGCTGGTGCGCGAGGAACGCGGCGTAGTCAGGCATTCCCGACACCCGCCGAACGCCATCCAGGCAGCGCGCGAAGAATCCTCGTGCGTCAGACCGCATATTCCGTCTCCACGAACGGAGCTTCCCGGCTCACCGCGGGTGTCCG
>Ga0315278_10006777_pt1 | contig 10424 bp, 8 predicted proteins | sample YL17G06_0_MG_FD_203880 | JGI IMG/M metagenome (GOLD analysis project Ga0315278, IMG submission 203880) | Sediment microbial communities from Yellowstone Lake, YNP, Wyoming, USA - YL17G06_0 | ecosystem: Environmental > Aquatic > Freshwater > Lake > Sediment | place: USA: Wyoming | collected... | reverse complement strand
AACCGGTCGACCCATTACGAAGGGGCGATGAAGACGAAGGGGTATAGGACATCCACCGCGCGCCCCCCCGTAGGCTCGAAGTCCCAGTGGCGGATCTTTTCGAGGATGGTGTTCACGAACGCGGGGTCGCGAAAGTCTCCCCCCGCCGGCTCCGCCTGCTGGATTTTCCCGGAGGGATCGATACGGAACCGGACGATAAGCTTCCCGCGGAGCTCCGGGTTCCTCCGGATCGCTTCGTTGTAAACCGCTTCGAGTTCCGGGAGGGAATCGCGGACCCGCTTCCGGATCATGTCCCTGAGCCAGGCGGGGATCCCCCCCCCACCGGCGGTATCCCCTTGTCCGCCGTACATCATCGACGCCTCGGTTTCGCTCCCGGTCCCCACTCCGGGTCGACCGGACCGGCGAACGCGAGCTTCGAGTTCCTCTACGTGTTTTCCCAGTGCCGCGGTCCTTTCGGGTCCTGCTCCGGGGGGGAAATCCTCCGGTTTCACAGGCCCCTCAATGGTCGAGCTCCGCACCGGAATGCCCCCGGCATTTCGCCCCTTGCGCGCGACGGGAGCATCAGAGGTCTTCGAAATGCCCGCGTCGAGCTGTTCGAGCCACCTCCGGGCGGCGACGGTTTCCTTTGCCACGGGGCGGGTTGGATCTTGCACGCGGGAGGATGCCCCACCGGTTTCTGCGCGGGCCGGGCGTGCGACCGGGAGGGAAGACGCAGGCGACGTCCTTCCCGGTTGTGACATCGACGCGTCCGTCAGTTCGACGAACACCGGCGGGGTGACCTGCATCGACGGGAACAGCGGGGAGATGGTCAATCCCAGGAATAACAGCGCGGCGTGGATCCCGAGGGAGAGGAGGACCATCCTTCGGATGAGCCGCTCCTGCCGGGGATCCAGTCCGTCGATTGGCGGTGAGGCGTTCATCGGTCGAACGTCCGGCCAGTCGGCCGTTTCTGCGGAGAGATATCCCGGGGGAAGACGGGCTTTTCCATATCATTCAGAAACAGGTCGTAGCGCACGGGGGCTGGAAGGGCGATCCCCCGGTGGACGGGCAGGTATAGAACATCCGGCGTCTCCCGGAAGCCGCGGACCTCCAGATCCTCCATCCGGAGGGGAGCGTTCCCCCAGACTTCCAGCTCTTCCATCCGGAGGGGTTCTTTTCGGCTGCCCGTTCCCCCGGGCGGCTCCGCCGCGAGGCCTTGCGCGACGGTCAGGAACAGGATCAAGACAAGACCGATGCCCCGTTTCATTCCGCCCCCCCCTTCTTCACGGACGCCGTGCCTTCCAGCAGCGCCTGCGCGGTCTCCAGCCGTTTCCGGATCGGCACGGCGAGGTCCGAAGGCCCCCCCTCCTTCTCGAGCCGGTCCAGCGCGCCGGCATATCGTTCCACCGACCGCTCGAAGAAGGACCTCGCCCGGGCCGTCAGCGCCTCCTCGTACCCCTCGCGATCGCTCCCCGCCAATCCCTTCGGCCGCTGGGAGGCGAGAACCGCGCTTCCGAACTCCATGAACAGATCTCCCGAGAGCCGGGAGGCCTGAAGGGAAATCTCGAGAGGGGCCTCGCTTTCCGCCTTCGCAAAGGCGCCGAGAGCTTGCCGGAAGAGCCGGTCCTTGACGGCGAGGCTTTTCTCGAGGGGAACGACGAGCCGGGTCTTCCGGAACTGCTCGGCCCAGTTCTCCCCGACGGCGATCCGGGCCTTCCCGGAAAGCTCCGCCAGCTGCCCGGGGGACCCGTCTTCCATGCCGGAGTCCACCTTCCGCAGACCTTCCTCGATCAGAGGGATCGAGGTCTTCGCGTCTCCCCGCCGGACGGCGGCCAGGCCGACGGAGAGGGTCGCGTACGTCCACATCCAGGCAGGGGCCGGATACCTCGCGCGGTAGGTGGAGAACCGCCTCTCGGCCGCTTCCGGGGGTCCGTGAATCTCCGCCAGCCGGGCGGCGTGGAAGAGGAACCGCGGCGCCGCCTCGCTCTTCGGGAAACCGCCCGCTACTCCCTCGTAGAGGTCCCCGGCCCTGGCGAACTCATTTCTCTCCTCGAGGAGAGGCCCGACCACTGCCACGGCCTCCGCGGCCTCCTCCCTCCGGGGATATTCCCGGAGGAACCGGGAACCGGAACGGATGGCACCTTCCGTGTTCCCGCCCTCCGCGTGCAACCGCGTCGCCCGAAGGAGGTACATCGGGGCCTCCGGGTCGGCGGGGAAACGGAGGAACAACTCTTCGAGAATGTCGGCGGCGCCTGCCGGGTCGCCTTTGGAGATTTTCCCGTCGGCTTCCTTCAGGGAGGAGAGGAGGTAGAGGTCCTTCGCCCGTGTCGCGGCACCGGGGTCCCCTGCCGCCGGGGGATCGGCCAGCACGAGGGCCGCCTTGCTCCTGGCCGCCGCGAGGTCCCCCTCGAAGAAGGCGGCCTCGGCCTGGATCAGACGCGCCTGCGCGAGCATCCCGCGAGGGGCGAGCCGGCTCCCCTCGACCTCCTCGGCCAGCCGTCTCGCGCGATCGTACGCCCCGCTCCCCAGGAACGCCGAGGACGCCCGCAGCGCGAGGGAGGCCGCTTTCTCCGAAGGGTGTTCCCCCAGGAGGAGGAGGGCGGCGTCCTCCGCGTCCTCCGCGGTCGACTCGTTCCTCTCGTATCCGGCGATCACCGCCTCGGCGTACAGAACGGCCGCTCGTTCCCCGGTGGCGTCCCCCCGCTGCTCCCCCACCAGTTCCTCGAGGAGCAGCACCCCGCCTTCCCGGTCCCCCGACTTGAGGAGCGCAATGGCCCACTTCAGGCGAAGCTCGCCTCCCTCGTCCGACAGCTCCCCGCCTCTGGTAGCGAAATATTCTTCGATGACCGCCGCCGCCGAGGACATGGCCGATCGTTCGCCCGAGCGGATCCCCTCTTCGAACTTCCTCTCGGAGAGAACCTTCAGCGTCCCGGCCAACTCCGCGGCGGCCTTCACCCGCACGGGAGCCGGCTGCGACTGCGCCCATGCCGACCCCGGGCCGTATTTCCCGCGAAGCGTGAGCGCGCGCGCGAGCGCCTCCCGGTCCTGACCGGCGCGGAGGAGCGCCCCCACCATCTTTATCTCGAGGGCCGCCGTGCCTTCGTCCGTCGGGAAGCGACGCGACGCGATATCGTGCACTTTCGCCGCCCGCAAAGCGTTTCCGCGGATCTCCTCGGCCTCCCAGAGAGCCGTGAGGAGGACCTTCCCGCCGCACGTCCCCTCCTTCACGGGCGGGTACGAGTCCAGCCGTTCCGGGGGCAACCCATCCCATGCGCGGACCGATAGCGCCAGGACCGACTGCTCGAAGGGAGACAGCTCCCCGCAGGGAAACGACGGGGCGGAGAGGGGAGACATCAGTTCCCGGGCCGTGCCGTCGACGTCCCCGGACTGGAACCGGATCCACGCCAGCATGTACCGTGCAACAGCGGACCCCTCCGGGTCCCCCGTTTCCGCAGCGGCGCGATATCGGGCGATGGCGCCTCCTCTGTTGCCGGCGAGGAGGGCCTCGTGCCCCAGGCGGAGACCGATTTCGGCCGAGAGCGGGGAGGCGGGGTACTTCTCCAGCAACGCCCTGGCGGCGGACCCGGCGCCGGGGTCCTTCACGGCCAGCCGCAACGCCGCCTGGAGATACAGGGACTCCTCGCGCCGTGGTCCGGAGGGAGCATCCGCCGGGAGCAGCGGGAGGATGCGCGTGACCATCTCCTTCTCCTTCTCCCCCGCACCCCGCCCGGGGAACGGTTCCCAGCGCCCTCTCCACTCCGCCAGCAGCGACCCGGCCTGCAAGGCGACGACGGCGGCGTCCGTTGGCGTGAGTCGGTCGCCGGACAGGAGGGAAACCGCCCGCTCGAGGGCCGCGAAAGATTCTTTCCGGGAATCCTCGCGAGGATCCTGCCGCAATCCGCGGGCCTGCGCGACGAGGGCGTCCGCCAGTTGACGGAATACGACGGCTCGCAGGGCGATCATCTCCTGCTTCCGGCGCTCCCAGGCCGCGGTCTGTTCCCTTTTCTCCAGGGTCTGCACCGCCGGCAGGAGTTCTTTCAAGCGTTCGTCGGAATAGGCGGCCGTCTCCCGAATCGTCCGACGGAACAGATCCAACGCCTCTCCCGTCCCCTCCTTCCACTTCCCGTGGGCGCCGTAGAAATTCAGCGTGATCTCCCACGTTTCCGGGGAGAGGGACCGGATCCCACCCAGTTCTCTTATGTAGAGCCACAGGTCCCTCAACAAGCGGGAGGCGGCTCTGTCCCTGTCGGACACGATGCCGTCGACGGCTACGGAACGGCGCTGCCGGAATTCTTCCCACAGAACCTGGATCTCGTCGCCCCCTTCAAGGCTGTTCCTCACCCTGGGATCGGGGTACCGGGATTCCATGGACGGGCGACTGATGTTCCGGATGGTATTGAGGTTGGCGGACATCTGCTCCATGAAGCGGTCGACGTCGATCCCGCCCAGGGCCACCTCCTCGATCCTCCGGACGACCTCCACGATCCCGGCAGGGGTGAGGAACCGGACCCCCGACGACGGCGTCTCCTCCGCGGCCCGGGAGACGGTCCAATCCGCGAGAAGCAGACCGACCAGGAGCTCCAGCGCGTCGGCGCGGACCGCCGCCTCCGGAAGCGACTCCGTGGATTCCAATCTCTTCCGGAGCGACTGCAGCCTTTCGATCTGGAGCCGGATGGACTCCAGGATCGCGGACGGGGCCAGGGGTTCCGTGTAAGGAGACGCCGCCGGGGAAATGGCCTCCTCGAGTTCCCTCCCCGCCAGGGTCAGACGGTCGACCGCAAGCTTATACCTTCCGCTATCCCGCGCCAGCCCCCCGAAGAGGAGGAGGAACCGGATCCGCTCCCTCAGGGGAAGGCTCGCGGTCATCTCGGCGGGCAGCAGTTCCAGGGCGGATACGGGATCGGTCCCGGCGGAGGCGAGGCCGACCCGGTCCAGCGGCTCGTTCTCCTCGCGCAGCAGTGCCTTGAACACCGGAGCCGCCTCCGCGCCGCGCCCGGCCGCGATCAGGATCTCCGCCCTGGACCTTGCGGCCCTCCGGGCGAGGTTGCCGTTTCCTCCCGGTCTCCCGGCCCCCTGCTCCACCCGGCGGAAAAGCGCTTCTGCGGCAGGGACATCCCCCCGCTCCGCGGCGATCTGGCCGAGAGCATACAACGCGAGGAGGTGGTACGGGCTGCCCGGTCCCACCTGGGCGAGGGCCGCGGAAGCCTCCCCAAGGCGGCCCTGGACGCTCCGCAATCCCATGCCGTAGAAATACAGGACCTGCGGGGTCCGGCTACCGTTGTTGATGGCGGTCCTGCAGACGGCGAGGAGACGCTCCGGGGATTCGAAGCGGCCCTGGGCATCGACGAGAACGTCGAACAGCGGAGCCGCCGCCGGGATCTCGATAATCATCCTCCGGACCCTCCGCTCGAGAAGGGACGCCGCCTCGGGAAATAGCCCCAGCGAAAGGTACCCCTGGAACAGGGCGAGGGTATTGTCGTGCGTTGCCGCGTCGGCCGCTTCGATGCGGCCCATCTCCATGAGGGACACCAAGGCCCGCGCCGGCACAGGCACCACCGCGATCGAAAGGAGAATCGCACAGGCGAGGAAGGAGGAGGTCGGTCGTCCGCCGGCCATGGGGAAGAGGGTCGCTTCACGTTCGGAATTCGATTTCATCTCCGGACGGATGCTACTTCACCGCCCCCATCGTGAAGCCGGCGACGAACCGGTCCAGGAAGAAGGTGTAGACCACCGCGACCGGGAGACTGGCGATCAGCGCCCCGGCCATGAGCGAACCCCACTGGAAGACGTCGCCGCGCACCAGTTCCGTCGGCACCCCGATCGACACCGTCTTCTTCATCGACACCGAGATGAAGGTCAGGGCATAGATGAACTCGTGCATCGAGAGGGTGAAGGCGAACACCACGACCGTCAGGATCCCCGAGATCGAAAGCGGCAGGACGACCTTCGACATCGCCCCGAACCGGCTCAAGCCGTCGATCATCGCCTGCTCCTCGATGTCCTTCGGGATCGTCTTGAAGAATCCCATGAGCAGCCAGGTGCAGAACGGGATCGTGAAGGTCGGGTAGACGAGGATCAGGGACCAGAGCGACTCCTGGAGCCCCATGAAGGAGGTGAACCGGGACAGCGGGATGAACAGGATCGTCGGTGGAACGAGATACGTGAGGAAGATCCCGATCCCGAGCATCTCGCCCCAGCCCCGCGCCCACCGGGCCAGCGAGTACGCCGCGGGGACGGCGACCACGAGGGTGATGACCACGACGGCGAGACCGACCCAGAGCGTGTTCAGCAGGTACTGGAGAAAGTGGGTGTCGAAGATCAGCAGCTTCAGGTGGTCCAGCGTGGGGGGCTCGTTGAACAGGAAGGGGTTGTTCAACGGGCTGAAGAGGTCGTGGTCCGTCTTGAACGTGGCGATCACCATCCAGTAGAACGGGAACGCCCCGAAGAAGGCGAAGGATCCCAGCAGCGCGTAGAGCCCCCCGCGGCCCGCGAGTTTCCGCACGTTCGGCATCAGACCACCTCCGTCCGTCGTGCCATCCGCAGAATGAGGATCGCGACCGCCGCGAGCACGGGGAACATGAACAGGGAGATGGCCGCCCCCTGGGCGAGGTCCCCGCCCTCGATCCCCTTGAAGAAGGTCCAGGAAGAGAGCACCTGGGTGGTGTGCACCGGCCCGCCGCGGGTCAGGACGTAGACGACGACCAGGTCGGTGAAGGTGAAGACGACCCCGAAGAGGAAGGCGATGCTCGTGATGGGAAGGGTGAGCGGGATCGTGATCATCAGGGTCCGGCGCCACGGGGAGGCCCCGTCCACCTCGGCGGCCTCCAGGAGGTCCTTGGGGATGGAGCTCAACCCCGCCAGCTGGATGACCGTCGCCAGGGGGAGGATCCGCCACACGTCCACGAGGATGATCGAGGAGATCGCCAGCCCGGGGATCCCCAGGTAGTAGAGGTTCGTCCCCGCTCCCAGGAGGGCGCCCGGGACGCCGAGCAGCCCGACGTAGCGCAGGACCCAGTCGATGGGGCTGAAGATCGAGTCGAGCATCCAGAGCCAGCCGATCGTCCCGAGGGAGATCGGCGCCGTCCACGGGAGCATGATGAGGAACCGGACGAGCCATTTCCCCCGGAACGTCTTGAGGAGGGCGGTGGCGAGCAGCCGGGACAGAAGGACGACGATGCACTGGGAGGCCAGTGTGAAGAAGACGGTGTTCCACAGGGAAAGCCGGAAGACGGGATCCGCCAGTGCCGCGGCGAAGTTCCGCAGGCCGACGAGCTTGATGGAGGGGTCCCCGGTGGTGGCGTCGCTTAAGGAGTACAGGACCGCCAGGACGAAGGGGACGCCGATCATCGCCACGATGTAGAGGATCGCGGGGGCGATCATCAGCTTCGCGAGGGTGCCTTTCCGGTCCAGGATCCCCGCCCGCGCCCCCTCGACCGCCGGGTTCGAAGCCGACGGGCCCCTCAAGACGGCCCCCCTTCCCTGCGGAGCCCGCTCTTCTTGTCGAAGCGGCGCAGATCCCTCGAGGCCACCGCGAAGGGGTACGTCTTTCCCGCCTCCATCGGCAGGATGAGGGATCCCGGAAGGCGGGAGACGACGTGACGGGCGTGGGACTTCTCCCCGACCGTGCCGTACACGAGCCGCTCGGCCCCCAGATACTCGAGGTACGTCACCTCGAAGGGGTAGGTGACGACCCCCTCCGACCCCTCGACGGCGTCGGAGGGAAGGAACGTCTCCGGGCGGAAGCCCAGGAGGGTGTCACCCTGATCGAGGAGGTTCATCGGAGGGGACCCTACGAAGGTCGCCACGAAGGTATCCGCGGGCCACTGGTAGATCTCCATCGGCGTGCCGATCTGCCGGATCTTCCCCTGGTTCATCACCACGATCCGGTCTCCCAGCCCCATCGCCTCCACCTGGTCGTGGGTGACGTAGATGGTGGTGACCCCCACCCGCCGCTGGAACTGCCGAAGTTCCTCCCGTGCCGAGGAGCGCAGGAGGGCGTCGAGGTTGGACAGCGGCTCGTCCAGCAGGAAGACGCTTGGCTCCCGCACCATCGCGCGCGCCAGCGCGACGCGCTGCCGCTCCCCGCCGGAGAGCTCGCGCGGCTTCCGGTCGAGCAGGCGCCCGATCTTGAACATTCCCGCCGCCCACTCGACTTTTTTCCGGACCGCCTCCTTTTCCACTCCCCGGGCGCGCAGCGGAAAGGCGATGTTCTTGTAGACCGTCATGTGGGGGTACAGGGCGTAGCTCTGGAACACCATGGCGATGTTCCGCATGCGGGGCGGCAGGTGCGTGACCACCCGCCCGTCGATGACGAGCTCCCCTGCAGTGGGTTCCTCGATCCCAGCGATCATCCGCAGGAGGGTGGTCTTCCCGCACCCCGAGGGGCCCAGGAGGACCAGGAACTCCCCCTCGTTCGTCGCGAGGTCGATGTGGTCGACCGCCCGCACGGTTCCGAACCATTTCGATAGCCCACGGATTTCCACGCACCCCATGGTCGCCGCTGCCTTCCGTGTCGCAGGAATGTGCCCGGAGGGCGACGGTGCCCCGTCGCCCCCCCCGGGCCGGAGAGACCTAGGTTTTCCCCCCGACAAGCCCCTTCTGCCGCCACTTGGCGAAGATGGTCTTGGTCAGGAGCTCTGCCTGCTCCACCGCCGTCTGGGGAGCCATCCCCCGCGCGGAGTTGGCCATCATGTTCGGCAGGATGAAGGTCGCGAACACCTCCCCCTCCGCCGGGTTGGCCGGTCCGGGGTGCCCGATGTTGGCGCTCCACTTCTCCGCGTCCTTGAGTACGGCGAGCTTCCCCTTCTCCTCCCCGGGGAGCGCGAACGGGTCGTCCGAGAACCAGGCGTTGTGAAGGTCGATCAGTTTCTTCGCCCCCTTCACGGCCGGGTAGCCCCGGTCCCCGGAAGGGATGGGTGTGTCGAAGAAGGCGGGGGAGTTGTAAAGTTCGCTTTTGTACATCGCCTGGTCGTAGTTCCCGACCAGGTCGAGGAGAAACTTCTTCGCGCTGTCGACGTTCTTCGAGTACTTGGGGACCACGTAGCAGTAGATCACGTGCTCGGAGTTGAACCGCGTCCCGCGGGGCCCCCTGAGGGCGGGGGTGAAGTAGATGTCCTTGGCGATCTCGGGGACCTGTTGCTGCGCGGAGCGGTACGCCGAGATGGAGTTGAGGATGTAGGACGCCCGGCCGGCGATGAGGGCCTGGTTGTTGGAGACGGCGGTCCAGGCGAACACCTCGGGGACCATCGACTCCTTGAACAGCCGGGCCATGTAGCTGACCGCCTCGATCGTCTTCGGGTTGTTCAGGACCACGTTCTCCTCCGCGTCCTGGATGCTGCTGTCGTAAGACCACAGCAGCCCCCGGGACGCCATGTTCGAGTCGAGCTCCTGGGACAGGCCGATGCCGAGCTGGATCCCCTGGTCCTTCTTGATCTTCCCTCCGTACGTGATCAGGTCCTCCCACGTCTCCGGGCCGCTCCCCTTCCCGGCCTTCTCCCAGAGGCTCTTCCGGTAGCAGCCGGGGTCGATCGTCCAGCCGGGGCAGAAGGAGTAGAACTTCTTCGTGTTCGGGTTGTAGGAGCTTCCGCGGCAGAGAGGATGCTGTTTCCCGTAGCGCTTCTCGGCCTCCTTGACGACGTCGCCAAGGTCGAGGACGCTCGGCTCGAACTGCGACGGGGGCGCGATCCACTCGATCAGGTCGTGTCCCTGGCCCGCGGCGACCTCGGCGGCGGTCCGGGAGGGGATCTCGGCGAGGTTGATGTGGTCCACCGTGACCTTGACGTCGTTGGCCTCGCCCCATTTCTGCACGTAGCCGTCGTACCACTCTTTGTCGAACCGGGGAACGAAGTGCGACCAGACGAGGATCTTCAGTTCCTTCGAGGCGCCATGGGCCTGTCTCGGGAGGAAGATCGTCGGAGCGACCCCCATCGCGACCGCGCCGACCCCCGCCGCCTTGATGAAATCGCGCCGGGTAAGTAAACTCCGTTTTGCCATGTTGCGCTCCCCCTTCCCCGGCACGCGGTGCCCGCGTCGCCGGATCGTCCGGTTGGATCCCTGAAAACACGCTCCGTGCGGTGTTTCCCCGATCGAACGCCAGGTATATCGTTGGGATGCGTGCGGCAAGAAGCATTTAATCACCGGAACGACGGACGGTCAAGAATCCCAAGGTATTTTAAAACCGGTTTATACTTGATGTATACCGAGCATTCAACACGGGGGAGGAAAGGAGAGACCGATGGGAACGATCGTGCACACGTCGCGGATCTCGATCGTGCGGGAGAAGGGTCCGACCCGGATCGCGCGGATCGAGGGATTTCCGGAGCCCGTGTATTACGGGGTCCACGGGGGGATCAAGAATTTCTACAAGGTGGAGCCCGAGAAGGAGCACGCGGCGACGCTGGACCACATCGTCGGGGCGGTCTCGGCCTGAATGATGGGAACACTGG
>Ga0315278_10006776_pt1 | contig 10425 bp, 10 predicted proteins | sample YL17G06_0_MG_FD_203880 | JGI IMG/M metagenome (GOLD analysis project Ga0315278, IMG submission 203880) | Sediment microbial communities from Yellowstone Lake, YNP, Wyoming, USA - YL17G06_0 | ecosystem: Environmental > Aquatic > Freshwater > Lake > Sediment | place: USA: Wyoming | collected... | reverse complement strand
AAAATTCTCCGCAAACAAACGGGCCATGACTTGATAGGCATTTTCTTCTTCGTACCCGGGACGCAGTTCCTGCAACAGCGTATAGATGGTCTCTCCGATACACTGCATGTGCTCTTTTACCGCCTCTTTGCCCTTAATTCGGTAAGTGTAATGACCTGCACTATCTCCAGTAAAAGATGCAAAGGTATCTCTTAGCCGTTCTTGGTCTGCTTCACTCAAGATGCGCTCCACCCGGATCAGGCTCTCCACCAGTAATTGCAATCGGCTGGCAGACACGATGTTGCTGGCAATCTGCGTTGAGTCCATCCTCTGCATCCCTGTGCGTACTTTCAAGGCTATGACCTGCTGATCTGTCACCTGTTCAAACGCTTTCTCTAACAGGTTGATGCCATGCTCCGAATTGTGTCTACTCAAACGTTCCCTGAAGTAATACAAGGTTCGAATCTCAAAATCCCCATCGCCCAACCGGTCGTAACCCAATGCATAGCGCATTTGCAGATCATAACAATATCTTGCGTACAATTCTTCATCGCTTAATCCAAATCCTGCTTTCAGAGCTTCCAATCCGATCAGCACGTTGACTGGAACGTTGGGACGTGAATCTTTGTCGGAGTATAATACTGCAAAGGATTCTTCATCGATCCGGCAGAAGAACTCTTTGTAGAAGGTGCCAGCCCAGGAGTTCTCAAGCCGTTTACGCTGTTTCTCTGGCAACTCACTGGCTGCACTTATAATAGCTGGTTGTAGGTGTTGGGTATTTTTTCTGAACATGGATTCATTATATTAACGATTTCCATTTTTGTGAATCCCTAAATACCTTTTTGCAGTGAAGTCTATAGATGAATGTATGTTTTCGTTCTGTAATCGTTGCCTTGGGGAAAAAGTTTCACGAACAACTCTGTGATATCTCTCTGCCCGGGATGGGAGGTGTCTCAACGCTTATTTTATCTTCTGGCATCCTCCTTCCTAATTGGTGCGTTTCGTATATCTATAAAGTTGTTGAATCAGCCAACTAGTCTGATCTGTTTTACTAACGAATGAATCTGCGCCGGCTTTTCGTAGCATTGTGCTGTTTTCGGAGTCACTGCCCATAACAACCACGATCGGTCTGGGTATAAGTGCATGTAGACTGGTGATGAGATCCTCGATGTAACATCCGGGCAACTTGCTATCCAGCAGAATTAGATCGGCGGTGTTTTTTCGGCTAACATGAGTAAACAGTCGGTATCCAATGCTTCGCCAACTAATTTCATTTCCAATTCCTCATCGATCAATCGCTTAAATGCCCAAAGAGCTTGAGAATGATGATCTGCCAGGATTATACGCATTACGGCCGTTCCTGATTAATTCCGATTTTCACGACAATCCAGCCGAAAATACTGGAATATGGGCGTGTTAAGGAGGCTGTGCTTAAGGTCAATCACAACCTTTTATAAATATAACAAAAAAACTCCGCTTACACAACAACATTAAGGGGAGTTTGGGGTCTAGTATTTTTAGTCCGAAAGATTAGCCGAGAGGATAGGTATGGGGATATATCTGTACAAACTTTTAACGAATGCAAAGACCCTGCATGTAATTACTCACGGATATAAAAGTGGCGGTTAAAACCGCTCCTTTCCTCGCTCCTACAGTAAAGTCGCGAGGCTGCGACAGACAAAGAACGTCTGCCCACGGTCGCAAACACCGCTCCTTTCCTCGCTCCTACAGTAAAGTCGCGAGGCTGCGACAGACAAAGAACGTCTGCCCACGGTCGCAAACACCGCTCCTTGTAAAAACACCAGGTCGGCCTACGCCGACCATTCAAGGCAAGATTAACTGCGAGGCGGTGAGATAGGGAATTCCATGTGAGGTGATATTTAGAAGAGGTTATACATAAACAAGCACGTATCAATGTAGAAAATTTGAGTTTGAATGTTGGTGAGTAGTTACCCCTCCATAATAGAAAGATTGTATTCGAAAGCAAACTGATAGTTTTTGAGATAGGAAATTCTGTAAAAAGGTATATGGACCATACGAACGATTGCATTTTCAAGGTAAATGTCCAATTTCACTCAGGTGGGTTATGGATTGTCACTTCGCAGACGAGGAATAGCCTCATTGACAATGTGTTCAAACATGGGCATCAGCATAGGTACAAACGGGTAAAAAAACGCGATCTCTGTGATACCAATTTCCTGATAGCGTTTGACAATCTCTTCAAATGCCCCAGGCACTGAATATATTTTCTGATAATCTTCATTCGTATAGATGAGAACTGATCGCCTCAGTGTGGTTGGGTCGCGTCCGATCTCAGAACAATAACCATCCAGCCAGGCGTTTCGCTCACGCGTAAGGGTTAGCATCTCTTCACAAGAATCTATATATCCGCCTCCAAATGTGTTCCAGGTATCGGCGTATTGTGCGGCGATTTTGAGCATACGCGGACCATTTCCGCCGATCATCAAGGGTGGGCGGGGCTTCTGAATTGGCAGTGGGTTGATCACCGTGCCTTTGATCTGGTAATAATGTCCTGTATAGGTGGTTTCTGGATTCCGCAAGAGCTGATCTACAATTTCGACAACCTCGCGGAAGCGATCCACCCGCTCTTTGGGAGGCCAGTCAGGTGTGCCAGTCATCGCATAGGATATATCGACAATTCCTGGTGCGCCAGCCCCAAGTCCGAGGTCAAGGCGTCCATTGGAGATATGGTCCACGGTCATTGCTTGCCGTGCCAGGAAGGCTGGATTCCGCCAGGGAATTGCCGAGAGCAAGCCAATACGTATGGTTTTTGTCTGTGTGGCCAGTGCAGCCAGCATCGTCCAGCCCTCATACCAGGGGGCGGTGGGATTGGCAAAATTGACGAAATGATCCGCCAACATAATGCCATCCAACCCGGCGGCCTCCAGATATTGCCAGCGCTCAATCATTTCAGGCCAGGATACTTCTTGCATCGCTGCTACGATAAATCGAAGTTTTTGTTCCATTGGAATATTCTCCAGTATAAAATTATGGATGATTAGAAATCACCACAGGTCTGTGGGTTAATAATCATCATACTACCAAAACCATCCTGCCAGGGGTTTCCCTTATCGGGAGATAGGATCAGGCAGGATGGCTCAGGTTGTTTTTAAAGAGGCAGGCTGGTTGGTAGCCTTCTTATACTATTCAACGATTCATCGATCTCAGGATGAGTTATGGTACCTTGAGCGAAGAAATGATCGTCTCACCCAGCTGTTGGACTTCTCCGCCCAAGCTGTAGCCCGGTTCGCAATGCCCGAAAGCGTTGAATATGATCCCGAATTCCAGGTTGCCACGCGTTATTGCAGGCTGACCTTCGCCATCGTGATACCAGATCTCAGTGACTTCACCGCTGGGGCATACCAGCAGCACACGCTGGGCGGGCTTACCTGCAATATCCAATGTCCCTTGAGGAACAAACTCACCGTCACCCACACCTGTTGGCCAGAGAAGTATCTCTTCGCCAACCTGCCTAAAGGTGATGCGAATGCTCTCTTTATTAGAATCATCTATTGGGCGCAGGTTGAGCGCATGACCGCTCAATAATGAACCGCCAGTAGTGACCTCCTCCACGATCCAATCATCAGGGAGCCTGATGGTAAAGTTATAGACGGGGTTGGTGTAAGTCATCCAATTCTGATAGGCTGTTGGATCAATGGGCAGGGCAGTGGGGATTGGAGTTGGGGTAGATGCGTTCGAAGCTGGTTCTTCAAATTGGAAGCTCTGCAGGAAGCGATTATTCAGCTCCCAATCTTCTACATCGCTGGAGTGCCCGATCATTATCATATACAGTTGACCGTCTCTGGCAAAGTAATAACGGTCATCGGCATAGGACTGGGGGCTGCGCTCATGGCGAAAGTGGATGGCGGTAGTCCCGGCGATTTGCTCATCTGCCAAGCGTACCTCACCCAGTAAATTGTGATCGGTCAGCCATTGCAACAAATCCACTCCCTGCGCTGGGCGATACTCATCACGGTCCGCGGGATGAGCGATCCCCCAGGTTTCACCCCCCATTCCAGGACCAGAGATGTACAAACTCTTCAATGGATCATCGTTTGTGGTGACTTGTGCATCGACTGGGTAGTGGAAGCTGTATCCGAGCACATCATTTGTGTAAGTATTCAAATCCTTGCTGTCAATTTCTGGTGACCCGGTAGGAGTTTCCATACTGGCAGGGACGCATTCACCACGGAAATAAGCCCACTCATCACATTCACTGCCATTGGGGAAGACGCAAACGCCAGCCTGGCTACCATCGGGAGCGGTGCGTATTTCTAGTTTGTATCCCTGCTGTTCGCAGAATACGGAAGCCGGGTTGGGTATAGCTTCCATAGTGGGTTGGGTTGTGGGTGATTCTGGTGTTATAACGGCAGTGGGCTGGGTGGTGATCTGTATACAGCCAGTGACCAGAAGGCACAATAGAACTAGCATTGATTTAATTTTCATTTTCAATCCTTTCAAAAGTGATGACGGTGATATTGAGATTCCAGAGTTGATCCAAGAATCCACGTAGAGCGGGTTGGTCGGAGAAGTAGCCTACCAAAAGGGTTTCGCCATTCTCTTGGGGAATGATGGTCAGGTTGCCCAGCCAATTGGTGAAGTGGCGATCAAGTGTTTCGGCAACCCTGATGCGATATGTGTTTGATTGGTGTGATTCACTTTGTTCCATCATGCCTCCTTGAAGAATAGGCTTATAGCTAAATGCTTACGTTACATCTCCATAATAAAATATAAGACCTAAAAAATCAGGCCCTATATGGGGTATTGATGGGGTATTTTTATTCACAACCCAGGGATGTTGGTGCCTGGCGACTTAGGATAGTCGGCGCAGCCAGAAGTTACGGAGAAAGTAATTAATCTAGTTTACCTACAACTCTTTTTTCATGGGCTGATATCTTAATCCTTTACCATCAAAACTACAGCCATTGCGGATTCCGGTGGATTTCTTATATCCAACTGCCTGATAGAAAGGAACCGCATAAAGGGTCGCGGCAAGACGAATCTCTTTGGAGCCACGATTGGCACACCATTCCTCACAGCGTTCCACCAACTTTCGCCCGATGCCCTGATGGTGGTGATCTTCTCTCACAAAAAGACTCTGCAGGCGACCGGGTCTGCACCTCAACACACCGATAATCTGGTCTCCATCTTCAGCAACAAAGATCATTTTGGTCTTGAGTACCCGAGTAATTGCTTCCTGCTGAACAGGAACTGTTGACCCGGCATAGCGAAAAGGTCCAAGTAATTTTCCCTGCTCATCAGGGGAGGCAAAATCAAGGTTGTATTTGCGGTATGTTTCAGCTATGAGCACACCTACCTTTTGCGCATCGGTAATTTCTTCGTAGTTACGGATGATTGCCATGTAAATATACTCTTCTCATTTTATGGTAGATTCATCTCTTGCGCCAGCTGCCTTCCCCACTGAGGCGGATGTCCCGGTTGCCAAATCGCAACCAGGCTATAACAACCATCACCAGGCTGATACCCAGCAGCGCAAACAACCAGGTCAGGTTAAGCTGCTGGAATGACAGGGCAGTCTGATAGTAGTGATAAGGAAATGCCTGAGATACCATATCCAGGCTTTGGTTTAAAAAGGACAGCGAAGAAATCATGTAACTAATCACCAGGAATGCCCCAGAGATCATGGCTGCCAGGTTGCGCGATGGAAGTAGCATGCTCAGTACGAGGGCAAAAGCTGCAAATAACAGGGTCTGAACAAGCAGGGGCAGGAAGGGGATTGCCATTTGTCCCCAGCTGTATCCCAGACTGGACTGACCCAGCATGACACTGAATCCCAACCAGCCTAAGAACATGATTGATAGAGCCGCACCCAGCAATCCTAAGGCTCTGCCCCAAAAGAAAGGCGGACGACCAACCGGGTGAGCAATGATCAAATCCAGGCGTCCATGCTCTTCGTCACTGACAATCAAGCCACTGCCAGTAATCACGGCGAAGATGCCGATGATGATTGGCAGCATCGAGAAGGCATACATTCCGAGGAATCCGGCTGGTGTGATTGGGCTGTTGACATCTGCACCGAAGAAAGCCAGGAATTCAGGTGGATAGTTGGCGATCATTTGCTGGAATCGATCCGGTTGTGCGCCTAGCGTTTCATACATGGGCACGATCATCAGCCCGTACAAAGCCAAACCAAGCCCCCAACCGATAATCTGCCAGCGCAGATTGATATAGGTGTAACGGAAAGTTGTCCATAAGCTTTTCATGTTTTTTTCTCTTAGCTTAATGCTTCCTTTTTATAGTAGGTCAGAAAGACTTCTTCCAGGCTGGGACGCTCTGTTTCGAGGTCCAGGATGGGCAAGTCACCCAGTGCGTGCACAAGCATCTGCATATCGCCAGCCACCTGTAGGGTGAGGCTGGTCTGATCCACCATGGATAGGACTTCCACTCCTGGAAGGATAATAAGAGCACTGAAATCCGTCGGTCGCTTGAAACGAATTGTGATGCGGTTCAAAGCACTATGGGTTAGAGTGCTGGTGTCCGTCACTTCGACGATCTCACCAGCGCGGATAATCGCAACTCGTTCGGCCAGATTCTCAACCTCGCTCATGATGTGCGAGCTAAAGAAGATGGTTGTACCAGTGCTGTTCGCTTCGCGTAACAGCGCCAGCACCTCCTGTTGCATCAAAGGATCCAGGCCACTGGTTGGTTCATCCAGGAGAAGTAGATCAGGTCGGTGCATCAATGCCTGGATGACGCCCACCTTCTGCTTATTGCCCTTGGACAGGTTTTTAATCGGTTGTTTTAGATCAAGGGCTAAACGGTCAGCCAGGTGGTGGACATAATCCCATTCTGCGGCGCCGTTGCGCATATCGTTGAAAAAACGTAGCTGCCGCTCAGAGGTCAGGTTGTCGTAATATTGCATTTCACCGGGCAGGTAGCCAGTACGAGTTTGGACAGCTACAGGATCAGCCTGAGGATCGAGCCCCAATAGAAGGGTTTTTCCTCCATCAGGTCGGATCATATCCAACATACAGCGAATGGCGGTTGTCTTTCCAGCTCCGTTCGGACCCAGAAACCCGAAGATTTCACCGCGCTGCACTTGCAGGTCAATCCCGCGCAGGGCTCGAACTATGCCATATGACTTGGTCAATCCTTGCACTTGTATTGCGATCTCGCTATTTGGATTAATTGCATTATTTCTGTTCATAATATGACTCCTCATGATCAATCTGGTAGATTTCAGAATCAATGGGCAGATTTATATCCATGGAGAATTTCTGTCTCGTTAAGGATTCAACTTCTTGTAGATCTCCATTTTCAATGCATTCGATGGATAGAATAACGTCAGTGCGATCGCTGGCTTGATCCTGGAAATCGCTAATTATTTCCTGATCGGTGAACGAGATGTCCAGAAAGACCTTTCCATTCTCTTGGCGGATAAGCATCAAACTACCGAACCACTCGGAACTATGATGGTCATGTGTTTCTTTGACCAGGACATCATAAATGTTAATTGTATTGAATTCTTTTGGTTCCATCATTTCACTTTGCACCAAGCCTTTATAGTTTAGTAGAAAATAACATCTCTATAATAGAATATATAGCCAGAAGAATCAGGCCCTGTTTAGGGTATTGATGGGGTATTTAGGTGATGCTTAAAGTCGAATAGGGTTTATAGCAAGTTCAGCTCGCGGGCACGGGCGATAGCTTCTGTACGGCTGTGCACGCCCAGCTTTCCGTAAATGTTCTTGAGATGTTTGTGGACGGTTTCGCGGGCGATCACCAGAGTTTCAGCGATTTTCTTGTCTGTGTAACCCTGCGCCAATAACTTAATTACGTCCATCTCTCGTACTGAAATGGGCTCAACCAAAACAGAAGTGGTTACCACCTTGACCGGCGGGTCTTTGACTCCCTGCTCGTATGCAGCCAAAAGCATATCAACATAATCCGGCATGATCCTGGCTGTGCGAGCCTGACGGAGTAAAGGATACAACCCAGGCTGTTTATTGATGAATGTACGAATATAACCTTCAGGAGCAGCAAGTGTGAGGGCGCGCTTTAATGAGATAAGAGCTTGCGTGTCTTGTCTCAACCCTTGATAAGCCAAAGCCTGCAATGTGAGGGAGCGTACAAAGTAGTAACCAATTGATCTATTTTCCATTTCCTTTACAAGCGCGTCAACCAGTGTCAGGGCTTTGGAGTATTGCTTTTGGGCGATAAAGATTTGGATATAGGAAAAGGGTAATAATTGGCTTGTGAAAGAGCTAAAGGGCATTGTGCGGGCTTCATCGATATCTACTTGAGCCAGGCGTAAACGCCCTAATGCTGCGTCCAAATTATCCATTGCTAAATACCAATCAACCTCTTGGGAAATTGTTATCTCTTCAAACCAGACAGAAGTACGGCGAGCGACCTGCCAAGCCTGGTGGAGTATATCGAATGCCCCTTTCTCATCTCCAGATGCGAACAAAGCGTTCCCAAGATTATCAAGAGCAAAATGCAACGCGTCAGCCTGCTCCCATTTGCGTGCAAGGTTAACCGCCTCTTTCGAGTAGAACAATGCGCCCTCCAGGTCATTCCACTCGCATAACACAAAACTCAATGTTGAATAAACGTGACTGAGGGTGGGTAATGCCTGGGGCGCGCTACTCGATTGGGCTAACTGGATTGCTTGGTGACAAGCAGCATGCGCCTCGTGCAGCCTGCCTTGCATGGTGAGGTTCCATGCCCAGCAACCATGGGCAAAGATGGTTACGTGCGAAACGCTGATTTCCCTGGCGGATGCAAGGGCAAGTTTTAGGGCTTGTTCCCGCTCATTTAAATCACTTAAAGCCAATCCCAATAGGGTTGTAGCCTGGCAACGGATCAAAAACTCGTTTTCTGGCAGCCATTCTAAAGCAGCTCTTGCAGCCCTAACAGCGATATCCCGTCTATCCCCAATCCAGTTGGTATAAGCTCGAATCGCGGCAATATGACCGCCAAGTGTTTGCAGCTCTACTTCGCTATTCAAGTTACTGATCTCAGATTCTGCCATCTTCAACATGGGCTCGACAGAGTCCAATTGCCCCGTGTACGCTGCCAGCCAGGCACGTCCGATCAACAACCAGGGGCGGGCAACGGTTTTCTCTCTAGTCAAGGTATCAAGTTGCCTGGCTACACTGTTTAGCTCATTTTGTTCCAAAAGGGCGAATATATTGGTGCTGACTAACCTTACGACGCCTTCCCAATCACCGGCTACAAATAAGTGGCGGATGGCTTCGGGGATTAATCCATGCTCTTCGAGCCAGACACTGGCTCGATTGTGTAAGATTGGTATCTGGTCAGCGTTATTCTGCTGGAGATAACCGCGTAACAGCTCAGAGAACAATGGGTGGTAGCGATACCAACGTTGCTCATGGTCCAGTGGAATGATAAACAGGTTGGCGTGTTCAAGCTCTTCGAGAATGACTGACGATGGACGAGTGGGTGAGGAAGTCGCCTCCCATTCAAGCAGGGCATCGCATAAGGGAGCGGTTAATTGATCTAGGATGGAGGTGTATAACAGGAAGCGGTGTATCTCTGGCGATTGTTGCCCGAGGATTTCTTCGATCAGATAGTCGAAAATATAATGATGTGTACCTGTTAGATTGGTAATGAAACCGGGGATATCATCCGTGTTCTGCATGGACAATGCTGCCATTTGTAAACCAGCAATCCAACCTTCAGTGCGCTTGGTTATCCGAGCGACATCTTCGGGGGTAACCTTTAACCCCATGGTGTGATTTAGAAAATCTACGGCTTCCTCCAATGAAAAACGCAAGTCAGACATGCGTAGCTCCAGCATATCAGACCGGGCACGATATCTCGCCAGTGGGAGGGGTGGGTCAGCCCGCGTGACAATGACCATATGCAATGCTGGTGGGCGGTGTTCAAGGAGAAATTCGACTGCCTGGTGAACGATCTGGTTTTGTATCAAATGGTAATCATCCAGAACAAGGCAGAAGGGATGGTTTAATTCGCACAAATGATTGATCAGAGGGGTAAGGAGGGTTTCAACATCTGGCTGGGTATTGAAGCCAAACATGCTTTCGAAATCATTTTCGATTGAAGGATCAATAACACGAAAAGCTGCTTCTAAATAGGCCAGGAAGCGGGTAGGATCATTGTCGCTGTCATCGAGAGAAAGCCATGTGGCAGTACAGTCCGCTTTGCTCAGCCATGCGCTCAGTAAAGTAGTTTTGCCATATCCGGCGGGAGCTGAGATTAATACAAATCCACATTCCACTCCCTGGTTTAGTTTTTGGATCAGCCGAGGTCGTTGTACCAGCCTGGAACGCGGAGGTGGAATGGATAGCTTGGTGGATAGGATCTGCAGAGGTGCTCACCTTTCTTGATTATCTATATACTATCTTATATTTATTGCTATGGCAACGCCGAAAGGGATGAACTTCATAAATAACAGGTTTCCCAAGAAACCAGGGTGAG
>Ga0315278_10006775_pt1 | contig 10426 bp, 5 predicted proteins | sample YL17G06_0_MG_FD_203880 | JGI IMG/M metagenome (GOLD analysis project Ga0315278, IMG submission 203880) | Sediment microbial communities from Yellowstone Lake, YNP, Wyoming, USA - YL17G06_0 | ecosystem: Environmental > Aquatic > Freshwater > Lake > Sediment | place: USA: Wyoming | collected... | reverse complement strand
ATCAAATCCTTACCGACGACGGGCAGCATCAGCTTGTATAGTTCGGCTTTTAGCTGCCTCAGTTCCGCAATGTTGTGTTTAAAATTCGGGAAACGGAGAAATGCGTTATTGACAATCGGAGCGAGATTCTCAAACCACTTCACCTTTTCCTGTTTGAGCAACCAGTAAATGGTGAATGTGTTTATGTCGAAACCTGTCTCTTCCTGCTGTTTCCGCGCTTCGAGAACCTCTTTAATCAGCGCCTCTATTTTCCTCAGCGCCTCAAGAGCCGTCACTTGCCGGTCATCGAAAGCCTCCTGAATGGCTTCCGCCCGTTCCCCGATGGGTTTCAGATAAGGACTGTCGTCACCTTCATCAGTTGCCGTTTTAATGATGCTGTTGATGAGATTGATGACTTTTATATTAGTCGATGATTTGCTGTCTTTCAGCGCCTTCAATGTCGTTTCATCGATCCTGACTGCCGGCGTTGTGGTCTCCAGACCGAAGGTTGCAGCCTTCTCCCTAACCAGTTGCTCTGTCTTTTTCGCGATATCGCCATAGAACCCCGTTTTTTTTCGGAAGGCATTGCGGACAATCTGGTAAAGTATCGAGAGCAGGCCGAAGTCTTCCATGTGGTCACGAAGGGCTGGAGAGGGAGACAAAATCTCGTATAGCGTTTCCAGCTCTTTGAATAATTTATAAAACTCCTCTCTCTTATTCTGATCAACGAAAGCATCTATTGCCCTTTCGACCATCTTGTCATCAACCTTGCCGCGGGTTAAATCGAGATACGGCCGGGCTTGTCCCTTCATCAATTCAATAAAGCGAGCGAGCAGGACATCAAGATTATTGATCGCCCCGTTGACAACATCGGAATCGAAGGCAAGGGCTTTTTTTAGATTTTCAAAGATGCCTACAAAATCAACCACCAGCCCGCAGGGCTTCTTGATGTCTCCTTCCTCCTCGTAGGGCCGGTTGACGCGCGCAATAGCCTGAAGAAGCACATGGTCGCGCATCGGTTTATCCAGATACATACAATAGAGAATGGGAGCATCAAAACCAGTGAGCAACTTATCGGTTACGATGAATATCTTTGGCAGGGTATCCGGCTTCGGGAAAAGCTTTCTGGCTTTCTTCTCTGCTTCCGCTGTCTGTTGGTGCTTGTAGACGAGAGGATATCTTTCGCTGTCATTCTGGGCGGCGGTATAAATAGCCCGCGAATATTCCAGAGGCAGGAGTTTATCGAGGGCTTCTTTATAAAGGGCGCATGCCTCTCGATCAACACCAACCACAAAGGCCTTATAACCGAGGGGCTCAACATTCTCACGAAAGTGCCCGGCGATGAAGGCCGCCACCTTCTTTACACGATCTGCCGACTTGAGAAAAGTTTTGAGCTTTACCGCCCGGTCGAGGATCTTATTCAATTCATCGACATCGCTGACGCCTTCCGCTTCGACAAGGTCGAGGAATTCTCTTTCCAGTTCCTCCCTGGGTACGCGTATTTCATTGGGGGCGAGCATGTAGTTCAGAAAAAGAGTCGTGCCGTCTTCGATGGATTCAGCAATGGAATATTTATCCAGATAACCCTTATCATCCTCTTTTCCGAAGATTTTGAAGGTTCCTTTACCGTAAGCCGTCTTGTCGATCGGTGTACCCGTGAACCCGATCAGCGTTACCTGCGGAAGGGCGGCGACCAGATAGTTGCCCAGATCTCCCCCGACAGACCGGTGTGCCTCATCCAGCATAACGATGACATTGGAGCGAGTACAGATGTTCTTGGGAATGCCCTCAAACTTGTGGATCATCGAAATAATCAGCCCTCTGAAGTCCGCCTTGAGGAGCTGCCTCAGACGCATCTTACTATTGGCCTGTTCAATGCTGATATCATGAGCTTGCATCTCGCCGAGTATTCGCTCCACCCAGCCGGAAAGCTGGCCTTCCAACTCGTTTCGGTCTATCATCAGGATAACCGTCGCCTTCCCGAAGACTTCCTTGTTCTCAAGAATCTGCTGCGCTGCCGCAATCATCGTAAAGGTTTTTCCCGAGCCCTGGGTATGCCATATCAGGCCTGTTTTCTTGCTTTCATCGGCGTACCGCTGAACGATTTTCTCGATAGCCCTGGCCTGATGCTGACGGAGGATCGTTTTCTGGAGTTCGTCATCCTTGACATAGAATAGAATCCATTCCCTCAGCATCTTGAGGAAATGATCCCTGTCAAAAAAACGCTTTACCTTCTTTTCAAAATTTCCCTTCTCCTCATCTTTCCAGTTGAAGATATTTTTCCGGCTCAGATTCCAGGTGGGGCCATAGAAGAAATCAACCAGATGGGTCATATCGAAGACCTGCGGCGCTGTCAGCATTTCCGGGGTCTCCCGGTGATACCGCCGGATTTGAATGATCGCCTCTTCCATTCCGTTTGTTTTTTTCGCGCTCTTGGTTTCCACGATGGCAACAGGAATCCCGTTGATGAGAAACATGATGTCCGCACGGTTTGTCTCCCGGCCGTTTGTGTACTGCCACTCAGAGGTCACCTGAAACAGGTTACGCTTGGCGTTGTCAAAATCAACAACCGTCACGTTGCGGCGCCGCTTTTCATTTTCATCGTAAATGGCCTGCTCTCCCCGGAGCCAGGACAGTATCTCCGCATTTCCCTCAATATTATTCCGGACCGCTTCAATGCGGTGAATGATATCATCCACATTTTCACGACTCACCAACCCTTGATTAAGCTCCAGCAGCTTTTCTTCCAGCACCCGGTAGAACAAAGTTCCGCTTTCACCTTTTCTAAGGGAAAGGGCATCCTCCTGAAGGACGATACTCCAGCCGATCTCTCCCGCATACTTGAGAATCGGGTCCTGCACAGTTGGTTTTTCAGTGCCTAAAGTCGGCGTCATGATTTTGCCCTTCTCATATGTTGTCCCTGTTGATCAGGTTCACGATGACCTTGATGATATGTGCCCGCATTCCTGAGCCTGGTACTCTTACAACTCTCACTATGCATTTTCAACGCCTCGCTTGTCAGCAGGGTTTGTCCATCGGTCACAATTCGCAACAACTGAACTAGCCGGAATTTCCGGATAGCTGGGATATCTTTAGAGATGCGTTTCGCGTCTTCTGTAATTTATTGCGTCATTAATGATCAGAAAACATCTTTTAATTCAAAAGCATACAAATTATTGCGTTCAAATTATTGCGTTCAAAGTCATTTAAGTTTTGATTAAACGCAAAAATTCATTCTAATGGTTCCCAATACCCACCTCTCTTGGAGCCAATGAATTTTATTCTTTTTTCGTTCTTCAGTGACTTGAGCAAGGAATAAATCTGATGCCGGGAAAGATTCGGTAATACTTGATGAAATTCATCGAGAGAACCTCTCTTGTAGTGAGTGAGGTGTTTGAAAATAAGCTCCTTATTCGTTTCCTTGTCAAGGCCTATTCTTCGCGTGTATGTGCCTTTTCTACCGGTAAATTCGTAGAAATTTTTGGAAAGAATATAGCGTATTCCGCGACCCTTACCGATACGTTCTATGGCACCGCTTTCCAGTAACTTTGGTAAACGATGTTTTAGGTTATCGGGTACAGATTTGACTGTTCTTAAATAATCAAGAACCAGAAAATCATCGACGTAGAAAGACCTCTGTGTTTCACTTCCAATTTTCTCAAGAAAGCGCAAGAAAGCGGGGTCCTGTATAGTTCCCTGAAGAGTCAAATAGACATGATAATCATCAGTTCTTGAGAAATCGGGAAGGGGCTTTGTCTCTCGGATACACTCAGTAAATATTTTATCGAAACCCTGGCCAGACCTCTCTACAAGTCCACAACGCGCAAGAGCCTCCGCAATACGTCTGTTTCTTGGTGATTGCTGATAAAGGAGATTTTCAATTGTAATGCCTTCCGGGAATCCACCAGGACTAACAATTTCTATCCTGGAGGGAAATTGGCGAACGAAAATGGAACCAGCTAACCGGTAGTCGCGATGACACACGGCGTTCAAAATAGCTTCTCGCACCACTTCTTCATTGAACGTCGGTATGTCCCAAATAAAGAGGCCGTCTTGATAATGCTGCAGATCGTTTCGAGAATTGATGAGATTCCACAATTTATCATAAAAGAGGAAAAGCCCTTCGCGAAATTCTTCACGCTGTTGATGCGGGATGAAAGATTCCGAAGAGCGATACTCAAAAACCACCTCGGCATTTGATAAAAGGACGCCAAGTGATTTTCTCTTGCCCATCAATACAAGGGCCGCAAAAGTAATACCTCCTTCCCTAATCATTTCGGCGTCGCTGAGAAGCTGCAGTGGTGTAAGATTCTCCAGGCCTTTATTGCCTGATTTCTTAGCCCACGGCCGACGAAACTCTTCGATTGCCATAGGATCGAGATCGTCAATAGTTGCCTTTTCGCAGATCTCATTTGAAAAATCGAAGCCCGTCTCTGCAAATATGCGTTTAAGCATGTCCGGCAGCATGGGGACAAGGTCTTCGCCGCGTCGCATCCAATATGCGCCATCTACTTGTATCGCCATGCCAATGGGTCGCGACGGGACATGAAACACGAGTACACGCCCGTCAGGATGTGCAACTTCATCCATATCTATCCGCAGATGAAGCCGTTCAATCAATCCTTTTTTCGTGCGCTCAGACGATTTGAAGACACTCGTACCCACCACCCTACGGGGCGGCTTATCTGAAACGCCCAGAATCATCTTGCCGCCGCGCTCATTCGCCAATGCGCAGCAGTATTTTACGAGTGTATCGAAATGGAAGTTATGCTTTGCCTCTTTAAATTCCAGATGTTCATTCTCTGATGGCACATCCATCCATTGGCGAAGCTCTTCAAAGGTTACGCTCATGTTTCAACCTCGGACACATCAATGTCCATATCCTTCACCCGAATCTCCCCCGTCATCAGTTTATTCAGCATGGTTTTAAAGGGGTCCTGCACAGTTGGTTTTTCGGTGCCTAAAGTTGGCGGCATGATTTCGCCTCTCTCATATGTTGTCCCTGTTGATCAGGTTCACGATGACCTTGATGATAATGTCCTTATCTACGGGCCTGCTCTCCGCAATCATGAGGGTCAGAGCCACGAGGGTATTGTCGCCTATCCGTTTTCGGGCATCACTTGCATAAAGAATTCCGTTGGCATCCAGAAACCAGATGAACAGGAAAGCCCCGATGCGTTTATTACCGTCAATGAAAGAATGGTTCTTGACTACAAAATAGAGAAGGTGTGCGGCCTTTTCTTCGATGCTCGGATAGACATCTTTTCCGTCAAATGTCTGGTAGATCGCACCTAGGGAGCCCTTGAACGACTGATCTTTTTCTCTCCCAAATAATTTAATTGGACGCCCTCTTTTCATCGACTGTTCCCCAAGCTGATCGATGGCTCTCCGCGCTGCTTCGTAGGTAAGGGAAAAAGGCGTTTTCTCTGTGGTGTGCCTGATTTTCAATTGCTGGTGATCATACTGATCCAGGAGCGATAAGGCATACGAGTAATCCGTAATCACTTGGAGAAGCCCTGTGGCTTCATCGCGGGCCAGTTCCCGGCCTTCCATGACCCGCTGCATAAGGCCGACCGTTCTCTGCAATTCGAGCAGACGGACATTTTGTTCCTTCAGCCGCTTCTCATTAAGCGAATAGCCTTGCAGAATATGATCTTTGAGGATCTGCGTGGCCCAGATGCGGAACTGCGTGCCGCGCTGAGATTTGACGCGATACCCGACAGAGATAATGACGTCGAGGTTATAATATTCGACTTTGTATGATTTTCCATCAGCGGCAGTTGTCCGGAATTTCCGGACAACTGCATTTTCTATCAATTCACCTTCCTTAAAAAGGTTACTGATATGTTCTGAAATTGTTCTCTTGTTCTTATCGAATAATTGTCCCATTTGCGCCTGAGATAACCAGACAGTTTCTTCTCGCAGATTCACTTCCAGAGCAGTCTTACCGCCTTTGGTTCGATAGATGACTATTTCTCCCCTGGACTCTTCTTTCATGCGCTTACCTCGGACACATCGATATCCAGATCCTTCACCCGAATCTCGCCCGTCATCAGCTTATTCAGCATGGTTCTGAAAATGTCCTGCAGGGCGGATTTCTTGGCTGTGTTAAGCTCGATCTTCTTGTCTATGGTCAGGAACAACTTCGCTATTTTTTTCTGCTCAGTTAGTGAAGGAAACGGGATTAATAGTTCCTTTATGAGGTGAACCGGAACCCTTTGTCTTCCTGTTGCCCCTTCCATCTTACCGGCTATGAATGTACGGACGTCGTTTTTTAGGAGATAATAAAATAGAAAGTATTTGCTGCTTATACCGGGTTTTTCCTTGATCGGTATTATCTCTGTTGACGCGATTCCAAAACCATTAGGCAGTCCAGCAACAATGCATTGCTTGCCATTTTCAAAACATGGAGTAATTTTTGCTAAGAGAATATCGCCATCTTCAATGTATGTCCCACTTGAGATTTCGGTCGAATTCTTTAATTTGAACTTGTCTAAATGTGGTGTGTCAATGGGTATCAAGTCCATTGCAATGAAAGGTAAACGATCATAATTGGAGTATACTGTCTCCTTCGGTTTTTTCGTAAAATCATACGCCTTTCCAATCGGCAAAACATCCCAGCTCCTCGGCATTCGCCCGATCTCTGTTTCTTTCAACTTTTCTCCACGCAGGCCGTTAGTAAAACCATGGTGCAGGGTGGATTTCTTCAGTTCCCGCGTCTTCTCAATAATGGCTTCCTGAATCTCAATTGCTTTTTGAATCTTAAAGAGAACTGCAGAGATCTTCTTTTGTTCGGTGAGAGGAGGAAGAAAGATTGTTTGATTCAGAATATCTTTATCAGTGACCGCCGGGTAACTTGCTCCATGCTGTAAACCAGCAATTTCTCCATTTAAGAAGTCAGAAAGTAAAAAGTAATAAACATACAATGGAGTAGCTTGTTCCTGATTGGGCCTAATAACACAGAATGCCGTTGACGCAATCTGGTCGTCGTACTCCCGTGTTATGAACGCTACTCTTTTGAGTGAGGGTCTAACTGTTGCGAAAATTGTGTCCTGCCATTTCACAATTTTGCGCGCCCTTCCTGGCGCATTTTCTGCTTGAACCTGAGAAGCGTCTTTAATTGAATAGGTAATGTTTGAAACAGAGGAGACGTCAATATAAAAGAAAGCATCCCTCTTGTCCTTACTCGGAATCCATTGTTCAGTCTTAAGGTTAATAGACTTAATGGGTTTTTTTATCCAATCTGTCGGCATACTCATAAGCATTCTCATACAAGGTTCTGTCTTTATCACCTGAAGCGCCTATTCTTGAAAATTGCTTGTAAATCGGCATTCACTGCATCAGACCTCTTTTCCAGAACGTTCAGTTCTTCCAGTATCTCTTGAATCGGACGATAAGTCTCTCCTTCCGAGACATCCACATATCTTGACGGTGACAGGTTGAAATCGTTCTCAGCCGCCTGTGCTGTTGTGATGACTGTGACGAACTTCTCGGCATCGTCTCCTTTGATGAAGGCATCGGCAATTTTGCGGATATTTTCATCTGGGATATAATTCTTCGGCTTGCCTTTCTTGAATTCCAGGCTGGCGTTGACCAGTATGATCTTCCCCTGCCGCGCCTTTGATTTCGCCTTGTTGAAGATGATAATGATTCCGGCGGCGGTGGTGTTATAAAAAAGGTTTTCTGGCAGGAGGATCACGCCTTCAATCCAGTCTTGCTCAACAACCCACTGGCGGATTTTCTTTTCCCTGTCCTCGCTCTTGCTGCCGCTGCCGCGTGTGACGGCGCCTGTGTCGAGGACGATGGCTGCGCGGCCATGGGTATTAAGCGATGCAGCCGTATGCTGTAACCATGCCCAGTCCGCCTTGCCGGTGGTAACGCCGCCTTGTGATTCGAAACGATCAAAGGGATCACTTTCATAAACGGTCGGATCAAACGGCTGGTTCCACATGGGATTGGCCACGACGATGTCAAATTTCTTCAGGCTGGAATCGGAGTCTTTGAATTTCGGATTGGTCATGGAGTTGCCGCGAACAATCTCGCCTTCCATGTCGTGAACGACCATATTCATCCGGGCGATGGCATAGCTGGAACCCGTCAGTTCCTGTCCGTAGAGCTTCAGCGGTCTCTGCACCTTGATCTCCCGTTCCTGTAAAGCGAGTTCGCATTTGATGAGAAGTCCTGCAGAGCCGCAGGCAAAATCGTAAACCTCTTCTCCCTGGCGCGGGCGCAGTATATAAGCCATCAGCCATCCAACCTCCGTAGGCGTGAAGAATTCGCCGGCGCTCTGTCCCTGGCCTTCGGCAAATTTGCGCAAAAGATATTCATAGGCGCGGCCGAGAAAGTCCGGCTCGACATCATACAGGCCCAATCGGTAACGCGGATCAGAAAGGGTCTCGATTACACCGGAAAGCGCCGCGTCGCTGATTTCCCTTTCACCGCTTCTGGTCTCATTGTAATCCACAATGTCGATCACGCCCGTTAATGACGGATTGGCCTTCGCGATTGCACGGACGGTCATTGTGAGCTGTTCACCCAGTGTTTTAGGTTTGCGGTCTTCAGGCCAGTTGAACTTTTCACGACCGCTGACCGCCGGCCAGCGTGCCTCCGTGGGAATATAAAACCTGACCAGTTGATGGTCGGCTTCGATGATTGTAAGCGCTGTTTCCTTATCTCCGTAAGTTTCGGCAAGCCGTTCAACTTCGTCCTCAAAGACATCAGACAGGCGCTTGATAAAAACAAGAGGCAGGATGTAATCCTTAAACTTCGGCGCGTCTTTTTCGCCGCGGATGGAACAGGCAGCGCTCCAGAGCATCTGCTCCATGGACTTTGTGCTGAGGACGTCTTCTTTGGACAGCTTCCGGCGGCGCTTTTTGTGATTGATTCCGGCATCCCCGGCAGTCTCCAAAGCGTCCCGGTCGAGACCCGATTCTTCTATCAACTTCATGATGGCATCTCTGGCTTTTCCGCGGGGTGTTATCTTCTCATTTTCCCAGCGGTTGACCGTGGCAAAAGAGACCTCCAGTTTTGCTGCTAATTCTTCCTGACTGAGATTCAATCTGCTCCTGAGCTCTTTTATGACTTTGCTTATATCCTTGCTGTCCAGCATAATCATCCCCAAATTTTTGGTTTATGCTATAGCATTATAACATTTAAGTCAAGGGGTTTTTGAGAGCGGGCTTTCAAGAGGGTATTCTTCAACACCCTGTTAGATCTTTACGTGCAGGAGGGGAATTGCCATGTGTTTGCCGCTTTGTTTCACCGTACATGCGGGTTTGCTCCCTGACCGTTTGCGCTCCCCGCCTGCCTTTGCCGAATACCTCGATTGCGTGCGAGCCGCCCAGGTGGAGGGAACTTCCCCAGACTGTCCGAGTAAGCCACTATATCCTGCCCTAAAATCATATTGACATACACGACTGCTTCTCCTATACTTCTCGCACCGAAAAGGAAGTTCTATCAAAAAAGATTAGCATAATTTATAGCAGTCACAAAATACGAAAGAAAGCCTTCCTGAGATAGTAATGCCGGAAGGCTTTTTTATGTGACGGTTCGTAAAAAGGTCGGCCATTAAATATAGAATATGGAAAATATCCGTAACTTCAGCATTATCGCCCACATTGACCACGGGAAGTCGACCCTTGCCGATCGGCTTATCCAGTATACCGGTGTGAGCAACGAGCGAACCTTCAAAAACCAGATACTGGATAATATGGATATTGAACGTGAGCGGGGAATTACGATCAAGAGCCAGGCAATTTCCCTCCCGTATCAGGCCAGAGACGGCAAGGCATACAGCCTCAATCTGATCGACACACCTGGCCACGTCGACTTCTCCTATGAAGTCTCCCGCGCCTTGGTCTCATGCGAAGGCGTCCTTCTCCTGATCGATGCCGCACAGGGCGTGCAAGCCCAGACATTAGCCAATCTCTATCTTGCCATGGAGCTCGGTCTGGAAGTCATTCCCATCATCAACAAGATTGACCTGCCTTCCGCGGATGTTGAAAGGGTCATCGAACAGATCGACTCGGAGCTGGGATTGGACCCTGACAGCCATCTCACGTGCTCCGCAAAAGAAGGCACGGGTATCGAAGAGATTTTGGAAGCCATCGTGGAGAGAATTCCACCCCCGAAGGGCAACCTGCACGCGCCCCTTGCCGCCCTCATTTTTGACGCCCAGTACGACCCTTTCCGCGGGACGGTCATTCACTGCCGCGTTTTTGACGGTGCAGTGAAAAGCGGAGACATCGTACGTTTCATGTTCAATAACGCAACTTACAAGGTTGAAGAAGTCGGCCATTTTCTCCTCACCCGCCAAGCGCGCGATAATCTCAGCGCAGGCGAGGTAGGCTATATCATAGCCGGCGTGAAGACGGTTTCGGATGTCCGTTCCGGTGACACAATCACACTCCACAACCGCCCCTGCGAAAAACCGCTTCCCGGTTTCAAG
>Ga0315278_10006771_pt1 | contig 10429 bp, 7 predicted proteins | sample YL17G06_0_MG_FD_203880 | JGI IMG/M metagenome (GOLD analysis project Ga0315278, IMG submission 203880) | Sediment microbial communities from Yellowstone Lake, YNP, Wyoming, USA - YL17G06_0 | ecosystem: Environmental > Aquatic > Freshwater > Lake > Sediment | place: USA: Wyoming | collected... | reverse complement strand
TGGTACATCATGGCGGCGTTCCCGGGCTTGGCGCTGCTCGCCGCCGCGGCCGCCGGCGCGTGGGTGCGCGGCGAAGCCGCGCGGCGCCGCCTGATGCGCGCCGGCTACGGGCTGCTCGCCGCCCTCGTGCTGGCGCTCAACCTCACGCCCATCCCCTCGGCCGTGGACCGCCGCCCCGATCTGCAGGCGGTGGCGATGGCGGCGCGCGACCTGGTGCCGGCCGGGCAGCGCGTGCTCAACCTCGACGCCGGCTATCACTCGACCAACGCGCAGTTCCTCTTCTACTCCGACCGCTCGCTCACCGAGCCGCTCGGCGATCCGGCCGCGGTGCGCCGCGGCCTCGATGGAGGCGCCTACGCGCTCCTGACGCGCGCCGGCTGCGCCGCCGTCGCGGGCCCGGACTCGGCGCGCTATCCGGTGGTGATGGGCTCGGGAGGGTGGCGTCTCGTGAAAGCCGCGCCGCCGGCGCCGGTGCTCCTCACGCCCGGCGACCCGTTCCGCTAGACGGCGGACTCGGGGTCTAGGGCTTGGGCGCCGGCGGCGCCGCCGCCGCCGCCGGGTTGCGGGCCGGCGGGGCCGGCGTGGTCGTCGCGGCCGCCGGCGGACGGCCCGGATGCCAGTGGTAGTGCTCTGCCGACCAGTAGCGGTTCTTCACCGCGTCGTAGTAATTCGGCGTCGGCATCAAGCCGCCGGGCAGCGGGGTCTGGTCCACGGCCACCGGTGCCGGCTGGTTGATCTTGGACATGGCGTTACTTACCGGGTCGGGCAGGCGCGTGACCGTGGCGCGCGGCTGTCCCGCAGCGCCGGGCGGGACGGCCGCTGTCGCGGGGGCCGTGCCGGACGTCGTCGGCGTCGCTGCCGTGCGCTGGCTGGGATCCGGCGGCGGCCCGTCGTGCCAGTGCGCGTGATCGGGGTGCCAGAAGCGGTTGCGCGGCGCGTCGTACTGCCACGGCTGCGGCGCGCCGCCGCCCGGCAGCGGCGACTGGTCCTTCGACGCCGCCGAGGCGACCGTCGTGGCCCCCGTGGCCGTGGTCGTCCCCGTCACCGGCGGGGCTCCGGTGGTCACCGGCAGGCTCGTGCCGGCCGGCGCGCCCGCCCGCCCGCCGCCCCAGGGGACCCCGCCGCCGAGCGCGAAGTAGAGCACCGCCGCCCCGATCACGACCACCGCGCCCAGCAGCATCCACACCCCGTGCTGGCGCTTCTCGAGGTCCTTCTTCAGGTGGCAGTGCTTGTACTTCTTGCCGCTTCCGCAGGGGCAGGGATCCTTGTGGCGGACGGACATGGTGGACCTCCGGGGGCGCGATGCGCCGGGGTGTGCGAGGAGTCTAGTCGGGCGTCCCGCCCCGCGCCAGGAGCAACAGGAACTCGTCGAAGGACTCGGCCACCGGCAGCGTCTGGCGCTCGACCAGGGCGCGGTCGCGCGCGCCCAGCTCCACGTCGTGCGGCACCAGCACGACGCGCGGCGTCTCCTCGCTGCGCCACTCGCCGAGGTCGAGGCAGTACATGTCGCCGCCCCGGTTGCCGGCCACCACCACGTAGCCCAGCTCGTGCACCTCCGAACCCGGGTGGTAGTTGTGGTTCTCCTCGAGGATGTGCGGAGCGTCCCACAGGCGCACGTCCTCGAAGTCCATGGCCTCCACGGGGGCGTGCTCGCGGTAGAACTCGAGCACCGTCTCCGGGATGCCGAGCTGCTGCAGCGACTCGAGGTCGATCTCCTCGGCGGGGGCGAAGAGATCCCCCCGGCCGCGGCCCTGCGCCTGGGCGATCAGGCGCGCGATGCGCCCGTAGGGAGAACTGCTCCGCCCGCTGCGTCCGCTCCGCCCGCGCTCCTTCATTCCCACGGCTCCCCCGGGGTCAGCTCCGCCACCGCGATCCCCGAGCCGGCCAGCTCGCGCGCCAGCTCCGCCGGCGTTCCGGTGAGCGGCGGGAAGGTGCCGAAGTGCACGGGCACCACGTGGCGCGCCCCGAGTCGGCGCGCCGCCGCCGCCGCCTCGCGCGGGCTCATGGTGAAGAGGTCGCCGATCGGCAGCACGGCCACCTCCGGGGCGTACAGATCGCGGATCAGCGCCATGTCCCCGAAGACGTTGGTGTCGCCGGCGAAGTAGAGGCGGAAGCCGTTCTCCAGCTCCACCACGAAGCCGCAAGGCTCGCCGCCGTAGATCACCTGGCCGGGCCGCTCGTCGTCGTCGATGCCTGCCGAGTGGTCGGCGTGCGTCATCGTGACCCGGATCCCGCCCGCCACCACCTGGCTGCCGCCCTTGTTCATGGGACGCGTCTGCTCCAGCCCCTTGCCCTGCAGGTAGAGGTGCAGCTCGAAGATGCACGGCACCTCGGGCTGGAACCGGCGCCCGATGGCCACCGCCTCCCCGAGGTGATCGAAGTGCCCGTGGGTGACGAGCAACGCGTCGACGCGGTCGAGTGCGGCCAGCGCGCCGGCGGGAGCCTTGGGGTTGGTGAGCCAGGGATCGAAGAGCAGCACCTTGCCGCCCGGCGTATCGACGCGGAGTGCGGCGTGGCCGAGCCAGGTGATGCGGCATCCTCGATTGAGCTCGGTCATCTCGCGGTCTCCGGGGCGAGGGCTCGGCGTGAGCGGGTGGAGCGCGAGCATTCTACACCTTGGGGGCGCGGGGTGAGGAGGGCGGGCCCGAGCGGGCCGGCCGGCGCCGCGCGAAGTGGACCGGCCCGGTGTGCGTCGCACCGGGCCGGCGTTGGGGGCTGGGAGGTTGGGTCCACTACTGTCCGAGCGGGCAGGGACGCCGGGGTCACGGGATGACAGCGCGCGTTGAAGCGTACCCTGCGCCGCTCGTGCAGATGCACCCTCGCGGGCGCACCACTCCACAAGGGCAAGCCGTGTGCCAGTCGGGGGCCGCCCGCAGGGGCCCGTAACCCGATGCGGATGCGCCGCCGCAGCGCCATGCACGGGAACGGGTTGCCCCGGCTGGCGCGGCGAGCCGCGCCGAAGCCCGCACGGGCTGGGGGAAAAAGCCAACGCCCACATCTTGCCGTTTGCCGGGGCGGCCGGCGCGAGGCGCAACGGCGGCGGCTCCGCGGCCTTCGCGGCGCGCGCGGTCGGCGCGGGTAAACGGCGCTGGGGCACGGGGATTGACACCCCTGCCCCCGGGCGCGTAGCTTGGCGATTCGGTTTGGCTGCCGTCCGAAATCGGGGGTGGACGGGCGCCGGGAATCGCCCGGGCCGTCCTCCCGGCCTCCGCCATCTTCGACAACAGAATCGGGACCCCGGGGAATGAACCGTAGCGAAACGTGGAAGCTCGTGAGCGTGGTGGTCGCCACACTCGTGTCCATCTTCTATCTGTTCCCCTCCCTGCGCTTCTACAGCGTGCCGTTCGCGGAGCGGATCGCGGCCCCGAAGGACTCGCCCGTCGCCAAGTTGCGCGAGAAGGCGATCCCCCTGGGCCTCGACCTGCAAGGCGGCCTGCACCTGGTGATGGAGGTGGACCGTTCGCGGCTGAGCGGCACCGAGGCCGACCGCGCCGTGGACCGCGCCATCCTGGTCATCCGCAACCGCATCGACCAGTTCGGCGTCGCCGAGCCGCTCATCCAGAAGCAGGGCCTCGACCGCATCGTCGTCCAGCTCCCCGGCCTGCACGACGCGCAGCGCGCCAAGGACCTCATCGGCCAGACCGCCCTGCTCGAGTTCAACCTGGTGCGCACGCCCGAGGAGGCCCAGTTCCTCTTCGACCGCATCGACGCATTCCTGGCGGGGCGCGCCGCCGCCGGGCGCCTGCAGGTGGACAGCAGCCTGGCGCAGAAGCCGCTGACCTCGCACTTCATGGACGCCGGCCCGGGCTACGGCTTCTTGCTCCCGGCCGACGTACCCACCGTGAAGCGCCTGCTCGCCGAGGCCGACTCGATCATCCCGCCGGACTCGCGCCTGGCGTGGAGCACCGAGGACGAAGGCGCCGGCGGCCGCACCGGCTTCTCGCTCTACGTGCTCAAGAACGAGCCCGAGCTGACCGGCGAGTCGGTGGCCAGCGCCTTCGCGCAGATGAATCCCAGCCAGCCTGGCAAATGGGAGGTCTCCCTGCGGCTCACGCCGCGCGCCGCCGGCCGCTTCGCGCAGGTGACCAACGCCAACGTCGGCCGCCTGCTCGCCATCGTGCTCGACCAGACGGTCAACTCGGCGCCGCGCATCAACGAGCGCATCCCCGGCGGCACGGCCAGCATCTCCGGCCGCTTCACGCCCGAGCAGGCCAAGGACCTGGCGGTGGTGCTCGAGGCCGGCAGCCTGCCGGCGCCGGTGAGCATCATCGAGGAGCGCACGGTGGGCCCGTCGCTCGGCCAGGATTCGATCCGCAACGGCCTGCAGGCCGGGCTCTACGGCGCCCTCGCGGTCGTCCTCTTCATGCTGGTCTACTACCGCATCTCGGGGGCCCTCGCCATCGCCGCGATGCTCCTCAACGTGCTCTACATCATGGCCTGGCTGGCCGGCTTCCGCGCCACGCTCACGCTGCCGGGCATCGCCGGCATCGCGCTGACCGTGGGCATGGCGGTGGACGCCAACGTGCTCATCCTGGAGCGTATCCGCGAGGAGCTGCGCGGCGGCAAGACGGTGCGCGCGGCCGTCGCCACGGGCTACGACCGCGCCTTCCGCACGATCCTCGACTCCAATCTGACGACGCTCATCTCGGCGGCCTTCCTGTTCCAGTTCGGGACCGGGCCGATCCGGGGCTTCGCGGTGACGCTGGCGGTCGGCTTGATCGCCAACATGTTCACGGCGGTGCTGTTCACGCGCATGGTCTACGACTTCATCCTGCACCGGCGCACGCTGAACAAGCTCAGCATCTAGCGGGGCGGCCGGCGCGCAGGTCGCGCGGCAGCCCGGGAAAGAACGCATGCTCCAGCTTCTGATCGGAACCGACATCCCCTTCATGAAGGCGCGCAGGGTCGCGTACCTGTTCTCCGGCGCGTTGCTCCTCGCCACCCTCGCCTGGGTGCTGGTCAACGGCGGCCCCAAGATGTCGGTGGACTTCGCCGGCGGCACGCTGCTGCAGATCCAGGCGAGCCGGGTGCTGCCGGTGGAGGACGTGCGCAAGACGCTCGACGGCCTGGGCCTGGCCGGTGCCGAGATCCAGAGCACGGGCGGGGGCGACGAGTTCCTCCTGCGCTTCGCCAAGCAGGGCAGCGCCGACGCGTTCACCCGCATCCGGACCGCCCTCGAGGCCCGCTTCCCCGGCACCGCCGTGGAGCTGCGGCGCGAGGAGACGGTGGGGCCCAAGGTGGGCGACGAGCTGGCGGGGAAGGCCGTGTGGGCCATCCTCGGCTCGCTCCTGGGCATCCTGGTCTACGTCGGCTTCCGCTACGAGTTCAAGTTCGCGATCGGCGCCGTGATCTCGCTGTTCCACGACGTGGTCATCGTCTTCGGCATCCTGTGCTTCGCCGGCCGCGAGATGAGCCTCACCGTGGTGGCCGCGCTGCTGACCCTGGCCGGCTACTCGATCAACGACACCATCGTGGTCTTCGACCGCATCCGCGAGCGCATGAAGACGCTCTCCAAGGAGACCCACGAGCGGGCCTTCGACATCGCCATCAACGAGACCCTGTCGCGCACCATCATCACGGCGTTCACCGTCTTCCTGTCCTCCGTCGCGCTTTATTTCTTCGGCGGAGAGGTGATCAACGACTTCGCCCTGGCCATGGTCGTGGGCGTGGTCTTCGGCACCTACTCCTCCATCTACGTGGCTTCCGCACTCGCTCTCGAGATGTGGAACTTGTACGACCGCCGGCGCAAGCCGGCGCGGGCCCGGGCGGCTTAGCGGCCGCGCGGCGGATGCCGGAGCCGCTCCCGGGAAGCGGCGACGAAGCCGAGGAGTCCATGCGCAAGAATCCGGTCGTGCAGCAGGGTGACGAGGGAAGATCGGCGTTGTCCGCCGCGACGGTGGCGGCGATCGTCCTGACGCTGGCCGCCGCGGGCTGCGGGCGCAACGGCGGGGACCTGCCCGCCGGCTTCACGCCCGTGGGGGTCGGCGGCCAGGACAACGTCCTGGTGGTGGAGGTGGTCAAGGAGGCCGTGGACCCGGAGACCAGCGTCCCGGTCGTGCAGGCCGTGGTCCTCGACCGCACGGTCGCCGACGGCTACCGGCTCTACCGCCAGGTCGGGGGCGGCGGCTTCGCTACGGCGAACGACTACGTCAGCAACTTCATCGGCACCTACAACCAGGGCTACGAGACCTACACGGCGACGGACCGCGAGTGGGACCCGACCCAGCCCCGCGTCTACATGGGCCGCGCGACCGTGCAGGGCAAGGAGTCGTCGTTCTCGCCGCTCACCAACCGCGCGACCGTCCCGCCAGGCGACGTCGACGACCTGCTGGCCGGCGGCTTCCTGACCGTCTGCCCCGTCGACACCATGCTGACCGACTCGTTGCCGCTCATGGTCTGGGAGCCGGTCGCGGGGGCGGCGCGCTACGCCATCGACATCGTTCGCACCGACAGGCGGGTGTTCTTCTTCGGCCTCACGCCGCCGAACGGCGCGGCGAACTACCAGCTCGGCAGCCACGCCGGAACGGTGTTCCAGGAAGTGCCGCTGTCGCGCAGCACCTTCTTCTGGACGGTCCTGGCCATCGACGCGGACTCGCGCATCATCGGCCGCAGCGACCGCCAGATCTTCGTCTGCGACCCGCTGGATGCCGAGCCGCCCTGTACGCCTTGAGCCCGCGGGGCAGGACGGCGGCGTCTGGAACCGGGCGCGGCGCGGCGAGTAGAATCGGGGCGTGATGTCTCGCGCCCCGATTCGCTTTCCCGGCCGTGCCGTCGCGGCCCCGGCCGTCGCGGCGGCCCCCTCTCGGGGGCTCGCCCTGGCGCCTGTCCTGGCCCTGGTCCTGGCGCTGGGCGCCGGCCCCGCCGCGGTCGTGGCGGCCGCCGCCCCCGGCAGTCAGCCCTCCGCCTTCACCATCGCGCGCCTCAAGTACGGCGGGGGCGGCGACTGGTACGGCAACCAGACCAGCCTCCAGAACCTGCTCGCCGCCGCGCACGACCGGCTCGGCGTCCCCGTCGCCGGCGGGGAAGCGGCCGTCGTCACGCCGCTGGACGAGGCCCTGTTCCGCCACCCGCTGCTCTACCTGTGCGGCCACGGCAACGTGAAGTTCACCGCCGCGGAGGTCGAGCGGCTGCGCGCCTACCTCACCGGCGGCGGTTTCCTGTGGTGCGACGACGACTACGGCATCGACGCCTCTTTCCGGCGCGAACTGCGACGCGTGTTTCCCGAGTCCGAACTCGTCGAGCTGCCCTTCGGCCATCCGCTCTTCCGCCAGGTGTACGAATTCCCCCGGGGTTTGCCGAAAGTTCACGAGCATGACGGCGGCCCGGCGCGCGCCTTCGCCCTCTTCCACGATGGCCGCATCGCGGTGCTGTATACTTTCGACACCGATCTGAGCGACGGCATGGAGGACGAGGGCACGCATCCCGATCCCCCCGAGAAGCGTGAGCAGGCGCTGCGCATGGGCCTCAACATCGTCTCCTACGTCCTGTCGCATTGAGCGCGGCGCGCCGGCGCGGCCGCCCGGCGCGCGGACTGCGAAGCCTCCGGCGCGGCGGTCGCGGCGGCGTCCCCCGAGAGGTGCCGTAGCATGCCCCTGAGCGAGATCATCGCGCAGCTCGAGAGCCGCCTGCGCCGCGGGCGGGCGCACTGGATCGCCCGCCGGTTGGCGGCCGGCGCGGTGCGCTCGCTCGCCGCGGCCGGTGCGGCCGGGCTTGCCGTGGTCCTGGCGGGCGCCGGGTTCGCCGGCTCGCCGCATCTGCTCTTGCCGCTCGCCGCCGGCGCCGCACTGGCGCTCGCCGGCTCCGCGGTCTGGTTCCTCGCCGTGCCGTGGATGCGCCGCCCCGACCTGCCGCGCTTCGCCCGCCTCGCCGAGAGCCGCCTGCCCGAGCTGCGCTCGCTGCTGGTCAACGCGCTCGAGTTGGCGCCGGTGGCCGCCGGCGCGCGCCGCTCGCCGGGGGGCACTTCGCGCGATCTGGCGGCCGCCGCGGTGGCGCAGGCGGAAGAACGCTCGCGCGCCGCCGACTTCGCCGCCCTCGCCCCGCGCGCCGTGCCGCGCGCCTGGGGCCGCGCGCTGGTGGCGGTGGCGGTGCTGTGGGCCGCGGCCTTGGCTCTCGCGCCCGACGCGATGCGGCGCTCGGCCTGGTCGCTGCTCCATCCCGGGGCGGCGCACGCGGCAGCGGTGGCGCTCGCGGTGTGGCCCGGGGACATCACGCTGGCGCCGGGCGCCACGCTGGCGGTGGGCGCCCGCGTGCTGGGCTCGGAGGCCGCGCCGACGCTGGTCTACCGCTCGCTCGGGCGGGAGCGGCGGCTGCGCATGGCGCCGGGAGCTCCGGCGGGGCCGGGGCCGGGCGCGGCGGGCGCCGGCCGCGCCTACCAGGCCGCGGTCGAGGCCGTGGCCGCGCCCGGCGAGTACTTCGTCGAAGCCGCGGGCCGGACGAGCCCGACCTACCGCGTCAGCCTGTCGGGCAGCGCCACACCCGTCTCCTTCGAGATCACCTACCGCTACCCCGCCTACACGCGCCTGCCGGCCGAGACCCAGGCGGCCACGCGCGCCGATCTGGTGGCCCTCAAGGGCACGCGGGCCACGGTGGCGCTGAACCTCGACCGCAGCGTCGACGCGGTGAGCTGGACGCTGGGCTCGGCGTGGCGCGCCGACGGCGCTCGGCGCTGGGTGGCCGAGACGACGGTGGCCCGCGACGGCCCCTACGAGATCGCCGTGCGCGCCGGCGGCCGCGTCGAGCGCCTCGCCTTCCGCACCGAAGCGGTGCCCGACCGCTCGCCGCTGCTCGCCGTCATCCTGCCCGCCGGTGACCTCGACCTGCCGGCCGGGCAGCGCATCGACCTCGCCGTCTCCGCCTCCGACGACTTCGGCCTCACCGATCTGGCGCTGCTCTACGAGCGCGAGGACGCTCCCGGCGGCCGCGTGCCCCTGGCGCGCTGGCCGGACGAGCCGCGCGACGCGGCGGCGCGGGCCGAGTGGGACGTGAGCCCGCTGGGGCTCTTGCCGGGCCAGAGCGCTTCCTTCGTGCTCGAGGTGCGCGACAACGACCGCGTCAGCGGGCCCAAGGCGACGCGCAGCGCGCGCTTCGTGGTGCGCTTCCCGACGCTCTCCGAGGTCTACGAGGGCATCGAGGAGAAGCAGGCCGCGGCGGCCGAGCGTCTGGAGAAGGCGCTCACCGAGGCGCGCGAGCTGAGCCGGCAGGTGGAAGAGGCGCGCCGCGAGCTGCAGCCGGACCCGCGCGACCGCCGTGGCGCGGCGGCGTGGGAGCAGCGGCAGGCGGCCAAGGAGGCGGCCGAGCGCCAGGCGGAGATCTCGCAGAAGATGCAGGAGGTGACGCGCCAGCTCGAGGAGGCCAGCCGCCAGGCGGCCGAGCACCAGGCGTTCCGCGAGGACGTCCTCGAGAAGCTGCAGGAGATCTCCAAGCTGGTGGCGGAGCTGCAGACGCCGGAGCTGAAGGACGCCATCCGCCGCCTGCAGGAGTCGCTGCGCGAGGTGGACCCGCGCAAGCTCGAGGCGAATCTGCGCCAGCTGCAGAACGCGCAGGACGAGCTGCTCAAGAATCTCGAGCGCACGCTGGCGCTGCTCAAGCGCATCCGCCAGGAGGAGAAGCTCGAGTCGGCGGCGCGGCGGGCCGAGGAGCTGGCGCGGCGCGAGGCGGCGATGGAGGAGCGCCTCGAGCGGGCCCGTTCCGCCGAGGAGCGCGAGCCCCTGGCGGCCGCGCAGGAGCAGGCGGCGCGCGAGACCGAGCAGCTCGCCAAGGACCTCGAGGAGCTGACCCGCGACCTGCGGGAGAGCCGCGACGAGAAGACGGCGCGCGAGACGCAGGAGAGCGCCCAGACCCTCGCCCAGCAGGCGCAGCCGGCCCTGCAGCAGTCGGCGCAGGAGATGCGGCAGGCGCAGGGCTCGCGCGCGCGGCAGTCGGCGTCGCGCGCCCAGCAGTCCCTGCAGCAGGTGGCGCAACGGCTGGCGCGCGCCCAGGAGGAGATGAGCCAGGAGGGCCAGCGGCGTCTGGCCGAGGCGGTGCGACGTTCGGCGCAGGACCTCGTGGACCTGTCGCAGCGGCAGGAGCAGGCGCTGGCCGAGGGCGGCGAGGCGCGGCGGCGGGCGCAGCAGCAGCAGGACCTGCGCGAGGGCGCCGAGCGCGTCGCCGACGATCTCATGGACCTGGGCAAGCGCACGCCGTTCCTGCCGCCGCGCGCCCAGGACGCCCTCGGGCAGGCGCTCGAGAAGCTCGGCCGCTCCGAGCAGTCGTTCTCGTCGGGCCAGGAAGAGCAGGGTGAGGCCGAAGGGCGCGCTGCGTCCGCGGCGTTCAACCAGGCGGTGATCGAGCTGCGCGACGCCGAGAAGTCGATGTGCCAGGGCGGGCAGAACAGCGGCGGGCGGTCCGGCGACAAGAGCCAGGCCGGCTCCGAGATGCAGGGCCTCACGGG
>Ga0315278_10006770_pt1 | contig 10429 bp, 7 predicted proteins | sample YL17G06_0_MG_FD_203880 | JGI IMG/M metagenome (GOLD analysis project Ga0315278, IMG submission 203880) | Sediment microbial communities from Yellowstone Lake, YNP, Wyoming, USA - YL17G06_0 | ecosystem: Environmental > Aquatic > Freshwater > Lake > Sediment | place: USA: Wyoming | collected... | reverse complement strand
CCGTGTCGCGCAGCAGTTTGCCTTTGTTGAAATGGCCGTGTGGGTCGATGCGCTGCTTGTAGGCGCTGAATTCGGCGAGTTCTTCATCGGTCAGGAATTCGAGCTTCGTGATGCCGATGCCGTGTTCGCCCGAGATCACACCGCCCAGGCTGCGCGCGAGCTTCATGATGCGCGCCACCGCCTCGTGCGCGGTTTGCAGCATCGCGTAGTTGTCGCTGTTCACGGGAATGTTGGTGTGCACGTTGCCGTCACCGGCATGCATGTGCAGCGCGACCCAGACTCTTCCGCGCAGCACCTCCTGGTGGATGCGCTGGCATTGTTCAACGATGGGGCTCAGCGCCGAGCCGGCAAAGAGGCTGCGAAGGGGTGCGCGGATCTGGATCTTCCACGAAGCGCGCAGGCGGTGGTCTTGCACGAGGTGGAAGACGGTCGACGCGTCATCCCGGCGCAGGCCCGGAGCCGGTGCTTCGATGTTCGTCACCCGCGACTCGGGGACACCGGCATTGCCGGGCACCACAGCCTCAGGCAAGAACGCTTGCGGCATCGCCGACGCCGGCGCATCCAGGTGCGCCAAAGTCCAGCGCCACCTGCCGCGCACTTCCTTCAACAGCGAGATGGCCTGCTGCACCCGGTCTTCCAGCAGTTCGGCTGGGGCGATCTGGCCGGCATCGTCGCTCTGGCCCAGCGGCAGGTGTGCCGATTCGAAGAACTCCAGCAGCGCGTCGGCAAGTTCCAGCTTGTTGCGCAACGAGAGTTCGATGTTGATGCGTTCGATGCCCTCGGTGTACTCGCCCATGCGCGGCAGCGGGATCACCACGTCTTCATTCACCTTGAAGGCGTTGGTGTGTTTGCTGATCGCCGCGGTGCGCTTGCGATCGAGCCAGAACTTCTTGCGCGCTTCGGCGCTGACGGCGACGAAGCCCTCGCCGCCGCGGCTGTTCGCCAGGCGCACCACTTCCGAGGTGGTGCGCGCCACGGCGTCGGCATCTTCGCCGGCGATGTCGCCGAACAGCACCATCTTGGGCAGAACCGATGCGGAGCCATTCGCCGCGCTGCCGGATGCCCCACGCTTGCTCTTGGTGGCGTAGCCCACCGCCTTCAGGTACCGATCGTCCAGGTGTTCGAACCCGGCGAGCAGCACCGGGCTGACGCCACGCGCCTGCTCGAACATGTAGTCCTTGATGTCGACGATGGCCGGCACCGCGTCTTTCGCATTGCCGAAAAATTCCAGACACACGGTGCGGATGGACCCCGGCATCTTGTGCAGCACCCAGCGCGCCGAGGTGATGATGCCGTCGCAGCCTTCCTTCTGGATGCCCGGCAAACCGGCGAGGAACTTGTCGGTCACGTCCTTGCCCAGGCCCTGCTTGCGAAACGTCGCGCCCGGGATGTCCAGGCGCTCGGTGCGCTCGAGCGTCTTGCCCTTGGCGTCGAAGTAGCGCAGTTCGAAGCTCGCGACCGGCGCGTCGTGAATCTTGCCCAGGTTGTGGTTCAAGCGGATCACTTCGAGCCATTTCGCATCCGGCGTCACCATGCGCCATGACACCAGGTTGTCGAGCGCCGTGCCCCACAGCACGGCCTTCTTGCCACCCGCGTTCATCGCGACGTTGCCGCCGATGCACGAGGCCTCGGCCGAGGTCGGATCGACGGCAAACACGAAGCCGGCCTGTTCGGCCGCGTCGGCGACGCGCTGCGTGACCACGCCGGCTTCTGTCCAGAGCGTCGCGACGTCGTGCTCCAGGCCCGGCAGGCGCAGCATCTGCACCGCGCTCATCGCTTCCAGCTTTTCGGTGTTGATGACGGCGCTGTCCCACGTCAACGGGATCGCGCCGCCGGTGTAGCCGGTGCCGCCGCCGCGCGCAATGACGGTCAGACCGAGTTCGATGCAGGCCGCCACCAGGCCTGCCATTTCGGCCTCGGTGTCGGGCGTGAGAACGACGAAGGGGTATTCGACGCGCCAGTCGGTCGCATCCGTCACGTGCGAGACGCGGCTCAGGGCGTCGAACTTGACGTTGTCGCGCGCGGTGTGACGCCGCAGCACGCGCGTCGCGCGCCGCCGCAGCTCGGCCACCGCCTCGAAATGCGCCTCGAAGCGCTGCACCGCGGCGCTGGCCGACTGCAGCAGCTCGCCGACGTTGGTGTCACGCTGCGAGTCGACGCCGGCGGCGCCGGCGGCGCCGGGATTGCGCCGCAATTCGACTTCACGCAACCTGTGGCGCAACGCGCCGATGAGCAGCCCGCGACGCTTCGGGTTGTCGAGCAAGTCGTCTTGCAGATAAGGGTTGCGCTGCACGACCCAGATGTCGCCCAGCACCTCGTACAGCATGCGCGCCGAACGGCCGGTCTGGCGCTCTTCGCGCAACTGGTTCAAGACCTCCCACGCGCGCGCGCCGAGCAACCGGATCACGATTTCGCGATCGGAGAACGAGGTGTAGTTGTACGGAATCTCGCGCAGGCGCGGCACGCTGTCGGCCGCTGCCGCCGCGGAAATACGGTTCAACGCAAGTGGGGCATTCATCGGCGCCGGGGCCGCTGTGGGCGCCCGTCCTGGCTGGGGCGGGGGATCGTACCGCAGTGCAGCATGGGCGCATGTCATCACGGCGCAGGCGCCTGCCGCGCACGGGCCGTCATCCCGGCGCAAGCCCGGCCAGCCACGGGCCCACATCGCGGCGCACGCCCGGCCAGACACGGGCCGTCATCGCCGCGCATGCCGGGCGCACGCCGGGATCCAGCGCCGACCATGGCCATGGCACAGCAGTTGATCTCGTGCCTTGCGCTGGGTGGATGCCGGGTTTCGCCGCCAAGAGAACTCGACGCGACGGGGTTATCCCCCGTTGCCCCCGGCCCGTTTCCACGAGATAAACGCAACTGTCACACTTGCGGGCCAGACGGGCCGACCAGCTTGGCATCGGGCTGGGCAATCACAGCGAAATTCACGGAGCAAACCCTATGAAATCAAGACCTCTCGTTCTCGCCTCGATCGCGCTCACGGCGGCGCTATCGGCCCCCGCCCAGGCGCAGGTCGAAATCCAATGGTGGCATTCGATGGGCGGCGCCCTCGGCGAATGGGTGAACGACCTGGCGAAGGAGTTCAACGCCGGCCAAACCGCCTACAAGGTGACCCCCACATTCAAGGGCACCTACGACGAATCGATGACGGCGGCGATCGCCGCGTTCCGCTCCGGCAATGCGCCGCACATCCTGCAGGTGTTTGAAGTCGGCACGGCGACGATGATGGCGAGCAAGGGCGCGATCATCCCGGTGGCGAAGGTGATGGCCGACGGCGGCCAGAAGTTCGACCCGAAGATCTACGTGCCGGCAGTGGCGGGCTACTACACCGCGCCGAACGGCCAGATGCTGAGCTTCCCGTTCAACAGCTCGACGCCGGTGTTCCACTTCAACAAAGACGCCTTCAAGGCCGCAGGGCTCGACCCCGAGCAACCGCCGAAGACCTGGCCCGAAGTGGCGCTCGTCGCGGCCAAACTCAAGGCCTCCGGCCACAAATGCCCATTCACGACGAGCTGGGGCAGTTGGACCCAGCTCGAGAGCTTCTCGGCCTGGCACAACACGCTGTTCGCGACCAAGAACAACGGCTTCGGCGGGTTGGACACGCGCCTCGCGTTCAACACCCCCCTGCACGTGCGCCACATCGAGAACCTGGCGAACATGTCGAAGCAGGGCCTGTTCATCTACAAGGGCCGGGGCAATGCGGCCGACGCCACCTTCGTCTCGGGCGAATGCGCAATGGTCACCGCCTCCTCGGCGCTGTACGGCAACATCAAGCGCAACGCCAAGTTCGCCGCCGGCATCTCGACGCTGCCGTTCTACCCCGACGTGCCAGGCGCGCCGCAAAACACCGTCATCGGCGGCGCCAGCCTGTGGGTCATGTCGGGCAAGAAGGCCGACGACTACAAAGGCGTGGCGGCTTTCTTCGCGCACCTGTCGAAGACCGATGTCGCCGCCGCAAGCCACCAGCGCACCGGCTACCTGCCGGTGACACTGCCCTCGTTCGAGGCCACCGACAAGAGCGGCTTCTACAAACAAAACCCCGGCACCGACGTTTCGGTGACGCAGATGATTCGCAAGACCACGGAAAAGTCGCGCGGCATTCGCCTCGGCAACTTCGTGCAGATCCGCACCATCATCGATGAAGAGATGGAGAACATCTGGAGCGGCAAGAAGACGGCGAGTGAGGGGCTCGATGCCGCGGTGAAGCGCGGCAATGAGCAACTCGAACGCTTCGAACAGGCAAACAAGGGTTGAGGCAGTTCGCGCATACGCGGCCGTCATGCAACACAGGCCTGCCTGCAGCTGTCGGTCGTGGTTCCCGGCCCGCGTGAGCGCCCTGCCTCTTGTCGGGCAGCTGACGCGGCGCGGTTGCGCCCGATTGACTGACCCAGACTTCATCGCGGCGCCCGCCGGGATCCACGGCGGTCGGACTCCGCGCCCGGGATAAGGCCATGGCCGTCGAAAAACGCGTCTTGTTCAAGAGCTGGTGGCTGCCCTGGGCGCTGATCGCGCCGCAGATGGCCATCATCCTCGTGTTCTTCTTCTGGCCGGCAGGCCAGGCGCTGTACCAAAGCGCGTTGCAGCAAGATGCATTCGGCACCAAGGTGGAGTTCGTCGGCTGGCAAAACTTCGAGCGGCTGTGGGCGGACGAAACCTATCTCGCGTCTTTCAAGACGACCGCGGTGTTTTCGATTCTCGTGGCAGTGAGCGGCCTGTCGATCGCGCTGCTGCTGGCGGTGATGGCCGATCGCGTGGTGCGCGGCGCCTCGATCTACAAGACGCTCCTGATCTGGCCCTACGCGGTGGCGCCGGCGGTGGCCGGGGTGCTGTGGCTGTTCATGTTCGCGCCGTCGGTGGGAATCGTCAGCTATGCGCTGCGTGCCATGGGTTTCGAGTGGAACCATTTGCTCAACGGCACGCACGCGATGGCCCTGATCGTGATGGCCGCCGTGTGGAAGCAGATCTCCTACAACTTCCTGTTCTTCCTGGCAGGCCTGCAATCGATTCCGAAGAGCCTGATCGAGGCCGCGGCGATCGACGGCGCGCGCGCCTGGCGGCGCTTCTGGAGCATCGTGTTCCCGCTGCTGTCGCCGACCACGTTCTTCCTGCTCGTCATCAACATCATCTATGCGTTCTTCGAGACCTTCGCCATCGTCGACGCCGCCACCAACGGCGGCCCGGGCAAGGACACGGCGATCCTGGTCTACAAGGTCTATTACGACGGCTTCAAGGCGCTCGACATGGGTGGCTCGGCAGCGCAGTCGGTGGTGTTGATGGCGATCGTGATCGCGCTCACCGTCGTGCAGTTTCGCTACGTCGAGAAGAAGGTGCAGTACTGATGAAACCCAAACGCCCACGGCGCAGCATCTGAGATGGTCGAACGCGACAAAGTCGGAAAAGCCCTGTCGCACCTCGTGCTGTCGCTGGGTGTGCTCGTGATCGCGTTCCCGGTCTACGTGACGCTCATCGCATCGACCCAGACCTCGCAGCAGATCGTGCAGCAGGTGCCGATGTCGATGGCCCCGGGAGGCCACATGTTCGAGACCTACTGGGTGGCGTTGTTCGGCGGCGAAACCAGCTATGGCAGCAAGGTGGCCCCGGTGGCGCCGATGTTGTGGATCAGCTTCGTCAGCGCCATGGTCATATCGATCGGCAAGATCTCGATCTCGCTGCTCTCGGCCTTCGCCTTTGTCTACTTTCGCTTCCCCGGCCGCGGCATGTGCTTCTGGATGGTGTTCATCACGCTCATGCTGCCGGTGGAGGTGCGCATCGGCCCGACCTACGAGGTGGTGTCCAACCTGCGCATGCTCAACAGCTACGCGGGGTTGACCGTGCCGCTGATCGCCTCGGCCACCGCGACGTTCCTGTTCCGCCAGTTCTTCCTGACGGTTCCCGATGAACTCGTGGAAGCGGCGCGCATCGACGGTGCCGGGCCGATGCGATTCTTCAAGGACGTGCTCGTGCCGTTGTCGACGACGAGTATCGCGGCGCTGTTCGTGATCCAGTTCATCTACGGCTGGAACCAGTACTTGTGGCCGCTGCTCGTGACCACCGACGAGAGCATGTACCCGATCGTGATGGGCATCAAGCGCATGTTCGCCGGCGGCGATGCGGCGAACGAATGGAACGTCATCATGGCCACCGCGATCCTGGCGATGCTGCCGCCGGCCTTCGTCGTGCTGCTGATGCAGCGCTGGTTCGTCAAGGGCCTGGTCGACAGCGAAAAGTAGACAAACAACAGGGCAAGCCGATGGGCTCGATATCGCTTCTCAATGTGGTCAAACGCTATGGCTCAGGGCCGAAGGCGAACCCCGTGATCCATGGCGTGAGCGCCGAGATCGCCGATGGCGAATTCATCGTCATCGTCGGCCCCTCGGGCTGCGGCAAGAGCACCTTGCTGCGCATGGTGGCCGGGCTCGAAGAAATCTCCGGCGGCCAGATCTCGATCGCCGGGCGCGTGGTGAACGACATCGAACCCTCCGAGCGCGACATCGCGATGGTGTTTCAGAACTACGCGCTGTACCCGCACATGAGCGTGTTCGACAACATGGCGTATGGCCTGAAGATCGCGAAGGTTCCACTCGACGAGATCAGGACGCGCGTCGACAAGGCCGCGAAGATTCTCGAGATCGGGCCGTTTCTGCTGCGCAAGCCACGCGAGCTTTCGGGCGGCCAGCGCCAGCGGGTCGCGATGGGCCGCGCCATCGTGCGCCAGCCGCAGGTGTTCCTGTTTGACGAACCGCTGTCCAACCTCGACGCGAAACTGCGCGCGCAGACGCGCCTGGAGATCCAGAAGCTGCACGCTGAGCTGGGCGTCACGTCGCTGTTCGTCACGCACGACCAGGTTGAGGCGATGACGCTGGCGCAGCGCATGATCGTGATGAACGCCGGGCGCATGGAGCAGATCGGCACGCCCGAACAGGTGTACCAGGCACCGGCGACGACGTTCGTCGCCGGCTTCATCGGTTCACCGCCGATGAACCTGATTTCGGGTCGTGGCGAGGGGCTGCAGTTCTACACCGGCGGCCAGGCGTTGGTGTTGCCGCGGCCGGCACCGCGCTCGGGCGAACTGCTGCTTGGGTTGCGGCCCGAGCACTGCGAACTCGTCGACGCGGCGGGCGCGGGCTGGCAGTTGCGAGTCGACGTGGTCGAGATGCTTGGCGCCGAACGGCTGGTCTACGGCAAGCTCGGCGACGCGCTGTTTACCGCGCGCATTGACGGCACCCGCGTGCCGCCCGCGGTGGGAGCGACGGTTTCAGTGCACGCCGCACCCGAGCGCCTGCATTGGTTCGACCCGGCGACGCAGCAGCGCATCCAGACGTGAAAGACTGGCCCTACCCGCTCTGGATTGCGCACCGCGGCGCCGGCATACTGGCGCCTGAAAATACGCTTGCGGCGTTTCGCGTCGGCGCATCGTTTGGTTATCGCGCCTTCGAGTGCGATGTGAAACTCAGCGCCGACGGCGTGCCGTTCCTGCTGCACGACGACACGCTCGAGCGCACCACGCCCGCCAGCGGCACGGCGGGCGCTCGCCCCTGGGCCGAGCTGGCACGCCTGGACGCCGGTGCCTGGCACAGCCGCGCCTACGCCGGTGAACCGCTGCCGAGCCTGGGCCGCATCGCACGCTACTGCCTGCACAACGCGTTTGCGCTGAACATCGAAATCAAGCCGACACCGGGCGATGAGGAAAACACCGGCCGCGTTGTCGCGCAAGAAGCGGCTCGGCTTTGGGCCGGTCAGGCGCTATTGCCGCTGCTGAGTTCGTTTCGCCCCATCGCGCTGAAGGGCGCCCGGGAGAGCGCGCCGCAACTGCCGCGCGCACTGCTGCTCGACAACCTGTGGTCGGGTTGGTTCGAAGTGGCGCAAGACAATGCATGCGTGGCCGTGGTCACGAACCATCGCGTGATGGACGCCGCGCTGATCGCCCAATTGCACGGCGCCGGCCTGCGCGCCCTGGTCTACACGGTGAACGACGGCGTCGATGCGCAGCGCCTGCTGGCGCTGCGCATCGACGGCATCATCACCGACGCGGTGGACAGGTTCGCGCCAGCCGGCGGCTTGGGCTTCATGGGGTAGCGACAGAGCAAGCCTGTGATCCCGGTGCATGCGCGGGCACCACGGCCGCTGTCAGGTCGGGTCCATTGCCGCGGCGGGCCGCACCATCGCCTCGGCGCCGAGCCAGTCTCGCTCCGGCTCGGGCTCGGGCAATTTGCGCAGATCGCGAATCAGCGGAATCCGCGACGCCACCAGCGCCATCAGCAGCGCAGTCCCACCCGCGAACGCGAGCGCGGCGCGCAAGCCGATGTGTTCACCGAGCCAACCGCCGAGCAGGGCGCCGGGGCCCGCGGGCAGCAGAATCAGCCAGCGCATCGTGCTTGTCATGCGGCCCAGCAGTGGCGCCGGCGTGACCGCCTGGCGCAATGCCAGGAAGTTGATGAACACCAGCACCGCACCGCAGCCGAACAGCAGCAGCATCAGCGAAAACATCCATGCACCCCAATGACTGGCTGGCGCGAATGACAGCAACAACCAACCCCCGCCGCAAATCGCGAAGCCCGTCACCAGGCACGGCCCGGGGCCGATGCGCTGGCTGATGCGGTTGCCGAACACACTCGCCAGCACCGTGCCCACCCCCATGCCCATGTAGCTCAGCCCGATCTGCTGCTCGTTCAAGCCCAGCGTGCGTGTCGCAAACAGGATCTGCACCACGACCGCCGAGTGATGGCACATCTGCCATACACCCACGGCCGCCGCCAAGGTCAACAGCAGGCGATTGCTGGCAACGAAATTCACGCCGGTTTTCAGGTCGCGCCAGAAGTCGTGGGGTGCGGGCCGGCGCTGTTCTTCGGCGACCCGCACGCCGCGCAGAATCGCCGCCGAGGCGAGCAGCGCAACCGCATCGACCAGCAGCGCCAGCGGCGCACCGACGAGCTTGATGAGCGCGCCCGCAAGGCCCGGGCCGGCCACTTCGGCGCCGGAGCCGGCGAGCGCATTCTTCGCGTGCGCCTCGACCAGGCGTTCACGCGCAACGACTTGCGTCAGCACAATTTGCGCCGCGCTGCCGGCCACCGTGTACACCGTGCCGATGACGAAACCCGATGCATAGAGCCACGGCATCGCGAGCCAGCCCATCCACCACGCGAACGGAATGCTCGCGACGACCAACGCGAGCACGCTTTCGCCGACCACGTACACCGGCAACTTGCGCACCCGATCGAGCCACACGCCGCAGGGCAGCGAGAACAACGCGAAGGGCAGGATTTCCATCGCCGTGAGCATGCCCATTTGGGTCGGGCTTGCGTGCAACAACACGGCGGCAGTGAGCGGCAGCGCGAGCATCGTCACCTGGCCGCCGATCGAACTGATCAGGATCGACGTCCACAGCCGCCGGTACACCGCGTCGCGCAACAAATCGCCGGGGGCCAGGGCAAAGCGGCCGCGCAGTGCGGCACGCCACATTCTGAAACCGTTTCTCATGACATCACCACTCACTTCTTCTTCTGCGGGCGTCTTGTGGACACCTCGCGTGACGATTGGGCGGTTGGGCCCAAAGCAGCGGAAAAAGGACTTCTGGAGACCGTTTACCGCTGAGACTCTCAGCGGCACTTCGGTTCGAAGTGAGTGCTGAGAGGACTAGATTCGCGCCGGAATCTGCGGCAGCAGATTCAGCTTGACGCAGTGAGATCGCATGCCACTGGTGCGGTCGAGGCTGAAGCGCCAATGCACCAACGCAGCGGTCCCGCCTGCGCAGGCGGCGTGCTGTGGATGGGGGGCGTTCAACTTCATGGCTGGCGATCCTCACGTTTCGAGCCGCCATCATAACGGCCGGTCGCTTGGGTTAGCAAGCAAAATGGGGGCTCAGTCCGGTCCAATTCCCCTGTCCACCACACCGATGAATCTTGAATCCGCGACCCCTGCGCCACGCGCGGCTGTGGCAGCGGCGCGCGCGTGGTGCCTTGCTCTTGCCGCCTTCGCGTTGCTTGTTGGTCTGGTGCTGCACGGCCCGGTCGCGCAGTGGGACAACTATCACGACTTCGCCGACACCCGCGCCTGGCTTGCGCTGCCGCATGCGGCCGACGTGCTGAGCAATCTGCCGTTTCTGCTCGCTGGTGCGCTTGGCCTGTGGGGCGTGGCGCGCTGTACCGACAGATGGCCTTCACGCAACGCGTGGCTGCTGTTCTGCATGGCGCTGATATGCACCAGCGCCGGTTCGACGTTCTATCACTGGGCACCGAACAACGCAGCGCTGGTGTTCGACCGCATTCCCATCGCCTGGGCCTGCGTGGCACTGACCAGCGCGCTGCTCGCCGAACACTTGCACCCGCGCTGGGCCAGCGCGTCGCTGCTCGCGACCGCGGCGCTCATCGCCACCGGCACGGTGGCGTATTGGTGGTTCACCGAGCAGCGTGGTGTCGGCGAC
>Ga0315278_10006769_pt1 | contig 10432 bp, 10 predicted proteins | sample YL17G06_0_MG_FD_203880 | JGI IMG/M metagenome (GOLD analysis project Ga0315278, IMG submission 203880) | Sediment microbial communities from Yellowstone Lake, YNP, Wyoming, USA - YL17G06_0 | ecosystem: Environmental > Aquatic > Freshwater > Lake > Sediment | place: USA: Wyoming | collected... | reverse complement strand
ATGGTTGTGCCAGGTCAACCAGTCCCAGTTGCGCTCCGGGCTTCTGTGCACTTCTGCTTCAGGGAAGGGTTCCAGGCGGTCGCCGGTTGCTCCGAGGGGACCGGCATGGAAGGCATTGGCATAGCCTGTTTCGCAGTTCCGGATCATGGCCAGCTGTCCCCCGATCCAGTCGAAGAACACGCCGCCGTTTGTGACATTGTGTTTGCCGATCATGAAAATGTTGTCGAAATAATAATCCCCCTGCCCGCAGTGATTGCCATTATCGAGCCTGATGCCGAATTTTGCATCGAGGCGATCAACGCGCGAAACCTTCACAAGTCCTCCCGAGCCTGTGATATCGATTCCGATTTCAAAAAAGCGCGTTCCCTGTATTCCGCCGCCATGATGCACGCCGATGTTCACATTTTTCACAGCCACGTTGTCCAGGAGGAAGTCGTCGCCTATGCCCGTGGTTTCGATGATCCCGATGTTGTTGTCTGGCAGGTAGGCGATATGTGCGATCTGGATGGCTGCGGAGGGGGCGATGGTGTTTTCCGTAGAACGGGGGTCAACTGCGACAGCGAGATCGCGGATCGTGCAACCCTTGTGCCGCACGCGGATCGTTGCTGTGGGAACATGTTTGCGATTTTTGTCGAACTTGAATCCGAAGTTCTGCTCCAGGTTCAGCTGGAAGATCCTTGTGAGTTCCGGCCCGTCGCCGAAGAGAGTTTGTCCGGGCTGGGTTGTTTCTATGGATCCGCGGTTCGGGAGTGCGGAGCCGTTGAAATAATAGTCGCCTGCGGGGAAGTGAATCGCCGCGCCTTTGGCCGCCTTTTCCATGATGGCGTGAATTCTTTTTGCGTTTTCCCCTGCCTGGTCCGGGGCATTGGGAATGAGGGGTAGATTGACAAAATCTTTATCTTGATTGAGAACATTTATAAGAGAAGATATGTTTTCATTCCCCGCGCAGATAAAAAGAAGGAGGAGAGATAACAAGATCATCGCGTAAATTCGGATCGGGGAATTTTTCAGATGCATAAAGCGACTCCAACGAAAGATCAGAATGAAATTCGTTAAAAAATGAAATAAAATTTTGTTTTCCGAAACGACCGGTTGAACAGCTTATTTTGATTCTGTTTTAAACAGGGCGTTAAAATCATCCCGGATTTTCTGGAAAGGCGTTTGACGGATCAGGAAGAGGCTGTCTTTGGAATTTTTCAGGGTCAGGGTCGGAGCATTCCCCGATCCGCTGAACTCCCAGGTGTCAAGAGTTGCATCGTTTTTGTCATACATGTTTACCTTACCCAGGGCGGATTCGCCTGTGGGGATTCCGGGGCTTTCCGTTCCGGGCGCCTGGATCTCTGATTCGAATTCCAGTTCCGCAATATCTGCCAGAATGCCGAACACCGCATAAGCGGGGAGTTCTTTTCCTTTTTCTTCTTTCGATTCTCTTGCAAACCAGCGATCATCCTTTCGTTCCAGGGTTCGCTTTTTCCCAGGTTCGACAAATTCGATCTTGTAAATTTCGTCTGTGGCAAGGGTGAAGATACGGCGATCTTGCAGATCCTGTTTGGTCAGGTAAAAGTCCCCCACACTGGTCCAGTCAACGCCGAAGATGAGCGGGCGGGTTGAGATGCGGGCATAACAGATGTCGCCCTCTTGCGCCTTGTTTCCAAGGGATAATATTTCCTTGTCCTTTTTGTCTTTTGGGTAAAGGAGCACACGGGCGCGTGGGGCTTCCAGACCGTATGGCGCAAGGGAGGAGGGCGCTTCCTCTATAAAACTATTGATGCGGAGCCCCGCAATGTCGGAGAGAAGTTTTTCCACCCGCCCCTTGTGCACGGGGATCTGGGGTTCGCTTGAAAAAAGCCAGGCGCCCTTTTCATTCTTCACGATGCTGAAGAAGCTTTCGCCCACGATAATCTTGATTTCATAAATATCGTTCGAAGCCAGTTTGAAGATGTCCCTGGAGCGGAATTCGTCCGGGTCTTTATTGATCTCGTCCACGAATCTCTTTGGCAGGGAGAAGATGGGGCCGGAATCTTTTTTGCGGGCAAAATAGCGCGAGGCTGACTGCTCTTCCCTTCCGATTTGAAGCGTGACAGATTCCTTTGCCGTGATGGTGAAATGGAGCCGGGGTTGAGCCAGGCCGTAAAAGCCGGGTGTTGTGGTTTGATCCTCTTCAAAGGATGTGGCGCGGAGGCTTTCAATATCCGAGAGCAGATTATCCACCGCTTTCTTATCCGCCGCATCCTGAACAGGCGAAGTCAGTGCCCAGAGATCATCAGCGCTTTTTTGAAGGGTGATGGATGTGCCTGTTTGGGAGATCTCCAGCTTCGCGATATCCTCTTTTTTTATATCAAATATGGTTTTATCGCGAAGAAGGAAGAGGTTTTTATCGAGGAAATTTTTGACGTGGGACGCCACTGTAAACACTGTTTTTTCGCCTTCGATTGTGGCGAAGAATCGGCCCGGGATGGTGGATTCGAGGCCGATCAAAAGGGTTTGTTTCCCAGACGCGCCCGAGCCTTCCAGGACAATGGTCTCCTGCGGTTTATCCAGGCCGTACTGCGCCAGATCGTTCGTTTCCACAGGATCGTATTTTTTGGCGACGGTGATATTCGACAGGAGGGAATCCACCTGATCCCTGTCCGCCTTCAGATTCTGAGGCTCGAGGATGCGCCATTCTTGTTCCTTTTTTTCCAGGCGACAGGTTCCGCTCGGATTTCGAAGGGAGAAGGCAGTGACCTCTTCTTTTTGTATGAGAAACAGTGATTCTTCCCGTTGACTGGCCATCTGACGTTTTTGAGTCAGGGCGCGATCTGCGTAATAACCCGCTCCCGCGCAGAGAAAAAGGAGTCCCAGGATGATGGTTTTCCGCCAATTCATCGGAGCCTCCTTCTGATGAGGGTATATCCCAGTCCGCCGAAAAAGATGAGCGAGGGGATGGCGATCATGAACAGGATCGCGAGAAATTCCTTCTGACCTGCGGTGAGGGACAGGGGCGTATCCGCCACCAGCTTTGGCGGGATTGCCACAATATCCTCCATTTGGGAGAGCCAGGAAACGCTGTTCAGGAAGAGATACACAGGGATCTGATAAATGATGTTAATATCAGTAAAGATATCCGAGTCGCCGAAGATCACGATGCGGGTTTGTTTATCCTCTTCTCCGCCCGGCGGCGTTTTGGTCACAGCGACGGCAACGGTTTGAGGGGCGATCCGGGATCGTTCAGGAGGGGAGAATTTCTCTTTCAGAAGATCCTCGACCGGCTGGCTCCAGCTGTAAGGGCTGGACTGCATGAGCGGAGTGGCAATAATGGCCGGTGGAAGCGGGGCTAGAGGATTGACGGATCGCGCCAGGGGAAGGAACAACGCAGCGCCTGTTTGAGGAATATTCTCCGTGATGGCGTGCTTGATATAGCGCGTTACGAGGGGGATGATGGGAAGGCCGAACTGTTCCATACTGGCTTTGTTGGGATCCATGATAATGTCATCCTTGAGCGCAATGCCGAACGAGTAAAGGAGGCTTTTGAAAAGGGGAAAAGTTTGATCCCTGTCTTTGGGGGGATCGAGCATGAGGATCAGGCGTCCGCCCTGTTCCAGATAGCCCAGGAGGGCGTCTTTTTCAATGGGAAAAAGGTCCAGGCGTGGGCCGGCGCAAACCAGGGCGGAGGCATCCTCAGGCACAAGACCGGTGCGCATCAGCTCCAGGGTATTGACGATCATGCCCCGCTCCTCGCACAGGCGTTTCAGGGTGTGGAAGCTGGGGATGTTTTTCTTCAGCTGCTCCTGGGAAGGCTCGTCAAGGGAACCTTCGCCGTGACCCGTGAGGAAGTAAATGACAATATCCTTGGGTCTCTGGATCTCCACCAGGGCATTGATAAAGATGCTTTCCTCGAGTTCGCTCAATTTCTTTTTACGTTTACCGGACTGGAGGAACACGTCGCCTGGATAGAGATCGGATTCAAATTCATTTTTCAGTCGCTGCGCCTCGCGGAAATCCTTGAAAGGATTCCGGATATCGACTTTCAGGCGGTCCGTGTAACGGGTGTATTGATCGAAGAACCGGCGCATGTCCTGGGGATTTGTGGCGAATCCGGTGACCGTGATGGTGTCGGTCAAGCCCCGGAGATAGCGGAGGGTTTGCGGTGAAAGGCTGAATTGTTTGTTTTTTGTCAGGTCCCATCGGGCATTGTGATTGGAGAGGATCAGGTAGAGAAACACGAGAGCGCCGAGAAGGAAGGCAAGGTTCAGGAAAAGGCGCAGGTATCTGGCGAGATTGGCGGATTCCCCGGCAAAGGTGATGGACAGGAAAAAGAGGAGTCCAAGACCGACGAGGAGAAGCGTGAGCCAGGAAAACCCCCCAGAGAAACCGGCGATCACATTCGCCGCGACCATCATGAGCACGCCCACGATGGAAATCCATTTCAGAACCTTGTCCATGATCTATCCGCGCAATCCTTCCTTAAAATGAAAAGTGTTCTTCAGGCTCTCCACTGCCGGGTTTTCAGACTTTCCAGTGAAAGAAATATAAAAAATCCCGTGAAGCCCAGGAAGTAGATGACATCCTTCAGATCAATGACGCCGTTCATAAAGCCCATGGTGTGCTGGCGAAATGAAAGCTCCCCGGCGATCCGCCCGATCCAACCCTGCCTGCCGGAAGTCACATCGCCCACCAGGTAGAAGAAGAGAAGCCCGGAAAAGCTTAAGAACGCGGCGATGATCTGATTTTCCGTCACGGAAGAGGCGAAAATCCCGAATGACAGATAAGCCAGAATGGAGAGGATCAGGCCGAGATATCCCGAGAGGACGACCGGCCATTCCGGCTCGCTGAAAATATCCACAAGGATCGGATAGGGGAGGCAGGAGACAAGCAGAACGAGGAGAAGTGTGAGGGCTGCGAGGAATTTTCCGGCGAGGATTTCCCCATCCCGGATGGGGCATGTTACAAGAAGCTCGAAAGTTCTGTTTTTTCGCTCTTCTGCAAAGAGGCGCATCGTGAGAAGCGGGATGAAAAAGAGCATGAGGAAATTGATCAGGCCCAGGAGTCCCCGGATCACCCATTCCGTGACATTCATTTCCTTCATGTCATACATCTGGCGCATTTCATAGTCGTTGTACACATTTGAGAAATCGATCATCATTCCCAGGGCGAAGTAGGCTATGAGGAAGAAAAAGATCCCTCCGATGGCGAAAATGACCGGGGAGTGGAGATACGATTGGAGTTCTCTTTTATAAACGGGAAACCACATGGTTTTTTTACGCCTCTCCCATTACGACTTTCATATACAGATCCTCCAGGGAAATGCCGGTGGGATAGAGTTCGTAGAGTTCGCAACCGGCCTTGAGGAGCGAGGCGGAGATTGCGCCGCGAATGTCGCGGTCCTTTTCAACGTCTAAATGAAAGAGAAGGTGTTTATCCTCTTCCTCCGGGCCGTGTTCTGTGATCTTGATGACGCCGGGGATATTCTTCAAAATATGACGGATGGCAGCCCTATCGCCTCCTGCCAGAACCGCAAGACGCCGGCCGAGAGACAGGCTGGCTGCCAGATTTTCCGGCGTACCAACAGCCCTGATTCTGCCCAGGGAGATAATGGCGATCCGGGAGCATACGGCTGTGACTTCGGGCAGGATGTGGGTGGAGAGGAGGATGGTTTTAGATCCCCGCATGGAACTAATCAGGGTGCGAACCTCCTTGATCTGAGCCGGATCGAGACCCACAGTGGGTTCATCCAGGATGAGAATGTCCGGATCGCCCACCAGGGCCTGGGCAAGACCCACCCTCTGCCGGAATCCCCTGGAGAGATTTCGAATGAGGCGGTGCGTGATCCGGGCCAGTCCGGTTTGCTCCAGGATTTGGGGAATCTGCCGGGAGCGCTGGCCCCGATCCAGTCCCTTGACTTCTGCCATGAAGATGAGGTAGGATAGAACGGTCATATCCTCATACAGCCCGATTGTCTCAGGCATGTAACCGATTTTTCTGCGAACCGAGAGAGAGTTTTTGGTGACGTCATAGCCTGCGACAAGGACAGTGCCTCTGGTCGGGGGCGTATGGCAGGTCAGGATGCGCATGGTTGTGGTCTTGCCGGAACCGTTGGGACCGAGGAGGCCCAGGATTTCCCCCTTTTCCACGTGAAAAGAGACATCCCGAATTGCTTCGGTCCTGCCATAGATTTTTGTGAGATCGCTGACCCTGATCATAAACCTTCCCCGCCATTTGGGATTTGATGGGAAAACGTGTCAAAGGAAAGAAAGCTAAAAAAGGCCTCGATAGCGAGGCCTTTTTTAAAGAGTGTATGTCACAGTGTTTTTTTATATGCGTTCGAGTTTTCTTCTGAGTTTAAGCATTCTACGGCGGGCCTTCCGCTTGGCGGCTTCCTCTTTACGTTTCCGCTTGACGCTTGGCTTTTCGTAGAATTCTCTGCGACGCAGTTCTGCCTGGATACCGGATTTCTGGCATTCCTTCTTGAACCGTTTCAGCACGCGTTCGATCGGTTCATTTTCTTCAACATTCACGGTAGCCATACCCAAATTCCCCCCTTTCTGTCTCTTCAGGGTGAGAGGGAGAAGAGAATTATTCCCATCTCTCAAGAAAAAATTGTCGAAAACAGAAGTATTGCGTAACTAAAATAATATGAATTGTTTATTTAACTTTTTGTCTTTCTCCATGTCAAATGAAAAAGGACATAAAAAGAAAAATATTGACATGCGACCCAAGGATCTTTATATATTTGAATAATTTATTTAAAGAGGCAATAATATGGCGAAGCGCTTACTTCCCACAATGGAGCCGATTCTTCTGGCGCGGATTTTCTTTGTACTCACGTTCACCTTTTGCGGTTATCTGATAACCCCCAAGGGAAGCTATCAGTCCCTCTTTTATACCCTTGTGGCCTTTATCCTTGCTCTCCTGATTACGCTTTTTGAATACAGCACAAAGGTGATCTCCTCGAAGAAGATCCTTCTCTCCGCCCTGGGTCTTTTCTTCGGCCTGGTGCTCTCCTCCCTGATCGCCCCGATGATACCCGAAAAGATAAGCCGGAATGTTCCCCCACGAATGTTTTGTAATCTTATCCTGGGGTATTTCGGGGTGATTCTCGCCCTGAAACACGAAAACCGGTTATCCCTCTCCAGGCTTAAATTTATTATTTCCAACCCAAAGGAAAACGCCTGCATCCTGGATACAAACGTCATTATCGACGGCAGGGTGAAAGATCTGTATGATACGCATTTCTTAAGAAACGAGATTATTGTTCCGGAGTTTGTTCTGAATGAGCTCCAGTTGATTGCCGATTCCACAGATCCCCAGAAACGGGCCCGGGGACGACGGGGGCTGGAAAACCTCGAACAGCTTCGGGAGGCCTATCCCAACCTTCAGATCTGGGAAAAGGACTATGAGGATGTCAAGGATGTGGATCATAAACTGATTCAACTGAGCAAGGAATTGGGGGCAGACCTTCTCACCAATGATTATAATCTCAACAAGGTAGCCTCTCTCCACCAGATCACGGTTCTGAATATCAACGACCTGACCCAGGCCTTGAAGCCCAGTTTTTTTGTGGGGGACGAGATCCGTATCCGGCTCATCCGCGCGGGGAAGGAATCCCATCAGGGCGTGGGATACCTCGAAGATGGAACCATGGTGGTTGTGGATGAGGCGAAAAAGATCATCGGCCACGAGGCGGATATTGTGATCAGCGGCGTTCTCCAGACATCCGCAGGACGCATGCTTTTCGGCCGGCTCAGGGACTCGGAACAGCCTGTTCGTAATGACGTCTTCTCCAGGAAGGCGGGGGAGATGCAGCGGTCCGGTCTGGGAAACAGGAATCCGCAACAGGGGTGAAGACGAATCAGGGGATGAAGGAGAAGAAGGGGTGAGCATTCTGCGGGTCGGCCAGGGTTTTGACGCCCATTGTTTCACGGAAGGTAGGCCCCTTTTTCTGGGAGGGGTCAAGATTCCGCATCCCCTGGGCCTTGCCGGCCATTCCGATGCCGATGTCCTGGTTCATGCGGTCATGGACGCGCTGTTGGGCGCTGCGCATCTCGGGGATAAAGGCAGACATTTCTCTCCGACGGATAATGCATATAAAGATATTTCCAGCCTTGACCTTTTGAAAAAAGTAACCCATCTTCTTTCCATTAATTTATGGGCGGTTGTGAATATTGACGCCACAATAATTGCGCAAGAACCCCGCTTGAGCCCTTATATTTGCGAGATGGAGGAAAATATCAAGGATTGCCTGGGGGGACGACCGGAGGTGAGTGTCAAAGCCACCACCACGGAGGGGATGGGATTCACAGGCCGCTGCGAGGGCATCGCAGCCATGGCTGTAGCCCTGATTTCCCAAAAGAAAGAGGACACACATGCTTGATCGTTTGAATCTGCTTGAAGAAAAGCTGGACTCCCTGCTCAAGCGATTTACCGAGCTTCGCAAGGACATCGTCTCGCGCGAGGAGGAGTCGCGGCGGCTGAAGGCTCAGATGAAAGGTCAGAGAAAGGATAAGAAGGATCTGCCGGAGAGCGATCAGTCCGAAATCGAGCTCTTGGAAAAAGAGCGAGACCAATTCGCCGAACAGCTCCGCAAGGTGGAAGAGGAAAGCAAGCTTTTGAAAATGAGGATCAACAGCCAGGAAAAAGAACTGGAAAACAAATCCGCTCTTGAGGAAGAAACCCTGGGTAAGCTGCGCGATATTATTACCCGGATAGACGCCCTTGAGGTGGAGATAGGAGAACTGGAACATGAGCAAATCGATCCAGACGACCATTGAAATCTTTGGTCAATCCTTTACCATTCGCGCCGAACCAGATGAGGAAAAGGACCTGAAACAGGTGGCGGAAGATGTGAACGACTTCCTCAAAAACCTCTCCCGCAAGGGAACCGTCCCCATTCACCGCCTTGCCCTGATGGCTGCATTTCATTATGCGTATGAACTGTTCACCATTAAACACACCGCCCCCCCGTCCAAGGCCCAGTCGTTCGAGATCCATAAGAAGCTGGACAAAATTCTTGCCAAACTCGAATCTGCTCTTGAGGAAGAATAGATCGGTTGTGTTATCCTTCCTCCTGAGAAAAATTACAGGATGGGATATTCTGGTATGATTGAAAGGATCGGGAAAGTACTGAGGATCAGCGGGGACAAGGCTTTTATCCAGTTTCGCCTGAGCTGCGCGGATGATTGCGCCTGTTGTCCCATGGGTCGCCTCTTTGGCGGGAAATCCCAGGATCTCTGCGAAATGGAGGCTGTGAATCAGGCGGGCGCCGGCCCTGGCGATACGGTGCGTGCGGAGATCACTCCCGGGGCGCAGCTGAGCGCTTACAGCCTGGCCTACGGCGTGCCCCTGGTCGGATTCATAATCGGGGCGATTTCCGGCGCGCTTCTTGCCAGAAGTCTTCATCGTTACGAGACGCTTTTCACAGGTTTGTTCGGTCTTTTGGGGCTCGCAGCCGGTTTCGGCGTTGCCCTCCGGAAAGGAAGACATTTTGGCACACAAGTGGTCATCACCGGCGTGATTCAGAAGGCCTTATGAATTCGATGAATCCTGAACGAAAGGCAAAAATCATTTATGTATTGGTGATTTTATATATTTTACAGGTTCTCTTTTTCCTCAAATTTGGAATTTTTCGAATTCACACCCCCCCGATTTGCACCGTCTTCTTCCTGTTATTCATCGTCACGTGTATAAAATTTCGGATTGATCATTTTCCTGATCATAAAAGCCTGTTAACTTTCACTCCCTTGATTTTATCCCTTTATTTTTTAATCTTAATATTCAATAAGAACGGAGATATCTGGTGGGGACTTACGCCATTTTATGCAAAACCGGATTATATCCCATTTCTTTTCCTTTCCATTTTTCAATGGTTGTCTTTCCCCAATATCGGGATCTATATAAAAGACACCATAATTAAAATATCCGACAAGATGTTCTCCTGTCCCAGGAGAAGGATTTTACTGAAGCTGGCATTCTATGTGTCTTTATTTTGTGTCTTTATGATCTTTCGCGAAAGGGGCATTTCCCGCGATGGCATTGATTGGGCGCAAACCACGGAAAACAATACATGGTATTTATATTTACGCGAGATCTACACGATGCTGATTTTCAGAGTTTTCTATATTATTTTGAAGGGATTTGATTTTTCAGCCCGCAATGCCATCGCCATAGCATCCTCGGTTTCGGGTGTCGTATTCCTGTGGATCATAACAAAAATTTATTCCGCACGTCGCGATGCGGGCAAGGGAGCAAGCATCTATTATCTATTGGGATTTTTCTCCAGTTATGGACTGATGCAGATATTTTTCGGGCAGATAGAAGTTTACGGCTTATTTATTGCCACGGTTTGCGGATACTTTTTGCTCTGTATCTCTTATTTGGATGGGAAAATAAAGTTGAGATTCATCGGCATTTATTTTGCCTTTATGATGGGCATTCACATAGCCACAATATGGCT
>Ga0315278_10006767_pt1 | contig 10435 bp, 6 predicted proteins | sample YL17G06_0_MG_FD_203880 | JGI IMG/M metagenome (GOLD analysis project Ga0315278, IMG submission 203880) | Sediment microbial communities from Yellowstone Lake, YNP, Wyoming, USA - YL17G06_0 | ecosystem: Environmental > Aquatic > Freshwater > Lake > Sediment | place: USA: Wyoming | collected... | reverse complement strand
CGCTCACGGAATCTTCGCCTACGAGTCGACGCTGCGCGTGCCGCTCATCATGGCCGAGCTCGGCGGCCGCGAAGCCAGTGCGCGTCCGGCGCGCGCGGGCGAGGTCTCCACGGTCTCTGCACGCCACGTCGACATCCTGCCGACAATCCTCGACGCCATCGGCCAGGCGGTGCCCGCCGATCTTCCCGGCCGCACGCTGCTGCCGCGCGAGGAACGGCGGACGGGATCTGCGCCCAGAGCCACGTATTTCGAGGCCATGTCGGGCCTGCTCAACCACGGGTGGGCACCGCTGAGCGGCGTCCTGGTGGGACGCGACAAGTTCATCGACCTGCCGATCGCCGAACGGTACGACCTGTCACTGGACGCCGCGGAGCAGTCGAACCTGGTCGGCCGCACGCCGGAACGCGACCGCATGCTCGCCGCCGCGCTTTCGGGCTTCGCGCCGACGCTCCCCGGCGGGCGCGTGGCCGAGGATGCGGAGGCCGCCGCTCAGTTGCGCGCGCTCGGATACGTGTCGGGCTCGGCGCCGGCGAAGACGAAGTACACCGAGTCGGACGATCCCAAGCGGCTGGTGGAGATCGACGCCGCCATCCACCGCGCCCTCGACGCGTTCGGCGCGGGCCGCATCGACGACGCGGCGCGGATCTACCAGCAGGTGATCGAGCGCCGGCCCGACATGGCCATCGCCTACCGGCACCTCGCCTTCATCGCGTGGCAGCAGGGCGACGGCGCGCGGGCCATCGGCGTGCTGCGCCAGGCCGTCTCGCACGGCGTGACCGACGCACGCGCCCTGGTGCAGCTGGGCGAGTACCTGACCGACACGGGTCATGAGGCGGAGGGGATTCGCCTTCTCGAACCGCTGGCGAAGAACCCGGCCGCTGAGGCCGATGCGCTCAACGCCCTCGGCATCGCCTACGCGCGCACCGGCCGGCGCGATGAGGCACGGCGCGCGTTCGAACGGCTCCTGACGGTGCTTCCGGGCAGCAGTGCGCCCTTCGAGAACCTCGGCGTGCTCGCGCTCGAGCAGGGGGACGTGGCCAGCGCGACCGGGTACTTCGACCGGGCGATCGCCGCGGCGCCAGACTCGTCGCGCGCCCACGCCGGCGCGGCCGCGGCCGCCCTGCAGCGCGGTGACCGCCGGGCCGCCTGCCAGGCCTGGGCACGCGCGGTCAAACTGGACCCGGCCAACTTCGAGGCATTGTTCAGCCTCGGGGTCACCCTGGCCCGCGACGGCCGGATGGACGCCGCACGCCCGTATCTCGATCAGTTCCTGCAGACGGCGCCGCCAGACCGCTATCCGAACCAGCGGCGCGAGGTCACGCGCCTGCTGGCGGGGAACCGCTCATGATCAAAGCCGTGCTCTGGGATCTCGATGGCACCCTCGTCGATTCGGCCGAGTTCCACTGGCAGGCCTGGCGCGACGTCATGGCGGCCGAGGGCGCGCCGGTCACCTACGACCAGTTCGTCCACTCGTTCGGCAAGCGCAACGATCTCATCCTCACGGGATGGCTGGGCGACGATGTCGATCCGGACCGGATGCGGCGGCTGGGCGAGGCGAAGGAAGCGCACTTCCGCGAGCTCGTGCGCGCGCACGGCATCGCGCCGCTACCCGGCGTGCGCGACTGGGTCACGCGCCTGGCGAACGACGGCTGGCGCCACGCCATCGCGACGTCCGCGCCGCGCGAGAACCTCGAGACGCTGGTCGACGCCATGGACATGCGGCCGCTGTTCGACGCGGGCATCGCGGCCGAGGACGTCACGCACGGCAAGCCGGATCCCGAGGTTTTCCTCATCGCCGCCGGCCGCCTCTACGCCGCACCCCAGCACGCCATCGTCGTCGAAGACGCCCCGATGGGCATCGAAGCCGGCCGGCGCGCGGGCATGCGCACGATCGGCGTGAGCCGGATGCACCAGCTGCCCCACGCCGATCTCTACGTCCCCACGCTGCCGGAGCTGGCGCTCGATGCCTTTGACCGCCTGCTGCGGCGCCCGGCGCATCCGCAGTAATGCGCCCCGACCCCGGAGTGTAGGGGAGCGACACGACCCGAGGACCTATATGGACGTCGGCATTCGAATCGAAGGGCTGCGGAAGGTCTACACCTCCCCGCCGCCCGCGGCCGCGATGGCACGCGGCGGGCCCATGGGCGGCCAGCGGCTGTTCAAGCGCCCCGAGAAGAAGAAGGCGTACGAGGTCGTCGCCCTCGACGCCGTCGCGCTCGAGGTGAAGGCGGGAGAGGTCTTCGGCCTGCTCGGGCCCAACGGCGCCGGCAAGTCCACCACCGTCGGCATCCTGACGACGCGCGTGCGGCCCACCTCCGGCGAAGCCTGGATCGGCGGGCACGAAGTGTGGCGGGATCGGGTCGCCGTAAAGCGCCTCATCGGCGTGGTGCCCCAGAAGCCCAATCTCGACTTCGCGCTGACCGCTCGCGAGATTCTCACTTACCATGCGGCGTACTTCGGGATCCCGGCGGCCGATCGCCTCACGCGCGCCGCCAGTCTGCTCGAGCGCTTCAAGCTGGCCGATCGCGCGGACCAGATGGTGCACGGCTTCTCGGGCGGCATGATGCAGCGCCTCTCGATTGCCCGCGCGCTGATGCACGCGCCCGAGGTGCTCTTCCTCGACGAGCCGAGCACCGGCCTCGACCCGCAGACGCGCCTGCTGCTCTGGGAGCTGATTCGCGATTTCAACCGCCAGGGCCACACGGTGCTCCTGACAACGCACAACATGGAAGAAGCCGACGCGCTGTGCGACCGGCTGGCGATCGTCGACCACGGCCGGGTGATCGCCATCGGCACGCCGCAGGAGCTCAAGCGCTCGGTGCCGGGCGGCTTCGTCGTGCGCCTCGCCTTCGACCGCGTGCCCGACGGCCTGCGCGCGGCGCTCTCCGGGATTCCCGGGGTGACCGAGGTGCAGGCGCCGCCCGAGGGCGGCCTCGACCTCTACGCCGATCAGGGCGGCACGCTCATCCCGCACATCGTGGCGGCCGCGACTTCGGCGGGCGCGACCATCCACGACATCCACATCTCGGAGCCGAGCCTCGAGAACCTGTTCCTGCACCACACGGGAAGGAGCCTGCGCGAATGAACCTCGCAGCCTTCTTCGCCATGCTCGGGCGCGACGGCCGGGTGGCGCGACGCAACTTCCTGCCGCTGCTGCTCCAGAACCTCGTGCAGCCGATGCTGTTCGTCTTCGTCTTCGGGCGCGTCATGACGACCAGCGGGATGATGCCCGAGGCGTACAAGAGCCTCCTGCTGCCAGGCATCATCGCCATCTCGATGCTGCTCTCGGGCCTCCAAGCGGTGGCGTTCCCGATGATCGCCGACTTCCAGTTCTCCCGGGAGATCGAAGACCGGCTCCTCGCGCCGATGGCCATCGAGTGGGTCGCCATCGAAAAGGTCGTGGCCGGCGCCATCCAGGCACTCATCGCCGGCGCCGTCGTCATTCCCACGGCGATGCTGGTGCTGGGCAGCGGCGTGCAGATCAGCTTCGCGCAGCCGGGCGAACTCGCCGCGCTCGCGCTGCTGGTCGCCGTGCTGGCGGCCTCCATCGGGCTCACGCTCGGCTGCTCGCTCGGTCAGCAGCAGATCGGGATCATGTTCAGCCTGATCGTGGGGCCGATGATCTTCTTCGGCTGCACCTACTACCCGTGGAGCGCGCTGGCGTCGTTTCCCCTCTTCCAGAAGCTCGTGCTGCTGAACCCGTTCGTGTACGCGAGCGAAGGGTTCCGCAGCGCGCTTGTGCCGCAGTTCCCGCACCTGTCTGGCGTCGTGGTGTTCGGCGGGCTGGTCGGCTTCAACGCCCTCTTCCTGTGGCTGGGGCTGCAGCAGTTCCGGAAGAAGGCCATCGGGTAGCCGCTCCGGGAAACGCGTCCTCGGACGCCACCCACGGCATCGCGTCCGCGTCGAGCACGCCCGGCACGCTCGATGAGGGCGGGGCCGGCGGTGGCGCCGGCGGCGTGAGCGTGGACCAGGCCGGCGGATCGAGGCCGCGCAGCGCCCGCACGAAGAAGTCGAAGCGCTTGTGATCGCCGTACGCGCCGCCGCCAGTATGGCCGGCGTTCGGGAGGGCGACCACCTCGAAGTCTTTGTTGGCCGCAATCAGCCGGTTCACCACCTGCATGGTCGATGACGGGTCGACGTTCGTGTCCATCTCGCCGTAGATGAGCAGCAGCCTGCCCTGCAGCTTGCCGGCGTTTTCCATGTTGGATGATGCCGCGTAGTGCGGCCCGAGCGGCCAGCTCATCCACTGCTCGTTCCACCAGATCTTGTCCATCCGGTTGTCGTGACAGCCCGACGAGGCGGCCGCGGCCTTGTAGAACTCCGGATGGAACAGGACGGCGCCCATCGCGTTCTGCCCGCCCGCCGACGTGCCGTAGATGCCGGCGCGTGAGATGTCGTACCAGGCGTACTTCGACGCCATCGCCTTGTGCCACAGGATGCGGTCTGCGAATCCGGCGTCCGCGAGGTCCCTGAACGACACGTCGTGGAACGCTTTCGAACGGTTCGCCGTGCCCATCCCGTCGATCTGCACCACGACGAAGCCGAGCTCGGCCAGCGTCTGCATCCCAAGCTGCGTGCTGAAGGTCTTCGGCACGAACGAGCCCTGCGGCCCGGCGTAGATGTTCTCGATCACGGGGTATTTCTGCTTCGGATCGAAGTTCATGGGCCGGACGATGACCCCCCAGATGTCGGTCACGCCGTCGCGGCCCTTCGCCACGAACACCTCGGGCGGCTTCCAGCCCGTCGCCACAAGCGCCGACGTGTCGGCGCGCTCGAGCTCCAGCACCAGCGCGCCATCGCTGGTCTGGTGCAGTTCCGAGACCGGCGGCAGATCGACGCGCGAGTAGCTGTCCACGTAGTAGTCGCGGTCGGGCGACCACGTCACGGTGTGCGTCGCATCCGCGGTCGTGAAGCGCGTGAGCCCGGTGCCGTCCATGTTGATCCGGAACGCGTGCAGGAAATACGGGTCCTTCCCGGCGTCCATGCCGGTCGCCGTGAACCAGACCTGCCGCTTCTCCTCGTCGACCTTGTCGACGTAATGCACGGCCCAGTCGCCCTTCGTGATCGCCTGCTTCACGCGGCCGGCGGCGCCGTCGTACAGGTAGAGGTGGCTCCAGCCGTCGCGCTCCGACATCCAGACGACCTCGCGGCCGTCACTGACGTCGGCGCGGAACATGCGGCCCGAATCGCTCATGCCCGGCGCCGCGCGGCGGTAGTCGATGAAGGCGGCGCTGGTCTCCTCGATCACGACGCGCGGCTTCCCGGTCGCGGCGTCGACCTCGATCACGCGGTACACCTGGTGACCGCGCTGGTTGTAGTCGAACGTGAACGCGCGGCTGTCCTTGCGCCACTCGATACGCCCGTTGGAATACGGGACCGGAAACGACGCGTTGTCGACGAGCGTCGCGCTCTTCGTCTCGAGGTTGAACAGCGCCGGTTGATCCAGGTCCACCACGTCGCCGGGCTTCTGGTAGTCGTTGGTCGACGACTTCGGCTGCAGCTGATCGGCGGGCGACGACTGCACGTACGTGACGACGCGGCGGTAGCCGGGGCGGCGCCGGAACGCGGCGATCTTCTTCGAGTCCGGCGACCACGCGATCGACGTGAACGTGTACGCGTCGCCTTCCGAACCGTCCCACGAGAGCGCCACGCCGGCTGGCGGCTCAGGCGCAACGCCGGCGGCGGCCGGCGCGACGGCCGGGACTGACGGCGCCGCCCCCGACGCCGCGGCTCGGACCGGTCTCACGTAGACGTTGTAGTTCTGGATGTACGCCTCGGTCTTGCCGTCGGGCGCGACGCGCGTCTGCGGCTGCGACGGACTCGCGCCCGGCGCGGCAGGTGCCGCGGCGCCACGGCCGCCGCGCCCGCCTGGGCCCGCTGCATCTCCGGCCGCGGGCAACCTGGCGCAACGATAATCGCTCAGTGTGCAGCGCCACCGGGGGGGAGCCGGCGAACCGGGCGCCGTCCCGCCGCCGCCCGTCCCGCCGCCGCGTCCTCCCCCGCCGATCGTGAACTCGACCGACTGCAGGTCGTCGCCGAACGTGAACGTCGAGAACGGCAGCGTGACGCCGGTGTACTTCGCCTGGGCCGCGCTCGACAACGCCTCCGCCAGCTTGTCGTGATCGAACGCCGGCCCTTTCGTCTTCGCGGCTCCGTCCACGAGGACGAACGCGTTACCGCCCTTCACCGACGTGCGGTACCAGAACGTCGGGGTCTTGCCGATCCACGTCGGCGCCTCGGCCACATGAAGAATGGTGTTCAGCAGGCGGTCGCGCAGCGCGTAGGCCCGGTCGTAGTCGGCTTTGATGCCGGTCGCAGGCGCTGCCGCGCCGGTGCCGGCGCGCGGCGCGCCCCGCGTGCCCTGCGGCGCCTGGGCGTCGAGCAGCACCGACGCCGCCACCACCACCGCGCCAACCGCCACCAGTGAAGACGCTCGTGCGATCGTCATCCTGTCCTCCATGCCGCCCCGCGCGCGAGCGCAAGTCGGGATGCGGGGGATGATACACGAAGGATCAGGTGGAGGGAGAGGGCCGCCGCGGCAGTTCGATGGAGAACTCGGCGCCGCCGGCATCGGCGTTGGCCGCCGCCACGCGCCCGCCGTGCCGTTCGACGATGGCCTTCACGATCGACAGGCCGAGGCCGCTGCCGGCCTTCGACCGCGGATCGCTGCGCGACACGTCGGCCTTAAAGAACCGATCGAAGATGCGCGGCAGATGCTCGTCGGGAATGCCTGGCCCCGAATCGCGGACGACCAGGCGGACGACATCGCCGTCGGATGTCGCCTCCAGCACGATGCGCCCGCCCTCGGGGGTGTGCCGCACGGCGTTGGACACCAGGTTCTGCAGCACCTGCTCGATCCGCGTCGGATCCGCCCACACCTCGGCCGCCTCGAGCGCGACGCGGCTGTCGAGCGCGATCTGGTGCTCGATAAGCTCGCGCTCGTGGCGGTCGTTCACGCGCTGGAACAGCTTCGCGACGGGCACCGCCTCTGGCGCAAACGTGACGCCGCCGCCTTCGAGTCGCGCCAGGTCCAGCAGATCGCCGACGATCTGTTCCAGCTTGACCGTCTCCTCGCCGACGATGTCGAGATAGCGGCGGCGGGTGTTCTCGTCCAGCGGCAGCTCGGGCATGCCCAGCGTCTCGACGTAGCCGCGGATCGCCGCGAGCGGCGTCTTCAGTTCGTGCGAGACGTCGGCCAGCAGCTGCCGGCGCGTGCGATCGGACGCGTCCATCGCGTTGGTCCGCGTCTCCAGATCGCCCGCCATCCGGTTGAATGCCCGCGCCAGCGCGGACACCTCGTCGCCGCCCGACTCGGCCGCGCGCGCCGAGAGATCGCCGGTGCCGATGGCCACGGCGACCCGTTCCAGCTCGTGCAGCCGTCGGCGCGCCGGCCGGAAAATCGCCAGCGACGCCACGGCCGACCCGGCAATCAGCAGCACGATGCCAATCAACGCCTGGGTGGGCGCGAACTCCTGCAGGAACTGCCCGGTCCGAGGCGCCCGTCCCGCCACCAGCACGAACCCGACCGGCGAGCCCCCCACTTCGATCGCCGCCCGCTCGGTGGGTGGGCCCGCGCGCCCCCCGCCCATGCCCGGGCCGCCCATGCCGGGTCCCCAAGGCCGCATGCCGCGGCCGCCGGCCGCCCGCCCGCCGAACGGCATGCCGCCCGGGCCCGCTGGGGGGGCTCCGGGGCCGGGCCCGAGTCTGGTCCCCTGATCGGCCGGCGCATTCTCGGGCCGATCCGGGCGCGGGCCCTCGGGCCTGGCGCCACCACCCGGAAGACCCGGCCCTGGCCGGCGGCGCATCCCGTCAGCAGCCGGCCACTGGTAGTTGCGCGCCACCCGCCCGTCCTCCATCACGATCATGAGCGGCTGCGCCTGGGTGCCATAGTGCTCGCGCACGAACTTCTCGATGTCGACGGCGGGATTCTTCTGCAGTTCGGCCGCCAGATCCCTGGCCGCATCGGCGGCGATCCGATCGGGCGACTGGCCCAGCAGCGTCGTGGCGATGGTGCCGCTCATCCACAGGAACACGATCGCCTGTACGAGCAACAGGACGGCCAGCAGCGCGACCGATCCCAGCGCGATGCGCCAGTAGAGGCTCCGGAACCAGGCGGGCCTGGACATCGATGTCTCTATTCCTCCGCGAACTTGTAGCCCGCGCCCCACACCGTGAGGATGTAGCGCGGGTTGTCGGGATCGGGCTCGAGCTTGTGGCGCACGCGTTTGACGAGCGTGTCGACGCTGCGCTCGGTGACGTGGCGGTCGTTCTTCCAGACGCGCTCGAGCAGCATCTCGCGCGAGAACACGAGCCCTCTGCGCGAGGCGAGCAGGTGCAGCAGCTCGAACTCGAGCGCCGTGAGATCGATCGCCTTGTCGTCGAGGCGCACGTGCCGGCGCGCGGGGTCGATGGTCAGGCCGGCGGCGACGATCGGATCGGTCCGCTCCTTGTCCGACTCCTGCTGGGCGCGCGCGGCGCCCGATCGCCGCAGGAGCGCACGCACCCGGGCCACCAGCTCGCGGATGCCGAACGGCTTGGTGAGATAGTCGTCGGCGCCGCTCTCGAGGCCGAGCACCTTGTCGGACTCCTCCGAGCGCGCGGTCAGCATCAGGATCGGCACGTCTGGGTTGGCGCCCGCGCGCCGGATCGCGCGGCACACCGTGACGCCGTCCAGGCCGGGCAGCATAAGGTCGAGCACGACCAGGTCGAAACTTTCGGCGCGCGCGAGGCGGAGCGCCTCGTTCCCGTCCCCGGTCTCCACGCAGGTCAGCCCTTCGAAGCCGAGATGCAGGGCCACCAGCTCGCGGATCCGCGGTTCGTCTTCCACGATGAGCGCCCGTCCGGCGGCGCTTTTCTGCGATTCGCGTTCCATAGTCGTCGCCTGCATTGTAGACCGCGGGCCGCGGTCCGGATCGCGCGTTTCGCCCCGCCCCACTTTCTTCACAACTGCGCCACGGGTCCGCCACGCGCGGCCGTCAAGCTGGACATGTCGTATTCTGATTGTCCGTGCGTCAGGCGCTGTAGATGAACAAACCTAGCATCTCGAGCGTATGGGCCCGCCATAAGGGCCTGTAAGCAAACAACTGCTGTCTACCTTGTTCGCTAACAGGCCCTAACAACGAAGCGAAACCGCCCCGTACGTCGTAGTCATTGGCAGCGATCACCCTCTCGACACCATCAGCGGAGTATGCCCTTCATGCCGACGTTCACCCGGAACAGGCTCGACCACCTGATCGTCCGTCTGGCTCCCGCGGCCGTGGCCGCAGCCCTGCTCGCGCTGCCTCTGTCGGCCGCGATGCAGGCGGGAACGTCGGGTCAGACGGGAACGCCGGCCCAGGCCCCGGCGCAGGCCTGCCTCATCCGAGGCGTCGTGTCCAACGGCCCGGTGAAGCTGCCGGGCGTGAGCCTGACGGTGACGCCGGCCAGCGGCGGTCCCGCGGTCTCGGTCGCGACAGGTTTTGATGGCACCTACACCGCCGCGATTCCAGGACCGGGCACCTACACGCTCACGACGGACCTGATGGCGTTCGCTCCGGAGAAGAAGGACGTCGTCGTCGAGGCGTCGTGCCGGGCGCAGCAGGACTTCACGCTGACGCTGGCGTCGCGCGTCGTGGCCGCCGCGCCTGTGGCGCCGGCCGCGCCGGTGACTCAGCCAGCAGCCCCGCCGGCGGCATCGACGCCGACAGCACCGGCCGCGCCTCCCGCGAAACCGGCCGACAAGCGTCAAGCCCAGGCGGCGCCCGCGCCGTTCCGCGGCACAGTGGGCACACCCGCAGGCACGCCCGCAGGCGCGCCGGCGGGCGCACCGAACCAGCCTGGCGGTCGAGGCGGTCAGGGCCAGCAACCTCGCCAGCAGGCCGGCGTGGCCGCGGCCGACGAATCGCTCGAAGTCGTGGCGGCGCAACTCAGTCTGCCTCCGGGCTTTTCGGTCGGCTCCTCCGGTGACTCGGTGACGACGTCGGGCGCGGCCGGCCAGGTCAACCCGATGCTGTTCATGATGGGCGGCGAAGGCCCCGGCGGGCCGGGCGGCCGCGGAGGCGGCGGCGAAGGCATGTTCGGCGGCCTCGGCGGCATCAGCGGCTTCGGCGCCGACGGCCAACCCGGGGGCATGGCCGGCGAGCAGGGCGGATTCGTCGCGGGCGGGTTCCCGGCGGCCGGCGGCGCCTTCGGCGGCGGGCCTGGCGGCGGCGGCCAGGGTGGCGGCGGCGGCCGGGGCGGCGGGGACATGGGTGGCGGGGGTGGTGGTCGAGGTGGCGGCGGCGGCATGGGCGGACGCGGCGGGCCCGAGATGGCTGGCATCGCGGGCCGCCTCGGCCTGGCTGGCGGCCGCGGCGGAGCCAACCGCATCCGCGTGCAGGCGTCCTACAACCTGTCGGGTTCGCCCTTCGACGCGGCGCCGTATCCTCTCACGGCCAACACGGGGGAGAAGCCGACG
>Ga0315278_10006766_pt1 | contig 10437 bp, 9 predicted proteins | sample YL17G06_0_MG_FD_203880 | JGI IMG/M metagenome (GOLD analysis project Ga0315278, IMG submission 203880) | Sediment microbial communities from Yellowstone Lake, YNP, Wyoming, USA - YL17G06_0 | ecosystem: Environmental > Aquatic > Freshwater > Lake > Sediment | place: USA: Wyoming | collected... | reverse complement strand
CCTCAAGGGCCGCTCGCAGCAGGCCTTCTTCGATATCGATCTCGCCGAGGCGTCGCATGGCTTCGCGCTGCCATCCGCCTACGAGGTCGATTACAACAAGCGGACCGAGATCGACGCCTCCAACATGCTGTCGAACGCCGTAAACTTGCGCCTGCGCGAGCTGATGCAGGACGGCTACGGCACCATCGTCATCAAGAATCCGGGCGCCAAGCATTCGATCGCCGTCGGCCTCCTCAACCGGCTCAACCTCATCATCGAAGGCTCGCTCGGCTATTTCGGCTTGGGGCTGATCGACGGCCCCAATGTGCGCATCTCGGGCCGCGTCGGCTGGTCCTGCGCCGAAAACATGATGAGCGGAACGATCCTGATCGAGAAGAACGCCGGCTCGCAGTTCGGCGCGGCGATCCGCGGCGGCGACCTCGTCTGCAAGGGCAATGTCGGCTCGCGCACCGGCATCGACATGAAGGGCGGCACGATCATCGTCGGCGGTGACACCGGGGCCTTCACCGGCTTCATGATGCAGCGCGGGCGCATGGTGATCTGCGGCAACGCGGGGAAGAATCTCGGCGACTCCATGTATGACGGCACGATCTATATCGCGGGCGAGCCGCAGAGCCTCGGCGTCGACGCGGTGTGGGGCACCGTGACCGATCTCGACAGAGAATGGCTCGAGCGGAAGCTCCGCATGTACGGCCTGCTGCCGAAGGCTGGCGCGGCTGGGTTCCGCAAGATCGTCGCCGGCAAGCAATTGTGGAACTACGACAATCTCGAACCGACCGAGAAGAAACTGGTGCTGTAAGAGCGCAAGGGCTGGGCAAAAAGATGAGAAAGAACAAGAACGGCAAGGGCAACGCCAAGGTCCCGGCCGAGGCGAAGCGCTTCATCCTGGGCAAGAGCCAGATTTTCACGCCGGAGGTCATCAACGACATCCATGTGAAGTCCGAGCTCGGCCGCTATCGCATGCGCGGCTTCTCGCTGTTCAAGAAGATTCCGCATTGGGACGATCTCACCTTCCTGCCCGGCACGCTCACCCGCTTCGTCATCGAGGGTTATCGCGAGAAATGCGATACCAAGACGGTGATCGGCCCGCGCGCCAAGCGCCCGATGGTGCTGGATATTCCGGTCTATGTGACGGGCATGAGCTTCGGCGCGCTCTCCTACGAGGCCAAGATCGCGCTCGCCCGCGGCGCCACCATGGCCGGCTCGGCCACCTGCTCGGGCGAAGGCGGCATGATCCCCGACGAGCGGCGCTACTCGATCAAATGGTTCTATCAGTGCATCCAGTCGCGCTACGGCTTCAACCCGCATCATCTCAGACTCGCCGACGCTTGCGAGTTCTTCATCGGCCAGGGCTGCAAGGTCGGCCTGGGCGGACATCTGATGGGCCAGAAGGTGACCGACCAGGTGGCGGAGATGCGCTCGCTGCCCGCCGGCATCGATCAGCGCTCTCCGGCGCGCCATCCCGACTGGCTCGGCCCTGACGACCTTGCGCTCAAGATCGAGGAGGTGCGCGAGGCGACCAATTGGGAAATCCCCATCCAGCTCAAGCTCGGCGCGGCGCGCGTCTATGACGACGTGCGCATGGCGGTGAAGTGCGGGCCCGACTCCATCTATATCGACGCCATGGAGGGCGGCACCGGGGCCGGTCCCCATGTCGCCACCGAGGATACCGGCGTGCCCGGCATCGCCGCCATCCGCCAGGCGCGGCGCGCCATCGACGAGCTCGGCAAGCGCGGCGAGATCAGCCTGGTCTATGCCGGCGGCATCAGGAACGGCGGCGACGTGGCCAAGGCCATGGCGCTCGGCGCCGATGCGGTCGCCATCGGGCATTCGGTGCTGATGGCGCTCAACTGCAACAAGGAAATCCCCGAGGCCGATTTCGAGAACGAGATCGGCGTGCCAGCCGGCTATTGCTATCATTGCCATACCGGCCGCTGTCCGGTGGGCGTCGCCACGCAAGACCCCGAGCTACGCAAGCGGCTCGATCCGGACGAGGCGGCGGAGCGCGTCTATAATTTCCTGCATACGCTGACGCTCGAAGCGCAGATGCTGGCGCGCGCCTGCGGCAAGACCAGCGTGCATAGCCTCGAGCCGGAGGACCTCGCCGCGCTGACGATGGAAGCCTCCGCCATGGCGCAGGTGCCGCTCGCCGGCACCGACTACACCGTCGGCGTCGACAATTATCACAAGATCGGATGAGCGGAGTTCAGGCGATGGCCGGCAAGAGCGACAAGAACGGCAAAGGCGGCAAGAAGCCTAAGCCCAAGAGCGACGTCGACAAATATCTGAAGGACGCGGCCGGTCTCGACAGCGCCCGCGAGCAGGCGATCGGCCAGCACATCGGCTATCGCTACGACGTCAATCTCCTGCCCGACTACGACCGACTCACGCCCTACCTGAAGGACTATATGGAGTTCATGGGCTGGGACGACCTCAACTGGCTCGAAGACGTGCATATGGGCTACGAGGCTGGGAAGCCCGCCATTTTCGACCGCAATATCAATGGTTGGGTGCGGATTCCGAAAACCATGAAGCTGCCGGACAACCAACAAGACCGCGACATGTTGGCGCGCGAGCTGCTGGTGCGCTTCCAAACCTCGCCGAACCATCCGTTGCACCAGCTCAACAAGGCCTATCGCAAATTCTGAAGGGACGTCGTCTCTAGAGGGGCACTGTCTTTCGGCCGTCGCGCATCGTCTCAGCCTTGGCCGAAGCCCAATCGGGCTGGAAGGCAACCACATGCACCGTCTCGGGCAGAGCGGGATTGAAGAGGCGATTGTGCCAGAGCGTGGCCTCGCGCGCAGGGTGGCCGGGCTTCAGGAGGGAAACAGCGCAAGGCAGCCGGTAGCTTTGCGAGAACTGGTCGAACTCCAGCACGCAGGCTTCGTCCTTCAGGAGACGCGCTGCGAGCCGGGAGGAGGGCGGCAGCACCGCCGTCATGAGATCGCTGAACGTCTGAGGACGCTGAAAATAGTCGGCCTGGAGAAAGCCGAGCGCGCGCTCGTAAAGGTCGCGCGGGTCGGCATGCTTCATCACTTGGAAGCGGAAGAAGTCCGTGCTCTCGGCAGGATCGCCCGGGATGATGAGCACGGTCAGCGCCGGGGACAATTCGCGGCCCGATGCGTCGAGCAGGCGCGGGCGCATGGCTGGGGAGGGACGCCCGCCGTCCTGACGCATGGCGATCTGCCTGATGCGGCACTGCCAGGCAAGAAACGCCTCGCGCAAAGTCTTGGCGGCAATCGGTTTCATGAGAGGTTCTATATCGGCCGCGCCAAAAGGTTAATTTGGCTTCGTAAAGAGGCCCATTGTGGTCCCGCAACCGCTTAAAAAACCCCCGATTATCAGGGCTTTCCTCACAGTAAAACGAATTTCATACTGATTGACGGCTTTTCGGGAGAAGCCTAGCATCTTCGTCAGGCAGGCGAGCAAATCTCAAAGCCAAACGGGGGGAGGGACGAGCGGGGATGCACTGTGCCAATGGGGCGCACAGCGAACGAGGAAGGCAAAATTGTAACGCATTGTCCATTGGGGGGCCGTGCGTACGCGTCCTGGCCGACGCGTTGTCCGGCATTGAGGGAAAAAGAAGGGGGTACATCGCATGGGCGATAATTTATCTGCGCTTACGACCGTCTTCACCGAATTCTACTACTTCGTGACGATCGTCATGATGTTTCTGATCCACGTTGGCTTCTGCACGTATGAGGTCGGCGTGTCGCGCCGACGTAACCATCTCAAAACGCTGATGAAGAATGCGATGGCGATTCCGCTCGTGACCGTCACCTTCTTCTTCTTTGGTTGGTGGATCTATTTTGCGTTTCCGAACGGACCGGGAATCACCGGCGGATTGATCACGGCACCATTCGCCGAACCTTGGAATCCGCTGATGGCGGCGCATCTCTCGGGCGTCAACCCCGGTGAGACCGGAGTCACGCCGGCCGATGCCCTGATTTGGCACCGCCTCAATGGCGTGTTCTGGGGCGCCTTCCTTCTGTTCTCGATCACGACCGCCTCGATCGTCTCGGGCTCGATCATCGAGCGCGCGCGCTCCGGCGCATTCTGGGTCATCGCCGTGCTGCTCGGCTCGGGTTTGTGGATCCTCGATGCGGCCTGGGGCTGGCATCCGCAAGGCTGGATGGTGAAACTTTGGGGCTATCATGACGCCTATGCCTCCGGCGTCGTCCATGCCATCGCGGGCGGTGCGGCACTTGCGTTTTTGATCGTTCTCGGTCCCCGCATCGGCAAATTCCGGGCGGACGGGACGCCGCGCGATATTCCTCCCCATAATGTCTGGCTCGTCACGATCGGCCTGTTCCTGATCTATACGGGCTTCTGGGGATTCTATGCCGCGTGCAACATCCCAATCATCTCGCCGGCCGCGATCGCCGGCCAGATCACCGGCGAGACGTGGACGGCGACAAATATCTATCTCGCGCCGACCTCGCTTTCGGCGATTACGTTTAACTTCCTGATGTCGCTATCGGGCGGCATGATGGCGGGCTATCTCATCTCGAAGGGCGATCCTTACTGGACGTTCTCATGTGGGTTGTGCGGCGTCATTGCCACCTCGGCCGGCAACGATCTCTACCATCCGATCCAGGCCATGCTGATCGGCGCCATCGTTCCGGCCTGCTGCTACAAGCTGCACTATTTCGTCGAGCGCCGGTTCAAGATCGACGATGCGGTGGGCGCTGTCGCGGTGCACGGCTATGGCGGATTCCTCGGCGTTGTCGTTGCGGGCTTCATGCTATGGGGACAGCCGTCCTCGCCCTATGAGGGCTTCGCGCATATCAATCCGCTCGGCAATTTCGCCGGTGCTTGCTTGATGTTCCTGCTCGGCTTCATCCCGGTCTGGATCGCCTGCAAGATCATGGACGGCATGGGCCTGTTACGTGTGCCGGCAAAAGTCGAGCTCGAGGGTGTCGACTTTGCGCTCAACCAGGCTTTCGAGGCCTCAGTCCGCGAAGTGGGCAAGGCCGAGAAGGCGATGATCAAATAGAGATCCGAGAGGAGAGCCAAAAAAATGTCGACCAATGGAATGACAAGCTGGGCCGTCGACCTCAAGGATGTCGGCGCAATCTATCCCTTCCAGGGAACGGAGGTGCTCCTGGTCATCATCGGGCTTATCTTCTGGATCGGCTGGCACATTATCCAGACGCGCCAGGAGAATGCAGAAATTGCAGCCGATATGAAGGCCGACCGGAGCGGCGACGAAACCAGGTCGTCGATTGATCGCTATTTCTAGACGACTCGCATAAAAGACCCGTTGATTGGTCGAGGCGCCGGCAGCAATGCCGGCGCCTCAATCTTGTCACGGCCCTACTCGGCGACCAACCACCACATCAGAGCGAAAGGGGGGCCAGCATAAATAAGGGCTTCGGCGTCTGACAAGACCGGGCCGATGCTGTCACCAAAGGCGCCGCCAAGCGGCCTCGTCCTCCGGCTTCGGGTGACGAATAAGCAAGGCTCGAGCCGCGTCTCTAGCAGTCGAGGGTGTTGGCGCGCTCCCAGTCGGTGAGGTGACGCGAATACTCGTCCCACTCCCTGGTCTTGAGCTTGATGTAGGAATTGACGAACTCGTCGCCAAGCTCGCGCCGCAGCAGCTCTGAGCGCTCGGTGATCCGCAGCGCATCGAGCAGGTTGAGGGGCAGCTTCTTGGTGCCGGCCGGCGCCTTGTGGCTTTCGGTGTACATGTCGATGTCGAGCGGCTTGCCGGGATCGATGTTGCGCGCGATACCGTCGAGCCCCGCGGCAAGCAGCGCGGCCGGCAGGAGATAGGCATTGGTGGCGCCATCGGCTAGCCTGAACTCGAAGCGTCCGCCGCCCGGTATCCTGATCATATGGGTGCGGTTGTTGCCGGCATAGGTCACCGTGTTGGGCGACCAGGTAGCGCCGGACGTCGTAACCGGCGCGTTGATGCGCTTATAGGAATTGACCGTTGGATTGGTGATCGAGCAAAGCTCGGATGCCGCATTCATCACCCCGCCAATGAAATTATAGGCGCTGCGCGAAAGCCCGAACCCGTCATTCCTGTCCTCGAAGGCGTTCTTGCCGCCCTGCCAAAGCGAAAGATGCACATGGCAGCCGCTGCCGGTGAGGTTGAGGAAGGGCTTCGGCATGAAGGTGGCGCGGAGCCCGTGCTTCTCGGCGATGGCCTTCACCATATATTTGAAGAAGGCCATCCGGTCGGCGGTGAGCAGCGCGTCGTCGAACTGCCAGTTCATTTCGAACTGGCCGTTGGCGTCCTCATGGTCGTTCTGGTAGGGGGCCCAGCCGAGCTCGAGCATGGAGTCGCAAATCTCGCTGATCACGTCGTAGCGGCGCATCAGCGCGGCCTGATCGTAGCAGGGCTTGGTAGCGGTATCGGCCGTGTCGCTGATCGCCGACCCGTCCGGCTTCAGAAGAAAGAACTCGCATTCGACGCCGGTCTTGAGCGTAAAGCCCGCCTTCGCCGCCTTGGCGATCATCCGCTTCAGGATGTTGCGGGGTGCGTGCTCGACGAGCTTGCCGTTCATGTAAGGGTCGGCGGCGAGCCAGCCGACCTCGCGCTTCCAGGGAAGCTGGATCAGGCTCGCGGCGTCGGGAATGGCGAGCACGTCGGGATCGGCGGGCGTCATGTCGAGCCAGCTGGCAAAGCCGGCGAAGCCTGCGCCATCCTTGGCCATGTCGGTGATGGCGGCGGCCGGCGCGAGCTTCGCCCGCAGCGCGCCGAACAGATCGACATAGGAAATCAGGAAATATTTGATCCCGCGCTCGCGGGCCTCGACTGCAAGATCAACCGGCATGTGACTCCCCTATGCGTTACTGCAAGAGGCTTGGCTCAGCCTCCTCATTCAAATGACGATCTCGATCCCGGAATCCAGTCCGTGCCGGCCAGCGGCACGCGTGCCATGGCGGCCGCCTCGACGGTCAGCGCCACGAGATCCTCGGGCTCGAGATTGCGCACATGGCTCTTGCCGCAGGCCCGCGCGATGGTCTGCGTCTCGAGCGTTAATACGGCAAGATAATTGGCAAGACGCCGGCCGGCGAGGGCGGGATCGAGCCTTGCTGCAAGCTCGGGGTCCTGGGTGGTGATGCCCGCCGGATCGCGCCCCTCGTGCCAGTCGTCGTAGCAGCCGGCATGGGTGCCGAGCTTCTGGTACTCCGCCTCGAGCGCGGGGTCGTTGTCGCCAAGCGCGATGAGCGCGGCGGTGCCGATCGAGACCGCGTCGGCGCCGAGCGCGAGCGCCTTGGCCACGTCGGCGCCGTTCCTGATGCCGCCGGAGACGATGAGCTGCACCTTGCGATGCATGCCGAGTTCCTGGAGCGCCTGCACCGCCGGCCTGATGGCGCCCAAGATCGGTAGCCCCACATGCTCGATGAACACGTCTTGCGTCGCCGCCGTACCGCCCTGCATGCCGTCCAGCACGATCACGTCGGCGCCGGCCTTGACCGCGAGCGCCGTGTCGTAATAGGGCCGCGACGCGCCGACCTTGATATAGATCGGCTTCTGCCAGTCGGTGATCTCGCGCAATTCCTCGATCTTGATCTCGAGATCGTCGGGGCCGGTCCAGTCGGGATGACGGCAGGCCGAGCGCTGATCAATGCCTGGGGGGAGCGTGCGCATCTCCCCCACGCGTTCCGAAATCTTCTGGCCGAGCAGCATGCCGCCGCCGCCGGGCTTCGCCCCTTGGCCGATGACGATCTCGATGGCGTCGGCGCGCCGGAGATCGTCCGGATTCATCCCGTAGCGCGAGGGGAGCACCTGATAGACGAGGATCGTGGAGTGGTGGCGCTCCTCCTCGGTCATGCCGCCGTCGCCGGTGGTGGTCGAGGTCCCGGCCTGGGTGGCGCCGCGCCCGAGCGCTTCCTTGGCCTGGGCCGAAAGCGAGCCGAAGCTCATCCCGGCGATGGTGATGGGGATCTTGATGTGGATGGGCTTCTCGGCGAAGCGGGTGCCGAGCAAAATATCGGTGCCGCATTTCTCGCGATAGCCTTCGAGCGGATAGCGGCTGACAGACGCGCCGAGGAAGAGGAGATCGTCGAAATGCGGCACCTTGCGCTTGGCGCCGAAGCCGCGGATGTCGTAGATGCCGGTCGCGGCGGCGCGGCGGATTTCCGAGAGCGAGTACTCATCGAAGGTGGCCGAAGGGCGCGGGGCGGTCCGAGGCGTCCAATCCATCAATAGGCTCCCGCGTTGTCGACGTGGAAATTGTAGAGCTTGCGCGCCGAGCCGTAGCGCTTGAATTCGGCAGGGTCGATCTCGCCGTCGAAACCGGCCCGGCCGAGCACCTCATGCAAAGCGCGCCTGTGCTCGTCCCGCATGGGTTTCTCGATGCAGTCGGCGCCGAGGCTCTTGGCGTGTCCGCGCACGAACAGCCGCGCCTCGTAGATCGAATCGCCGAGCGAATCGCCGGCGTCGCCGAACACGACGAGATTGCCGGCCTGGGCCATGAAGGCGCTCATATGCCCGACCGAGCCCTGCACCACGATGTCGATCCCCTTCATGGAGATGCCGCAGCGCGACGAGGCGTTGCCGTCGATGCGCAAGAGGCCGCCGCGGCCGGTGGCGCCTGCCGATTGGCTGGCGTCGCCCGCGACATGGACGAAGCCGGACATCATATTTTCGGCGACGCCGACGCCGGCGCTGCCATGGATCAGCACATTGGCGTGCTTGTTCATGCCGGCGCAGTAATAGCCTACGGGGCCGTTGATCTCGACGGTGATCGGGACATTCAGCCCGGCGGCAATGGCATGACGACCCGCGGGATGGTCGACGATCCAGTGTCTCTCATTGGTATCGGGCTTGAGCCGGTGCAGGGACGCATTCAGCTCCCTGAGCGGCGTCAAGCCGAGATCGATTTCCGGCACTTGTCAGCGCTCCCAGAAATAGACCGTGGCGGGCTCAGGCTCCCAGATGCGCGCGGTCTCGATGCCGGGCAGGCCGGCCAGCGCGCGATATTCCGAGCCGAAGGCGACATAGCGATCCGTCTCGGCCATGACCGCGGGCTTGCAGGCAATCCCGTCGCGCAGCACGCCGAAGCCGTTCTCGGTGCCGACCACGAACGTATAGAAGCCGTCGAGATCGTCGAGGCTCACTTTCAGCGCGTCGCCGAGCGAGAGACCCTCGCGCATCTTCCAGCTGAGATAGCCGGCCGCGACCTCGGTGTCGTTCTCGGTCTCGAAGGAGAACCCCTCGCGCTTCAGCACGCGGCGGAGATTGTTGTGATTGGAGAGCGAGCCGTTATGCACGAGGCACTGGTCCTTGCCGGTCGAGTAGGGATGCGCGCCGTCCGTGGTCACCGCCGATTCCGTCGCCATGCGCGTGTGTCCGATGGCGTGGGTGCCGTGCATGGCGCCAAGCTCGAAGCGCGCGGCCACCGTTTCGGGCCGGCCGACCTCCTTGTAGAGCTCCATGCGCCGCCCGCGTCCGACCGTCTCGGTCTCGGGGGCTTCGCGCGCCAGCCACTCGAACAGCCGGGGGAGCGACCGATCGTCGATGCCGACCACGGCATGGGTGTCGTGCAGCACGATATTGGCGTCAGCGAAGGCGCGGCCGATCTTTGCTGCCGTCTCCTGCATCGCCTCGGCGGAAGGCGCGCGGAGCGTCAGCTTGGTCTCGCCGCTTCGTCCCTCGCCATAGACGGCGAAGCCCGCGCTGTCAGGCCCGCGGTCCGACAGAGTGGCCAGCATGCCGGCCGTGAGCCGGCCGAGCTCGGGCTCGAGGGTTGGGTCTTTGATGAACAGTCCGACGATGCCGCACATGAAAAAAGCTCCGGTGAATGCGGCCTTCACCATGCTACGGGGGGAAGCCGCTCGTCAACCCAGGTGAAATAAAGTTTCCTGCCGGGAAAATCAACTGCGCGGGTAGATGATGATCGAAAGATAGGTCATCGGCCGCTCGATCAGCTCCTCGGGACCGTGCGGGGCGCCGGCGTCGAAGAACAGCGCGTCGCCCGCCGACATGGGATAGAGCTTGTCGGCGTGGCGGTAAATGACCTTTCCGGTGAGCATATAGAGGAACTCGACGCCGTCATGCTGGAACAGCGCATAGGGCGCGGCGTCCTCGCTCAAGGTGATGAGATAAGGCTCGACCACGATGTCGCCCGAGAGCGAGTGCCCGAGCAGCTCGTAGCGGTGGCCTGACTTCGTTCCGCGCCGCTCGATCAGGACGCCTTGGCCCGCGCGCACATAGGAACAGTCGCGCCGCTCCTCGAAATCGGCGAAGAAGCTCGTCATCGGCACGTTGAGCGCGCGCGCCAGCGCCTTCAAGGTCGAGAGCGAGGGCGAGGTGCCGCCGTTCTCGATCTTCGACAGCATGCCAGGCGATAGCCCGGCTTCCGCGGCAAGCTCGGTGGCGGTGAGCTGAAGCCGCTGGCGAAGGAGTCTTACCCTGCGGCCGATCGAGACTTCGAGCTTGAGCTCGCCCGTGGTCGGCGCGTTCGATCCTGTGGCGTAGGT
>Ga0315278_10006763_pt1 | contig 10439 bp, 7 predicted proteins | sample YL17G06_0_MG_FD_203880 | JGI IMG/M metagenome (GOLD analysis project Ga0315278, IMG submission 203880) | Sediment microbial communities from Yellowstone Lake, YNP, Wyoming, USA - YL17G06_0 | ecosystem: Environmental > Aquatic > Freshwater > Lake > Sediment | place: USA: Wyoming | collected... | reverse complement strand
TACATAAGTAACTACTGCATAAGTAACTACTGCATAAGTAACTACTACATAAGTAACTACTGCATAAGTAACTACTGCATAAGTAACTACTACATAAGTAACTACTATAAAGCGATAGAAGCCCCGTCCTTTAGGGCGGGTAGCATTCACCCGGAGATTAGGCTCAGAGCAGGAAACGCTGGCTTCACGTCAGGCAGAACTCATCCGGCCATTCGACTTTCTCCCTCATGCGAACCTGAATCATCTCCTCAACCTCCCAGATCTCTATCCCGAAGATCTCTGCCAGGATCTCCTTGGCCTGCTGGAGCTGCAGGATCTTGGAGTCCACCTTGACGAGGCATGACCCATTAATCTCGGCCTTCCTGGAGAAGGGCCATCTGATCTGCTCGAGAACTCCCGACATAGTAGTAGTATGGTACGTGCAAGAATAAGTAGTTTTGCTGTAAAAAGATAGCTGTAAACTATTTTTACATCCAATTAAGTATGAATAACATACAAATTTGAAAATGATGCTATATGGCGATTTCTCTATCCTCCCCGATTTAAGCGGTGACAAATTCCTTGGCTTCTCAAATACAGCATCGATAAGAGATTCTTAAAATAGAGTGTTCTGTCTTTCCTCGTTCTGCTGGCTACGATTTTTCGGTGAACTTCTGGCCCGTTCGCATTATAATTGCTGGATTTCAGGGAGCACACCGCGGAACGCTCGCAGAGTCGATAGGACCCCAATCTCAGGCGGGGGATCTAAAAAGGCCCCAGAGTTCTTTCATCTTCTCCAGGATCTTCTTGCCCTTTGGGCTGGTCCTATACCATACCCGCGTTCTGTGAGGAATGGCTTCTAGAAGACCCTTTTTGATTAAAAGAGCTATGTGGGGCTCGGCGGTTCGAAAATTGAGGTTTGTCTGCGTCACAATGCGCGTTTTGCTCGCTCCATCTATGCATACCTCCAGAATCTCGGCTATTATTTCGGCGTTCTCCCTTCTCTTACGAGTCATTTTGATACGTATTAATATTACTAATTATTTTAGCTTTTCTTTGCTGTTCTGCAATCGATATCTAGCCAAACGCTTCTCAATACATTAAGATTTTGAGACGAAAACCGGGCGCCTGCAACGCAATCAGTTAGAATTCATTTTGGAATTATTTAAAACTGAAAATCATTATATATCTTTAGTTCTTATCATAAATTAGGGCTAGGATGCCCTGGCAAAGGAGGTGAGAAAAATGAAAGGAAAAATTGCGGGCCTGGTTCTTGCTGGCCTGATTTGGATAGTGGGAGCAATGGGGACCGTACACGCGACCGTATCATGTAGGTAATGCGAGGATCACGAGCAATCTGGGCGTTTGGACCGGCGCGAAGCTGTTATTCCCCATTTGAATTCTTTTTCCTTTTTTTCTTCTTCTTCTCTCACTCAGATGATCGAGTTCCTTTTGAGAATAGATGGCGCTATCAGCTACAAAATAAGCATCGTCACTCAAATCCAGACCTTCCTTGACCTTCTTGATGGCTTGAAGTATGGTCTTCTTGTCAGAAGAGTTTCCCGAATGGTTTTCGCCGTCTGCCATGATACCCCCCAGCGGGCCTTCAGCCCACGATTCTCTGGGCCTCATCAAAGCACTTTGGCTGCCGCGTCTCTCAAAGAATTCTTATATAATTATTTCTGGTCCCTAAGATCTTTGATTCCTACCCATCGATACCTTCTGCTTGCAAGAATACTACAACTACTTAGAATATGTGAAATATTTTGCGGCAGCCTATCCTTTGACACAAAAAATATATGAAATAGTTAATGCTTATTATATCCCATGCACCTCCAGAAAGAGCGAATCAATGTCGCTTCCAGGAAACGAAGGTATTAAGCGATGTCCTCCAGTTCTTTGCTCTGGCCGCTGGCTTATCACCTCTGCGGTCTAACCACCTTAGGCCGAACTCCCCTCGAACCTCTAGGTTCCCTGCCTGTTCCAGTTCGAACCGCAGTTCTGGAGGTCGCCCATGAGATAGATCCCGATGCAGTTGTGCTGAAGCTGGCCAGCAAGCAGCTTCTAAATGCACCAGATCAGAGGCGCTCAAATTACACTTGGGTCGATTGGTGGCGTTTTGCTGAGGATGAACTCAAGGACTTCGTCGGAGACACGAAAAGAGAATCCGTACGATATAGATCTCTCAACGACTATCTTAATCAACATACCCTCGCAAAGCCAAAAGACGGCGCCCCCGACGAATATCCTGCGGAGCGTCTCTTTCTGCAAGAAGCCTTCTTACCCATTTTTGGACTGGCGGGCCTCTCCCTCTTAAAGCCCCAGTACACCTTTCGGGAGGGGCGGGGGAGAAAGCGCCGTGTCGATTTCCTTCTCTTTGGCGGAGCGAAGTATGCCTTGGAAATAGAGGGATCCGCCTACCACGATCCAGCCAGGCTCGATGGCAAGAGATCAGATGATGAGATTCAAAGACAAAGGAGCCTCTCCGATAGCGCCTTAATCCTTAAACAGTTCTCGCAAGAGGAGATCAGGCGCGGGGACGCGAAGAACAGCCTGCATGATCTTGCCCTCAACGATCCGATTTTGAGGGGCCTGTTGCAGCTAGACAAAGATCAAAGAGATGCCAGAAAAAGACCAACCCTGTTTTACCTCCAAGATCTTCTTGGCCGCTTTCCTCTGCGGTACCAGCTGTATCAAGAGGTGGCGCTCACAATACTCGAGAGTGCAGTATCTCAGAACAAAAAACGTATTGCTGTGGCCGACTGGTCGCCAACGCTGGCCCTGTTGCCGTTGGCCCTCCTGGATACCGTATGTCTTGTCGAACGAGTGGCGAGACTGTACGGGCTGGAGGTTGAACTGCCGCAGCTGGACATCCACATCGTCGGCCAATACGACAAGCATGGCGTCTACGAGGTCTTAGCAAAATACCTTGGCACGGAACCAGGCCAGGGCGACCAGCGAGTTGACTTCTCTCTGGCTCCCGTAAATATTCACTTCAGCCCTGAACTGCCCGAGGCAGACTACATCTTTGCAGGTGAGTCTGCGGATCCCTGTCCCTTCGATAAATGCCTTTCAGGAGACTCATTGGAGAGATTCCCGGCAGAATTCCGGCAGATAGCCAGGAGCCCTCGTCCAACTGACGTGACCCCCAAAGCAACAGACCCACCGCTGCTTGACTATTTTGCACGACGCTATTTCATGATCCCTGAACTAAAGGAGAAGCAGCACGAACTCCTCACAAAGATCCTAAATCAAGAGTCAGTGCTGGGCGTCCTCCCTACGGCATATGGCAAATCATTGGTCTATTGGCTTTATGCATTACTTATCCCACGAACCACGCTGGTCATCAGCCCGCTCCGCACATTGATCCGGGACCAGATCCAGAACCTGCACCGTCAGGGAATACGCTCTGCCGAATCTATCACCTCTCAAGACAATAAAGCCAGCAGAGCACTGAAGTACAATGGTCTTCGGGACCACCGCTATCGTCTGCTTTACATATCTCCAGATAGGCTTCGCATAAAGGAATTTTATAACGAGATCACGGCCGCCCTGGAGAACCGGCCGGTAGGTGCCCTCGTAGTTGACGAAGCCATTGCCTCTCTGAGTGGGGGCACGACTTCCGCCCCTCCTACCTGCAGATCAAACGCTTTGCTGAGACCATCGAAAGATCTACCGGGTATGATGTGCCGATAATGGCATTTACGGCAACCGCCCCTCTGGAAGTGCGAAAGGACATCCTCCGAACCTTGAAGTTGGGTGAAGCTGCACTTGTTCAGAAAGAGAGCAGCGACAGGCCCAACCTCAGCCTATCCGTCTGGGAAGTGGATCCTAAAAACAGCAATGCCCAATCGGAAATGCTCAAACATCTGATCACCGAGGAGATACCTAAAGCGCTTGGCATCCCCTTTGAAAAGCTAGTGCCAGCAGATGCCAGACCGCCTTATGACCATGCTGGAGTGGTCTTTGGGATCTATGCGGCTCCAACAGAGGCTAAAAACTTGGCCGACGGGGTTCACTTCATCGCCCGCGGGATTGTGGAGGATGTGCTAAAAGATGAGGACCTGGTCAGAGTTCATGCCTCAAAACCTCCAACCATCTGTCCCTTTTGCGGCTCGGCAATTATGGTCAAGGCCAGAGTTGGCGATCTCCGGCAGGCGGCGGAGGCGGCCGCCATACATAATGGCTCCCGGGCAGACGGAACATACTTCCGATGCCTGGATTGTGGGCGAGCGGTTCGTAAGCGAGAGGCCAAGGAGGATGCTGCCTGGGAGGACAGAATTTCGTCATGCCAAGAGGAGTTCCACAGATCTCAGTTTCCACTCCTGGTGGCAACCAAGGGCTACGGCATAGGCATTGATAAACGCAATATCAGGTTCATCATACATCACGCTTTTTCCAGCGGACTTGAAGGATACTATCAGGAGGCTGGAAGAGCTGGGCATGACGGTGAGCACGCTCACGTCGCCCTCATGTACATCCCGCCGGACGAGAGATGTGAAAAAGATCATCTCACCAAAAGCCTGCCCAGACCGCCTTGCGCTTCTGCAAAAGGGACGTGTCCTTATCATCTGCCATCTCCGTGTGATTATGGAAGGCAGGCTCTATTCATCGAGCGATTGTACGAAGGCGTAGAGGAAGATCTTGAGCGCGTCAAAAAGGTCTATCAGAAACTGGAACAAAGGCAGGAAATCCTATTGAGAGGTCAGATAGATAGCGATGTGGAGGATGAGGGACATAAGTCCCTTGAGCTGGCTTTGTACAGGCTCGAGCAGCTAGGGCTGGTTGAGAATTATTCGCTGCGCTACCTAGGCCAGATGGATATTGTCATCGATGCGGAATACAAAAGGGATTGGACGCGAGAACATATCGTCAATTGCCTGACCGAATTTCTCGGTCTCTATGAAGGATCGGAGAAGTATGTCAATGAGGCCAGAAGTCTTTTGAACCTCTCATTGATCAATTCAAAAAAGAGTTTTCGCGGCGTGGATTTCATCTCCCAGGCAGCAAGGATACTGTTGAAGCAAATTTACGATACTGTTCCCCAAATGCATTATGAGATGCTTGTCGCCCTGAGGCGTTATGCGAAGAGTAACGTTGGGCAAACCGAGTGCCGTCGTATCACTTTGCGCAGCGGATTCGACGATACTAAGCATCTTATTGATAGTAATTATAGATGCAACTTTTGCGATATCTGCGTCCCCGATCTGAGGTTCTCGAGCCAAGAGGCGGAGATACCAATCTATGAGGCGGAACTGGATGAGATTGCGAAGCAGATGCCTGTTTATCTGGAAAATTTCGATATCGCATCCCTGAACCAAGTCGTGACCAGAGCTGCCGGGAAGAAGGGAGTTGCCAGTCTCCTTACCCAAGTAACTCACCGCCTGGAGCAAAATTACAACGATCCCGCAGTTCTTTATGCTGCCGGCATCCTGAGCCAGCATCATGGGGATGCAGCAGATGCAATCCGGTATCTTCGGGATGGGTTCAAGTCTGCTATACAGCAAGGGCTGCCAGAAGAAACCTTGTCGGCTTTTTATCAGGAGGGTACCCGGGTAGATGCCAAAGAGGCGTTCTCGTGGCTCACAGAGGACGAGGAGGCATGGGACTCTTCGGAAGGATTGAGATGTCTGGTACAGGAAGCCTTCCAGTCGCTCGGCGAGAACTCGGCTGAGTTCCGCCATCTGCTCGCCTTGTGGAAGATCAGAAGGTACGGAGAAATCCTGGACGATGCGGGACTGATTTTGCAGAAGATAGAAAAGATTAGACTTGACGCTTTGGGGTGAAAGAATGGCACAGGTGGATGATATAGAGCAAGTAGATCGTGAATTGGAAGCTTTTCGAGCCCGGGCCCAGGATGCGCTCAAGAGCTTTGACCGGCTTACAGAATTGATCTCTGAGTTTACCAAAACCAGGCAAGCCTACGAAGCTGAAGTGGGCAATGCTGCTGAAATGGCGGACCTGCTTAAGAACAGACTCAACGAGATCGATCAGAACTGGCAGCAATTGAAATCAGAGGTCGACGAGGCGAGGGAGCTGCTGAGTAGATCTGAGGTCGAAAGGGAGGGGCGCTGGGTACAATATAATAAGGATAATAAAAAAGCACAAGAGGAGCTAGAGGCATCCTGGCAAGAAGTGCAAACTCAGCTCGGGCAGGTAATCACCGATCTGCAGAACGACTGCAACCAGCATTTTGCAGAGGTGAACCAAAACCTCGACTTGCAAGCCACAAGGCTTGACGATATCCAAAACGCTTTCGAGCAGCGCTGGACGACGCTTGAAGGAGACCATGTCAAGACGAAAAATGGCCTCATCGCAGCTGACCGAAACCTGCGAAACCAACTTGAGCAGACGGTAGCTGATCTGAGGGGCGAATCTGAGCAGCATCTTGCAGAAGTGATCCAGGGTCTCGATTCGCATGCCTTAAGGCTTGATGGTTTCCAAGACGCCTTCATCGCCGCTGACCGAAACCTGCAAAACCAGCTCGATCGGATGGTAACTGATCTGAGGGGCGATTCTGAAAAGCGCTTTACTAAGCTACAGGAAGATGGCGCCAGGATGCAAAATGACTTCCAGGCAGCTCATGGAGATCTGAGAACTGCGTCGTGGAAAATGGTCGATGACCTTCGTGGTGAGGCGGAAGGGAGATTTTCTGAGATCAACAAGAGCCTAGCTCGTCAAGCGGCAAGGCATGAGGAGACTAACGAAGCAATCGAAGCCAGAATTGTTGAGGCGAACAATCGGCTGGCGGGAGAGCTGGAGGCATCGCGTCAGGAATACTGGAAAAATCTTGGCCTCTTTGAACAAAATGATCTGGTCACAGAACGGAGAATCGATACGCTGCAAAGCATTATCTGGGTGCTGATAGCGATCATATTAATTGCTGTACTAATTATAATATATGCAACGTATTGATGGATCCGGAAACCGGATATTTCTGCCTGGATCTCAGGAGCTCTTCGGGGCCGGCGAGTCTTTTAGGGTCTTTTTCCTCTTGGACAACGTGCTACCTTCCGCTCAAGTTTCTCTCGAAAATTTCAAATTTTCCCACAAAAGGTAGGAACTTTTTCAGATGAATACTGAAGTTTTTCAGGATCGATTGCGGCTAAGAAAGGGAGTTCTGCTATTGCAAAACTATTTATTCCAGCTTCTGCAATAACTTCTACAGTTCCTCCATAGGATCATCCCCTCCTATGGGGGATTGTCCCTTCTGCGGCGATCTAGTCCGGGGTATCCGCGCAGGGCTGGATATTTTAATGTCAATAAGTTGATTTTTCTAATGCTATGTGATATTAATAGGCTGATTAATTGCTGTCGGCCTGCTTAAAGCAAATACAGGAGCAGTTTAGGAGGAAGCAAAGCTAATATCATCCATTTTAGTAGCTAAGATACAGTTCGTATCTATTGATGCCTTCATATGCATATGGTAGCTTCATGCATAATCTGAAAGGTCAGATTGCTTTAGCCTAAAAGGAAATGGTTACATTGTAAGCGTAAGTATCCAGGAGATTAGGCTCAGAGATGCTTCTTTTCTATCTATTTATATAGATCTATCTCTATATCTTCTCTTCTCACATCTAATCCCAATCAATCAATCTGAGAAATTCACCTCAGATCAGATTCAATTATTGATGCTATCATGAGGGATAGCGATGATAGTTATGCTTGCAATGTAACTATTTTGGAAGCATAACGAGTGCTCTCCTTCTTTTATCTCCTGGAAGGCGTGCTATGCCATACTTGCCCGGGTAGAGCGTCATGAGGATTTTAAGGTTCTCATTAAGGCGGACGTTATCCACCCCGAGATGGCCCTTCAGCGTTTCGAAGGTTGCCTTGTGATCTGGTCGGTCTTTCATGTACTTTGCAATCTTCTCTGCACGGGAGAGCTCTATATTTCCTGGAGCCTTCTTTGGGTTCTCGAGCCTCGCAAGACGCTGGCGGTCATAGGCCCTCTCCCTGGCTGTGATCTCCTGGAAAGCCTCTAGTTCGCATTTTAAGGCCATATTCTCCGCCTGAAGGTCCTGGACTACCTGGGGGAGCTTATCCAGGCCTTTCCGTTCGTTCTGTGGGGTCCTCTCCCCCACCCCGGACCCTGCCCCCCTCTTCTCCAGGCCGGCTATCCTGCGCTTGAGGTCCTGGACTTCCTGCAGGATGGGCGCAGCGGTCCGCTCGATGGCCTGGGTGATGAGGTCCTGGAGCTGGCTGGCTGAAAGGACGAAAATTTCTTCTGAAGGCTGTGCAGTGGCCTCTGGTTCCGAGGCAAAGCTATTTAAAGCAGTAGCTACCTTTATCATTTACAGGACCCTCCTACGGGTTTTCTCCTGGCGGGTGGTCAGACCTGCCAGAAGACCAATTTTTTCATGACTATGCTATCTTTCACCTAAGGCAAGTCAAGGGTATTGTCAGGAGTTTATCTGTTGGCTTCGCTTGCAATCTTTTCGCGAACGAGCGATTCGAACGCATGCGAAATATTGCGGTACCGTTGAGACTCCACTTGCACCTCAATCCAGTCGGCAGTCTGCTCTGATACGGAAATAGACAATCGTCGGATATTGCCCTTCCTTACCCCAATCATTGCCATAATAGTACGTGATGTATTTTCTCACATAAATAGGTTATTACAGGTTAATATGGGGCTGATATTATATCAGAATCCTAAATAGGCGGCGTCTTCTGCCTGCCCTTCTGCAAGTATTTAATCGATGGGTTCCTCCCCCTCCCCGGGCCCCACCCCCTCTTCCCACTCCACCCTCTAGCCCGGGATCTCAATGCGCCAGATTGAGCTCTTATATGTGTTTAGCTCATTGGTCATGAACTTCTATTTTATGATGGCATCCCCTCAAAGTCTGGCTGTCATCGGGATCTCAAGCAACGATTATTAAGACTATGTTTTCTCTTGGGTCGCCCGGTGGCATTTTAGCTCCCGCTCAAGGCCGCGGGCGGTTACCTCGGGCGGTCGCGGAGGACACTGCAGGCGGGAGCGCGCCGAAAACGGTTGAGAGCTCGATTTGCCTTTTACTTGCCGTTTCCAAAGGATTGGGTTCCAATGGAGGCGAAATAGTCGATATAGAGAGCTTTCCGTGGAGCTAAACACATACGAGCTCTTGAAAACGATGATCTGCTTGGGGACCACTTCGATGTCCCCGGCCGGCTATATGTTTCATCTCGTAGGTTCTCAAACCGGGCAGCCTGGCCCACACCTCTTTAGAGGAAGGGAGACGGAGTCAAAAGCGCTCATTTTCTCGTCTGAGGCGCCCCCTCTCCCCCCTCCCCGGGCCCTACCCCTCTCTCCTCCAGGGCGTCAAGCCGGCTCTGGAGGTCCTGCAGCCTGGCCTCAAGAGGAGTCTCTGATTATGAGGATCTTCTGAACGCGAGGAACAAGACGCTTCGAAAAGAGTTCGCCGATGCGCTCCGGCGCGTTGCAAAGGCAGGATGAGGTCCTGGCATAAGACTGCGGCCCGCCCCCTGCTTTTTGGGCTATTCGATCACGTGTTCGGCTCTTAGCTTCCCGTTCGGGCCCACTGGGCTCAGACGGGATTTCTGATCCTCGCATCAATTCCTGTAATTGCCTTTCCCTTGCCGCCGATCGCTCTTTGACTACGTGCAACTTGCACGAGTCTTCCCTCCATTTTGAATTTCATTGAGAATCTTCCAAATCGCTTCTGTCTAACTGGCTATTCTTATAGATTGTGAACTGATTTATCGTCAATTGCCCGCTTACGATTAATTGCTATCGGCCAAAATGAGAAATCACTATAAAACTTGCCGCGTAGACCTAAGGGGTGAGAGGGTCTAACAGGTATCTATAAAATTGTTTTATCCCTAGATGGCGCCCTTGTGGGTTGTATATCCCTGGGCGTGCAAGTTGCAACCTACCGTCAAAAATATCCTGAGGAAATCGCTATCGGGGGGGCTGAAAGTAGTAATAAGAAAAACGCTATCAGCAAAGCATATATACAGCGATAGTAAAAGATGAATGCTTAAGATGAAGGGAAGACGAGAGGATATGGAATTAGCCACCCTGGGAGGCGAGGGGGCCAGTGATCTAGTGATCTATGATCCCCACAAGGACAGAGAACTTGATTTTCTGCCACCTGAATTACGCGAGCACTATAGGGAGAGCCTGCGGCATAACCATAATTTATTGACGCGCCTAGCCAAAATGTAGCTGACGGCTTCTATCAACCTCTCTGACATTCTCTTTTAGCCACATAACTATTTTGGGAATATCCCCCTGATACTCATATCTTGCTATCTTCAATAGCATATCAATAACCTCTTCCTCGACCGCATGTATGTGATAACCCTCGGACCTTAGAATCAGATCTGCAAGTTGATGTGCGGTCCTCTTCTGCCCATCATAAAACGGGTGGCAATCTGCCGAGTATAAAGCCCATGCTGCCTTTTCAAAAAGATCCTCGCTCTTATTGATGCGATATATGAGCGCTTCTAGGTTGCCT
>Ga0315278_10006762_pt1 | contig 10440 bp, 12 predicted proteins | sample YL17G06_0_MG_FD_203880 | JGI IMG/M metagenome (GOLD analysis project Ga0315278, IMG submission 203880) | Sediment microbial communities from Yellowstone Lake, YNP, Wyoming, USA - YL17G06_0 | ecosystem: Environmental > Aquatic > Freshwater > Lake > Sediment | place: USA: Wyoming | collected... | reverse complement strand
AATGTCGTGCGCCTGGGTTGTATCTGGGGGCTTCTTCCCGTCGCAGCCATCGCGATACCCGCGCAAATTGGCGAGGTGATAGGGATCACTGCGGGTCATGTCGGCAATTTTGCGGAGATGGTAATGATCGCGGACAGTTATCCTCCCGCCCCGATCATAAAACTTGATCCCCTGATCGTACCCTCGCCAATACTCCGCTTCCTTCGGTGTGCTCTTCTCGATCATCCGGCCTATCCAATCGAGCAGATTCCCGAATTCTGTTCTGTCCATTCTCCACCCCCTACTGAATTCTTTTCGGTAAGGGGCGACTGGATCTTTAGTCGGAAAAACCTATTTGTTCCGGCGGCGAGGGATCTCACGCTTCGGCCATTAGCGGGGTCGGGTCGCATCCCCGCTAACGGACTCGCCGCTTCCGCGGACGCATCCCTGTTCCGCATGTGTGCAGGAAGGACCTGTATTTATATGGCGGGCGGATGGTACCAAACCGCTCCCCCTCCACTCCCACTACCTTGGGTGCGATTTCTCCCATTCCCTTATCATGCGCTGGGCTTCCACGAGTTTATCGGGAGTCAACTTTATTGCGGCTCGGTCCCTTGCATCGGAGTATTTCCTGTGGTCCTCGCCCGAACTCCTCGAAGCCTCCAAACTGAACCAGAAATAAGATTGGATATAATCCTGCGGGACGCCTTGGCCTGCGTGGGACATAACTCCAAGGTTGAACTGGGCCTGTGCCTCTCCTTGCTCCGCCGCCTTCCGGAACCACTTCGCCGCTTCGGCGTAATCCTGAGGGACGCCTTGGCCTTCGTGGAACATAAGGCCAAGGCTGAACTGTGCTGTTGCAAGTCCTTGCTCCGCCGCCTTCCGGTACCACTTCGCCGCCTCGGCATAATCCTGAGGGACGTCTTCGCCTGTGTCGAACATGACACCAAGGTTGAACTGCGCCGTCGCATATCCTTGCTCTGCCGCCTTCCGGTACCACTTCGCCGCCTCGGCGGAATCCTGAGGGACGCCTTGGCCTTGGCTGGACATAAGGCCAAGATTGAACTGCGCCAGCGCAAGTCCTTGCTCCGCCGCCTTCCGGAACCACTTCGCCGCTTCGGGGTAATCCTGAGGGACGCCTTTGCCTTTGTAGAACATGACACCGAGGCTGTACTGCGCCCGCGCATCATCTTGCTCAGCGGCCTTCCGCAAGAAACGGATATCAAGCATTGCCATCTCCACCCGGTGGGTGTCAACCAAGCGATTTCTTAAGGATCATCTTCGTGCCGAGAGAAAAAAGGGGGCGGAATCTACAGGGTCCTATCGGACGGTCGCCCTCCAAACGCCCATCGGTCGCAACCGAAACGAAACCGACTCATCTGGTTACCCGTTGAGCGCGGAACCCCTCCATCATGGCAATCGTTTTCCCAATCTTTTCGTCACCAATCGCAAGTTCCAGAAGCATCAACTCCGCCTCGTACACATCCGGGGGAATGTGATTTTTGATTTCCGGTTCCAGCACATGAAAGACCTTCAGGTGCAAAGCCTCTCCCGCCAACGGGCCGGACCAGCTGGGGTCGCCCTCCATGACCGTCATGGAGCCGACTTCGAGATATTGCTCGTTGGTGACGCCCCACACAACGATCAGGTTCTCCGGCCCATGATCCTCTGCAGCCTTCTTGATCTCTGCTTGACTCGCCGAGTCAAGCGCCAGGGCGGCCGTTCAGACGAAACAGGCATCCCGGACCAGTACAACCTGCGCCCCGGCCGCCTCCAGGCACTTTTTCAGCGACTCGGCCTTGATCTCCTGGCCATCCCCGAAGGCGATCACGCTTTTCCCTTCAAGCATCTCTATTCCTCCGCATGTTTCGGATTCTTTTCCAGGACGAAGGACAGACCGTCCGACAAGTTCGTCATACGTGTCAAAAACGGGCTTCCCTTGGCCACGATCATGATACGCTTTTTCTTCCCCTCCAGGATTTCCCGGATTCCATGCGCGATGTAGGAGACCCCGGCGGGGATATGCCCCTGCGTCGGGGCAAAGCCGACCAGCCCTCTTTTCTCGATGAATTCGTTCATCTGGGACTTTTCGATTTCCTTCTGCTGAACGGCCAACGCCGCGATGAGCCGGTAGTTCTTCAGGGGGATATCATCCTGGCCGATCGGCAGCGTGATCTCGGGATTCTGCAGTTCCGTCGCATAGCGGTCGATGTCCGTCAATTTCAATCCGTGGGCTTTCAGCGGCTCCAGAATCAGGCTCTCCTGGATGCGCTGCTGCGACCCTCCCGCGCCGATCGGGTATTTCCCCAACAGATCAAGCCGAAGGACGGGTGAATCGCCGTCGTCTTCGGTCACCAGGAATGCCACTCCCCCGATCACGTCTTCCAGAACCGGCATGTTTTTATCGAGATGGCCCTGGAATTTCATCCCCAGCTTGGCGAGCGACCCTCCGGCTACGACGGCCACCTTCCGGAACAGCCCCGCCTTGACCAAAGCGGCCGCATGGAGAATGCCGTAATGGGGGCCGACGCAGAACGATTTTACGTCACAGGAAATGGCGTTGCGGCACCCGGCCATCTCGCCGATGGCGCGGGCCAGATTGCCGCCGCCTCGCTGATACCGGTCGCCGGCCGCCTCTTCCGAACAGCTGATGATGAAATCGATCTCCGACGCCTCGCAGTTCGCGCCATCGAGCAGATTCCGGAGCGCCAGATATGCCGACGCCTTGGTCATCAGATTTTCCATCAGCACAAGCGCCTGCAGCGACTCGTCTTCTTCATGATGCCGCTGAAAACATCCGACCAGGACATCCTGGTGGTAGAGAGGCAACGATCGGTCCTGGTCTATTTTCTTCCGGATCTCCTCCATCGTCTTCCCGTGACGCAGCGTTTGAAGCAGATCGCCCGAATTGCACAGGCGATGCTTTGCGATCGCCGGCGACACGGTTTCGGCCAGGAACCGGCGTTCCAGCCAGACCAGGTCGTAGGAGGATTCGTCCGTCGCCGCCTTCAAGAGAGCGTAGAACTCCTCCTGGGGCATGATCTCCCCGAACGGGCCGGTACGGCCGAACGCGCCGTCACGATTCAGGAGATGTTGGAACCACGGCTGTTTCAACGTTCGGAGCGCGTCCGGCTCCATGTTTCCGATGAAGACCTGATTGGGAGCGTAACTCACGGCTTCCCGGTAGGTCCTCAATCGGCTTCGTATTTTTCCCTCGAGGTCCGGGTGCTTTTTGATTTCCCTTGATGGCTTGGAGCCGTGACGGACGAAATCGGGAAGATGTACGAGGATATTGGAACATTTCCGGATGATGACATGGCTTGCATTCACTTCAGCTCTCCAGGATACCGTTCAAGCCGTCTTCGATCCGTTGTTCGGTCGAGTCGTCGAACCCGTCGATCCGGAGAACGTTGTGTCCGCCCTTGAAAAGCAGAAGAGCCGGAACGCCCACGATCTTCCACCTTGCACAAAGGCTTTGGTTGTTCCAGGCGTTGACCTTGACGACTTTGACGTTCGGATATTTCCTGGCGGCTCTTTCCAGGACGGGAACAAGCGCTTTGCAGGGGGCGCACGGAGGAGTGAAAAAATCCACGAGAACGGGAATCCCCGACTCCAATACCTCCTTCCCGAAATTCCCCTCGTTGACTTCGACGAGATGCTCTACCGGACTCATCTGGGTGGACCCCGGCCTTTCGTCGGTCTCATGAAAAAACGGTCTGCTCTTCGATGGGCGTCTGAAGCGCGGCAAGCGCTTTCTTCACCAGGTTCCGCCGCAGTTCTTTCTCTTCATCCGGCGGCAGCCTGGGGTTTCCCAGCGGATGGGGTATTGCGACGGCCGGAACGATCCGGTTGGCGCCCACGGTCTGGGATATGGTGATGATGGAACAGATGTGCGCCACCGGGATCCCGGCGCGCTCGATCTCTTTTGCCATCGTTGCCCCGCAACGAGTGCAGGTTCCTCAAGTGGAAGTGAGTATGACGGCCTGGACTCCGTCCCGGATCAGCTCGACCGCGATCTCCTTCGCGAATTTCTGGGCGTTGTCCACCGAGGTTCCGTTTCCCACCGTGGCGTAATACCACGGATGCTGCTTGAACCCCAGCTCCTTTTCCAGATCCCTCATCACATCGATGGGAAGCACCCGGTTGGGATCATCGTTGGCATAGGTGTTGTCGTATCCGCCGTGAGCGGACTGGTGGGATCGGGCATCCAGTGTCTCCAGCCCCTCCAGGGAATATTTCCCGTATTTGGACGCACTCGAGCTTTCGATATGGTCCGGATTTCCCTTGGGAACGATGCCGCCGGACGTGACCAGGGCGATGGTTATCCCGTTCAGGTCGGCAATGGCCGGCTGCGGCTCGACACGATCGAAAAAGGGGATCGGATATTCGGTTTCGAACGGATCCCCGTCGATCTTCCGAAGAAGCATGGCAATGGCCCGTCCATACGCCGGCTCGGCGTGGAAATAATTTTTCCTGATGCCCTGTTCGAAGCACCCCTCGGCCTTGGGGAACTCGATCTCCTCGCCGCGCAGCAGTTTGATGCCGAGCCGGACCATTTTCCGGGCCGCCTCTTCCATCCCGGATACGATGTTGGCGGATTCGACGATCAGAACCGTCTTTCTGAGTTGATCCACGCCAGGGTTCTCTTTGTACATGGCGGTGATGGCAGGGATGCCCAGCGGTTGCAGCGACGAGCAGATGCCGCCGCAGGCCATGCCGTATCGTCCGGCATTGAACGCCGGCCCGGCAACGACCAGATCCGGATGGTATCCCCGGATCACGGGGATCAGTTCACGAAGGACGTTTTCCTGGTGTTCGACGAAATAACTGTCGCCGCAGACGACCGTGGCGACGATTTCGACATCCGCATTCCCTTCGCGAAACAGCTTCTCCAGAAGGCGACCGGGCCCCTGCGGGCCCTGTATCGTGAAGGGTTCGCAGTCCGCCTTCTCTTCGCCGCCCACGCCCCCGAAGAACTGATTCACATAATGGACGATCCTGTATTTCCTGTTCGGGGAGGCGTCGCCCATCTACTTGAACCTCGAGGACATTCTTTCGAACCCCAGCTGGTTGGTGGATCCGATGAGCGCCTGCAGCTCGATGGCGACGCTGCCGTCCGGAAGACGGCATTTGTTGGAGCCGCCGGCCAGTTCCGTGATGACGCGGTCGTCGCCGATGACCTTATCCATCGGCGGAAGAACGATCACTTCGTTCGCGTTTCCCGTGGAAACGATGGCGTCGGCCTTCGGGTGGGAGTCGACCAGGGATTGCGAGGCGCCGGCCTGTCCCGCGAATTCGTCGGTGAGCAGAACCGTTTTGATGCCATGCGCCTCGATCTTCGAGCAGTTCATCATGAGATCGGCGTCGGGATTGCCGAAACCTTCCTTGGAAACGATGACGCCTTCGGGATTCAGGGAAACGATCAGTTCGGCCGCCAGCGTGGACGACCGCTGTTTGTCGCCCAGGGTGACATTTTCGTTGGTGATGACGCAGCCGACGAAGTCCCAGTCCTTCCCGTGTCTCCGCAGGAGTTCGAGGATGATGGGGTTGTTCTGGTGATGATACGTCGTGTTCTTGTCGCACGCCGAGACGCAATTTCCGGAGACGATGGCGCCGAACAGCACTTCCGTAGGAACGATTCGCCTGGGCAGCATCTTTTTGACATCCACTCCGCAATAGTACGTGTCATGCAGAAGGCCCTGGGATTGGAGCATGTACAGGTAGGCGATCCTGGGCTTCCTTTTCCGTACGTCGGTTTTTTCCGAACCGTGGAGATCCGGATCTGCCGGATTGTTCAGGGTTTCGCGGCTGTCGGAGGAAAGCGGCCCGTCCAAACAGGATCGGGCGATGTAATCGGACGCCTTGAAACCGGCCAGCCGGACCGATTTTTCGTGTTCGTGCCGTTCCGTCCCCTCTGTTACGGAAATATCCAGCACCAGATGGTGCTTGCCGGAAAAGAGCGAGTATCGGGCGCCCGGGCCGGACATGTCGATGAGCCCTTCCTGAAAGCCCACGATCGATCCCACGGTGGTCACGACCATCCCGCACAACGACACGATCTCCCCGGAAGGGATCCCGTCGGTATCCGGATCCCATGCGGAAAGCACTCCGGGAAAGATCGGATACTCCGGGATCCGGCTCAGGCGGGGTTCGATGACATCCTTGACGGGAATGATACGAACCGACTCCCCGGGTCGGGCGATCGTCAATTGAACGTCCTTGATGTTGGGATCGGATCGTAACAGGGTGGTCAGCTCACCTTTGTCGATGAGCAACTTCCCGTTTTCCACCCTGGTGGCGGAGGAAAACCCCAGGTCCGTGACGGTGATTTTTCTCCAATGATGCGTTACAGGATGCACATCCGCATGAGGTCTCGCAAACGACACAAATCCCTCCTACAGAGCGGGCCGGTTTTTCGATGACGTGCCGGCACCAACAGCAGCAGTATACCATCGCCACCGCACGACAAGATGACCGATGGCGTTTCTTCCGGCGATCACCCCCCCAGATACGCTTTCTTGACCCGGGGGTCGGCGAGAAGTTCACCGGACCTGCCTTCGAGCACGACTCTGCCGTTCTCCAGCAAATACCCTCGACCTGCGAATTGGAGCGCCATGCGGGCATTCTGCTCGACGATCAGAATGGTGGTTCCTTCCCGATTGATTTCCTTCAGCGAGTCGAACACGTTCTTCATCAACAAGGGAGCCAACCCCATGGAGGGTTCATCCAGGAGCATGATTTTCCTGCCGCTCATGAACGCCCGACCGACGGCCAGCATCTGCTGCTCGCCGCCGCTCAAGGTTCCGGCCTTCTGATTCTGCCGCTCGGAAAGCCGGGGGAAGATCGAGAATACCCGATCCAGGTCTTCCCGGATCGCTCTGCCGTCCCTCCTTGCAAAGGTGGCTAGCCGGAGGTTCTCGAGGACCGTCAGGTTGTCGAACAGACGTCTTCCTTCGGGGACATGGGAGATTCCGAGCTCGCTGACCACCTTGTCGGCAGGATATTTGAGCAAGTTCCGGCCCATGAAGGTCATTTTCGTCCCCGCTTCGACGGGGACGAGGCGGGAAATCGCTCGCAAGGTGGTGCTCTTCCCCGCTCCGTTGGCGCCGATGATGCATACGATCTCCCCCTCATCGATCCGGAAGCTTACACCATGAAGGGCCTTGATATTGTCGTAGGAAACATGCAGGTTTTCCACGGACAGCAACATCAGAATACACTCTCCTTGCCCAGATAGGCATCAATCACCTTGGGATCGTTTTGAATCTCTTCCGGTGTGCCCTCGGCGATGACCTCACCGAAGTTCAGGGTCTGAATCTTCTCGCAGAGCTCCATGACCACCTTCAGCCTGTGCTCGATGAGGAGAATCGCCAGCCCCAACTCTTCATGGACACGACGGATGATCTCCATGATCTGACCCAGCTCTTCCGGGTTCATCCCCGCCGTGGGCTCATCCAACAACAATATCCTGGGTTCCGTCGCCAGCGCCCGGGCCATCTCCACCCTTCTCTGGGCACCGTAGGGCAGGTTGAGGACCACCTGATCCGAGAGGTGGCGGATGCCCATCATTTCCAGGAGCTTATGCGCTTTCTCTTCGATCTCCGCCTCTTCTTTGTGGCGCTTCGTCGTACCGAAGAAGGCCCCGAACAATCCGTACCGGATTCTCGAGTAGTGTGCCATCTTCACATGCTCGAGGACGGTCATGTGTCTCCACAGGAGAAGGTTCTGAAAGGTCCTGCTGATGCCCATGGAGGCGATCCGGTGAACCGGAAGGCCGTTGATTCTCTTGCCATCCAGCAGGATTTCACCTTCCGTGGGCGTGTAGATGCCGGTAAGGAGGTTGAAGATGGTGGTCTTTCCCGCACCATTCGGCCCGATCAACCCCCGGATCTGACCCATTTCGATCTCCAGGCCGTAGTCTTGTACGGCCCGCAATCCACCGAAGTCGTGAGACATGTTATGAACCCGAAGGATCGTCATGTCATTCCTCTCCGCCCGGATTCTGTTTCGGCCGGAGAAGGCTCGTGACGTCGAGGTCCTTAAATGCGATCAGGCCCGTCGGGCGGAAAATCATCACGAGGATGAGCAGGAGCGGAATGATGATCCACTTGAAAATCTCCAGGGGCCGGAGGGCTTCACCGAGGAGACTGATGCTTACGGCGCCGACAATGGATCCGTAAACGGAGTTCAGCCCCCCGAAGTACACCATCGCCAGGACTTCGGCGAGGTTTTGAATGCCGAAGGTTGACGGGTTTACATATCTCAGCACGTGGGCGAAAAGCCCTCCCGCAACGCCGGCCCAGAAGGCTCCGAAAAGAAACGCCACGATCTTGGTGCGTCTCGTGTCAACCGTCATGGCGCTGGCCGCCATTTCGTTGTCACGCACCGCATTGAGGGCCTTTCCGATCGTAGAGCGCACAAAATTGTTGACGCTCCATACGCAGAGGACGGTCCAGAGGAACACCGTGGGCAGGTCGGCCCAATCCGGCTGCCCGCTCAAGCCCCGTGGGCCCCGAACAAATTCGAGGTTCTCGATCAAACTCTTTACGATGAAAAGGAACGCCAGGGAAATAATGGCAAGGTAATCCCCTCTCGTCCGAAAGGAGGGAATCGCGACAAACAAGGCCCCGAAGGATGCCAGGAACCCTCCCAGGATGAGGGCAACGGGGAACAGGAACGGTCCCAGGGCCGGAGGGAGGAAAACGGCCCCAAAGAGTCGATCATCGACAAACAGGCCCACGGTGAACACCGATGCGCAGTATGCGCCCAGGGCCATGAACCCGGGGTGGGAACAGGAGAACTCGCCCATATAGCCGTTGATCACATTCAAGCTCAAGGTGAGCATGACGGCGATCAAGGTGAGCTTGAGAACGAGGGCGCGGTAGTCGCTGATTCCCGCCCACAGATGCAAGGTTGTGTAAAGCAATGCAAGGTGGACGGCCACCGTGATCGCGATCGGAAAACGGAAAAGCCGGGTGGCAAGCCGGTTTGTCAGGGAGATGCTTGAACGTGTCGTGACTCCCATCGGCAATCCGTATACCACCAGCACGTAAAGGATCGCGCTGGGGACCAGGATGGGCTTCTTCAGCATGATGTCTAAACCGAACAGGACCGGTATTTTGGGTAATCCCAAGGCCAATGCGATCGGGGTGCCCGCGAACCGTTCCAGAGTCACTGCGATCAAGGCGCCACAAAACCAGCCCAGCAGGGGGACCCGGGAATAGGCGGCCCAGAGATTCCGGGATGTCCGTACCTTTACGGGCAAAACGTCAGAGCCTCAACCGTGCACTGTACGGTTCACCGAAAAACCCGTGAGGACGAAACGTCAGGATCAGCAGAATGATGGAGTAGGCGATCAGGTCGCGCAGCGTCGAGGGGAAGATCATGGCCACGAAGATTTCGGTGAACCCCAGCAGGAAGCCGGCGAGAGTGGCTCCCAGGATCGAACCCCTTCCTCCCAGGATTGCCGCCACGAACGCCTTCCAGCCGAACAAAATACCCATATAAGGATCCAATACGGGGTAGGCAACGCCGAAGAGGATCCCCGCGGCGGCGGCCAAGGCCGAACCAATCGCGAACGTGAGAGCGATCATGGTGTTGACCGGCACCCCCATCAAGGGTACTACGGCAAAGTCAAAGGCCATCGCCCGCATGGCCATTCCCCACTTGGTCCTGCGGACAAACTGGTGCAGGGCAAGGGTAAGGAGCAACGATACGAGAACGATCATGATTTTCTTATTGGTAACGAATACGCCACCCACGTTATAGATCGTGGTCTCGATCAGGGAAGGGAAGCTGACCCGACGCGCTCCCAGCAGCGCCAGGTTGCCGGTTTCCAATATGATGCCGATCATCAAGCCCGTGATGGCGGCCGAGGCTCGAGGGGCGTTTCGCAAAGGCCGATACCCTACCCGCTCCACAATCATGCCCACGAAAGAGGTCAGGAACATGGAGAAGAGGATGGTCAACACCAGGATCAACCAGTTGGGCATTGCAAGGGCGCCCGAGGAGGAAAGCGCAAGCAGGCCGATGGAAACACCGAAGCCGATGTACGCCCCGACCATGAAGATATCGCCATGCGCAAAGTTGAAGAGCATGAGGATGCTGTACACCATGGAGTATCCCAGTGCGATCAGAGCGTAAAAGCTCCCCCACTGGAGAGCGTTGACAAGGTTTTGAAAGAAAATCACCATCGCTTCGGCGCCTGTCCTTTCAACAAAGGCGGGCTCGGAGCTCCCGCTCCGGCCCGCCTTTCCACAAAACGAATCTCAGCAGCAACCTTTACGGGCAGACCGACTTATAGAACGTGAACTCGCCCGCGTCGCTGATCTTGACGATGACCGCGCACTTGACCGGGTCCCCTCCACCGGTGAAGGTCATCTCTCCCGTGATGCCTTTGAATTTCTTGATCTGGGACAGCGCGGTGCGGACATTTTCCCGGTCCTTTTTCATATCTCCCGT
>Ga0315278_10006759_pt1 | contig 10443 bp, 10 predicted proteins | sample YL17G06_0_MG_FD_203880 | JGI IMG/M metagenome (GOLD analysis project Ga0315278, IMG submission 203880) | Sediment microbial communities from Yellowstone Lake, YNP, Wyoming, USA - YL17G06_0 | ecosystem: Environmental > Aquatic > Freshwater > Lake > Sediment | place: USA: Wyoming | collected... | reverse complement strand
CAACCGGCGATCCTTGTTCGAACTCCTCGAGGAATCCTCGCAACGCGCCTCTTGCGTGATCGATCCGTTGCTCCCGTAGCACGTCCCCCGCCTCGTTCTGCACGGATGCCCACGTGTAATGCTTGTGCGAATCGAACGCGATACACTGCATCTTGCGCCTCCTTGCGGTGTTCGCCGCTTCCGTCACCGACAGCGTACTGCACTGCCGGCAGAGGAGGCGCGCTTTCATAACATCACAATACACAACTCGGCTTCGATTCAGTAGTGTGTCCCCGGACTCAGGTCCTCGCTCTCTTGAGGCCCGGAGAGGCGGCGCCGAGTCCCAGCGGCGGAGAGCCGTGAGGAGGCGTGACCATGAGCAGTGAGGAGAAGAGGATCACCACTTGGGAGCATGGCCCCATCGATCCAGAATTGGCCGCCCGTGCAGCGACCCGCGTCATCCTCCTGCCCGAATCTGCCGAGGAATCGGCGAATGGGGCCGTGTACGTCGATTCGACGCAGACAGTCGGGAAGCTGCTTGCTTGTGGATCGGTTCCGGTGGAGAGCGCTACTCCGATCACAAGCTCAACGCTGCTGACAGAGAACCGATCCGCAGTCTGGGTGGGGCCTTGTCTTCTCATATCCAGTCTACTACTGACGCAGAATCCAGGCGCGGTCGCGCTTGCGCTCAATCTCATAGGAGGCTATATCACGGACCTCTACCCTCTCCGGCGCCAGACGCCCTCCGTTAGCCTCTCGATTGTGTACACGTCCGACGACGGAACGCGGTCGCGTAAGCTGAAGTACAACGGGCCTGCCTCTGGTCTGAGCAGTCTGGCCAGCATCCTCACCGAACTCGCTGCCGAGGAGGTTCAGCATGGTGGAAGAGACAGCCACGCTTCCGGAGCTGACTCGTGAGGCAATCGCTGCCGTCAACGAAGCAGCCAGGTTCTGCTATCTCGTTCGTGATGCAGACCTCCAACAGGAGCAGGTCGATTGCCTACTCCGCGTCAAGGATCGGGTCAAGGGCTTCAAGTACGGCGCAGTAGCCGCCGGGCATGAGGGCACAGCCAACAAGCTGTTTCAGCTGCAGTGCCGGCTCAATGCGCAACGGCTGTTCCTCCGCATGTGGCTCGCACTGAAGAGAAACGAGCCTTTTCAGGCCTGGGATGAGCTGGTTGAGGCGCAAGAGTATGTTGCGATGGCACTGCGGGCGGCCGTCGACGACATCCAACTCGAGGAGTTCCTCGAGCAGCTGCAGCGAGCTGAGGCGGTCATCTTCCCCGGATTTGCCTACTACCAGAGTTGGAGCGTGCTCATGCGAGGCGGCACTTGCACCGTCTGCGGTCGGCCCTTCGCAGACTGCGACCACATAGAAGGCCGCGTCTATCTGGGAAGGATGTGCGTGCGCGTCAACCCAGATCTCATCAGTTGCGACCACATTGCGCTGGTCAAGGACCCACGCGACCGCAGGTGCGTGATCACGGAAATCGAAGTCGATGGCCGAGTGCGCGACTACATGACATGGCGAGTGGTCCGCGAAGTCGCGCAACCGGCGGAGGGGGTTGCGACCTATACGGCATGTCTCTTCTCGAACAGACTGCCCGAGGTTGACTAACCCAGACGAGTTCCGGGCGCGAGGGTCAGGTCCTTCAGTCACGCATTCCGGGTGAGGTGGTCGCGTCTTGCTTCTAGACGTTCGCGCCACGCCCGGCGCACTCCGGTCAGTGTACTGGGTCCGACTCGCCCGCTTTGCCGCGTACGCCTGCCATTGCGGTGCTAGTGCGCCCGATGGACGAGCCAATCCGAGGCGAGGACGGGCGCGGGGTCAAATCTTCACTCTTGGTGTTTCATGACCGGCGCCGGTGCCCAATGCCGCGCCCTGCCTCTTACCGTCTCCTGCGCGCAGTGCGCCGTTCGGGGTCGGGGCCGAGGGGCGGACCACACTGGCGCATATCTCGCGGCTTCCCTCTTGGCTCCGTCCATCTCCTTGAGTACACTCACAGATAAGCGGAGCATAACATGCAAGGTCGTCGCATTCTGCGACCACCTTTGCGGGAGGGTGCAATGGGCGAGCTGGTTCCGGTTGATTCTGTCGAACGTTCGATCATCGAGATCCGAGACGTGAGGGTCATCCTCGATGCGGACCTTGCTGCGCTCTACGGGGTCGAGACCAAGGCACTCACGCGCGCAGTCCGCAGAAACCCCGAGCGCTTCCCGTCGGACTTCATGTTTCAGCTATCGGGCGTAGAGTTTGCGCACTTGAGGCGCCAATCTGGCGCCTCAAGTCAGTGGGGCGGTCGCAGATACCCTCCGCTTGCGTTCACCGAACAAGGTGTCGCAATGCTATCCAGCGTTCTGCGCAGCGTCCGAGCGGCGCAAGTGAACGTAGAGATCATGCGCACGTTCGTGAGGCTGCGGCAAGCGCTTGCCGGCCACGAGGAGCTGGCGCGGAAGCTAGACGGGCTCGAGTCGCGCTACGACCGCCAGTTCCGGGCCGTGTTCGACGCGATCCGGCGGCTCATGACGCCGCCGCCCTCCGAGCGCCGCCCTATCGGGTTCACGCCGTCGGATGAGGAATCCGAGATCGACAGCACGTAGGCTGCAGCCAAATCGACGCTTCCGGGCCATGGACGGCGGACGCAGTTCCTACAGGCTACAGGCTGCAAGCTACGTACTAGGCGCCCTCTTCTGCCTGTCCCCACTCTCGCCGTCAGTCTTGGAATGGACCATCGGCTTCGTTAGACTCACGTAGATCCGTTTGGAGGAGCGCCGCCGCACCGCTAGACCCAAGCGGCGATTCGCGCCAGGAGACGAAGCTGAAAGATGACGACACCTGAAGAACGAGCGCGAGATTTCGTCGAGCGCTGGGTCCAGTCAGGCGCCGCCGAGCGCTCCAACTACCAGCTCTTCCTTACCGAGCTCTGCGACGTCCTTGAAGTGCCTCATGCAGATCCCGCGAGAGCCGAGAACGAGCAGAACGCCTACGTGTTCGAGCGCTCAGTGCCCTTGATGAAGACAACAGGCGAGTTCACGACAGGCTTCATCGACCTCTACAAACGGGGATGCTTCGTTCTCGAAGCCAAGCAGGGTGTAGAGAGGGAAATCGCGGCTCAGTGCGGGCTCCCGCTTCTCCCTGCGGAATCTCCACGGCGTCGCGGCACGGGCGTCCGCGGGACACAGGGCTGGGATGGGATCATGCTCCGCGCAAAGAATCAGGCGGATCGCTACGCCAGGAACCTCCCAGCTGCGGAAGGCCGCCCGCCTTTCATACTGGTCGTTGACGTTGGCAACGTCATTGAGGTCTTCTCGGAATTCACGTGTACAGGGGGCATCTACGTACCGTACCCCGATCCTCTTCGTTTCCGCATCCGACTCGAAGAGCTTGCGGACGAGTCCATCCGTGAACGTCTGCGCTACGTCTGGATGGATCCGATGGCACTTGATCCATCGCACCAGAGCGCCCGTGTCACGAGGGAGATTGCCGCCCATTTGGCCGCTCTGGCACGGTCCCTCGAGGACGCAGGCCACAACCCGAATGATGTCGCCGCCTTCCTCATGCGTGCGATCTTCACCATGTTCGCCGAAGACATTGATCTACTCCCCGAACGCCGTTTCACGGAGCTGCTGGAGACTCTCCGGGGCCAGCCCACAGCCTTTGCCCCGATGGTGCAGGAGCTCTGGCAAGCAATGAAGGCAGGGTCTTTCTCCACATCGCTTCGCGCAGACATTCGGCACTTCAATGGTCACCTTTTTCAGGAAGCAACAGCGCTCCCGCTGACGCCGCCACAGATAGACCTTCTCATCGAGGCGGCGCGCGCCGACTGGCGCGACGTCGAACCAGCGATCTTTGGAACACTCCTTGAACGTGCGCTCGATTCGACAGAGCGGCACAGACTGGGCGCGCACTTCACCCCTCGCGCATACGTGGAGCGCCTTGTGCTCCCCACTGTTATCGAGCCGTTGAGAGCGGAGTGGCAAGCCGTGCAAGTTGCCGCCATGACCTACGTTCGACAGGGAAAGGACGATCAAGCCAAGCGCGAGCTGGATGCATTTCACGATCGTCTCTGCAAAGTCCGCGTACTCGATCCTGCGTGTGGGTCCGGCAACTTCCTCTACGTCACGCTGGAGCATCTCAAGCGGCTGGAGGGCGAGGTGCTCGACACCCTCGAGACTCTGGGGGAGTCGCGGGTCCTCGAAACCCTGGGCTTGACCGTCGACCCTCATCAGTTCTTCGGCCTCGAAGTGAATCCGCGGGCCGTCGCTGTCGCGGATCTTGTTCTCTGGATCGGCTATCTCCAGTGGCATGTGCGGACTCGAGGTGACGTCAGTCCGCCCGAGCCGATCATCCGAGAGGTTCGCAACATGCTTGAGAAGGACGCCGTTCTGCTGTGGGATCGCGAGGAACCCGTGGTCGAGGACGATGGCAACCCGATGACTCGATGGGATGGACGGACCAAGAAGCGCCATCCTACGACCGGTGAGGAAGTGCCCGACGAGACGGCGCGTGTACCCGTGGTTCGCTACATCAATCCGAGGAGTGCCTATTGGCCGCCCGCCGATTTTGTCATCGGCAATCCCCCCTACATCGGCAACTGGAGAATGCGGACCGAGCTGGGGGACGGCTACGCGGAAGCCATCCGCGCGGCACACCCCGATCTTCCCGAAACCTGCGACTACGTCATGTACTGGTGGGACCATGCTGCAGAACTAGTTCGTGAGGGGAAGCTTCAGCGGTTTGGCTTCATTACCACCAACAGCGTGCGCCAGATCTTCAACCGTCGCGTGATGGAGAAGCATCTGCGAGCCAAGGACCCCGTGTCGATACTGTTCGCGATTCCCGACCATCCGTGGGTTGATGACGCCGATGGAGCCGATGTCCGAATCGCAATGACCGTCGCCGGTGCGGGCGAGCTGGTAGGCCGGCTCGTCACCGTGGAGAACGAATCACCGTCAGGAGAGCTCGGACGAAACGTGGAGCTGAGTGAGCGGGTCGGGAAGATTCACCCTGATTTGACGATCGGCCCTCCTGTGTCCGATGCAATCCAGCTTAAGGCCAACAGCGGCATCAGCTGCCCGGGTGTCAAGCTGCATGGCTCGGGCTTCATCGTGACACAGAAACAGGCGGCCGATCTCGGCTTGGGGCGGATACCCGGCCTCGAGCGCCACATCCGGCCGTACCGCAACGGACGTGATATCACCCAGGGTCCGCGGGGCGTGATGGTGATCGACCTGTTTGGCTTGCAGGAGGGTGAGGTTCGCGACTGCTTTCCCGAGGTCTACCAATGGGTTCTTGAACGGGTGAAACCTGAGCGCGATCAGAACCAGAGAGCCACCTATCGAGAGAACTGGTGGATCTTCGGGGAGCCGCGCGGGAGCTTCCGTCCAGCGCTTGAGGGACTCGACCGCTACATCGCCACAGTGGAGACTGCCAAGCATCGGTTCTTCATCTTCCTGGACGCAGGAATCCTGCCTGACAACAAGCTCGTCGGCATTGCCTCCGATGATGCCTATGTTCTTGGTCTCCTCTCAAGTCGCATTCACGTGACTTGGGCATTGACGGCGGGAGGCTGGCTTGGTGTAGGAAACGATCCTGTCTACGTCAAGTCGAGATGCTTCGAGACATTCCCGTTCCCCGAACCGACGGAGAAGCAGGTCAAGAAGACCCGGGATCTGGCCGACAAACTCGATGGCCATCGCAAGCGCCAGCAAGAGCTGCATCCGAATCTCACACTCACTGGGATGTACAACGTGCTTGAGAAGCTTCGCAGTGAAGAGACACTCAGCAAAGCCGAGCGTACGATTCACGAACAGGGTCTCGTGTCCGTTCTTCGTCAGCTCCACGACGAACTCGATCAAGTCGTCGCCTCCGCGTACGGCTGGCCAGCCGCCCTCCCTGAGGCTGAGATTCTCGAACGCCTCGTCGCCTTGAATCGAGAGCGAGCAGACAAGGAGGCCCAAGGAGAGATCCGCTGGCTGCGCCCAGCCTACCAGAATCCGGAAGGAGCCGTGCAGACGGGGATTGAGGAAAGGGCCAAACCCAGTCCTGTGCGACGGCGGTGGAAAGAACCTTGGCCCAAGACACTGGTTGAACAGGCCGCAGCCGCCACCACCGCCCTTTCACGGAGCCCTGAGCCGCTCGACATGCTGCAACTCGCAAGCACCTTCAAGGGAGCGCGGAAGGACCGCCTGCAGGAGATTCTCGAAACCCTCGAAGCCCTGGGACAGATCCGCCGCATCGACGAGACGAGGTTCACGGCTCTATGATGACCATCACATCACGCCCCGACGTCCTCGCCGCCGAGATCATCGAAGACCTCCAAGCCGCGCTTGAAGAGCTGCAAGCCATCCAAGACGACCTGGCCCAGACGCCAGGAGCGAGAAAAGGAGAGTGCGATGCGTGAGCTTGGCCCGACGAAGGCGCTGTCCGCCACGGTGGGCCAAGTGGGCAGTGTGGGTGTCGGGGCGTCTCCAAGGGCGGACTACGCACCGGGGACGGACCGACTGGGAATGCCCGAGCACCCAAGTTCGGGGCGCAGGAATCCGGAAGGAAGTAGGGGAAGCAGTGGCTCAGATAGCGCAGAGGTTGGGAAGGCAGTGTGAGGTGCTATGGCGACTCTCTTCAATCAGGTCAACTACACCGTCGGGACGCTGGTGCAGTCTATAGAGATGGGAACCATCGGCCTGCCGCACATTCAGAGGCAATTCGTGTGGCCGAACACGAAGGTCCGAGATCTCTTCGACTCGATGTATCGTGGGTACCCCGTTGGGTACCTGCTCTTCTGGCAGAACAGTCTTGCTGAGGGACAACGAGCGATCGGCACTCATGCGAAGCAGTTGCCGTCGAGTCTTCTCATTGTCGACGGGCAGCAACGGCTTGTCTCTCTCTATGCAGTGCTGAGGGGAGTCACGGTCGTACGCGAGGACTACAGCGAGGAGCACATTGAGATCGCGTTTGATCCACTGAGAGAGCGTTTTGAGGTCGTTGATGCGGCCATTCGTCGTGACCGGGCGTTCATCCAGAGCATCTCGGAGGTGTGGGGGTCGGACGCCGACTTGTTCGGGATCGTCGACCGGTATCTCTCGCGGCTGAAGCAGACCAGAGAAGTGAGCCCGGCCGAGGTGAAGAAGATACAGTCCGCGTTCACGAACCTCAGCAACCTGGTCAATTTCCCGCTGACAGCGCTCCAACTGGTACCGGAAGTCAATGAGGAGGAAGTCGCAGAGGTCTTCGTCCGGATCAACAGCAAGGGCACGCAGCTGAACCAAGCGGACTTCATCCTCACGCTAATGTCGGTCTTCTGGGACGAGGGCCGAAAGGAGCTCGAACACTTCTGCCGTGAGGCGCGGACTCCTGCCAAGCATGCGGCCTCTGCCTTCAACCTGTATATCGAGCCGCAGCCGGATCAGCTGCTCCGCGCCGCGGTGGGCTGCGCGTTTCGCCGAGCCCGACTTCAGCACGTCTATTCCATCCTGCGAGGCAAGGATCTGGAGACCGAGCAGTTCAGCGCAGAGCTTCGTGAGAAGCAGTTCGCAGTCCTCAGGCGAGCGCAGGATCAGGTTCTGAGCCTGCAGCACTGGCATGACTTCTGGAAGGCAATACGGGCCGCCGGGTACTGCAGTGGTGCGATGATCACGTCCGAAAACGGCTTGATCTATGCGTATACGCTCTTCCTGATAGGAACTAATGACTTCGACATCGACCCGAAGGTGCTCCGCAGGACCATCGCACGGTGGTTCTTCATGACGAGCTTGACCGGGCGCTACAGTGCATCTCCTGAGTCAAGGATGGAGAGCGACCTAGCGCGCCTTGCCGACATCGCAGACGGTCAGGAATTCATCCGCAGACTGAACCGCATCTGCGATGACACGCTGACGCAGGACTACTGGGATATCACCCTGCCGACCGAGCTTGCCACCTCCGCTGCGCGGAGCCCGTCGGGGTTTGCGTACTACGCTGCGCTTGCAGTCCTCGATGCCCCTGTTCTGTTCTCGGATCAGAGCGTCAAGGACCTCCTTGAGCCGCCGACGAAGGCGCCGCGAGAGCCGCTGGAGCGGCACCACCTCTTCCCAAAGAACTATCTGAAGCGGAGAGGGTTCACCGAGCAACGCATGATCAACCAGATCGCGAACTTCACGCTCATCGAGTACGGCGACAATGCCAGGATCGCCGACAAGGGGCCGTCGCTCTATGTTCCGGCTCTGTGTGAAGGCATCGCGAAGAAGAAGCTCGCGGAGATGTATCGCCTGCACGCGCTGCCGGATGGTTGGGAAGAGATGGAGTACGCGGAGTTCCTCGAGGCGCGGCGGGAACTCATGGCCGGCGTCGTCCGTGATGCATTCGCGAAGCTGCGCAAGGACGACGGGGTAGGCGACGAGACCGAGGACCTGCCTTCCGTTGAGGCGCTTGTCGCGGCGGGCGAGGGGAAGACGATCGAGTTCAAGTCCGCGTTGCGCACGAACCTCCACACGATGGACAGGGACCCGCGCATCGAGTTCAGTTGCATGCGCACCATCGCGGGTTTCCTGAACACACAGGGAGGCACACTCGTCATCGGCGTCTCCGACAACGGCGATCCCGTGGGGATCGGCGTGGATGGATTCCCGAACGAAGACAAGATGCTGCTTCATCTGGACAACCTGGTCAAGACGCGTCTTGGACCGCAATTCGCGATGTACATCCATCCCCGGTTCGAGGACTACAAAGGCACTCGAGTCGTTGCTGTCGACTGCCTACCGGCGACTTCGGCCGTCTACCTCAAGGAGGGCGAAATCGACCGGTTCTTCATCCGCGCCGGAGCCTCGACCTCTGAACTCAACATGAGCCAGGCACAGGCGTACATCAAGCAGAGGTTCTAGTCCGCATCAGCCTGTGGGAGGGCCAGTCTATGGCAGCGGGGTCAAGTCTTCACTCTTCGCATAGGCCGAGTAGAGGTAGTGGGTTCGAGCCTATCGCATCAGAACCCTGCCGGCGAGGGGATACTGCAGTGGCGTCGGGGCCTACCACGGGATTGCCCGGCGGGTGAGCGCGCACGGTGGGCAGTGCTCTCCCCATAGTGTCCCTTGACGGTATTATCGCACAGCGTTATTATACGAAGCGATGATCCGGACCTTCGCTGACGCTCGTACCGGGCAGGTCTTCGCCCGAGACCGGATGCTGGACTTCTCGCCAGAGCTCCAACGGGCCGCGTGGAAGAAGCTCGCCATCCTTCATGCGGCAGGCTCGCTACAGGACCTGCGTGTTCCACCGGGAAACCGGCTGGAGAAGCTCTCAGGCCGCCGAGAAGGTCAGTACAGCATTCGAATCAACGATCAGTGGCGGCTGTGCTTCGAGTGGAAGGGCGGCGATGCGTACGGTGTGGAGATGGTCGACTACCACTGAGGAGGTTTCGATGGCCGCACAGAAGATGGCGCCAGTACATCCCGGCGAGATCCTGATGGAGGAGTTCCTTGAGCCGCTTGGCATTAGCCAGTATCGACTGTCGAAGGACATCGGGGTCGCCCCGCGCCGGATCAACGAGATCGTGCACGGAAGGCGTGCGATCAGCCCGGACACGGCCCTGCGGCTGGCTCGCCACTTCGGTATGACGGAGACGTTCTGGTCGAACTTGCAGGTCCACTACGACCTGCAAGTCGAGCGGGATCGCCTGGGTAGTAGGCTCGAGAAAGAAGTGGTGGTCTACGCCCGCTCGGAATGAGGCTGCAGCATTTTCGGGGACGAGGTCCCGGGTGCAAGACGCACCGACATCCCGCGGAAGGGATTGTCGGGCGCACGCGAGCAGGGAAGGACTACGCCGGGAGTGGAGTCACTCTCTGAACAGAAGTCCCGTAGACGGAGGAAGCGCATGCCGATGAAGAACCTGTTGGTGCTGTACTCGTATCACCACAAGAACACGGAAGCCGTCGCCCAGGTCCTTGCGGAGGTCCTCGGCGCGAAGATCGTGACGCCACAGGAAGTGAATGCTGCGGAGCTTGCGGCATACGACCTCGTCGGCTTCGGCGGGGGAATCGATAGCGGCAAGCACTACGGGCCCATCCTCGACCTTGCCGACAAGCTGCCCCCGGTCGTCGCCAAGAAGGCGTTCATCTTCTCGACCTGCGGCGCCCCGGCGTTCATCGTCACGGAGGGCTTCATCCGCGGGAATCACGCGGCCCTCCGCGCGAAGCTCAAGGCCAAGGGCTACACGATCGTCGGCGAGTTCGGCTGCCCCGGCTTCAACACGAACATGTTCCTCCGGTACTTCGGCGGCCTGAACAAGAAGAGACCAAACGCCGACGATCTCAAGCGGGCCGAAGCCTTCGCGCGGGACCTGGCGCAGAATGTGAGCTAGGAGCCCGTGTGGGAAGTGGCCTTCACCCGGCACTGGATCGCCAAGATGTGGTGAAGTGAGTGTTTTCTACTGGGCAGAGGGCTCGGCGAGGAAGATTCACTGCCGATGGAGCAGGCAATCTCTGCCTACGGCC
>Ga0315278_10006757_pt1 | contig 10444 bp, 10 predicted proteins | sample YL17G06_0_MG_FD_203880 | JGI IMG/M metagenome (GOLD analysis project Ga0315278, IMG submission 203880) | Sediment microbial communities from Yellowstone Lake, YNP, Wyoming, USA - YL17G06_0 | ecosystem: Environmental > Aquatic > Freshwater > Lake > Sediment | place: USA: Wyoming | collected... | reverse complement strand
CGCCCGACCGCGTGTCGCACAGCTCGCTGGCGCACATCCAGTCGTGGCAGCCGTTCGAGGAGACCGACGCCGGGATCACGATGCTGATGCTGAACGGCCTGACGGACAAGTCGGGTGCCGAGTTGGTGCCGCTCGCCAAGTCGTGGCTGTCGCCGCCGGCGATGGAGATCGCCGCCGACGGGTTCCGCAGCGAAGGCTTCGATGCGACCGAGCGGGCGTTCGTCGTGTCACGAGAGGGCGCTGTCGTCTCGCAGCCGCTCCAGGTCACACTTCGAGCCAGCGGCGAGTCTCCCCTGTTCAACCCGGCGCTCGTGATTCGAAACTGGGGGCTCTCGCCGGCGCGCGTCGAGATTGACGGCCAACCGGTGCCGGCCGGCAAGGACCTGCGGATGGGTTCCGTGCATCGCCTGGAGGGCGACGATCTCGTCGTGTGGATCAGGAAGGACGCGACGGCGCCGCTGCGCATCACGGTGGCGCCGGCCGGCGCGGGTCCGGCGCGCTGAACAGAAGACCGCGATTCGGGATCGCCGCGTCCTCGGCCGCGGGTCGTTGTCCCTTGTCGATTCCCGATCTGCGCGAACTCATCGTCACAGCCGGCCGTTAAGATCCTACGTATGAATGCTTCCTATCGTCGCCCGTTCCGGCGGTATTCTGTAGGGGACGAAGGAGCACGCATGACTCGCATGAGCGTTGCCTGGGTCGTGGTGGCCGCGAGCGGCGCGAACGGCCACGGCGATGCCGTGATGCGGACGATTACGCAGTACGTGGATCAGTTCGCGGCGCAGATTCGGCACGCGAACAAGTAGCGGGCCACCCGCCGCGGCGGCACTCGCGAGGAGCACCGATGTCCCTGCTCACCCGTCGTGAGTTCACGAAACTCGCCACCCTTGGGCCGCTGGCGGCCGTCCGAGCGCTCACGGCGGCGGCCCAGGACATCGGGCGGCTGGGCGGCGGCGCGCACGAAGTCACGATCCTCTACACGAACGATTTTCACAGCGCCTTCGAGCCGATCCCGGCGTATTGGCTCTCCGGCTCTCCCCGGCTGGGCGGCGCGTCGCATCTCGCGGCGCTTGTCGAGCAGGAGCGGGCGGCGGCCCGCACCTCGTTCCTGTTCGATTCGGGCGACATGTTCACCGGCACCGTGTCGCGCCTGACCGAAGGCGAAGCCCTGCTCGAGATGATGATGCTCATGCGTTACGATGCGATGGGCGCGGGCAACCACGAGTTCGACTACGGGTGGCAGGTGTTCGAACGCGGGATCACGCGGGTGCCGTTCCCGATTCTCTGCTGCAACATCCGCCGGAAGGACAGCGGGGCCCGCTTCACCAGGCCATACACCATCCTCGAGCGCAACGGCGCCAGGCTCGGCGTCATCGGCGTGATGGGGCTCAAGGCGGCCACCCGAACCATCATGCCGTCGAAGGTGACGGAACTGGAGTTCACCGACCCCTTTTCGGAAGCCGCCGCGTGCGTCAAGGACCTGCGCGGCACGGTCGACGTCGTCATTGTTCTCGGGCACCAGGGGCTCCCCGGCGCGATGCAGACCGACGCCGAGAACGACCCGGACGTGCAGCGCCCGCTCGACGAGGATCTGGCATTCTGCGGCGCCGTGCCGGGCATCGACCTGTACATCGCAGGGCACTCGCACCACGGCCTCGAAGAACCGCTCGTGCACCCGGATACCCGTACGCTCGTCACGCAGACCTATGGGTACGGCACCCGTCTCGGCCGCATCAGGCTGGCCGTCAAGGATCGCAAGGTCGTGGGGCACGACATCCAGCTGCTGAAGGTGTGGAGCGACAAGCTGCCGCCGGCGCCCGACGTCGAGGCGCGGGTTGCGCACTACCGCAAGGTGATTGCCGAACAGGTCGGCGAGCCCTTCGGCCAGGCCCCGCAGCGAATCATCAGGAAGTACCGCAAGGAGTCGCCGCTGGGTTCGCTGTGCACCGACGCGATGCGGTTGCGCGCCGGCTCCGATGTCGCCATCACCAACGCGGGCGGCCTGCGCGCCGACCTGCCGGCGGGCCCCATCGATCGCGCGCGAGTGCTCGACGTGCTGCCGTTCCTGAACGACTCGGTCACCCTCGAACTGGACGGCGGCGCGTTGAAGGCGGCGCTCGAGCAGGGGTTCTCGCTCGAGGCCGGCATGGCGCAGGTGTCCGGTCTGCTGGCCCGGTACGACCTCTCGCGCCCCATCGGCGCGCGGCTCGTCAGCCTGGAGATTGGCGGCCAACCCGTTGACGACCATCGCTCCTACCGCGTCACCACCAACAGCTTCCTGGCCGAGGGCGGGGACGGCTACGCCGCCTTCCGCCGCGGTCGCATCGTCTCTCGCGACGCGGTGCTCAGCGACGTGGTGAGCGACTACATACGTCGGCTCAAGGTCATTGAGCCGCCGGCACCCGGCCGGCTAGTCGCGATGTGAGGTGGCAGATGCGCAGAGCGGGTATATGGGCCGTGGCCGCGTGTGCGGTCCTGTCGATCGCGGCCGGCGGGCCGGGGGCCCGGAACGCCGGGCCGCGCCAGCCACGGCCGAACATCGTGCTCATCGTGGCGGATGACCTCGGGTACGGCGACCTGTCGAGCTATGGCCATCGCGTCCTGAAGACCCCATCGATCGATCGCCTCGCCACGGAGGGGCTCCGCTTCACGTCGTACTACGCCGCTTCGCCCCTCTGCTCTCCCTCGCGCGCGGCGATGATGACCGGTCGCACGCCGTTCCGCACCGGGATCGAGACCTGGATCCCCCCGGCCGCCGACGTGCAGCTCGGCCGGCGCGAGATTACCATCGCGACGCTGCTCGCCCGGAGCGGCTACCAGACGTTTCTCTCCGGCAAGTGGCACCTCAACGGCGGCCTCGACAATGCGCGACAGGCCCAACCGCAGGACCACGGGTTCCCGCACTGGCTGGCGTTCCACGGCTGGGCCATTCCCCACCACCGCGACCCCACCAACTTCTTCCGGGACGGCGTTGCGGTGGGCGAGATCAAGGGGTTTGCCGCGCAAATCGTCGTTGACGAAGCCATGGGCTGGCTCGATCGGCGGCAGAAGGACGCGCCGTTCTTTCTGTACGTGGCGTTCGCGGAGCCCCACTCCACGATAGCGAACCCGGACCGCTTCAACGCCATGTATTCGGCCTACACCGACGGCACGCCGGATCCCATGGCCAACGCCGACGTTCCGCCCGGCAACATCGCCGCGCGCGGACCGGGTGAGTACTACGCCAATGTCGCCCACATGGACTACCAGGCGGGGCGGCTGCTCGAGCACCTCGACACGCTCGGGCTCCGCGAGAACACCGTGGTCGTGTTCACCAGCGACAACGGGCCGGTGACGACAGACTGGCGGCAGTGGTACGAGGTGAACCTGTACGGCAGCACCGGCAATCTTCGCGGCCGGAAGGGCGACCTCTACGATGGTGGCATCAGGGTGCCCGCTATCGTGCGCTGGCCAGGACACACGGCCGCGGGGCGCGCGACCGATGCCCCGGCCATCGGCTACGACCTCCTGCCAACGCTGGCCGCGATCGCCGGGGTCCCGGTGCCCGCCGACCGCGCGATCGACGGCGAAGATCTGTCGGCGGTGCTCAGCGGAACGCCGTTCGAACGGCGCCGGCCGCTCTACTGGGAGTTCGACGACAGCCACGGCTTCCACTTCGCCATCCGCGACGGGCGATGGAAGCTGCTGGCAGACGAAGCGTTCGGCAGAGCGCGGCTCTTCGACCTCGACGCCGATCGGTTCGAGATAGTCGATCGCGCCGCGGCGGACCCGGCCGTCGTGAAGCGCCTGCTCGCCCAACTGCGCGACCGCCACGCCGATGTCATGAGCGACCCGCTCAGGCCGCCGAAGACCGGAGGGCGCTAGCCGGCCGTCGGGCCGCCGAGCCGTTTCGCCGTCGCCAGGCCGTCGAGCAGCGTGTGGGTCACGGCACCATCGGTTCCCTTGACGAATTCCAGACCGTGCTCCTCGACCAACTCAAAGAACCGCGTGGCCGACTCGGGGAAGAGCTCGGTGCGTTCCTGGCGGTCGATCACGAAGAGCGTCCCTCCCTCGAGCGCGACCGTCAGCACTCGCCCGGGCCTCAACTCGTAGCGGCCCGTCAGCGGGGCCAGCGCGGCAGGCTCGATCGTGACGACGGTCTTCTGCCGCGGCCAGAACGACGGCCAGTCGTGCTCGGCGGCGACGGCCCGCAGGATTTCGCCGCCCAGGCGTCCGCCCCGGTCACCGTTGGTCATGATGAATGCGCCGCGGCCGCGTGGCTGATGCGCTTGAGTTTGGCTGGGAGGCAGAAATAAGAACCCCGATAACGTGGTTCAGAGAACTGAGCAACCATGTCGTTGCGCGGCGATTCGCATCGTTTCCGGCCGTTCTTCCCGCCGTGCTTTCCGTCCGTCTCCTTCCATTTCGATGCGTTTCTGCTCAACTTGTTGTCTCATTGTGTCTCACCCAGCGCGACCACTGGCCGCCGGCCTAACAGCCCGTGGTGCAAGTCCGTCTGCATTCGACCGGCGCTGCATCCCGCCTGGCTGCGTTGCTCGGCGCTCAAATATAGGCCATATTCTCGCGTCTCGCGCCTTGCCAGCCGGGCGCATCACCCGTCTCGGTGCGACGACGCACTTGCACCACGGGCTGCTAAGCGGTTCGCGGTTGGCCGCGCCCAATTGCCGGTACGCCGTCTGTTGTCGTCTGAACCGTACCGGGAGTATCGGAGAGCGAGTTGTGTGAGTCAGGCCACCTTGGCCTGCTCATAAGAGCGCGCTTCGTATTCCGCCGGCGGCAGCCGTGAGAGATCCGGTTCGACCCGCGAGACGATTCGCGGCGGATCCACCCCGGCGCGAAAGGCGTTCTCACTGTACCTGCACGGGCCGTATGAGGTCGGTGTGCCTTCCCTCGGCTGTCGGTCACCGGCGGCGTGACCGCAGGCCCATCCGCGTGCGGGCCGGCCCCGCACGGCGCCCAGACCGCGGCACTCGCGATGCAGCATGCCACGGTCGCGCCGTTTCGGATGGACGGCTTCCGCACGGCGCTCATGGTTCTTCTGTTCGCCCAACGAACGGCGCGCACGCCGCCTCCGAATCCCCGGCGCGCACGTCATCGAGTACGACGTGTGAGGTCACGAGGTCGGACATCAATGCGACGTCACGTTGAGGAACGTGCTCAGGCTGTACAGCGCCGCGAAGATGCACCACGACACGCGATGGACTCTCAGCAGCGGCCACCAGTAGAACATCTGGCTGGCGATGTACAGGACGACGTACGGCATGAAGATCGACGACAGCATCGGCGACCGCCACGCCACGGGGTGGATGATGTCCACCACGACGCCGAACGCGGACCAGACGGCGAAGAGAAAACCCGCCGTCCAGAGATACCAGGGCTTCCGGGCCTTGACGAGCAGAACGCTGAGCGCGACGGCCGGGATCGCCAGCCCGTAAACCAGCCACCCGATCTGCATCGCGCCGGCGACGTGCCATTTCCTCAACGCGAAGAAGATCACGAGCACGACCTGGATGCCCAGCGACGCCGCGATGAACCGGCGCTCCCATCGATCGCAAACTGGCATGACCGCCCCCCTGGCAACTGGCCGGGTTCCCGGAACACGGGGCCCTCGTTGGCGAACTCGCGGCGAACGCCCGCTGTCGCGACCGGGCCCCCGCGGCATTCTCCCCCCAGGCGACGGCTAGGGCAAGCGCGTCACGGCGCGCGGGCCTGCGACAACGCGGGGCATGTCGGCCTGAGCGTGACCCGCGCACTCCGGCTCTGAGCCGCTCCCCTCCTGGTTTCCGCATTCCCAGGTGAGGGAGGACGAACATGAAACACTTCACCTTGGGCGTGGCGGCAATCCTGGTGGCGGCGGGGGTGTCCGGGGCGGCGGCCCAGGACCTGACGACCGCGGCGCCGAAGCCCGGCTCCCGCGTGGAACTGGGCGCCGGCGCCGCCTGGTACCTCGACGCCAACCAGGGCGCTGCCATCGCCTTCGCCGACACCCGCGCGACCGTCCGCGTCAGCCGCAGCTGGGATCTCGAGGGCGCCTTCAACTTCCGCTCGTTCGAACAGGGCCTCGGCGGCCTCTACCGCATCCAGGCCAGATGGCGCCTCCCCGTGCGCTCCAGCGACGGCAGCCTCCAGACCCACCTGGCGTTCGGAGGCGCAGGCTTCATTTCGCGCTGGTCGATCCCGGCCTACGACTACGAGGACTATTACACCCACGAAATGCAGCACCAACCCGCCGCCTCGGCCTGGAGCGTGGACCCCCCGATGTACCCCACCGTCGCCTTCGGCGTGCAGAAAGTCCTGGGCGCGCACCTGGCCATCCGCGCCGACCTCAATGTGGGCTTCGGCGCCGGCGACTACGGCGTGTCAGCCGTGCTGCTGCCGACGATCGGCGTGAGCATCCCCATCGGCCGCTACCCCGCCAACGGAAAGAACTGATCGGGCGGCCGGCCGTCCGACGCGTCGGCCCTGCCTCGACGCCTCGACGCAGAGCACTGCGCCAGGGTGATGTTGCGCGCGGCGGGTCTTGCTTCTACAATCGGCAGCGATCGACGAGGCGACGCCCCTTCCCCGAAGGTCCGACTCGGAAAGGAGTCCAGATGCGGCGCATCGCGACTTTGTGGCTCGGCGTCGGCGTGTGTCTCGTCCTGCTGCCGGCCGCCGGTCACGGGCTGGCAGCCGATCTCGCCTACCAGCCCCCCAAAGACTACCTGCTCGAGTGGGTGAAGGTCCTCGCGCTGCTGATGGCGCTGTCGGCGATCGCGCTCATCGCGTGGACGCTCATCGCCTACCGCGGGAGGCTGGCCGGCTTCCGCGCCCGGATGCTGCTGTTCATCGGCGTCTGCTGCGTGCCGTTCCCGGCCATGCTGATGAGCACGGCGGTCGGCCTCGAACAGTCGAAGGCGATCACGTTCTGCAATTCCTGTCACCTGATGGGCCCGTTCGTCGCGGATATGAAGGACCCGGACAGCCGCAGCCTGTCCGCCCTCCACTTCCGCAACCGCTACATCCAGAGCGAGCACTGCTACAACTGCCACACCGACTACGGGCTGTTCGGCACGCTTCAGGCGAAACTCGGCGGGATGAGCCATGTGTGGAGCGAGTTCGCCGGGGCCGGCAGCGGGCTGGTCCGGCCGAAGACCAACTACCGGTTCACGATCTGCCTGAACTGCCACGGCCAGTCGTCGAAGTTCATGCAGCAAAAGGACCACGCGGGCGTCGTCAACAAGGTCGTGAGCGGCACGCTGACGTGCACGAAGTGCCACCATCGAAGCCACGCCGGACCGTCCGAAGGGAGGCCGTCGTGAAGCAGGCAGCCGCCGTCCATCCTCATGACCGGTACCTGTGGCTCTCGGGCCTCCTGACCCTGTTCGGGCTGTCGACGGCCGTGGTGTTCACCCTGCGCTCCACGCCGTACCTGATGGTGCTGTTCCTGGGCCTGGGGCTCTCGTGCGTGGCGGCCGGCGTCGCGATCTTCGCCGTGCTGCTCGTCGCCGACGTCCGCGCTCGCCTGCACAGCGTCGTCGAGCGGAGGTTCAAGGCCGGCGAGGCGGTGTTCCAGCAGGGAGACTTCCCGGACCGGCTCTACCTGATCGGCGAGGGGGAGGCGGAGGTGACGCAAGAGGCCGGGGGCGGCCCGGTCGTTCTCCGCAAGCTTGGCCCGGGAGACTTCTTCGGAGAGGTCGGCATCATCGGCAACACGCCGAGGACGGCCACGGTTCGGGCCGTCACCGACCTCGAGACCCTGGCGATCCACCACGACCACTTCACGGCGCTTATGGCCTACCTGCCTTCGTGGAAGGAGCGGGTGTTCGACGATTACCGCCGCCGCACGTCGGGGGAGGAGAGGCCAGGAGGCCCGCCGGCCGGGTGACCCGGCCATCGCTCTTTCGTCGTGACGGGTGAACGCGTGACCTGACCTGTCACACCCCTCCCGCACACTGGGCCCTACGCCGGCCGTCGCCCCCCCGGACCGGCAGGGCGCCCGAGACCCGGGCGCGAAAGGACGCCTGCATGAACGCCATCGCCGCGGCCCTGGACCAGTTCGAGATCGGCATGCCCATCGTCGCCGCCAATCTGACGATGTTCCCGCTCCTGCAGCCCGCGCGCTTCCTGGCGGCGCTCAAACGCACGGCCGTGGAGCGCTTCCCCGCCATCGGCCTGGGCGAGGACGTGCGCATCGAGGGCCGCTTTGTCGCCGGCGGCGGACTGATGGTGGACGGCACGCTCATCCACCTCGTGGCGTTCCCGGCAACGAAGCCCGGGAGGCGCACGACGCGCGAGCCGATCGAGGAGGAGGTGTTCTGAAGGGCCGATTTCGTCGCCCCACGCGTGTCTCACCAAACCCGCGTGGGGCTGCCAGGGGTTTCGCCCCGCATCCAATCGGTAGACAGCGGCATAAGTCAGCAACCGACGTTTCCTTTGAGCTGTCAGGCGCGCCCGCTTTCCTGGCGCCACCGCGCGGGCGGATGCGTCCGTCCATAGTGGTGTAGCATGCGTGACTCGAGATGACATGGCGGCGTGCCAGGACGCCGGCGCGCAAGTCACTCGGCCATCTGGCGTTGCTCGAATCTCGGGAATCCGTTGAAAGCCACGGAGGCAAGAATGCGAAGGGCCGCGACTCGAATCCTTGCTGCAGCAGGCATCGCGGCGGGTCTTGCGTGGGCTGGCGCCGTGATCTACTGCGGGGCGATCCGTCAGGGCTACGACCCGGTCAATCAGTTTGTCAGCGAGCTTGCCGAGCGAGGCAGTTCCACGGAAACCGTCATGCGCATCACCGGGTTCTATCTCCCGGGTCTGCTGGTTCTCGCGTTTGCCGCGCTCCTGCTCTTCCGCTCGGCAGGCTGGGTCGTTGCAGTGCTCCTCATCATTCATGCCGCCGGCAGGCTGACGGCAGGGCTGTTTCCGTGTGATCCCGGATGTCCCGTGAGTGGTTCAATCAGCCAGGAGGTGCACAACGCGAGCGCGATGATGAACGGACTGACACTGCTGGCGGCGATGGCGGTCTCGTCCTTTCGCATGTGGAGGATCGGCCGCAGCCGATTCGCCTGCTATTCCGTTGTCAGCGCCATCGCCGCCGCGGCATGCCTGCTGCTGATGGTGATGAGCGTGACCACGCGCAGCTACGTCGGCCTCTTTCAACGGCTGGCATTTGGGATCATGCACGTGTGGCTGGCGGCCTTTGCGCTGTCGATGTGGCCATCGACTACCGAGGTCAGTGATCGGCCCCTGAACAGGATGGCGTAGCGGTCCCCAGGCACGTCGAGCCGACCCGCTTGGGAGCCGGCCCCTGCTTCAACAGCGTCTCGAAGATTCTCTTAAGATCGACGATGAACCGCTTCCTGATCGTCAGCCCGCTGACGCGGGCGGCGACCCCGTAACCGATTGTGATGACAAGGACGCAGAGGTGTGGCTGGCCGTCTGGGACGATTTCCGCAACTGGGTGACGGGGGCGGCGTAGGGATTGGGAGACGGGGATTCGATCCCCGGTCTCATCGTGCTCCCCTTCGGGCTCAGCGGCCTGCCAGCCAATGCTTCCTTGTATCTTCCTAACCAGTGACGTCGACAGTACAGTATCCAGCAGCCGAGATGCTCGGGGGTGACAGCCCGACCTTCCTACGATCATCCAGATCGAACGATAGCGTGGGCGTCACCCCCGCCGTGCGCCGAGCCCGAACAGTTGCCCGGCGACAACCCCGCATCGTGCAAGGAAGGGCCCCCACGGCCTGGGCGTCTCCAGGAGCGAGGCCCATGCCCATCACACCGGTCGTCGTCGGCATCGACGTCGCTCAGGCCGAGCTCGTCGTCGCCGTGCGCCCCACGCGGGACGCGTGGACGGTCCCCAACAACGAGGGCGGCGTCGCGGACGTGGTGCGCCGCCTGCGTCCGCTGCGCCCGGCGCTGGTCGTGCTGGAAGCCACCGGCGGGTACGAACGTCTCGTGGTCGCGACACTCGCGGCGGCGGGGTTCCCGCTGGTGGTGGCGAATCCGCGCCAGATCCGCGATTTCGCCCGAGCGACCGGGGAACTCGCGAAGACGGATCGGGTCGATGCCCAGATGCTTGCGCTGTTTGGCGAGCGCCTCCATCCCGAGCCCCGGCCCTTGCCGGACGCCGCCACCGAGGCCTTGGACGCGGTGCTCACGCGGCGTCGACAACTGGGCGACATGCTGACCGCGGAGCGCCATCGCCTGGCCCACGCGTCCGAGACGGTGCGGGGGAATCTGCGCGAGCACATCCGCTGGCTCGATCGTCGGCTCTCCGATCTCGACCGGGATCTCGACCAGATGATCCACGCGAGCGCGGTCTGGCGCGCCAAGGACAACCTCCTGCAGAGCGCCCCGGGGGTCGGCCCGGTCGTGAGTCGGACCTTGCTCGGCGCGTTGCCCGAACTGGGGCAGCTCACCCACAAACAGATCGCGGCCTTGGCCGGCGTCGCGCCCTTCGCTCGGG
>Ga0315278_10006756_pt1 | contig 10445 bp, 9 predicted proteins | sample YL17G06_0_MG_FD_203880 | JGI IMG/M metagenome (GOLD analysis project Ga0315278, IMG submission 203880) | Sediment microbial communities from Yellowstone Lake, YNP, Wyoming, USA - YL17G06_0 | ecosystem: Environmental > Aquatic > Freshwater > Lake > Sediment | place: USA: Wyoming | collected... | reverse complement strand
CAGAGCTCGAACGATTGCGTCTACCGCGGGCTCCGTCGTGCCAGTCGTGGCGATCGCGACGCCGGCACGCTGCCGCGAATTCGAGTGCGATTCGGAGAACCGCATCGCCTCGCGGATCTCGTGTCCGCAAGTGAAAGCGCTCACGCGATCGCGGCGCAGCTGCAGACGCACTACGAGACGATCTTCCCGCCCGTCAGGTCGCGGGTCCTAGAGTGGCTCTTCTTCCCCTGGCGCGTCGCGTGGGGACGGAGTCGAGCGTAGAGGAGGCGACGATGACGATCCTCTACTGGTTCTCCGGGACCGGCAACTCGCTTGCGCTCGCGCGCGAGATCGCGCGGACCCTCGGGGACGCAAGGCTCGTACCGATCGCTTCGCTCGCACCGGGCCCCGTCACGGTGGACGGCGACTTCGGCCTCATCTGCCCGGTCTACTTCTACGGGCTGCCGCTTCTCGTGCGCGAGTTCCTGGCGCGAGTGGACGCGCGCAGCGCCCCCTATGCGTTCTGCGTCCTGGACGCGGGTGGCTTCCCGGGCTGGGCGGCCACTCAGGCGCGTTGTCTGGGACGACGGACGGGGCGGAGTTTCGATGCTGTCTACAACGTAGTCATGCCGGGCAACTACATCGCGATGTACGACGCGCGCGGAGGCGACGCGCGGGAGCGGGTCCTCGGCGCAGCTCGGGACGACGCGGCGCGGGTCGCGGCCGACGTCTGCCATCGCGCGGGGCGGCTCCCGCACGCTGGGTCAGCGTTCGCCGCGCTGCTCTACGCCACGTTCGGTCGTTGGTTCCGCCGCACGTGTCGAGGCCTCGACGCGAAGTTCGTCGTGACCGACGTCTGCACGAGTTGCGGCGCCTGTGCCCGCGTCTGCCCCGTCCGCAACATCGATCTCGTCGACGGGCGCCCGCGCTGGCACCACCGGTGCGAGCAGTGCTTCGCGTGCATTCACTGGTGCCCGGTGGCTGCGATCCAGATCCGGGGACGACCCACTGCGAAGCGTGGGCGGTACCATCACCCCGACGTCTCGCTCGAAGACATCGCCTCGCAGCAGCGTCAGGCGCCGTGAGATGCCGCGGCCTCTGGGTCCTTCTTCGCCCAGCGGCGGATCCACACGATGACGAGACCGGTTCCGATGCATCCGATCAGGCTTCCGAACGGGAAGACGGCCCACAGTCCCGCGGCGTCGACGACCGCGCCGCCTGCAAGAGGTCCGAGCATCTGACCTGTTGCAAAGGCGCTGCCCTGCACCCCGGCCAGGGTTCCCATCCCGTGGGAGCGCCCGAGTTCGGTCCGGATCGCCACCAGCGACGCGCGCCCTAGAGCCGAGAAGGCGCCCATTGCGACCGTGAGGAGCGCCACACCCCACACCGAGCCGACGTACGGAATGGCAAGCAGGACAAGCGGGGCGAACACGCTCCCGATCACGATCTGTCGCACTCGCGGGTATCGGTCGGCGAGGTACCCAAACGGGATCTGCAGCAGGCCCTCGGTGAACGTGTATACGGAAAGGATGAGGCCGATGTCGGCCTCGCTCGCGGCGAACGCAGCCACGGCATAGAGCGGGTAGAACGCGCTGAACGCTTGGCGCCAGAAGCCTCGGGTGGCGAAGTAGATTGACATCGCCTTCACAGCGTCGTTCTGCATCACCTGGCGAAACGGCATCATCGCTGACTTCCGCGGCTGGTGGCGGGACTTCGCCGTCTCGTCCATGGGGACTGTGAGAGCGACGAGGACGAGCGAGACCACGCTGAGTGCTCCCATGACGAGGAATGACGCCTCGTAAGACCACGCGGCGCCGATCCCGCCACCGAGAACAGGGCCGATGGCCATCCCGATGAATTGCGAAGCGTAGAACGCGTTGAGCGTCCGCCCTTCGGATCCAGGCGGAGTCAAGTCGCCGACGTAGGCCTGGGCGATGGGGGTCACCATGACCGAGGCGATGCCTTGGACGAACCGGAAGATGCCGAGCTGCCAGAGATTGGCCGCGACGGCATAAGAGCACGGACACGGCCGCGTAGACCGCGAGGCCCGCCAGAATGAGCGGCTTGCGCCCGATGCGGTCCGACAGCCGTCCGACGAACGGCCCGAGCACCGCTCTGGAGATCGAGAACGCGGCGAACACGAGCCCAATCTGGAGCCCCGTCGCAGCGAAGGTCTTGGCGTAGAGCGGGAGAATCGGGGAAATGATCCCCAGGCCGATCTGCGCCGTCGCGGTGGCAAAGAACAGGCTCGCGAAGATGCGCTTCAACGGATCCTCCTCATTCCCCCGCCCTAGTGGTCCAGAGATTCGGCGTCGGACTTCCGGCGGACGTTGGGCGGAGCCTCTCGGGTTTCGACCTCGCGAATAGCTGGCGTTACGGCCGAGATCACCGACACGGCGAGCATGGCGATGCCCGCGATGAGGAACCAGATGCCGATGCCGAACAGGTCAGCGATCGGGCCCGCGACCGCGAGCCCCAGCGGCGCCGCCGCGGTAGCGAGGCTGATGAGGAGGGCCATGACGCGGCCCTGCATCTCGTTTGGAACCGTGGATTGGACGATCGCGAACAGCGAGCCGGTGCAGATGGGATTCATGAGGCCGACGAGGGCCATCGCGCCGACAGCCATGCCAAACCCGGTCGGTGGCACCAGGCCGACGGCGGCGAACCCGATGCCTTGAAGGAAGAGGGAGGCGATCGCGGTGACCATCCGCCTCTTGAAGCCTCCCCAGACTCCGAGGAGCACCCCGCCGGCGACGATGCCGAACCCGAAGGCGGACTGCAGCCCCGCAAGCTGAATGGCTCCTCCGGCGAAGTGCTTCGTCACGAGAAGAGGCATGAGCGCGATCGCCGGGCTGGAGAACAGAGTGATCGCCGCCGCGGCCGTGACGATGGCGAACAACGTGCGCCAGCCTGTGACGAACCGGAAGCCGGCTCGGAGGTCGCCCAGGACGGAGCTTCGCACAGCGGCTACCGTCGTGCGTTTGGGGAGAGGGATGCGCACGAGCAGAAGCGGCACGATGGCGAGGGACGCCGTCCCGATGTCGATGGCGAGGAGCCAGTGCATCGGCAGGATCTCGAGCAACAGAGCGCCGAGCGGCGGCGAGACGATCGACGCCATGCCGAAGAGGCTGTTGTTCAGCCCGCCGACCCTCGCAAGGTGCCTCTCCGGAACCATCAAGGCTGTCGATGCCTGCATCGCCGGCCAACGGAACGCGGCCCCGATGGAACGAACGAACATCGCAACGTAAATGTGCCAGATCTGCGCGATGCCGAACGCGAAGAGGAGGGCGAGGAAGACCGTGCTGAGCGCGATCCCGGCGTTGGAGAAGATCATGACCCAGCGTCGATCCCAGCGGTCAACGAGCGCGCCCGCGAGCGGAGCGATCACGATCTGCGGGAAGAGTGCGACCAGCGTTGCGCCGGCGAGCATGGTCGCCGATCCCGTCGACCTCGTCAGCCACCAGACGAGCGCGAACTGCACGAGCTGGCTGCCGACGAGGGAGGACGCCTCCGCGCCCCAGATGGCAAGGAACGTAGGCGCCCAACGGTCAGCGTTCCAGGGTCGTACGAGGCGCATGGCTTCCTCCACACGGTACAGCGAGTCGGCGATGCCGACGACGAACCGAGACCGCTACGATACGCGGAGCGCCGCCGCCAGACAATGGCCGCTCACCCGCTGCAGCGCAGTCACGAGGGGCGGAGTAGGTCGCGGCCCAGTTGAAACGCCGTTCCGACACGGTCTCCCACGGCGTAGTACGCCTGTTCGCCAACGGAGAAGACGAGCGGGTTCACCTGGCAGATCGCCGGGATACCGTCGACGAGAACCTCCTCGTCCGCCTTGACGTCGACGATCTCGCCGACGAACAGCGTGTGGAGTCCGATCTTCAGGGTGTGGAGGAGGCGACACTCCAGGCACAGGGGGAACTCCGCCACGTACGGCGCGTCGACAAGGTCGCTTCTCGTCGCGGTGAGGCCGGCTGCGGAAAACTTGTCGACGTCGCGACCGGACGCGACGCCGAGGAAGTCGGCTTGACGCGCCTGGTGAGCCGACGGGATGCTGACCGTGAACGCCTTCCGATCGACGATGTTGGCATACGAGTACGTCGCCTCGCGCAGCGAGACCGAGACGGCCGGCGGCTTCGAGCAGGCGACACCGCCCCACGCGGCCGTCATGGCGTTGGGGCGTCCCTCCGAGTCGTAGGTGCCGATGACCCAGACTGGCGTCGGCGAAGCGAGAGTTGCGGGGCCGAGCGAACGCTTCATCGTACCTCCCTCTTGATCTTTAGACGATTCTACGTCGCTCGAGGATCCCGGTCTCGTCCTGTGTCCCTGCCGACGAGCGGCGCGGCCGCGCCGATCTATACAAAGGGCTTTGACCTCGGGGCAGGACGAACCTACCGCTTCCCTGGCTGGCGGAGACTTGGGCCGGCCACACGCGCTACACTGCTCGCATGAAGCGGCGAAACCCCCAAGCATGCGTCGCCTTGATCTGGGTCCTGATCGCGGTTCTCGGAGCGGCCGGCATCATCCTCCCGTCCGCCCTCGGGATGGATGGAATGGGCGGCGGCTATGCCATTGCCTTCGTGAGCGGGTTCGTCGCGCTCTGCGGGATCACCGTCGCGGCGATCTTTGCGGTCCGCGCGCGCGTCCTCGGGCGGTTGCTGTCGGGCCACGGTGTTCTCGCGCACTGGACGTACCCCGCTGAAGATTGTGCGGACCACGTCAACAAGGAACTGGCGGAGGAACGCAAGGGGGGTTGGGCGCTCTTCTTCGTCATCGCCGGGCTCTCGCTCGTCATCGGCGTCGGCTTCCTGATCGCGGACCCCGATGGCGGACGGTTTGTCTTCCTCGTCTTGGCAGGCGTTGTGGCGCTCCTTGCGGTGGTCGCTGCGCTCGCCCCGCGAATGCGCCACGCGCGGCGTCGGCGGGCAACCCCCGAAGCGATCGTCAGTCTCGAAGGTGCCTACGTCTTGGGGATGCTGCACACGTGGCGACTGCTTGGCGCTCGAGTGGAGGGAGCGGAGGTGGCCCAAGGCAAGAAGGCGGTGTTGCGAGTGACCTACTCGGCGCCGGTCCTCTACGGAAGGCTCCTGTTTGGAAGGCAGAGCTACACAGTGCTCATTCCGATCCCTCGAGGCGAAGAGGCGCGTGCTCTCAGCGTCGCGCGCACTCTCGGCGGTGAAGGCGACGGGAGCGCCGCGTAGCGTCCCCATGAAGCCCGTGAAGTTGACGATCCTGCACTCGAACGACATGCACGGCGACTTCCTCTCGGAGGTACGCGGCGGCGAGGGGAAACTAATCGGCGGCCTGGCTTTGCTCTCGGGGTACATCCGGCGCGTGCGGCAAGAGGCCGGGAATGTCCTCTACGCGATCAGTGGCGACATGGTTCAGGGCTCGATCATTGACTCCGAGTATCGCGGCATCTCGACGATCGAGATCATGAACTACCTCGCGCCCGACGTTGTGTCGTTGGGAAATCACGAGTTCGACTACGGCCTTCCGCATCTCTTGTTCTTGGAGAAGGTGGCGAACTTCCCGATCGTCAACGCCAACCTGTACCTGCGGCCGTACCAACGGCGGCTGATGAAGCCGTACCACATCGCTCGAGTGGCGGGGCTCGACGTGCTGTTCATCGGGATCCTCACCGACAAGATCCTCGCCGACTTGTCGCGCGACGAGCAGGTGGCAAGCTTCATCAGCCTCGAAGAGGCGAGCGTCGAGGTGGGGCGCATCACGAACGCCTACAAGAACGACGACATCGACTTGACCGTATTGCTGACGCACATCGGCTTCGAAGCCGATCTGGAGCTCGCCCGACTGCTCCAGCCTGAGTGGGGCGTCGACCTGATCCTCGGCGGACACTCACACACCGTGCTCGAACGCCCTGCCGAGGTGAACGGAGTCCTGATCGCCCAGGCCGGCGTCGGCACGGATCAGGTCGGCCGGTTCGACTTGGTGATCGACGACGACACGAACGCGATCGTCGAGTGGTCTTGGCGTCTCGTTCCGATCGATGAAACGATCGCCGAGCCCGACGGCAAGCTGCGCGACTACATCGAGTCGTTCAAGGCTGTCGTCGACCGCAAGTACGGCGCGATGTTGTGCAAGTTCCAGGAGGCGCTGTCGCATGGCACGCGGACCGAAGAGACGCCGCTCGGGAATCTCGTGGCCGACGCGCTGGCGGAGAGGATGGAAGTCGACCTCGTGCTCGTCGGCAGCGGATCGATCCGCGCCAAGTCGCTTGGCCCCGTGGTCACGCACGGCGACTTCGCCGCCTGCTTCCCGTTCGCCGAGTCGCTTGTCCGCTTCACGGTGACGGGTCGCGACCTCGCGCGCATCTTCGCGCACATCATGCGCCAAGAGAATCGGACGGGAGAGGGGGAGTGCTACCAGGTGAACCGCGGCGTGCGCGCCGTCTATCGAGACTCCGAGCGCCAGCTCGTCTCTCTCGACGTCCGCGGTGAACCGGTCGACGCGGATCGGCTATACACCGTCCTCCTCCCGAGCTACCACGTCCGCAACGCCAAGAGCTTCCTCGGTGTCACCCAGGAGGAGCTTGAGGCGCGCGGACGGCCGAGGGTGGTCGCTACGTCCTTCCAGGACGTGCTTCGCGAGTTCCTGCAGGGTCACCAGAACCTGACGAGCCGGATCGAAGGCCGCCTCGTCTTTCTCTAGCGTAAGCGGGCGGCCCGCACCGCGTAGCGAACTCTCGCACCAAGCGCGCAAAGAAGAAGCACAGGGGCGCTGCAGCGTCGCACGCGTTCGGTTCTAGCGAGAGAGCGCGCCGCACCCTGTGTGCAACGTTCGCGTCTTCGCGTGACGTGCGACGTTGGCGTGTCGAACCCGAACGTCGGAGGCCTGTCTGCCCGACATCTGTGACAGGCAGGCAAGCTCACGACGCTACACCCGGCTCTTCTTGGCGTCCTTTGCGTGATGCACGCGCCGTCTCACGCGAAGAGCGCAAAGGCCGCAAAGAAAGACAGGCTCAGTGTAGCGCCGCCCGGCTTGACCGCGGGTTACTCAGCGGCTACCATCGTTGGCAGTTACAGTCATGGAGTGCTAACGGGCGGCGCGGACGCCGGGAGGTCAAAGTGCCCCTGCATCGAAACGAGTGTGCGAAGTGCGGCCGCGTCTTCCGAGTCCTCGAGCTCTCAGGAACGGAGAGCGAGGCGCCGTGTCCGGCGTGCGGCGGCCGCGAGACTCGTCGACTCCTGCCTCGCGTCGCGATCCAGTTCAAGGGGAGCGGGTTCTATCGGACGGATCACGCCCGGCGAAGCGGAGGGAACGATCCGGAGGGTGGTCCGGCGGAGAGTGAGGCGGCCGTCCCTGCGGTGCCGGCTTCGGAGAGCTAAGCGGGCGCCTTCCTGCGCCGAGGCAGTTCCAGGACCCGTCACAACGTGCTGCGGACCGCCCTCAGTAACCGCACACCTAGCAAGCCCAGAGGTCTTGCACCCTGCGCCGGCTGTGACCACGTGGCGCCAAGGAGAATAGCTGCGCCCGCTGCTCTTGGGATCTATACTCTCCCACTGCCGCAATAGGGGGTCTCAATGAGCGCGAAACTTCTCCTAGTTCTGGGAATCATCCTTGGCATCCTTCTTGCAGGGTTCGTCCTGCTGCAGGAGCGGACGGTAGGGCCGGAACCGTCAGCCGTCCAAGGCCAGCTCATAGGCTCGGGCCACTTCGTGTTGGAGCAGTCGGGAGGACGGCTGCTCGAAGAGACCTACTCGCTCTTCTTCCATCCTGAGGATGGGTACATGCTGATCTCTCAGGGGACACTGTCGATTGCGGGCGCGAGCATTGGGATCGCGCAGCAGACGCAGTACGACTCTGAGTATCGGCCCCTGGCGTACCAGCTTGCCGCGGCCACTCCAACCGGTACGCAGATCGTGAGTGCGCAGCGAGGCGATCGTGGGCTGACGATGGAGGTGCGCGCCGGAGCGATGAGGCAATCGGGCGATGTCGCCGAGGTCGAGAATCTCGTTCTGCTCGACAACAACGTGATCAGCCACTACGTCGTGCTGCTTGCCGCGTTACGCGCAGAGGGCGTCGGACAGACCTTCTCGGCCGCTGTACCCCAGGTCTTGACGGTGTTTCCGTCGCGATGGGACGCAGCACAGTCTGTCGTGTTCCGGTCGGGCTCGCGGACCTATGACGGCAAGTTGTTCACGGTACATCTTGGCGACACCGCGATCGATCTTGTCACGTACGACGGGAGGCTCGTGGGGCTGGTTAATCGAACTCAGAGCACCGTGGCGTATGACAGCGACCTCCTCCCCGACGGGTTCTCGTTCGACCGAGTCGAGGCGGCGACCTCGTCGGCCGACGTGGTCGAGCGCGAGGTGTCGTTCCGTAGCGGGGAGTTGACCCTGGTCGGCTCTCTCACGATGCCCCCCCCGCAGTCCGCGGCGTCGTGTGCGGTGCTCTTCGTGCACGGATCGGGTCCCGTGGATCGGGACGGCAACGCGCCTGGATTCCAAATGGACGCCTATCGCCAGCTTGCCTACGCTCTGGCCGAGAGCGGGATTGTGTCCATGCGCTACGACAAACGCGGGACGGGGTCAAGCGAGGGTGACGGCCGCACGGCATCGAGATCCGATCTGCTCGCGGACGTGCGCGCGGCGTGGGAAGCGCTTCGCAGACAGCCCGAGATCGGCGGCAGCATCCCTCGCCTCGCTGTGGGACACAGTGAGGGCGCGTACTTGGTGGAAGAGCTGGCGGCAGACAATCCCGACGTCGACGGCCTCATCCTCTTGTGCGGTGCGGCGAAGTCCCTTGCCGATGTGACGCGCTGGCAGGTGGAGACGCTGCTTCGGCAGCAGGGCGCGACGGACGACCAGATCCGCGCCGCCATGGAACAGGAGGATAGCTACATCGCCTTCGTCCAGACGTCCGCGGGCCAGTGGTCCGACGTTACGGTGGAGGCGCTTCGCGCCGCAATGCCGTGGCTGACCGAGGCCGCGGCACTGCAGCTTAAGAACTCCGCGTTGGGACTGGCGTGGCTCCGCGAACACTACAACGCTGACCCGGCGAAGGTCTTGGCGCGAGTCGCCTGCCCCGTGCTCGCCCTCAACGGCGCTAAGGACCTCCAGGTCCCTCCATCTGAGGGAGAACTCATCGCTGCCGCGCTTCGTAAGGGTGGGAACAACGCCGTCGACGTGATCCTTCTCGACGACCTCAACCACGTCCTGCGGCATCACCCCGAGGAGCCGAATCTCATGTATCAGCACCTCGACGCCCCGGTGGATCCGCGGGTTACCTCGGCAATCGTCCAATGGGCGCGAGAGGAAGTCCGTGAGTGACGATCTCGTCGGCGTGGCCGCAGTTCGCCAGGCTTTGGCCGCGGCGGGGATTCGCCCGAGCAAGAGGCTTGGCCAGAACTTCCTCGTGGATCCCCGTGCCGTGTCCAGGGTCATCGAGCTCGTGCGCAGCGAAGGCGCTCGCGATGTGGTGGAGATCGGCTGCGGCCTCGGTGCGCTCACTCTGCCCCTTGCGGACGAGGGCGTCCGGCTCGTCTCGCTCGATGTCGACCCGCGGCTGGTGGAGCAGACGCGGCCACGTGTCGCAGCACAATCGGGAACCGCGGAGGTCCGTCTGCAGGATGTTCTCGAGTTCGACTTCCGCGGCGTCGTTGCAGCATGGGGCGCCAAGGTCGTTGTCGTGGGGAGCATTCCGTACAGCATCACGGCGCCGATCCTGAAGAAGCTCGTGGCAGAGAGGGAGAGCATTCGCTCCGCGATTCTCGTAACGCAACGCGAGGTCGCGGCAAAGGTCGAAGCGAGTCCTGGACCAGACGGAACGTCTCTTGGGGTGCTGGTGCGGGCGTACGCAGACGTGACCCTGGCGGGCGCAATCTCCCGGCACGCCTTCTACCCGGTCCCGGAAGTGGATTCCTGCCTATGGAAGCTGACGATGCGGGCGTCGCCGCGCTTCACAGGTCGTGAGGCCGAGTTCTTCGCCGTCGTGCGAGCCATCTATGGCGCGCGCAGGAAGACGCTGCGGAACGCACTGCAACGAGCCTTCTCTCCCGATGCGGTGGCTCGCATCCTCGAGGAGTCGGGTACGGACGGGCAGGTCCGCGGGGAGACCTTCGGATTCCTCGAACTGGACGCCCTTGCGCGCGCTGCCGAGAAGTCGATCGACGAAGGGCAGGGGCACGTGGAGCGCACGCACGAAGACGGTTCGACAGGAAGAGGACTCTCGTGACATCGGGAAGGGAGCGAGTGCCCCTTGAAACCCCCGAGTGGGTGGGGTAATGTCTCCCCTTGTCACGACTGGACAGAAGCTTGACAGCCTCTCCTAGTCGTGTTACGATCCAAAAATGCGCAGCGAGAGCTGCGCTGGTCCTTGACAAGTGAATAGAGTGTGTGCCGCATAAGCGATGTAAGGGCAAACGGTGGACACCTTGGCAGTTGGAAGCGATGAAGGACGTGGCTAGCTGCGATAAGCCTCGGGGAGCCGCTAAGCAG
>Ga0315278_10006749_pt1 | contig 10452 bp, 9 predicted proteins | sample YL17G06_0_MG_FD_203880 | JGI IMG/M metagenome (GOLD analysis project Ga0315278, IMG submission 203880) | Sediment microbial communities from Yellowstone Lake, YNP, Wyoming, USA - YL17G06_0 | ecosystem: Environmental > Aquatic > Freshwater > Lake > Sediment | place: USA: Wyoming | collected... | reverse complement strand
AACGTAGCGGATGACGTCCCGGGGCGCTATCGCGGCACGCTCTGCATTTCGTCGCAGGCGGGCTGCGCGCTCGACTGCGCGTTCTGCTCGACGGGCAAGCAGGGCTTCAACCGCAATCTCACGGTCGCCGAGATCGTCGGCCAGCTGTGGCACGCCAACCGCGCGCTCCTTGCCGACGGCGTCGCCCCATCGTGGGTCGAGCAAGGCCGCGCGCCGATCACCAATGTCGTGATGATGGGGATGGGCGAGCCGCTCGCGAATTTCGACAACGTCGTGTCGGCGCTGTCGGTTTTCCTCGACGACAACGCGTACGGCCTGTCGCGGCGGCGCGTCACGCTGTCGACGTCCGGCCTGGTGCCGGCCATCGACCGGTTACGCGATGCGTGCCCGGTCGCGCTCGCCGTCAGCCTGCACGCGCCCAGCGACGCGTTGCGCGAGCGACTCGTGCCGATCAACCGCAAGCACCCGCTCGCCGATTTGCTCGCGGCCTGTGTCCGCTACATCGAGCGTGCGCCGCGCGACTTCGTCACCTTCGAGTATGTGATGCTCGACGGCGTCAACGACCAGCCCGAGCATGCGCATGAACTCGCCGCGCTGGTCCGCGACGTGCCATGCAAGCTCAACCTGATCCCGTTCAACCCGTTTGCCGGGTCGGAATTCCGGACCAGCCCGCGTTCGCGGATCCTCGCCTTCCAGCGGGTCCTCACGCAGGCGGGGCTGGTGGCGACGATCCGCAAGACGCGCGGCGACGACATCGATGCCGCCTGCGGGCAGCTCGCCGGGCAGGTGCAGGACCGCACCAAGCGCCGCCTGTCCCGCATTCCGCCCGTGGTTCTTTCCCCTGCGCCGAACGCGCACTGAAGCCGCTGCGAAATCGACACCATGACTCGACCGCCTTCCCGTTACCGGCTCCTTGCCGCCTTCTCCGTGGCACTCGCGCTTGCCGCCTGCGCATCGAAGGAGCCGGCAGCGCCGGCGATACCAGCGCCGCTGCCGCCGCCGACGCCGCAGGAAGCGAGCCCGCAGTTTCGCGCGCAGCTGCACACGGATCTCGGCGCCGGTTACTACGAGCGCGGGCAGATGGAGATCGCGATCGAAGAATTGAACGACGCGATCAAGCTCGATCCCAACAGCGCGAGGCCCTACAACATTCTGGGGCTTATCTACGCGGTACTGGGGGAGGAAGCCAGGGCCCAGCAGAATTTCCAGCGCGCGCTCTCACTGGCGCCCCAGGATCCGGAGATCCGTCAAAACTGGGGCTGGTACCTGTGCACGCACGGCCGCGCGCAGGAATCGATCGCGGAGTTCGAACAGGCATTCCGCAATCCGCTTTACAGGACGCCCGAGATTCCGCTGATCAACGCCGGCAACTGCAGCGCCGCGATCGGCGAATTGAAGAATGCGGACACCTACTTCCGGCGCGCGCTCACCGTCTCCCCGAACAATGCGGCGGCCACCTACGGCCTCGCCCTGCTGGCCTACGAGGACCGACGCCTGCCCGACGCGCGCAACTGGATGAAGGCGATGCAGCAGACCAATCTGCCGCCGGAAGCCCTGTATCTCGGCATGTGCATCGAACGCAAGCTGGGCGATCGCCAGGCGGAGGTCTCGTACATCGCCCAGCTTCGCAACCGTTACCCGGATGCCGCGGAAACCAGGGCCATCGCGGGGGCATGCAAGTGACGGAACGCGATCCGGAGTCCGGAACATCTGTCGCCGCGAACGCGGGGGACAGGACGCGGCTGCCGCCGACCGCCGGCGCCTTGCTGCAGCGCGCGCGGGCGGCGGCCGGGCTGTCGCTCGATGCCGTCGCGCAGCAGTTGAAGCTTGCCCCACGCCAGGTCAAGGCGCTGGAGGACGACAACTTCGCGGGTCTTCCGGGCCGGACGTTCGTGCGCGGCTTTGTCCGCAACTATGCGCGGCTGCTCCGCATCGACCCGGAAATCGTGCTCTCGGCGCTGCCCGGCGGCGACACCCATTCGCTTGACTCCCCTGCGCTGCAGGCGACGGCGCCGACCATCGGTGAACTGCCCACCGCGGAGCGCGCAAAGCCGGGCTGGGCGCGCTGGGTGATCCCGCTGGCGCTCGTCGCGATCATCGCCACGGCGGCAATCTACGAGTTTTCGCGCGACTACGGTGGCCTGCGGCGGATTGCTCCGGCGCCACCGGGTGCGAGCGACGCCGAACGGGCCGCTGCCGCGCCGCAGTCGCCCGCGGGCGCCACGGGCACGCCTTTGCCGAATCCGGTGGCGGCTCCGCCAACCTCCAATCCGCCTGCGGCGAACGAGCCCGTGCCCGGCGCGGCGCAAGGCGCCACGGCCGCGTCCGCCGTCCCGTTGCCGGTGGCACGGGGCATGGCCGATGCCACGGTGGTACTGACGTTTCGCGATTCATCGTGGACGGAAGTGAAGGACAGCAGCGGGCGCGTTCTGGTGTCCCAGATGATCGCGGCCGGGCAGACGCTGCCGGTATCCGGCACTCCGCCGTTCGACCTCGTGATTGGCAACGCCACCGAGGTCAGCGTCACGTTCCAGGGCAAGGCCATCGACCTTGCGCCGTACACGCGGCAAAACGTCGCCCGGTTCGTTCTCCCATGAACTTGCCGCAGCGGAGCGCGCGATGAGCGAACGTCACCCGAGGCCCCGCCGCCCTACGCGGCAGGCCGACATCGCCGGCGTCAGGGTGGGTGCCGGCGCGCCCATTGTCGTCCAGTCGATGACCAACACCGACACCGCCGACGTCGCCGCCACCGTCGCCCAGGTGCAGTCGCTCGCCAATGCGGGCTCCGAGCTGGTGCGGGTCACGGTCAATACCGCGGAAGCCGCCGCGGCCGTTCCGGCGATCCGCGCAACTCTCGACGCGCTCGGGTGTCGCGTCCCCTTGATCGGCGACTTCCATTTCAACGGCCACAAGCTGCTCACCGACCATCCCGATTGCGCGCGTGCGCTCGCCAAGTACCGCATCAACCCCGGCAATGTCGGCAAAGGCACGAAGCGCGATCCGCAGTTCGTGGTGATGATCGAAAAGGCCATCGAGTACCACAAGCCGGTGCGCATCGGCGTCAACTGGGGCAGCCTCGACGCCGATTTGCTCGCGCGGATGATGGACGACAACGCCGCCCGGGCGGCCCCGTCTTCCGCCGACGCGGTCATGCGCGATGCGCTGGTCGTCTCCGCGATCGACAGCGCCCGGCGGGCGGAAGAAATCGGCCTGCCGGGCGACCGCATCATCCTGTCGTGCAAGGTCTCCGCGGTGCAGGATCTGGTCGCGGTGTACGGCGAGCTCGCGCGCCGCTGCGATTACCCGCTGCATCTTGGCCTCACCGAAGCCGGCATGGGGTCGAAGGGCATCGTCGCGTCGACCGCGGCGATGGCGGTGCTGCTGCAACAGGGCATCGGCGACACGATCCGCGTTTCGCTGACGCCCGAACCCAATGGCGACCGCACCAAGGAAGTGATCGTCGCCCAGGAGATCCTGCAGACGATGGGCCTGCGTTCGTTCACCCCGATGGTCACCGCCTGCCCGGGCTGCGGCCGCACGACGAGCACGGTGTTCCAGGAGCTGGCCGAGCGTATCCAGGCCTATCTGCGTGTGCAGATGCCCGCGTGGCGGGTGCGCTACCCCGGGGTCGAGGACATGCACGTCGCCGTCATGGGCTGCGTCGTGAACGGACCCGGCGAGTCGAAGCTCGCCAACATCGGCATCTCGCTGCCGGGCACCGGCGAGACCCCGGTCGCGCCCGTGTACGTCGACGGCGAGAAGACGGTGACACTGAAAGGTGACCGCATCGCCGAGGACTTCCAGCGGATCGTCGAGGACTACGTCCGCGCGACCTACGGTGGCGAGGCGCGTGCCGCGCATCTTTCGCCGGCAAGGAAGACGATTGCCGTGAAGGCGGTCGCATGACGCGGCAGACCGTCGTGAGCATGGCCGCCCGCGAATCGCCCCAGGGCGCCGCGCCCGGCGGTTCTGCCGGCGGGCAGCAGACGCTGCAGGCCGTTCGCGGCATGAACGACGTGCTGCCCGACGAGGCGACGCTGTGGGAGCGCTTCGAGGACGCCGTGCGCGACGTATTCCGCCAGTACGGCTACCGCAATCTGCGCGTGCCGCTGGTCGAAACGACGCCGCTGTTCGTCCGCGCGATCGGCGCGGTTACCGATGTCGTCGAGAAGGAGATGTACACCTTCGAGGACCGCCTCAACGGCGAATCGCTGACGCTGCGGCCCGAGGCGACCGCCGGCATCGTCCGCGCCGCGATCGAGCACAACCTCACCTACGAGCGCCCGCAACGGGTGTGGACCGCGGGCGCGATGTTCCGCCACGAGCGTCCGCAGAAGGGCCGCTATCGCCAGTTCCACCAGTTCGACGTCGAGGCACTGGGCTTCGCCGGGCCCGACGTCGATGCCGAGCAGATCGTGATGCTCGCGCGGCTGTGGCGCACGCTCGGCCTGGCCGACGGCATCACGCTGGCGATCAACTCGATCGGCGACGCTCCGGAACGGCGCGCGCACCGCGCGCTGCTGATCGATTATTTCGAGCGCCACGCCGCAATGCTCGACGACGACGCCAGACGCCGGCTGCACACGAACCCGCTGCGGATCCTCGACAGCAAGAATCCCGCGCTGCAGGAATTGGTCGCCGCCGCGCCGCGGCTCGTCGACGGCCTCGGCGACGCCTCGCGCGCGCATTTCGACGGCCTGCAGCGCCTGCTTTCGGAGCACGGCATTGCGTTTCGGGTCGATGCGCGGCTCGTGCGCGGGCTCGACTATTACAACCGCACGGTGTTCGAGTTCGTGACCGACCGGCTCGGCGCGCAGGGAACCGTCGCCGGTGGCGGCCGTTACGACGGGCTGTTCGAGCAATTGGGCGGGAAACCGACGCCCGCCTGCGGCTTCGCGATCGGCACCGAGCGGCTGGTCCTGCTGCTGCAGGAATCCGGCACCACCGCCGACGCTCCCCCGTTGGCGTACGTCGTCCACGCCGGCGACGCCGCGGCGAGGCTCGCGTGGCGCGCCGCCGAATCGCTCCGGGACGCCGGCCACGCCGTCGTTCTCAACGCGGGCGGCGGCAGTTTCAAGTCGCAGATGAAAAGGGCCGACGCCTCGGGCGCGCGCTACGCGCTGCTGATCGGCGACCAGGAAGCCGCGGCAGGCACTGCCAGCGTCAAGCCGCTGCGGTCGGCGGGCGAGCAGTTCGCGGTGCCCGTCGCCGACTTGGCGGCGGCGCTGTCCGCGTGGACCGCGCCGCGAACCTGAACCCGCCTGCGCCGTCGTCGGCGCGGGGCACATCAACCAAGGGAAGCACATGGCCGTCTACGATCTCGAAGAACAGGACCAGCTCGAAGACCTCAAGGCCTGGTGGGCGCAGTGGGGCGGTTACGTCGCCACGATCCTCATCGCCATCAGTGTCGGCATGGTCGGCGTCCAGGGCTGGCGTTGGTGGCAGCACAGCCAGGCCGAGCAGGCCTCGGTGCTGTACAGCGCAATCGGCGCCGCCGCCCGCGCGAACGACCTCGCCAAGGCGAAGGACGCCATGGCGCAGCTTGCCGACCGCTACGCGGGCACCGGCTACGCCCCCCGGGGCGGCCTGATCGTCGCGCGGATGCTGTTCGACAATGGCGACAAGGCCGGCGCAAAGGCGCAGTTGCAGTGGGTGCAGGAGAAGAGCGGCGAGGAATCGCTGCAGCAGATTGCGCGCTTCCGCCTTGCCGAAGTGCAGTTCGACGACAAGCAGTACGACGACGCGCTGCGCACGCTGGATGCGAAGCATGACGAACCGTATGCCGGGCTCTACGCCGACCTGCGCGGCGACATTCTCGCGGCCGCGGGACGGCCCGCCGAGGCGCGCACGTCGTACCAGACCGCCGTCGCCAAGCTGGACGCCAAATCGCCCTACCGCGGCTACGTGCAGGTGAAGCTGGACGCCCTGGGCGGTCCCTTGATCGCCGCTACCGATGCTGCGGGTTCGGGTTCCGCCGCAGGAAGTCCCGCCGCAGCCGCGGGCCCGACCCCTGCGGCCGGTGCCGCCGCGCCGACGAAATGATCGCTCGCGACAACGGCGCCCTCGCCGCCGCGCCTGCCGCAGCGCACCTGAGGCGACGCACGCGGTCGGCGGTCGCCCTGCTTGCCCTGCTGTTCACGGCCGGCTGCTCGACACTTTCGTCGTGGATCCCGTCGATTCCGGTGCCCTCGTTCGGCTGGCTTTCGAGCACGAACAAAGTCGGGCCGCTCCCGGAAATCAAGGCGACGGCCACACCGCAGATCGTTTGGCAGACGTCCGTCGGCAAGGCCGCGCCGGGACTTGCCCCGGCGGTCACGCAGGTCGCCACGTACGCGGCGGCCCGCGATGGCACGATCGTCCGGGCGAATCCCGAAACCGGCGGGGCCTCGTGGCGGGTCAGCGCCAGCGTGAGACTGTCCGCCGGCGTGGGTGCGGACGCGACAATCCTGGCGGTCGGCACCGACAAGGGCGACGTGCTGGCGTTCGATCCCGACGGGAAGCCGCTCTGGCAGGTGAAGGTCAGCAGCGAGGTGATCAGCCCGCCGATCGTCGCCGAAGGGCTGGTCGTCGTCTGGTCCGGTGATGGTCGCCTTTACGCCCTGTCGGCCGCCGATGGCAAGACCAAGTGGGTGTACCAGCGCGGCAATCCGCCACTGATCGTGCGCAATACCGCCGGCGGCATCGTCACCCGTGGCGGCCTGTTCACCGGCACCGCGGGCGGCAAGCTGCTCGCGATCGCCCTCGCGACCGGCAATGTGGCCTGGGAGGGCAACGTGGCCACGCCCAAGGGGGCCACCGAACTCGAACGCATCGCCGACATCACGAGCCTGCCGGTCAGCGACGAGCGCCAGGTGTGCGCCGTTGCGTTCCAGGGCCGGATCGCGTGCTTCGACGCGGTGCGCGGCACGCTCAACTGGTCGCGCGACATCTCCAGCCTCGACGGCATCGCCGCGGACAATCGCTACCTGTATGTCACCGACGATCGCGGTGCCGTCCACGCGCTGGACAAGGCAACGGGCAGCTCGGTCTGGAAGCAGGACAAGCTGGCAGCACGCCACGCGGGTGGTCCGCAGCTTCTCGGCGACTACGTCGCGGTCGTGGATGTCGAAGGTTACGCGCATCTCATCGACCGCAACGACGGCAATCTCGTCGGCCGGATCGCGACCGATGGCAGCGCGGCGACGGCGCAGCCCTCGAGATCCGGCGCCAACGCGGTCTGGCAAAGCGTCAACGGGACACTGTACGCGGTCGGCGCGCGGTGACGCGCATCGGCAAGGGCAAGCTGACTCGCCTTCCGGCCGACGCCGAATTGTCCCCACCATGCTGCCCACGCTAGTCATCGTCGGGCGCCCGAACGTCGGCAAGTCGACGCTGTTCAACCGGTTGACCCGGACCCGCGCGGCGCTGGTCGCCGACTTCCCGGGTCTCACCCGCGACCGGCACTACGGCCGCGGCCGCGTCGGCGATCGCCCGTTTCTGGTCGTGGACACCGGCGGCTTCGAGCCGGTGGCGAAAGACGGGATCATGCACGAGATGGCGAAACAGACCCGGCAGGCGATCGCCGAGGCCGACGTGGTGATTTTTCTGGTCGACGGTCGCGCCGGGCTGACTCCGCAGGACAAGACGATCGCCGATCTTCTGCGGCGTTCGGGCCGTCCGGTGGTGCTTGCCGCCAACAAGTCCGAGGGCCTCACCTCGGAGCGCGCCGCCGCCGAGTTCTACGAATTGGGTCTCGGCGAGCCGCATCCGATCTCATCGGCCCACGGCGACAACGTCACGTCGATGGTCGAGCTCGCGGTCTCGCGCGCGCCGGCCGCGGCCGCGGCGGTCGCCGCGGACGAGCCGTCGATGGCCGACGACCGTTCCGACGCCAATGCACCGATCAAGGTCGCGATCGTCGGCCGGCCCAACGTCGGCAAGTCGACGCTCGTCAACACGCTGTTGGGCGAGGAGCGCGTCATCGCGTTCGATGAGCCGGGCACGACGCGCGATTCGATCTACCTCGATTTCGAGCGCGACCACCGCCGCTACACGCTGATCGACACGGCCGGCGTGCGCCGCCGGGGCAAGGTCACCGAGGTCATCGAGAAGTTCTCGGTGATCAAGACGCTGCAGGCGATCGAGGATGCCAACGTCGTCGTGCTGCTGCTCGACGCGCAGCAGGAGGTCACCGAACAGGATGCGCACCTCGCCGGGTACATTCTCGACGCGGGGCGGGCACTGGTGGTGGGCATCAACAAATGGGACGGCCTGCCATCCGATCGGCGCGAGGACGTCAAGCGCGACTTCGACCGGAAACTCGCTTTCCTCGCCTTCGCCCATCACCATTACATCTCGGCGAAGGAGGGACGCGGCGTCAGCGACCTGATGCAATCGGTCGATGCCGCCTACGCCGCGGCAATGTCCCGCCTCCCGACACCCAAGCTTACCCGGATGCTGCAGCAGGCGGTGGAACGGCAGCAGCCGCCGCGGGCGGGGATGGGGCGCCCCAAGCTCCGGTACGCACACCAGGGGGGCCAGAACCCGCCGCTGATCATCATCCACGGCTCGGCCCTGGGGCACATCCCCGACTCCTACCGCCGGTATCTGGAACATTTCTTCAGCGACGCGTTCCAACTTCGCGGAACACCGCTTAGGATACAATTCAAGACCGGCGCCAATCCGTATGCGAACCTACCCGCACGCCGCCCGGGCCGCGCCGGCCGCGCTCGCGATCCCGTCGCACTGCCGGGGCCGCGCCGGGGCCGGTGACGCCGCGCGGATCGACCGTACTGGTGCCGCCAACAACAAACGCGGAGCAAGCGATGAGCAACAAAGGGCAAATGCTACAAGACCCGTTCCTGAACACGCTGCGCAAGGAGCACGTTCAGGTCTCGATCTACCTCGTCAACGGCATCAAGCTGCAGGGCCAGATCGAGTCGTTCGACCAGTACGTCGTCCTGCTCAAGAACACCGTCACCCAGATGGTGTACAAGCACGCGATCTCGACCGTCGTCCCGGCACGGGCGGTGACCATGCCGCATCACGCGCCGACCGAAGACCAAGACGTCTGACCAGGGCCGGTTGACACTCCATTCGCGTGAGCGGCGCGATCCTTTCGTCCGCCCGCCGTCGGCCCGGCTGCAAGCAGGCATTGCGCCGCGGCGGCTCCACCGTCGTGCGGGTGTTGATCCCGCGTGTTTGAGCGCCCTTCCGGCGGCGACCGGGCGCTGCTTGTCGCGCTCGATTTCGGCGATGGCGACCCGGTGGAGAGGCTTGCCGAGATCACCGCACTCGCCGTCTCCGCCGGCGCGACCGTCGTCGGCACCGTCACCGGTCGCCGCCGGCGTCCCGACGCCGCGTTGTTCGCCGGCAAGGGCAAGGTCGAGGAAATCTCGGCCCGTCGCGCCGAAGCGGACGCCGAACTCGTCATCTTCGATCACCCGCTTTCCGGCGCGCAGCAGCGCAACCTCGAACGCAAGCTCGAGTGCCGCGTCGTCGACCGCGTGAGTCTGATCCTCGACATTTTTGCCCTGCGCGCCCGCAGCGCCGAGGGCAAGCTGCAGGTCGAGCTCGCCCAGGTCAAGCATCAGCTGACGCGACTGGTGGGCGGCTGGACGCACCTCGAGCGGCAGAAGGGCGGCATCGGGCTGCGCGGACCCGGCGAAACGCAACTCGAAACGGACCGGCGACTGCTCGGCAACCGCGTCAGGGCGCTGAACGAACGGCTCGCGCGCGTCGCCGGACAACGTGCGACCCAGGGACGCACCAGGCGGAAGGCTTCGGTGCGCACCGTGGCGCTCGTGGGCTACACGAACGCCGGAAAATCGACGCTGTTCAACCGGCTGACCGGCGCCAAGGCCTACACCGCCGACCAGCTGTTCGCCACCCTCGACACGACGCTGCGCAAGATCTACGTGCCGGGGGCCGACCCGATCGTGCTTTCGGACACCGTGGGCTTCATCCGCGACCTGCCGCACGATCTGGTCGCCGCATTCCGCGCAACGCTGGCCGAGGCTGCCGACGCCGATCTGCTGCTCCATGTCGTCGACGCGAGCCACCCGAACCGGGACGAGCAGATCGCCGCCGTCGATGCGGTACTGACCGAGATCGGCGCCGACGGCGTGCCGCAGATCCGGGTGCTCAACAAGATCGATGCCGCGGGGTTTCTCCCGGGCGTCGAGCGCGACGAGTCTGGTATAATCCGCGTCGTTCGTTTGAGCGCGCTGACCGGCGACGGCTGCACCGAATTGCGCGCCACGTTGGCCGAGCGCTTCCCAGCGAGCACATTGCGTTCGGCCCGGCAGGAAGCTCCCGCATGACCGATTCGACGCGCGACGGACTCCCCGCGCCCACCCACCCGGCTTTCCCAGTGTTCCTTCACGTCACATGTCGCTGAACGATCCCCAGTGGGGCAAGCGTGGCAACAGCGGTCCGCCGGATCTCGACGAGATCTGGCGGAACGTCAATCGC
>Ga0315278_10006747_pt1 | contig 10454 bp, 18 predicted proteins | sample YL17G06_0_MG_FD_203880 | JGI IMG/M metagenome (GOLD analysis project Ga0315278, IMG submission 203880) | Sediment microbial communities from Yellowstone Lake, YNP, Wyoming, USA - YL17G06_0 | ecosystem: Environmental > Aquatic > Freshwater > Lake > Sediment | place: USA: Wyoming | collected... | reverse complement strand
GACCTCGTACTCACGCACGGCAGCCCTACGGAGGCGGCGCATCACCTTCGTCGTGCGAAGTCCTTGGGCGTCGGTGCGCTTACCCGGTCGCTCGTCGCGGGAAATCCACTTCGCGAAGTCGGGATGCCACTCGGGCGAGCCATCTGGGCTGATGGAACCGGAGTGGATCCTGACGGGGACCTCCTGCCTCCAGTCCGCTGCGAACCACGCAGCCCAGAACGCCGTCTGGCGCATCGTCTCTTCGGGGTAGGGCTTCGACACGCGGAGAGTCTAGTCCTCTGTCAGCGCGGCGGCGAGCCTGTGCCCGATCCACTCGGCCACGTTCACGACAATGGCGTTCCCACAGGCCCGATACCGGTGACTATCAAGACCGGCCGGCAGGAGCGGATCCTCGTCCATCCTGCCGCCGATCACCATCATCCCGCCCTGTGCGTCGTTGTCGTCGGTCCCGACCCTCGTGGTGGGGAGGGACTGCGTGAGCAGCGTCACCGCCCGCGCATCGCCCACGTCGAACTGGTTCAGGGTCGGCGCTACGTCACCTTCGCCCCACGACTCGTCGTCTTCGCTGCTCTGTGCGCGGGCCCGCTTGACGAACGCGCTCGCCACTCCGGCACGATCGTCCAGCCGTCGTCGAACCCCATCAGGCGCTCTGTCTCCACCGGAGTCAGGCGTCGGACTACTGACGAGCTGGTTGGGGGACTTGTAGTCTCGCTGGCTGAGTGTTCCGACCTTGTCGTCTTCTTCCCAGTGTCCGAAGGCGGCGGTGGAGCTGTAGACGCGAGGCTCTCCAGCGCCGTCTGGAGCTCCGGCGGGAGTTCCCTTCCCCTCCTTGACGCCCGTCGGAGGATGCCTGTCGCAGCGCGTGCCGACAGCGAGTATCTCGGCGGCGCGCTGGGCTGCAAGATGTCCGTCAGGGTCGTCGGGATCGCTTCGCAGAGCAACGATGAAGACTCGTGATCTGCGCTGGGGCACACCGAAGAACTGTGCATTGAGAGTCCGGTACGCCACGCCATACCCGAGGTCGACCATTTCACTGAGGAGTCGCGCCATGTCTCGCCCTCCATGACTGGAGAGGAGTCCCGGTACGTTCTCGAAGATGGCTGCGGGAGGTCGGTATCGTTCCAGAAGGTCAATGAAGGCGAAGGCGAGACTGGATCGCTCTCCAGTGAAGCCCTTCCTCTTCCCCGCGACCGAGAGGTCCTGGCAGGGGAAGGCGGCTGAGAAGAGGGTGGCGCTGCGCCAGTCATCACCATCACGCTCGCCCCCGACCCCGTGTTCTGACCGTTGCGGTTCGCCTTGACCGGAGGGGCGAGCCCGTCGTCGCGGGGGTTGTCCAGACCGCTCGAGGCGAACGCCACCGGCTGAATCAGCACCGCCGGTCCCGACGGGATCCCCAGCCCCGACCCCACCCTCAGGCTGGGGGCTATCGGCCCGTAGTCCATGCTCCGCGTCCCACCTGTCGAGTTGAACGATGTCACCGAGGTTGGGGACGTCGGGCCAGTGGTGGGCGAGGACGGCGCAGGCGTAGGGGTCGATCTCGGAGAAGGAGATGGTGCGAAATCCAGCTCTTTCCAGACCGACATCCAGACCGCCAACCCCTGAGAAGAACGAGGCATGGGTCAGTTCCCTCATGGCTGCGGCGCGAGGTGGGCGTACTGGTCCCCCTCGTCCCATTCACCGAAGCGTCTCACGACGCCGTCGGAGGTGACGGTGTATGCGTACGTGGGGCGGCCCGCGTCGAGGGCCTTGTCGAGGAGGTGAACGGTCCCAGAGTTGCCCTCCTCGGCCTCGTCTGGGGAGAAGAAGAGCAGGATGAGATCCGCCCGCCCGACCATCTCGATGTCGCGGGCGTAGACGGACACCCTGCCTGGGGAGAGGATGGTCGGCTCAGGAGGCCGCCACTCGACCTCGTGACCCAAGGTGTCGCAGAGTGCCGCTACGTCCTGCTCGAAGCGTCCTGGGGCATCCTGTGGCGCGTGGGGGCATCGTAGGAGGACGACCGCGTCCGGCGGGAGCTCCGCGATGAAGTGGACGAGGAGCCGAGGAGCCTGCCCAGCAGGCAACTTGCGGCTCCCCCCGATCGCGACCCTCACTTCGCCCTCCTCATGCTGAGGAGCCAACTCCCGTACGTGGCCTGTGTGTACTCGACCCACTCGCCCCCACGGAACAGGTCGTAGGCCCAGAAGTGCGTCGGGATAGGGACTTCATCCCCGAACACCTTCTGCCCACAGCCTCTGCAAAGTACCCTCTTGCAGCCCATGCAGAGTTCTTCTTCCTCCTTGGACACATCCCTACCGCAACTCCTACAGAGGGCCTGTTCGCAGCCCTTGCATCTGGACTCTGGGTGTGTCTGCTGGAACAGGACGATCCATGCCCCCACCCCGAGGAACTCAGCCACGCCCCTGACCACCTTGGCCTGGGCGTCCTTCTCCTCGAAGCGTTCCACGATGTTGTCGAGATAGCCCGACCCGACGGTCGGGTGGTCTGATCGGGTGAGCTCGACCACCGCGAGGGGGACGAACTCACCACGCCTGAACGTGAACTCGATCGAGTCGATGTCCTGCTGGTACAGGGAGTTGGACAGTCTCCTGTGCCAGATCCTGTAGTCGAACGTCCGGTCCTCGCGGTCTTTCCCGCGACCCCTGTCCTTCGACCCAGACTCCGTGAGCCGCCGAGCGGCGGAGACCGACTCCACCTCAGCGACAGGCTCGAGCAGGCCCTTCGGGAATGGCTTGAGACTCTTCTTCGGGATCAGCATCTCGAGGTCGGCCTTACCGTCTCCACTCCAGTAGTCCCTGAGGGCCATGGCTAGAAGGGCAAGTCGTCGGGGGGCCCAGCGTGGCTCGTCATGTCGATGACGTTCGACGGCCGACCCATCTGCGGCTTCTGGTCGCAGCCCATCTCGGGGCATGTCCAGAAGGCGTTGTACGGCTTGTTGGTCTTCCTCGACACGCCTGCGGGGATGAGGTTCCAACCCACCTCGTGGATGGGGCAGTACCCACCGGGGTCGGGCGGATCGGGCCGCGAGACGAAGGGCCTGTCCGTCCCTCCGTTGCCCTGCGACACCTGCACGTTGACCCCATCGGGCACTTGGATGCTGATGATGATCGTCTTCATGAGATGGTGACCTCCACTTTCTCTTCGCCGCGTTTCACGATCTCCTTGCTCATGGCTCGCGGCAGGGCCCATGAGTCGTTGATGCCGAGGGCGGGGAAGATGGCGTCCTCGAGGACCTTGATCATGTTCGTGCAGTCAGCATCGCGGCTGATCCAGAAGCGGTACTCGACGACGACCTGTTCCCCGCCCCACTTCCAGTCCGATGGCTTCGCGGTGCGGACGATGTAGGAGACGGCCAGTTGGTAGGCCGCTGCCTCGTCCGTCTTGACCATCTTCGGGTAGGCGATCCCGCCCCTGCGGAAACCACGACCGATCTTGTTGGCGTGGTTCCCGCTGACGGGCTGGCCCGGTACGGTGAAGCTCCAGCTCACAGGATCTGGAGCGGGACGTAACCGACGAAGAGATGACCCCAGCCCCAGTGCCTCGCCCCGGACTCGAGGAAGTCCTTGATGTACGGGGCGGGGATCCACCGACCGTAGGAGTCGAGGTCGGGGTTGAGGGGATCCCAGACGCGCATGCCGCTCGTGTGGCTGAAGTGGCTGATCCAGAGGGCATGGCCGAAGTCCGCGCCCTGCTGGTAGCGGTACTGGCGGGGGATCTCGCTGTACCAACCGTCCACGATGAGGCCCTTGCCCGCCCTGAGCCACGCCAGCACCTTCGGCCAGTGCCAGTCGCTGGGGATGATGAGGGGAAGGTGGGCGACCTCGCGCACGGCGTGCTGCATCTGCTGGAGGGTGACGCCGTCGGGATCGTAGGGGACGGCTGCGCGGTAGACCTTGCCGTCGCGATCGGTGCGACCGTTCGTCGCGTAGGCCACCATGCGTCCGGTGGCCGAGTCCTGACAGGTGACGTACGCGCCGCCGGCACCCGGCGTGCTGTCGTCGCCCTCCCAGTCCTGCCTCGGCAGCTTGCGACCGCCGATGCCCTTGGGCTGGATCATGTCTTCGCCTCCGTCTTGTAGTCGATGACTCCGACGATGACCGCTATGGCGATGGCCGCCACGACGAAGACCGTCGCGGCGATGGGGCCCAGCATGACGCTGAAGAACCACCAGATGAACGAGACGACGAGGGCGAGGGCGACGAAGACGCCGCCGACGACGAGGCCGGCTTGGACATGCTTCACGGGGATGGCTCGATGGTCAAGGCGCTGTCTCCGATCGTCACATCGTAGAACGCCACCACGCCGTTGATGATGAGGATGGGATGGGCTTCTCGGCTCAGGACCCAATCGGCCCAGTACTGCCGGAGCATCTCGACCTGCTCCCTCGCGAGCGGCTCTTCGGTCGAGAGGACGCACCGGCCGTCGGCGAAGACGTGCAGCTTGAGCTTCACGGGGTCGCCTCGATGATGTCGAGGACCTTGTTGCGATCTACGAGAGTCTCGTAGAGAACCTTGTAGACGTACTCGCCCTCCAGCTCTACGACCGCCTCGCGGATGAGAGCGACACGTTCGTTCGCGGTGAACAGGTCCGCTTCCAGCCGGTCCACTTCGACGCGCAACTTCGCGGCATCACAGGGCCAGATGCCCTCGTCGCGTGAGCAGATGGTCGAGTCGGTCCCGAGGGTGATCGGCGTGTGACGCTTGCGGATGGTGGAGAGGTCATCGGGGGTCATGTCGTCTCCCCCTCGATGGCGGCGATGACGTCGTCAAGGGGGACAAGCAGGTCGTTCCCGTATTCGGATTCAAAGACCGGCAGCGCCTCCACCGCCGCCTCCACCGCCGCGAGGATGCGGTTCTGCTCGGCCAGCCGGACCATCGAGTGCCCACGCATGACGAGCAGCGCCTCGTCGTTCACGAGCGCCGTGAGCCGGTCCACCTCCGCGAGCAGGGCGATGGCGTCACACGGCCATGAGCAGCAGCACCACGCGCAGAGGCCGTTGAGGTCGGCGTGTCGGACGCGGATGGCATCACGCTCCGTCTGGGTCATGTCGAGCTCCTGATGTAGCGGCGGATCCGTTCGCGGTTCACGGCCTCCCAGTTCGACCCAGCCGAAGTGCCCGTGTGGTGGAAGGGACACAGGGAGACGAGGTGCATCGCGTCGGGTGGTGCCTTCTGTCCCATGGCGAGGTCGCCGCGATCCTTGGTATGGGACATCTGCAGGTAGACGGGTCCGGGGTCGCGTCTCGTCCAGTGGGTGATGCGGTTTCCCCAGATGTCGCGGCACCATCCGGCCTTGCCGTCGATCTGCGGGGCGATGCACCTGAAGTCGTCTCGGTCGAGGACGAAGGCGCGAACTTCGGGAGAGATGGTCGAAGTTGCCATCTCTCTCACCCTACCAAGTAGTACATGGTACATGGTACACGTCTTATAAGAGACGTGTACCATGTACCATGTACCATGGATGGTACATAAAGGACGTGATTTGAGCTCAAAGTGATACATGTGCATGGTACATGTACCATCTGTGTACCATTCACGCGTCTACACCCTTCGACCCGGGCAGACTTCGTAACTTTATGGGCTGTCTTGCCAACATGTACCACCCTCCCTGTTCGTGCTTCACTTCGCCCTTCGAGACCATCCTGTTCATCGTCCCGCGCATGGTGTTGGGGGTGACGCGGGGGTAGGTCTTGAGGAAGGTCTGCATCTGCACCTTCTCCCCGTTGGACAGGAGGTCGAGGATCAACTCCTTCACCGTCTCGCGCTCGGCCACTGACACCGTGAGGTCCTCCTCCTCCTCGAGGACCGCCGACTCGCGGAAGCGGATGGAGTTGTACGTCCAGTCGAGGGTGATGCCGATCGGGTCCAGCAGGGCCGTGTCGTTGCTCTTGGCGTGGTAGAGGTTGATGCGGAGCTCGCCTTCTGGCGAGGGACCTTTCCGCACCTCCCAGCTCGTGCGGACGGCGTTCGTCTTGTACGCGGACCCGTACGGGCTGGCCGTGCCGCCCTTCGACCTCGCGTCGGTCTTGTTGACGTGGTCGACGATCTGCGCCGTCCCGCCGATGAGGCGCAGGGCCTCGTGCAGGCGGAGGATCGACTCGTTCGCGTCCCCGTACTCGCCCTGAGCGCCCATGGCGTACGCCGCTGAGTCCACGATGACGAGCTGGATCCTCTTCGACGCGACGATCGCGGAGAGCTCTTCGGCGTCGTCTGCCAAGGGCCGGATGCAGCGCCGGTAGTGGATGGGGACGGGTTGGAAGTCGTGACCTCGAGCGATGGCTTGGATGCGGTCGTTGATCACGTCCGCAGTCGTCTCCCAGTCGAGGTAGAGGATGGGCCCGTGGACCGCCGGCCTGATGCCGGGGATGATCTCCTTCCCCGCCGCGACGGAGAGGCCGCATGCGAGAGCGATGAGGCTCTTGCCCACCCCTCCGGGGCCGAAGAGGAGCGCCGACCTGCCCTTGAGGATGAGGGGCTCGACCATGAAGTGATCCCCGAAGGGCTTCGGGTCATCGAGGCCGACCTCGGCCACCGGCTCTCCTGCAGACTCCGCGACGATGACGCCCTGACAGAGCATCTCGAGGGCATCGAACCAGTCCATGTCGTGCCCGGGTGTGCGCTTCTCGAGCATGGTCGCGAGGGAGCTGCGCGTCGACGAGGAGAGGACGTTGAACCGTGCGACGTGGAGGACTCCGTTGTTCGTCTTCACGTTCGCGAGGCGGGTGCTGATCGCGAGTTCACCCTGCAGGTCACCGCGTGACCGGCGGATGTGCGTGAAGTTGAGATCCGTCCCCATGTCTTCGTTCCAGCAGTGGTAGCCCAGTCCGAGTTTCTCGAAACGCCAGCGTGGTTCGTCAGCCATGGCCCGGGGCAAGCTTGCGGAGCTCGTAGGTTCCGCGACCCTTGTCGTTGTTGTTGAGGATGCACCCGGGTACTCGGCAGATAACACGCTTGTCGTCCTTCATCACGCTCAGACTGGGGTGGCGGTCCTCGCTTCCGTGGGCTGGGCACTTGCTGTTCCTGCCGGGTGCGGCCTTCGCCACGCTCCAGAAGGTCATCAGGAGGTCGGACGCCGACGCATCGTCATCGGGGCGGGGTGCGCGTGGATTGTGGCCGTACGCGGTGACGTACGTGGGCGGTCTCCACTTGTCAGCCCACTCCATGACCTTGGCGACGGGCGTGAAGTCCGTCTCGAGCATCCATGACGCGAGGGATCCAGTCACCTCGCTGCCATCGGCGCGGAACATCGTCCCTCGTACGCTGGTCTTGGGGTGGGGCATGCGGGGGAGGCGAAGCGCATGCCCCAACCCGTCCTTCTCGACCGTGTCAGACCCTGGCCTGATCTCGATGTGCGGGTCGTCCGTCGGGAGGAGGGCCATGGCGAGCATCACTCTCGCCGCAGCTCGTATCTTCTTCGCCGGTAAGGGGCTGTTGATGGGGCACCAGAGGTGCGCTCCCCTGCGGCTGGACTCGACGTACGGGAAGAAGCCGTTCTCCTTCATCGTCTTCGCGAGCGTGAGGCCCTGCTCCAAGCCATCGTCCGTGTCGAAGTCGATGGCGAGCGTGTGAGCCACACCGGGTGGGGCGATCATGTACCCGCCGATGGATGGGCCCTTGCCGGTGAGCCCTGCGATGACGACCTCAGGCGTCAGGGGGGATCGAACCGGCCTCCATCCGTCGCTCGTCCAGTGCTGGTAGACGTCCGTCCGTGCGGGCCATTGGGCCGCGTAGCAGATGGCAACATCGAGTGGGTCGTATGACACGGGTCTCCCTCCGACACTGAAAGGGATAGCGGCGGGACGGGCCGAAGCGGTGTCGGTCGCCCGACGCCGCCCCGCCGCAGCAGAGTCTAGACCAGCGAGAAGTCTTCCTGCTCGGTGGTCTGACTTGCCTCCTCGGGAGGGTCTGGGATGACGTCCTCGGCGACCTTGAAGTCGCTGAGGACGGAGACGACCTTCCCCCCATCCTCCGATGAGAGGGTGAGGAGAAAGTCATGGACGCTCTGCCCGTTCTCAGGCGCACGCCCAAGGACGGACGCGATCACGGGGATGACCGTCTTCACGGTGAGGCCGGCTGCCTTGGTGAGGCGGCTCATCTCGCGGACCTGAGCCTCGGTGACGTTCGTACTCTTGCCACCGCGCTCCGCGCCTTCGACGTTGCCCCGCTTGATGAGGGGGCCCGTCGCTGCCGCTGCTGCGGCTGCGGTCTTGTCGACCTTCTCGTCTGCCTCGGGATCGTCGCCCGTGGAGATGAGGAAGGTCTTCATGAGCATGTACTTCTCGGCCCCCGTCATGGCCTTGAACGCGCCCTTGTCGCCCGTGTCCGCTCCGGTGCCGACGAAGGTGGCTGCGGGCAGGGTCTCGCCCGTGTCTCCGTCGTACCACGTCCCCTCGACGGTGACGGTGGTGATCCACATCGTCATCCCCGACTGGGTCTGGTAGAGCGGGACGCGGTCGTGGGACGTGACGGTCTGGTGGAGGAAGATGTGATGCGCCGCGAGGAGCGGCACGAGCTTCGCCACCACGTCCGTCTCGCGGACGAACTTGTAGTTCTGGGCCTTGTTGAAGCCCTCCTTGGGGACGTTGCCCAGCTCGCCCATGATGATGGCGAGCTTGGTGACGAGACCGATCTTCGTCTCGTCAGTCTTCGTAACCATCGGTGACCTCCTTCCTTTCCCTGAGGATGTAGTCGCGGTGGTAGTTGGGGCATTTAGCGACGTTCTTCGCGTAGACACTTCTGCGTCGTCCGGTCGGTGTCAGCTCGTGGGAGTGCCCGGCGCAGTGGGGCACTCGACTCCCCGGCCCGTTGCCGTGATGGTGGCGGGAGCCGCACCAGATGCACGGTTCGGTCGTTACGGTGCTTGCGGATACAGGACGGCCCCTCCAGTACCTAGGGTGGTCGATGGTGTAGAAGAGAACTGGATAAGCCTTCCCCCGGAAGACCTCGAAGTCGTGCCACTCACGGGCGCGGCGCTCGTCCTCTGGATCGTCGCCCCACGCGGAGGGAACGTTCTCATCCATCCTCGGCGACCCCTGTGTTCAGCTCGTCGATCAAACGGACGAGGTCTGCCAAGGCCGCTTCCATGGCGACCGTCAATGGGTTGGGGCGAACCGTGGTCGCCATGTGGAGCGCGGCGTCCGCTCGAGCCTGAGACGCGAAGTGCCCGACGGCCACGGCCACGGTGTCTGTGATCTTCTGGAGCTCGCGTGACAGGTCGGCTGGAGTCCTCATTCGGTGACCTCCTTGGGGATACCTATCTGGGCTGGTTTGGGGTGTCCTCCACGCCCGCGCCGTAGTGAGCATGTCTCCGTCGCGGTCGAAGATCGTCATGCCGCAACCGGGGCACTCGTCGGAGTGGAAGCCGTCGGTGCAGGGCTCCCCGAAGTCGAGGTCAGTCACCGGCCACCTCCGCGTACCGCTGGTGGGGGCCGCAGGATGCCCTGTGGCCGCAGTACAGGCACGATCTGGTCCCGAGTGCCGTTGGCTGGTAATCCGCCCTCTGCACGCCGTCTGCGGCGCTCTGGAGGGTCGCTGCGAAGGTCGCGATGTCGTACTCTTCGACCGGCTCCATGAGCTCAGGCCAGTAGTACGGCTTCTTCGTTCGGACGATGTAGTCGAGCTGCATCGCGTCGGGCGGGAAGCCCAGATCGGTGGCCCCCAGCCAGTAGCCGGTCATCGCGAGGCGGTACTTGCCGGCGGCTGGCCGCGAGCCTGTCGTCTTGAGGTCACGGAGGATGAGGATCTCGTCCCACGAGACTTCCCGCTTGTCCACGGAGTCGATGACGCCGCTGAAGGGGATGCCATTGACCTCGATCTGAAAGGGTGCCTCGATGAGGACGGCGTCCCCGTAGGTCGGGAGGATGTCGTTGTGGAAGACCTCCACGAGGGGCTCGATCTCGGGGTCGAAGGCGATGTAGCCACCGACCTTGAGGACCTTCTCTGCGTAGTCGTGGACGGCGATGCCCACCTTCTGCGGCTCTGACGCCTCCGACGGAAGTGCCGCGACGTATGTGAAGTACCACTTGAGGTGGCAGTCCATGTAGGTGTTGACGCTGGACGCGGACCAGACGACGGGCCTCATCCGCTCACCTTCTTCTTCTTCCGTGCCACCTTGCGTGACACGACGAACGTGCCGCAGAGGTCGCACGTCGTGTCCTTGAGCTTGCCTGTGATGCCCGGCATGAGGCCCCTGAGGGTGACTGCGGTGCGACCTCCATCGTGGGGGCAGTCACCCTTCGGGAACATCGCGTAGGTCAGGCCGTCGGAGCCGATCAACTTGATCATGTGGTGATCTCTGGCTCGATCGTCCCCTTCATCGCGGGCATACCGGCGACCTCGTGGGGCTGGCCGATCGGGTAGATGCCCTGATCGCTGATCCACTCCCATCGCCGCAGTCCAAGGTTGTGGCGGAAGTGGACGGTGCGGAGCGCTTGTGGATGCTCGAGGACCATCTGC
>Ga0315278_10006743_pt1 | contig 10460 bp, 5 predicted proteins | sample YL17G06_0_MG_FD_203880 | JGI IMG/M metagenome (GOLD analysis project Ga0315278, IMG submission 203880) | Sediment microbial communities from Yellowstone Lake, YNP, Wyoming, USA - YL17G06_0 | ecosystem: Environmental > Aquatic > Freshwater > Lake > Sediment | place: USA: Wyoming | collected... | reverse complement strand
CCGCTATTATGGTACCGGCGACATGGGCGGGGCTCCCCGGGAAGCCTCAGTGAAGGCAATGGAAGCGATCTTGACAAGGACGGCCGCGGTGTTTCCGAAGCAACATTCCGACAGCGAGCAAGCGCCACCAACAGAGGCCAGTCACGCTGTGCAGGTTGGCGATGGACCACTCACGGTCTTGCAGACGACAGCCGAGCAAATGTTCATTGACATTCCCGCAGAAAAGATCTCAGCGCTGCCGAAATATAAAGGCGACCTCGAACTGACGGAGCACTCGGCGGGATCATTGACATCGCAGGCTTATATGAAGCATTTGAATCGCAAGAATGAATTGCTGGCGGACGCCGCCGAACGCGTGTCGGTTGCCGCCGCCTGGCTCGACGGACGCGTATACCCGCAGCAGCGCCTGAACAACGCATGGACCCTCGTCATGGGCGGACAATTTCATGATATCATTCCCGGCACGAGCATCCCGAAAGCTTACGAATATTCGTGGAACGACGAAGTGCTGGCAATGAACCAATTCGCAGGCGTGCTGACCAGCGCAGTCGAGGCGGTTGCATCGGGGATGAACACGCAGGGCAAGGGGACGCCGGTCGTTGTTTTCAATCCGCTGGGTGTGGAGCGGGAGGATGTGGTCGAAGCTACTGTTGCATTGCCTGCTGCAACGAAAACTGTCCGCGTTCTCGCACCCGACGGCAGAGCAATTCCAGCGCAGTTGGAGAAAGGGAACAAGGTCTTGTTCCTGGCCAAGGTGCCGTCGGTTGGATTCTCAGTATACGATGTGCAGCCCGCAGACGCCGGCAGTGTGCCTTCAGCGCTAACGGCGACTGCATCATCGCTGGAAAATGCGCGCTATCACATCAAGCTGGATCAAAACGGCGATGCGGCCGGAATCTTTGACAAAAAGCTAAACAAGGAACTGCTCGCCGCACCCGCCCGGCTGGCCATCAAAAACGACAAGCCGGAAGAATGGCCGGCATGGAACATAGACTGGGCCGACCAGCAGAAGCCGCCTCGCGCGTACGTCAGCGGACCTGCAAAAGTGCGCGTCGTCGAAAGAGGGCCCGTGCGCGTTGCCGTCGAGATCCTGCGCGAAACGGAAGGATCGCAATTCGCGCAAACCATCAGGCTGTCGGCAGGCGATGCCGGCAATCGCGTCGAGTTCAGCAACGTTATCGACTGGAGAACCAGCTCGGCCAACCTGAAAGCTACGTTTCCTCTGACCGCGTCGAATACGATCGCGACTTACAACTGGGATGTCGGCACAATCGAACGCGGCAACAACGACGAGAAGCAATATGAAGTTGGATCGCATCAATGGTTCGATCTTACCGATAAAAGCGGCGCGTTCGGTGTTACCGTACTCTCCGATTGCAAAACCGGTTCAGACAAGCCCGACGACAGTACACTTCGGCTGACTCTGCTGCGTACTCCGGGAATCAGCGACTGGGGGTGGTGGCTCACCGACCAGGCAACTCAGGACTGGGGGCGGCACAAGATCTTCTACGGACTGATGGGGCACGCCGGTGATTGGCGCCGCGAACAGAGCGACTGGCAGGCATTACGCCTCAATCAGCGGTTGATTGCGTTTAGCACAACCAGGCACGCGGGCGAGCTCGGCAAAAGCTTTTCGCTTTTGAAACTGAGCAGTTCCCGCGTACGTGTGCTGGCGGTCAAGAAGGCCGAAGAGAGCGCTGATATCATCGTGCGTCTTGTCGAACTCGACGGCAAGACGCAGCAGAACGTAAGCGTGACATTCGCGGCCCCTATCGCATCAGCGCGTGAGCTGAATGGCCAGGAACAACCGCTGGGCCAGGCATTGGTAGATAAAGGCGAGCTGCGGATAGACTTTGCGCCGTATCAGCTGCGAACATTTGCGTTGAAGCTGGAGACATCAAGCGCAAAACTCGCTCCGCCAAACTTCCGGCCGATGGTTCTCGCTTATGATCAGGCGATTGCGAGCCTCGACGGCACAAAATCACAAGGCGGTTTCGATGCAGCCGGCCGGGCGTTTCCGGCCGAGATGCTGTTGCGCGACCTGGCATTTGGCAGCATCCACTTCCAGCTCGGACCGGCAACGGAGCGGAATGCCGTCGTGGCACGCGGCCAGAGTATTGCGCTGCCTGAGGGGCAATTCGCGCGTGTGTATCTGTTGGCGGCCGCCGATGGTGATCAGAAGGCCACATTCTACGCGGGCAAAAAAGCGGTCGAACTGACAATCCAGGATTGGGGCGGACAATGGGATAATCGTGTGTTGAATGAGAAAGAGGTCACGTTACCCGCGACAGACGGTCAACCGGCGCGCAAGGTAAAAGTCATGGAATATGCGGGCCTCAAGCCGGGGTACATCAAATTTGCGCCGGTGGCCTGGTTTGCATCGCACCGGCATACGGCCGAGGGTAAGAATGAAGCCTACGCCTATTGTTATCTGTTTGCGTACGAGATTGGCCTGCCTATAAACACAAAGACTTTGACTCTGCCGAATAACGACAAAATCCGCGTGCTGGCTGTAACGGCATCGGGAGGAGGTGCACCGGTGTTCCCGGCGCAGCCGCTCTACGACACACTCGAGAAAACAGCAGAAAAGTAACCTGGCCAGTGAAAACGTCTTGCCCGAAAATAACGCTTGGCTATGCGGAATTGGTATACGGTCCAGTTACGGCGTTGTGAGATGTAGCCAAGTCAAGTGGACGGAATACGGCGTAACCGGAGATTGAGGAGCTGTCGAACGGCAGTGGCTCCCACTCTCCGGCCAGCCGACCATCCGAAATTTACCGGTCCTCGTTCCTCTATACGGTCGCAGTGTCTTGGGCAAAAGCGCGAGCGCCAAACATGGCAACAACAGCGCTCCGCCCTTCGATGCTCCACCTGCAGTCGAGAGCTTGCGAGTGACAACGCGACTTGGCCCACCGGATGGATCTGTAGGGCTACACTGAGTTGAGTGCCAGGTCACGACGGGTCGCCCGTAGGGTACTAGACTCCGAGCCTGGTGCTTGGGCCCAAAATACTGGCGACGCTCAGGATCGGAGCGTAAACTCGGTTCATGAATTCGACCGCACACCGCTTGACCTTTGCACTTCTTGCCCTGCACGGGATCCTGCTTCTCGTCACACTGCCGGATTACTTTGTCAGCATCGATTCGGGTTACCACGTGTCGCTGGCGCGCTGGTATGGCGAACATGGTACTGCCTGGTGGGACCATATCAACTATGGCCCCGGCGGTCGGCCGAATCTGCAGGGCCCGCTGATGCACATGGCCATCGGGTACCTGGGCCGCATGCTGGGCGGCGACGGCATGGATTATGTGCATGCCAATGCGATGCTAGCGCTGTTTCAATGGGCGGCCGCCATGTTTACGGCTTGGTTCTTCTCCAGGCGCTGTGGGGGAGACTGGGCTGCGCTGTTCGCCATCGCGCTGCTTTCCGGTGCGCTGTTCGCTTCGATCTCCTTCGCGGTTGGCATCCCTTCCGGCTGGATCTTCATCTTCTCGGCATGGGCGGCCTGGTATTTCGTCGAGGGTCGGCTGCCGCTTGCGATCCTGTTCACAACAGCTGCCATCTATACGCATCTTGGGGGTTACGCGATGGCGCCGGTGGCCGTGTTCGTCGCGGCGGTGATTACCCGCAGGTGGAGAGCTCTCGTAATCGTGGGGGCTGCAACGGCGATTCTCACCAGCCCATATACCGTTCATTTTCTGGGCAACCTTGAGTGGTACCGCGGAAGACGCGGCGACGAAGCTCTGATGCTAACCCCGCTTATCTACATCCCCGCCGCATTCGGGATCGTTCGGTTGCTGCGTGAGCCGCGCAAGAACGTTTTCTTGTTGGCTTGGCTGGCGGCACCGGCGGCATGGATTGTGCAAGACTACAAGAGATTCCTGCTGCAGGCACCCCTCGTGCTCGCAGTGATCGCCGGTGTCGAGCTCGCTAGGATGCGTGAACAGATAGCGCCTCGGTTTCGAAATGCCTTTGTGGTCAGCCTGGTTGCGCTCGCCACAATCTTTCCTCTGACGCTGCCCGCCTGGGCATTTGAGCTGATGTGGAATTTTGGCCCGCGCAGCCCGCGGATGCTTGACTGGAACGAACGGAAACAGCTCGCAGAGGTGATCGGCCGCGCAAATTTGAACGATCGGCTCGTAAACGTGTGGAACCCGACGCAGTGCATCGCGATGGCCGCGTTTGTACCGATGATGTTTGAGGGCGGCCACTGGGTTGAGGTTCAGCCGCGCGTGTATTCCGCGCGGCTGCTTTCTGCTGGCGTGAAGGTCTACGCGCTCCCCGTCCCGCCGGACGATCCAGTCCTCCGCGATCTCACGGGAGCGGGTTTTCTCACGATCCATGGTGGCACGTCGCTGAACTCGATCACGACACTGAACGGTCCGGCGCCACTCGAGGCCGCGGCCCGGAGCTTGGCGCGCATCGGAGCCCAGGAGGCTGACTGGCTGGCAAAATACTCGGAGAACAACCGCATGCCGAGTGTCAGGGAGTTGCTCTCGGTCGAGGCCGTGAGGCGTTACCGTTCCCGTGCCCGTGAGCAGCGGACCCGCGCCGGCCGGATTAAGACAGCCATCCTGGTGTACGCGTATGCGCTCGAAAAGGATTACCCGGACCATGCGCGCGGAGCACGCGGCTCAGCCGACGGTTTCGGCGAACTGGCAAACCTTCTGGGGGACGAAGCAACTCTCGACTTCCGGACCGAAGCCGATCACCGGCAGCTCAAGGCCAACCTTGCCCAATTTGCGCGTGAGATCCGTTGTTTTGATACACAGGTGTTGCCCACCGCTGAAATGGACCGTATCAACCAAAAGGTATTCCACGAGTACTTCCGGTAAGTTGCGACGCCCGCCCGTAATGGCTCTGGTCGTATTACGGCGTAACCGGAGATTGAGGGGCTGTCGAACGGCATTGGCTCCTACTCTCCGGTTTATCGACTGTTGAGGATTTATGCCAAGGACTCAAGGCAAACCTTGTTGAATCAGTCTCGTGTACCCTGATAAATTCGCGACTGTGCAACTCGGTCTCAGAACGAAATAAAATGAGGATTTCTACACAAGCATTACGTCAATTCTGCCATTTGCCTTTCAGCCTGAACTGCAATAGTTTTGTGTAGCGAGATTTTCCCTGGCTACCGTGGAAGTGAGGCAGGCGTACTCTCTCCGTCGCGATTCCCACCCAATAAGGAGCACATTTATGAAGATGAACTCTTTCCTCCTCTTCGCTCTTCCTGTCTTTCTCCTGTGCGGCTTTCACACCAATTCTTCCTTTTCACTGCCTCGTCAGGAGCGAAGCCCCGATCCCTTTCAGAACGGATTTCTCTCGGCTGAGATCAAGATGTACAACGGTGCCCCAACTCTCTTCTTGGATGGAAGACCTGTGTTCTATGGTGCATGGTGGGTTTCTCCCCCCACAAACGAGGGATGGGCTGCCTCCGATGTTACGAAGATGAACGCGGTGGAGACAGGCATTCACATCTATGCTTTCGACGTCGGTTCGACGGAGTGGTGCGGTCCCGCGCGGGGCCGACTAGCCCACTACGATTTTTCTACCGTACAGGCGCGATTCAATCGAATCCTTGAAGCAGATCCCAAAGCCCTTTTTCACTTGCGAATCAACCTCGAGATGAGCGAGCCGCAGTCCCAATGGTGGCACAATCTCTACCCGGAAGAACGTGAGATCCTCTCCGATGGTACTCCGCACAGGCAGTCCTTCGCATCCGCCGTGTGGCGTGAACAGGTAAAGGATTTTCTACGGGCATACGTCGCTCATCTTAAGATAATCGGTGTTTTCAATCGCGTTGTCTCTTATCAGGTGGGAGCCGGTCACACAGGCGAATGGGTGAAAGGCAAGCTATCGATGTTCTTCCTAACCGGTGACTACAGCAAGCCGATGAAGCGTCACTTCCAGGCATGGCTGCGAGAGCACTACAACAATGATGAAGGAGCGCTGAGGAAAGCATGGAACAAACCTGAGTATAGTTTTGAGATGGCGGAAGTTCCCTCAGGCCTCGAGCAATTCGAAACAAAGCAGATGACGTTCCGCGACCCGAATCAGGAACAGAACGTCATCGACTACTACCATTGTCTCGCAGATCTCTGCGGAAGCCTCGTCGTCGACTTCTGTCGCACGGTGAAGGAAGCGACCGGAGGTAAAGCTCTAGCGGGTGCTTTCTTTGGCTATCTGATGGAGCTTGCATGGAATGCAGGTTTCTTTGCCGAGGGACCGGCAAGTCCGTACTCGACGTATCAACGGAGCGGACACCTCGGGCTGGGACACGTTCTTGAATCGTCCTCTGTCGATTTCCTGGTGAGCCCGTACAGTTATGGCTTCCGCGGCATCGGGGGCGAAGGATGCAGCATGCTCCCCACAGAGTCGCTCCGCCTCCACAACAAGATCTACCTCATGGAGGATGACACACGCACTCACATGGATAATGATCCTGCTTATGGACGCGCGCGCAATCTGGCGGAATCACGTACGATTCTCCGCCGCAACTTCGGCTACGTTGCCACTCACGGACAAGGGCTATGGTGGTTGGTGAACAAGGGCGCGGTGGAGAGCAGTCTCGAGCCCGCATTCACCCCGATGCTCAAGGAGTTTCAGCAGTTGGGTAACTTCGCGCTCAAAACAGACCGGTCGCCAAGCGCTGAGATCGCCGTGCTTCTAGATGATGAAAGTTTCTTCTACGAGACGGTCCGGAATGAGCTGGACGTGCCGCTGATCTTCCACCAGAGGCTGATAGGGCTTCCCCGTTTGGGCGCTCCCTATGACGTCTATCTCCTCAATGATTTCATCAAGGGCCGGCTCCGTCCCTACAAGCTCTACATTTTCCTGAATGCGTTCAGATTGGATGGGACCCGGAGAGAGTCTCTAAAAAAAGAGCTCCGCAAGGATGGCCGGACAGCAGTGTGGATCTATGCCCCCGGGTACATCAAGGACACAGCGTCAGTCGAACACATGAAGGATCTTACCGGTTTCACTTTTGTGGAGAACAGCCATCCGTGGCCGAGCTTCCTCCACATCACGAATTTCAATCATCCCATCACGGCTCGTCTTCCTCAAGATCTCTTCTGGAACACCGACAGCTACCTCGGTCCGCTCTTCCATCTGGCAGACAGCGACGCTCAAGTGCTCGGCGACGTCGTTATTGCGCAGGGGACTTGCCAACCCGGATTTGCAGTCAAGGCGTTCCCAACCTGGACATCGATCTATGTGGCAGTACCGAACATCCCTGCGCAAGTCTTGAGGGGAATCGCCCGTTTTGCCAAAGTCCACATTTATAACGACGAAGGCGATGTGCTGGATGCAAGTCGGAACCTGCTGAGCGTCCATACCGTCTCAGGCGGAGAACGAACCTTCAACTTGCCTTCGAAGGCCGAAGTTGTGTATGACCTTTTCGAAAGGAAGGTCATCGGCAGAGATACGGATCGCTTCAGGGTAACGCTCTCGCCGGGTTCAACGGCGCTTTACTTCGCCGGCAAGGAGTCGCTCACTGTGCAACTGCGAAAATGAAGCCCGGGTCGCCGCCGCGCCGAACAAGAAGGAAACTCGTACGCGGACAACAGGTCGGCGCTTGCCAGCCCGATGTGGCACGCAGCGCCGGTGGCAGGGGCTACACGAGCTGTGAGGTTCACCTTCATCCTGCTACGAGACTGGCATCCTCGAACCAGCAAGTTCAACCCGCTTTTTGTTCTTTGCGCATGAGTTCAAAGCTGGTCCGCCCATGGCGTTGGTGTCAGCAACCTTTTCGCCACTTGTTCGATCTCTAACCGGGGGCCACGAAAGGCCCACACCTGCGCTTCGTCCTCGCACTTCGTCTGCCCCGTGCCGTAGCCGATGGCCGGGATGTGGTATTCCAGTTCGCTGAACGCGCCGAGCCGGCTGTTCACGTTGCAGGCCTGAACCGCAAAGCCGAAATAGTCGGTTTCCCTCCACGGCACATCCACGTACTCACCAGATGGGTTCACGCAGAAATTGCGGATGATCAGCGCCCAGCGGTCGCCCGTCTGGTAGAGGTAGCCGATGCGATTGCAGATGGACACCGCGCGAAGGCTGATCTTGTGCTCGCCTTTTTGTCTCATGCGATAGCGGATCAAGCGGTCGGTCGTAATCAGATCCTCAGGCGGGATCGTTCCCAACGTGCTAAAGATGTGGCGCGGTTCGGTGCGGCCGAACGTGGGCATCAAGAGATCACCTCCATGTGGCATCTGGATGAGATTCCAGAGGCCAACCCGGTCATGCGTGCGGCGGCTCGCACCGAGGAGTGCGAGCGACGTGTACTGAGTGTAACCGGCGTAATCGACGCCTTGAAGCTTTAGCCCCCGTTCGTGCCGCAACGGGTTCGGCGCCGGGCCAAAGCTTTTCGTGATCTTCAGGTTTAAGTTCTTCTTTGACCGTGAGAAGTTCACCGTGAGGCGGTTTACCAGTTTGATTCCGTCCCGGGTTTCAACCACTTGGTAGCTACCAGGATCAAGTGAACGCTGCTGGAAGTACTTGTCGAGGTTGGGAAAGTTTGGGAAAAACAAGTCGACCTCGGGTGCAAGCCAGGTGCGGTCGCCGCCGGAATTGTGCCACTGGTCGCTCGCATAAAACTCCCTGGCGGCCTGCACCGTCTCCAAGGCCGTGTTTGTCCAGTAAAAATTCTCGTGGCTGTTGGCAGAAAACAGGCCGAGCATGCGGCCACCGTAAGACAGCACGAGCACCCTCGTGCCGTCAGGGGTGTGGTAAAGCTCCGTCGGTTTGCCAACCTTGCGGAGGACGTCGACAAGTTTTTTCATGGCAAGGAACTCGGTCAGGACTTGGTCAGATTGCTGGAATAGGCCATGATAATTGCGGCAATGATCAGAATGGCGATGGCCGTGTACATCTGCCGGCGCGGCTTGCCCTGCACGCCGCGCCACTCGCCGCTGATGAATCCGAGGCCCTGTCCGCCGAGCATTTGCGACGCCTGCTGGATGCCGAAGCCGACCGAGGCCCCCAGCGCTCCGAACAGCAACATGCCTTTGCCCATCAGCACAATGCCGAGGGCCATGTTCGCGCCGATGATCGCGGCCAGTCCGAGTTCCTTTCCACTCCGCGCGAGCACACCCAACGACTTGTTCCTGGCCATCAGGTAAAGCGGATAGATCAGATTGATCAGTGCGCCACCAAGCAGACCCACGGACCAGACGGCGAACGTGGCCGGGACATCACCTGCACCGTTGGCTTTCATGGCGGCAACGATCGGTCCCTGTCCATAAACAAAAGCCAACGCCATTCCGCAGGAAAGAACCCCCGCCACAATCGTCATCACGAGTCCGCCGGAAAAACTACCTGAGGTCTGCTGCTGATTCTGCAACAGCGCGTCTCGACCAAAGCCGGCCAGCGACGCAAATACAACGCCAACAAGCATCACCGCCACCCCGGCCAGCGCCATCAGTCCGGCGGGTGAGCCGAGGTCCGGCGCGTCCTGGAACAGGCCCGAACCCTTCACGATCATCGGCACCGTCACACCCACCGAAACGCCCAAGCCGGTAAGGATGGCCCCCGTGAGCGCCACGCCGATCCGCACAAAGCAAAGGCCGCACAACACGTTGGCTACACCCCACCCGGCGGCCCACAGGTTAGCTGTGATCAAGCTCCGGACCGGTACCCGGCCGTAAGCAGAGAAAGCCCCGGGACACCCCAGCAATGTCACGGTCCAGGGGACGATCACCAAACCGACTAACATGCCAATGAACCACCAGTGCTCAAACTGGAACTTCTTCATCAGTTTCATCGGCCAGGCACCGCTGCCGATCAACAGGCCCGCAAAAGCAACGAGCACGATTCCGAGAAGCTGAGCGGATGACATGGTGTTGCCTTTGCTCGTACAGACCTTTCAAACTCCGGACACGCAGCCTTGGCCGAAATGCGCGCTAGATTCGTTGCGGAAGTCGGAGATGAACTACATCCGGGACGTCGTGCCGCCGTCCGCAATTATCATCTGGCCGATGAAGTTGCCAACATCCTCCGAGCAGAGAAGGACCGCGAGCTTGACGATCTCGACCTTCTCGCCAGATCGGGCGCCCGGCACTTTCTCCGCCGCAACCTCGCACGCGTCCGCGTCGCTGAAGCCGAAAATTCTCTTGTAATATTTTTCCACAGTCACCCAGCCGGGGGCAATGGCATTCAGACGAATTTTCTTGTGCAGTAGTGTCAAAAAATTCGAACGAATTGACAAGGCATGGTTTACACGCTTCCCCTTTTATCCCTCAAATTACCTTTTTTCCATCCTCGGATACAGTCTACAAATCCCACTCACTAACTCGTTTGAGACTGAAAGGATTGAAATAGATTGTTCTCGCCTGCCGGCCTGTAACAGCGGAACGGTTGACCAGAGGAGAAATGGGGTCACCCATTAAAAGGCTTTGTCAAATAAAAAACACTCCTCCCGAGGAATCGAGGGCCATTTTTTTGGCAAAGGTGTAAGTTAGCTGCCGC
>Ga0315278_10006740_pt1 | contig 10461 bp, 6 predicted proteins | sample YL17G06_0_MG_FD_203880 | JGI IMG/M metagenome (GOLD analysis project Ga0315278, IMG submission 203880) | Sediment microbial communities from Yellowstone Lake, YNP, Wyoming, USA - YL17G06_0 | ecosystem: Environmental > Aquatic > Freshwater > Lake > Sediment | place: USA: Wyoming | collected... | reverse complement strand
GTATCCGGACCTCGAGAACTACAAGCTGCCGACCCTCTCGCACTTCTTCGGCATCGAGCTGTCCCAGGCGCACCGAGCGCTGCCGGACGCCGAGGCTACGGCCAACCTGCTGATCTGGTTCGCCAATGACCTGCCGGGCCGGCTGAGCGTTCTTCGCCAGTCGATCGCGGACGCGGTCCGGGCGACCCGGAGCGGCGGTGACTCGAAGGCCCTCCTGGAGGCCGCTCGTCGCGAGGCGCGCGTCTCCAAGAGCCTCTTCAGCCTGGTCAACAAGAAGACCTGTCGCGCCCTGGCGCTCGACGAGGGCATCCGCATGGATGGCCGTCAGCTGACCGAGCTGCGGCCGATCTCGGTCGAGGTCGGCTTCCTGCCCCGCGCCCATGGCTCGGGAGTCTTCACCCGTGGCGAGACGCAGGTGCTGACGATCGCGACGCTGGGCTCGTCCTCCGACGTCCAGCGCATCGACACCATCAGCCCCAGGACCGAGAAGCGCTACATCCACCACTACAACTTCCCGCCCTATTCGACGGGCGAGAACAAGCCCATGCGTGGTCCCAGCCGTCGAGACATCGGGCATGGCAACCTCGCCGAGCGGGCGCTCCTGCCAGTGCTTCCCGATCACGATGAGTTCCCCTACGTCATCCGGCTCGTGTCGGAATGCATGTCGTCCAACGGCTCGACCTCGATGGCCTCGACGTGCGGCTCGACCCTCGCGCTGATGGATGCCGGTGTGCCCATCAAGGCACCGGTCGCCGGCGCGGCGATGGGCCTCATCAGCGAGCCGGATGGCCGGTTCGTAGTGCTCACCGACATCCTGGGCAAGGAAGACTCGCTGGGTGACATGGACTTCAAGGTGACCGGAACGCGGGACGGCATCACCGCCCTGCAGATGGACATCAAGGTCCAGGGCATCAACGAGGCGATCATCCGCGACGGCCTCAAACAGGCCCTTGAGGCCCGCCTCGCCATCCTCGACAAGATGACCGAGGTCCTGCCCGAGGCGCGAGCCGACATGAGCGACTTCGCACCCCGCATCATCACCATCAAGATCAACCCCGAGAAGATCCGCGAGATCATCGGCAAGGGTGGCTCGATGATCCGCAAGATCCAGGAAGAGACGAGCACCGAGATCAACGTCGAGGACGATGGCACGGTCGAGATCGCTGCCGTCTCCGGCGAGAACTCGCGCAAGGCGATCCAGTGGATCGAGAGCCTCACGCGTGACGTCGAGGTCGGCGCCCTCTACCTCGGCAAGGTGACCCGCATCATGGGCTTCGGCGCCTTCGTCGAGATCCTGCCGGGCAAGGAAGGCCTCGTTCGCATCGGCGAGCTGGCCGACTACCACGTGCCGACGGTCGAGGACGTCGTCTCCGTCGGGGACGAGGTCATGGTCGTCGTCGTCGAGGTCGACCGCCAAGGCCGCATCAACCTCTCACGCAAGGCGGCCATGCAGCGCCACCTCGCACGGGAGGGGACGCCGGCCTGACCGTCGGCGATACCCAGGCATGCAGCCTGCGGCCGCCGGGAGACCGGCGGCCGCGGTGTATCATCGCGTCCGTGCCCCGACGGACGTCCGCCTGAGCGAGCCATGCCCAGCAACGAACAGCCTCCACTCACCGTCGCCGTGGTCGGCGCCACCGGCGTCGTGGGCACGACGATGATCCAGGTCCTCGAGGAGCGCGGCCTACCCGTGGGCGAGCTGCGGCCGATGGCTTCGCGCAGTGACGGCCGTACCGCGACCTTCCGGGGCCGGACGATCGGGGTCGTCGAGGCCAGCCCGGAGGCCTTCGTGGGCGTGGACATCGCCCTCTTCTCGGCCGGAGCCTCGGTCTCCGCCGTGCTCGCCCCCGAGGCCGTCGCCCGAGGCGCCCTGGTCGTCGACAACTCTTCGCAGTGGCGCATGGTCGATGGCGTCCCGCTCGTCGTGACCGAGGTCAATCCCGACGACGCGGCGCTGCACGAAGGCATCATCGCCAACCCCAATTGCTCGACGATGCAGCTCGTCCCGCTGCTCATGGCGCTGCGCGACTCGGCCGGGCTGGAGCGCGTCATCGTGGACACCTACCAGGCCGTCGGGGGCACCGGGGCCGAGGCCATCGACGAGCTGCAGGCACAGATCGTCGCCCACGCCACGGGCGAGCCCAAGCTGGCCTCCGTCTACCCGCACCCCATCGCCTTCAACGCCCTGCCCGAGATCGACGTCCTGCTCGACGACGGTTACTTCAAGGAGGAGTGGAAGGTCATCCACGAGAGCCGCAAGATCCTGCACCTGCCCGACCTGCGCGTCTCATGCACCGCGGTCCGGGTGCCGGTCTTCGTCGGCCACTCGGAGGCCGTCCACGTCGAGACCCGACGACCGATCGGCCCCGACGAGGCGCGCGAGCTGTTCGCCGCCGTGCCCGGCGTCGTCGTCATCGACGAGCCGGCCGCACACCGCTACCCCCTCGCGACCGAAGCGGCCGGCCGCGACGAGATCTTCGTTGGGCGCGTCCGCGCCGACGTCTCGATGCCCGACGGGCGCGGCCTCGCCTTCTGGTGCGTGAGCGACAACCTCCGCAAGGGGGCAGCCACCAACGCCGTGCAGATCGCCGAGCTGGCCATCGAACGCGGCTGGTTGGCGTCGGCCTCGGTCCGCGCTGGTCGGGTCGCGTGACGGACGAGGAACGTCGCGAGGCACTCGAGGCGATCGCCGGCGACATCAGGTCCTGCACGGCTTGCCGCCTGCATAGCGGCCGCCGCCAGGCCGTGCCGGGTGAGGGGAGTGCAGCCACTGAGGTCGCCTTCGTCGGTGAGGGACCCGGCGCCAACGAGGACGAACAGGGTCGGCCGTTCGTCGGCGCCGCCGGCGGCCTCCTGACCGAGCTCATCCGCTCCATCGGCTGGAAGCGCGACGAGGTCTTCATCACCAACGTCGTCAAGTGTCGGCCGCCCGGCAACCGCGACCCGGAACCAGACGAGATCGCTGCCTGCAGCGGCTACCTGCGCCGGCAGCTCGAGATCCTCGACCCGGCCCTCATCGTCACCCTCGGCCGCTTCTCGCTGCAGTCCTTCATGCCCGGAGCACGCATCGGCGGCGCCCACGGCACGGTGCGGCCGGTCGATCCGGCGACCGGCGCCGCGGATGCCTCGGCCATGGCGCTCTATCACCCGGCGGCGGCCTTCCGCCAGGCGGCCCTCAAGGAGACGCTCTTCGAGGACATCGCCGGGGCGCCCGATGCGCTCCTGCGCTCGCGGGAGCGGCGCGCTCGGCATGGCGAAACGCCGGGCGTCGCCGACGATGGCACGTCGGCCACTGAGATACCCGTCGGTGCTCCGACCGCCCCTGAGATGCCGCTCGAGGCGACGTTCCCCGCCGACCCATCGTCCATCGCCCCCTCGACGACCTCCGACGTCGAGCTGGCGTCCTCCGAGATCGCGCCCGTACCGGCCCTCGTGGCCGCCGACGACCCGAACCAGATGAGGTTCTTCTGACCATGCCGCGTCGATCCGCCCCTTCCACCGCGACGACCGATCCGACCCTGCGCATCATCCCTCTGGGCGGTGTCGGGGAGATCGGCAAGAACCTGTACGTCTACGAGTATGGCGACGAGATCGTGGTCATCGATTGCGGCTTGATGTTCCCCGACGAGGAGATGTTCGGCATCGACCTCGTCATCCCGGACGTGACCTACCTCAAGGAGCGCCGCCACAAGGTCAAGGCCTTCCTGATCACTCACGCTCACGAAGATCACGTCGGCGGGCTTCCCTATGTGCTGCCCGAGTTCCCCGGTGTTCCGGTCTATGCCTCGACCCTCGCGCGCGGCCTGCTGGGCAACAAGATCAAGGAGCACAAGCTCACCAAGAACCCGCTCCTCGCGCTGGAGCCGGGCGACACCGTCAAGCTCGGCTCGTTCGAGGCGACGGCGTTCCGCATCGGCCATTCCATCCCCGACGCTATGGGCATCGCGTTGCGGACACCGGTCGGGGTCGTCATCCACACCGGCGACTTCAAGTTCGATCACACGCCGGTGGACGGCAAGCTCTCCGACTTCCACGTTCTGGCGAAGTTCGGCCAGGAGGGCGTCCTGTGCCTTGTCTCGGACTCGACACGGGCGGAGAACCCAGGCTACACGCCGTCCGAGCGGACCGTCGGCGAAGCCTTCCGCGAGATCATGGAGCCGCTCGAGGGGCGCGTCATCGTGGCCACATTCGCCAGCAACATCGCGCGCATCCAGCAGGTCTTCGACGCTGCCGCCACGTTCGATCGCAAGGTCGCCGTCATCGGGCGCTCGATGGAGCAGAACGTACGCATCGCCAGCGATCTCGGGTACCTGACCTACGACGCCGGGCTGCTGGTGCCCAAGGATCGCATCAAGGACATCGCCGACCGCGACCTCGTCATCGCCACGACCGGCGCTCAGGGCGAGCCGATGGCCGGCTTGGCGCGGATGGCGAACCGCGACCACCGCTTTGTCGAGATCGTGCCCGGGGATACGGTCATCGTCAGCGCCAGCCCCATCCCGGGCAACGAGGAGGAAGTCGCGCGGACGATCGACAACCTCTTCAAGAACGGCGCCAACGTCTACTACCACACCATCAAACGTGCCCATGTCTCCGGCCACGCGAGCCAGGAAGAATTGAAGCTGATGCTTGGCCTGACCAAACCGCGCTATTTCATCCCCATGCATGGCGAGTTCCGGATGCTCGTTCAGCACGGCCGCCTTGCCGTCGAGTGCGGCGTCGAGCCGCAGAACATCTTCATCATCGAGAACGGTCAACCCATCGAGTTCCTGTCCGACGGTTCGGCGAGGCGCGGCGAACCCGTGCCGGCGGGCTACGTCTTCGTGGACGGGTTGTCGGTCGGCGAGGTCGGTGACGTCGTGCTGCGCGACCGTCGAGCGCTGGCCAACGACGGCATGTTCCTGGTCGTGGTGACTGTGGACAAGCAGACCGGGTCCCTCATCGGGCGACCCGAGATCGTCACCCGCGGCTTCATCGCAGGGCCCGACGATCCGGTCATCGCGGCTGCCGTCGAGCGGGTCGTGACCGCCCTCGACACGCCCGGCGACCACACCAGCGAGATCGGCCTGATGAAGGTCCAGATCAAGGACAGCCTGTCGCGCTTCCTCTATGAGCAGACGAAGCGCCGCCCGATGGTCTTCCCGGTCGTGGTCGAGGTCTGAGCCAGGTGGCCCAGCGGCGTCGCACGACGCGTGCCAACCCGCGGACGACGCGAACGACGCGCCGAGCGCCGCTGATCTCGCCGAGGACGGCGCGCTCCATCCTGGGCATCGTGCTGCTCGTGGCGGGCGCCGTGACCCTCATCGCGCTGCTCCTGCCGGGGGAGGGGATCCTCAACCGGTACGTCAACGACCTGCTCCGGCCGGCCTTCGGCCAGGGTGCCTGGCTGCTGCCCGTCCTGCTCATCGTGGCCGGAGTCTTCGTCGAGCGCGCGCCGTCGTCGGGGCCGTCATGGGAGATCAGCGCCGCCGGCGGGATCATCATCTTCCTCGGCGCCCTCGGGCTGATGGCCATCGTCTGGGGGGATGGCGACAGACCCTCGCAGCTTGCCAGGGCCGGCGGCTGGTTCGGGGAGACCCTCTCGAGCCTCTTGGCGACACTCATCAGCGCGCCTGGCGCCGTCGTCGTGCTGGTGGGCATGATCGTGGCCGGCGTCCTGCTCCTCTTCAACCTGACCGTGCGCGATGTGGTCTCGCCCGTGACGAGCGGCGGGCGCGCCATCGCCGGGGCTCTGGCCCGCCCGATCGAGCGCCAGGAGGCTCCGGCCAAGGCTCCATCGGCCGCCCGAGGCCGGAATGGGAGCAGCGCCGCGTCCACGCCCGCCGAGCCGAGCCCGGCTACGGAGCGGGACCTGCCGACCCCGATCTCGAGCCCCGCACCGATCAGCCAGACCGTCTGGTCAGGACGTGATGCGTCGGCCGACGCCAGGGTGGCCCCCTCATCGGCGCGCGACCCGGCTGCACCCGGCGAGGAGCTTCTCGCGGTCGAGGACACGCCGGTCCCGGTCGGGCTTCGCGACTGGCTGCTGCCAGGGATCGAACTGCTCGAGCCGCCCCGCATCGGCGCCGGCCAGGGTCTGAAGCTCGACCACGAGCGCAATATCCGGATCATCGAGGAGAAGCTGCGCAGCTTCCAGATCCCGGCCACAGTGACAGGCACCAACGTCGGGCCTGTCGTCACCCAATACGAAGTTCGCCCGGACGCGGGCATCAAGCTCTCGCGCATCGAGGCGCTCGCCGACGATCTGGCCATGGCCTTGGCGGCCCGTACGATCCGCATCGAGGCGCCCATCCCGGGCAAGGACGTGGTGGGCATCGAGGTCCCTAACCACTCGAGCGAAGTGGTCGGCTTCCGCGACCTCATCGACGACGCCGACATGCTGGCCGCGACCGGCAAGCTGACCTTCGCCCTCGGCCGCGACGTGAGTGGTGCCGCCTACGCGGTGGACCTCGCGAAGATGCCGCACCTGCTCATCGCCGGCGCCACCGGCTCTGGCAAGAGCGTCTGCGTCAACGCCCTCATCACCAGCCTCCTGATGCGCGCCCGCCCCGACGAGGTGCGTCTCGTGCTGGTCGACCTCAAGCGCGTCGAGCTGGCGCCCTATGACGGCCTGCCGCACCTGCTGACCAACGTCATCGTCGAGGCGGGCGACGCCAAGGCCGCGCTCCACTGGGCCGTCAGCCAGATGGAGGAGCGCTACAAGGCCCTGGCGGCGAAGACCGAGCGCAATATCACCGCTTACAACGCCAGCCCGCGTGTCGCGGAGCACGAGCGTCTGCCGTATATCGTCATCGTCATCGACGAGCTCGCCGACCTGATCATGCGCGAGGGCCGCAAGGTCGAGGACCCCATCGTCAAGATCGCCCAGAAGGCCCGTGCGGTCGGCATCCACCTTGTCCTCGCCACCCAGCGCCCGAGTGTCAACGTGGTGACCGGCCTCATCAAGGCCAACGTACCAAGCCGCATCGCCTTCGCCATGTCATCGAACGTGGACAGCCGGACCGTGCTCGACCAGCCGGGCGCCGAGGATCTCATCGGGCGCGGCGACATGCTCTACCAGCCCGCCGACCTGCCACGACCCGTCCGACTGCAAGGCGTCTTCGTCTCCGACGCCGAGGTCAACGCCATCACCGCCCACTGGCGCAGCCAGGCGCCCGATCCCGATTACGACCCGCTGGTGGTCGCCTTCAGTGACGGCGAGGGCGGCAACGCCGGCCAGTTCGGCTGGCTGGCGCAGATGGCCGAGGACGACATGACGCCGAGGGCCGCCGAGCTCATCATGGCCAGCGGCAAGGCCAGCACGTCGATGCTCCAGACCAAGCTCAAGGTCGGCTTCAACCGGGCCAGCCGGATCATGGACGAACTCGAGCGCTTCGGCGTCGTCGGGCCCCAGGATCCCCGCAACCCGGCCGTGCCGCGCCACATCTACGGGCCGGAGAACTGGCTGCGCAGCCTCGCGGATGTGGACGACTCGGGCTACTGAGCGGGTCGTCGGAGGGTCCTACCCCCGCCTAGGCCATCCTGCTGAGGGGCCGGCGGCACGAGAGCGCGTATCCTAGGCCGGCGTGGCCCGACTTGGCCACGCACGATCGCACCGGGGATCCGTACCTTCGTGACCGTTCCATGACCGCCCGCGACCAGGCTCGGCCGAGCGAGCGTCGTCTCGCTGACCGCAACCGCGAGCGGGACGTCGACGACGTCGCCAGCGCGCCGCCCGAGGCCAGCCAGCGCCTCGGCGCCATGCTCCTCGCGGCCCGCGAGCGCAAGGGCGTCGACCTCGTGCGCGCCGAGCGTGACACGAAGATCCGCGCCAAGTTCCTCGAGGCGCTGGAGAACAGCGACTTCAAGGAGTTGCCCGGCGCCGTCTACACGAAGGGCTTCCTGCGCAACTACGCGCTCTACCTTGGCCTCGACCCAGAGCTGGTCGTCGCGCAGTGGAAGGGCGAAGTCGGAGAGAGCAGGCGATCCGAGCCGACGACCATCGCGCCGCGTCCGCTCGAGGTGCCGCGCGGCGGCTTCACCTTTAGCCGCGGGCTCATCGTAGCCGCCGTCCTGACCCTCGCCGTCCTCGCTTTCGCCGGCTACATCGGGCTCCAGCTGTTCCGCTTCTCGCAGCCGCCCGGCCTGACCGTCACGCAGGCAGCGGTCAGCGATGCCGCCCCGGACAGCGACTCGACCACGCTCAGCGGGACCGCCTCGACCGGTGCGACAGTGGCCATCGAGGCGCTCGGGCAGGAGACCTATCGCGTGACTGCCGGAGCCAGCGGCGCCTGGGAGCAGGTCGTGCCGCTCAAGAAGGGTCGCAACGATTTCACCATCGTGGCCACCGACCCTGAGACCGGCAAGGATTCGGAGATCGTCAAGCTCATCGTCACGGTGCCGGTGGCAGCTGGGCCGGAAGCGCCGACCTTGACCGTCTCGAGCCCGAACGACGGGACTTCCTACACCAACGGCGCCATCCCGGTCCAGGGCACGACGACCGGGCAGCAGGTCGTCGTCAGCGGCGCTTTCGTCGGGCCGGCGTCGGAGACCGGCGCCAAGCCCGCCGACCCGCCACCGGTCGCGCCGGATCCGCAGGAGATCGCGGTCGAGGCCGAGACGGGCACGTTCTCCGACGCTTACCAGCTGGCGCCAGGCATCTGGGACCTGACCATCACCGCCAGCAGCGAGGCTGACAAGACGACCACCGAGCAGCGTCGGGTGACCGTGGCCTACACCGGCGTCGCGCTCGTCGTACGGGTCCGCGACGCCCGTGCCTGGGTCAAGGTCTGGGTCGACGGCGAGATCGCCCCCGGCTACGAGGGCGGACGCGTCATCCAGCCAGGCAAGTCCATCGAGTTCACCGCCAAGCAAAAGATCGAGGTCCGGACGGGCAACTCGGGCGCCACCTACTTCACGCTCAACGGGACGCGGCTGGGCTCGCTCGGCAAGGCCGGTCAACCCGAGACGTGGATCTTCGCGCCGCCCGCTCCGCCGGAGAAGACCGGACGTACGAACTGAGCACGTCCGCGGAGCGGGCCGACGAGGCCCTGGTCGAGCTCGCAGCGCGGGTCATCGACCTCGCCCGTCGCGCGCGCCTGACGATCGCCTCGGCCGAATCCTGCACCGGCGGACTGGTTGGCCACGTGCTGACGGAGGTTCCCGGCGCGAGTGACGTCTTCCGCGGCGGCATCATCGCGTACGCCGACGAGGTCAAGGTGGTCAGCCTCGGGGTCCTGCCCTCGACGCTGGCCGCGCACGGCGCCGTCTCGGCCCAGACGGCGGTGGCCATGGCCGAGGGCGTACGCGGCGCACTCGGCGTTGACCTGGCCGTGGCAGTCACCGGCATCGCCGGGCCATCCGGTGGCTCTGCCGACAAGCCGGTTGGTCTGACCTACGTCGCGGTCGCCGACGCCACCGGCCATGACGTCCAGCGCTTCCACTGGGATGGCGACCGGCACGCCAATAAGGTCGCGAGCGTGGGGGCAGTGTTGGACATTCTCATGGCGCGCCTGCCGCGCGTCGTCCCGTGACCCGGGCGGCGTCCGAGATCGGTGCCGGCCTGGCGCCCGCCCGGCCGGCACGCCCCATCCACCCAGGAGAGCACGTCCATGTCGTCGGAGCCGCCGGTGCGGGTGCCTCAGCGGCCGCGTTGCTGGCGGCCGGCGTCGGAGCCATGGTCACCGCCTGTGACCCGGGCGCGCCGTCACCCTACACGGCCGCGCTCGAGGCCGTGGGCATCGCTGTCGCGCCCGCGCACGACCCGGCGCACGTGGCGACCGAGGCAGGCCCAGCTGTCGATCGCCTGGCCGTTTCCAAGGCGCTGACGTCCGTCGCGCCGGACCACCCTGAGCTGGCCGCGGCACGGGCGCACGGCATCCCGCTCGAGGCGTGGCAGCAGCTCGTGGCCGATGCCGCCATGACCGCCCATCAGACGCTCGTCGGTGTCACCGGCACACACGGCAAGTCCACCTCCACCGGCTGGCTGCTGCACGTGCTGGCCGAGGCCGGACGCGACCCGAGTGGCTTCGTCGGGGCGCTCATGGAGCCGAGAGCGCCAGGCGAGCCGGCCTCCACGGCCCGCATCGGGCGTGGCGACCTGTGCGTCGTCGAGGCCGACGAGTACGCCGCCAACTTCGATCCCTACCATGCGTCGATCGCGGTGCTGCTGAACGCCGAGTGGGATCACCCGGACGTCTTCGCCAACGAGGCCGCCGTCCTCGACGCCTTCGAGGGCTGGGTCCGCGCGATGGTGCCGGATGGCAGCGGCGCGCCACCCACGCTGGTCGTCAATGTGGCCGACGCCGGCGCGGCGATGGTCGCCACGCGGCTCGCCGACTGGCCAGGCACCCTGGTCCGTGTCGCCCTGTCGGCAGGCGACGGGCACACGGACGGATCGCCGGCCGAGGACGGGTCGCCCGCCGACGAGCCGCGGGCCACCGCCGGCCTCGACCTCTCGGCGCGCCTCGTGGTCACGGGGAC
>Ga0315278_10006739_pt1 | contig 10462 bp, 19 predicted proteins | sample YL17G06_0_MG_FD_203880 | JGI IMG/M metagenome (GOLD analysis project Ga0315278, IMG submission 203880) | Sediment microbial communities from Yellowstone Lake, YNP, Wyoming, USA - YL17G06_0 | ecosystem: Environmental > Aquatic > Freshwater > Lake > Sediment | place: USA: Wyoming | collected... | reverse complement strand
TGGTTGGTCTGCAGAAGGATAAAAACATCCTGATGATCAAAGGATCGGTCCCGGGTTTTGATAACGGCTATGTGATGGTCAGAAAAGCGAAGAAGCAAGCATTGAAAGATGCAAGGCGGTGAAGACGATGCCCGAAGCAAAAGTTTTTACAATCGAGGGAAAGGAATCAGGGAAGGTCTCCCTTGCCCCTGCCCTCTTTGATGTCGAGATCAATCTGAACTGCATTCGTGAATCCCTCAATCAATATCTTGCCAATCAAAGACAGGGTACAGCCTGTGCCAAGACACGGCATTATGTCAGTGGTGGAGGAAAAAAACCCTGGCGTCAGAAGGGAACAGGACGCGCCCGCGCCGGTTCCAACCGCTCACCACTCTGGCGTGGCGGGGCGGTGACTTTCGGTCCCCTCCCCAGATCCTATAATGCCAAAATCAATAAGAAGAAACGCCAGAAGGCGCTTTGTTCCGCCCTTACCAATTTCGCCCAGGAAGGCCGCGTGTTCATCCTCCAGGATACCGAGTTCACCCGTCCCAAATCTCAAAAGGTTATCGCACTCCTTAAGGAGCTGGGAGTGGAAGGCAAGTCCCTGATTATTGCCGAAAAGCCGGAGAGAAACTTCTATCTTTCCTGCAGGAATCTGCCTTTTGTGACCCTTCTTCCTACGGAAAATATCTGTATTTACGACCTGCTGGATAATGATAATCTCGTTGTGACTCAAACAGCGTTGAAAAAACTCGAGGAGATAATGGGATGAAAAATCCTTACCAAATTCTGGAGAAGCCCCTGCTTTCGGAGAAAAGCCTTGCGCTGGGGGAGCGGGAACAGGTCAAGCAATATGTATTCAAGGTTTATATCAAGGCCAATAAGAAAGAGATTAAAAAGGCTGTTGAAGAGGCCTTTAGGGTTCATGTTACCAAGGTCAACACCTTGCACGTTAAAGGAAAACCCAAGAGAGTTCGTTACCAGAAAGGCTGGCGATCGGACATTAAAAAGGCTTATGTTACTTTGAAAGAAGGCGAAAGTATCACTCTAATCTGAGGATAGAAAAGATGGCTATACGGAGCTTCAAACCCTATACCCCTTCCCGGAGATCCATGACGGTTTCCACCTTTGAGGAGCTGACTCGGACGAAACCGGAAAAGAGTCTGTTGGGGAAACTCACGAAATCGGGAGGGCGGAATAATCAGGGCCGCACCACTGTCCGGTTTCGGGGAGGGGGACATAAGAGGCGATATCGCGTGATTGATTTCAAAAGGGACAAGGATAATATCACCGCCCTTGTGAAACAGATTGAATATGATCCCAACCGGAGCGCCCGGATCGCCCTGCTCCAGTATGCCGATGGGGAGAAGCGGTATATCGTAGCCCCAGACGGTCTGGCAGTGGGCATGAAGCTGGTGTCCGGAGAGAATGCCGATATTCGGTTGGGAAATTGTCTGCCGATGAAAAATATCCCCCCTGGAACGATTGTGCATTGTGTGGAATTCCGACCCCAAAAGGGAGCCCAGATCGCCAAAGGGGCCGGCACGTCCGTTCAAATCATGGCTAAAGAGGGCAATTTTGTGCATTTGAAACTTCCCTCAGGCGAGGTGAGGCTTTTTTCCAAGGAATGCCGGGCTACAATCGGTCAAGTGGGTAACATGGATCATGAGAATCTTTCCATCGGCAAGGCGGGACGCTCCCGCTGGCTTGGAAGACGTCCCCACAACCGTGGGGTGTCCATGAACCCGATTGACCATCCCATGGGCGGTGGGGAGGGAAAGGCATCCGGGGGACATCCGCAATCTCCCTGGGGTCAACCGGCAAAAGGATATAAAACGCGCAAACGTAATAAATTATCGGACAAATATATCATCAAACGTCGAAGGCAAAAATAAGGGAGGCACAAGTATGCCCCGTTCTCTGAAAAAAGGACCATTCATTGACACCAAATTGATTCACAAAGTGGAAATGTCTCAAAATACCGGAGATCGAAAGGTGATCAAGACTTGGTCGCGAAGGTCCATGGTTGTGCCGTTGATGGTGGGACTGACGATCGCTGTGCATAACGGAAAGCAGTTTGTGCCGATCTATATCAACGAAAACATGGTGGGGCATAAGCTGGGGGAATTCGCCCCCACCCGGATCTTTCGGGTTCACGGTGGGAAAGGCTCCAAGACAGCTGCTGTGGTCAAGCCCTAGACATGATACTTAGGATGGTTTGTTTTGTCCATTTACATTGAGGGAAAGATGACGGAGGATAAGCGTATTCATGGCATCACAAGATAAAAAGGCGGACGATGTGGTGGCAACGGCAAAAGCTCGTTTCCTGGGTATCCCGGCCCGGAAGGCAAGATTGGTGGCTAATCTGATCAGAGGCAAAACCGTCCGGCAGGCCCTGAACCTGCTTCAGGTGACGCCCAAGCCATCCGCGGTTCCGCTCGTTCGTAATCTGCTCCTCTCCGCAGTGTCGAATGTGGACCGCAAACAGCACGCCAATACGGATGACCTTGTTGTGACCAGGATTTTTGTGGATGTCGGCCCCATGCTCAGAAGGATCCAGCCGCATGCCATGGGCCGGGCGTTTCGGATTCGGAAAAGAACGTGTCATATGACGATTGCCTTGTCGGAATAATGAGCCGTTTTAAAACGGAGGGATGTCTGAGTTTGTAAGGAGGCATATTACGTGGGACAAAAAGTTAATCCCATAGGATTGCGGCTAGGGATCATACGAGATTGGGAATCACGCTGGTATGCGAAAAAGAATTACCCGGAGCTGCTTCATGAAGATTTGAAGATCCGAGAGGATATCAAGAAGCAGTTTTATCATGCAGGCATTGCCCAGGTGGATATTGATCGGGCGTCCGATCGGGCCAAGATTACGATCCACACCGCTCGTCCGGGGATTATTATCGGCCGCAAAGGCGCAGAGATCGAAGGATTACGGAAAAAGATCGAAGCCATGACCAAGAAGCGGATTTTTATCAACATCAATGAAATCCGCAAGCCTGACATGGTTGCCCAGCTTGTGGCGGAGAATGTGGCTGCCCAGCTTCTGCGCCGCATCAGCTTCCGTCGGGCCATGAAAAAGGCGATCCAATCCACCATGAAAAGCGGGGGGCTGGGGATCAGAATCAATTGCAAGGGCCGGCTGGCAGGAGCTGAAATGGCACGCTCCGAATGGTTCCGCGAAGGTCGCGTTCCTCTTCATACCCTGCGAGCCAATATAGATTACGGGCTGGCCGTTGCCCACACCAAATATGGGGCTATCGGCGTGAAGGTCTGGATCTTCCTCGGCGAGGTTTTTAATAAGAAAAGAGAGATCGAACCAGCATCTGAAAAAAAGGGGTCATAATCCATGCTGATGCCGAAAAGAGTCAAGCACCGCAAGGTCCAGAAAGGCCGTATGCGCGGAAAAGCATCCCGGGGGATCAATCTGAACTTTGGCAGCTTTGGTCTCAAAGCCACGGAGGGGGGATGGATCACCAACCGCCAGATCGAGGCAGCGCGTGTGGCCATCATGCGGCAAGTGAAAAGAGGCGGTAAACTCTGGATCAATATCTTTCCGGATAAACCTTTGACCAAGAAACCGCCCGAAACGCGCATGGGTGGCGGAAAAGGGAATCCGGAGGTATGGGTTGCGGTTGTCAAACCGGGTCGCATCCTTTTTGAAATCGAGGGAATTGACGCGGAACTGGCGAAAGATGCTTTTAATAGAGCTGCTCATAAACTCCCCGTGAAAACCAAGTTCGTCTCTCGAGACATGGTATAACAGGGATTCAGAAGAGGAGGATATCCGCTCGTGAAGGTGAAAGAACTTCAAAATCTCAGCGTGGATGAGCTCGTCACCCGTTTGAATCAGCTCCGGGAGGGGCTTTTCAAAGCCCGCGTTCGCGCCGCAACACGGGAACTGGATAATATCATGCTCATTCAGAACACCCGCAAGGATATCGCCCGGGTGCTGACGATTCTACGGCAAAAGGGAGTCAAGATATAATATCCTTCCCCCTCTTACGGAGGAAGGCGGAGATTCTGAAATATCCCCCAGGGAATGGGCTAAAGAAGCGGGAGGCTGGAAATGCCGGATAAAGAAAATGTCGTAAGGCGGAATAAAACGCGCATCGGTCGTGTGGTCAGCAATAAAATGGACAAGACCGTGGTCGTGGCTGTGGAGCGCCTGGTCATGCATCCCATGTATCTAAAACGCGTCAAACGCCTGAAAAAGATTTATGCGCATGACAAGGACAACCAGTGTCAGATTGGGGACATTGTCAGAGTTACCGAATCACGTCCATTAAGTCGGTTGAAGAGATGGCGTGTTTCAGAGATACTGGAACGGGCGAAATAGCAAGAGCGCCCCAAACATTTTTATGAAGGAAAGAATGGTCTGCGATGATACAGGAATATACTGTTTTAAATGTGGCGGATAATACCGGGGCGAAAAAAGTGCGTTGTTTCCGGATCCTCGGGGGTTCGCACCGCCGGTATGCGAGTTTGGGAGATATCATCATATGTTCCGTTCGTGTGGCCGCCCCGGATGGGAACATCAAGAAAAAAGCCAAGGTTCGGGCTGTCATTGTGCGGACCAGAAAAGAAATTCGCCGGGAAGACGGATCTTATATCAAATTTGACGATAACGCAGCTGTGATTATTAATAACCAGAATGAACCGGTTGGAACCCGTATCTTCGGGGCTGTGGCTCGAGAGCTCCGGAAAAAGAATTTTATCAAGATTATTTCCCTGGCGCCGGAAGTGGTGTAATCCGGCGACCTCTTCGGAGGAATTGGACCATGTCATTCAGAATTAAAAGAGACGACAGGGTACTCGTCCTGTCCGGGAAAGATAAGGGAAAAATAGGGAAGGTTCTTCATGTGATCCCGTCCACGCACAAGGCGATCGTGGAGAATATCCAGTTTATTTATGAGCATAAGCGCTCCCGTGACCCTCGGAAACCGGGCGGTCGGATCCATCGGGAGTCCTCTATTGCCATGTGCAAACTCATGCTTATATGTGAAAAATGCAAAAGTGCCACGCGGGTGGGAGCCAAGATCCTGGAGGATCGAACCAAGGTCAGAATCTGCAAGAAATGCAATGCGGAGATTTAGTGTCTCCGCGACTTGTGCCATGAAATTTTTTGGAGAAATGTTGGAGGATTGAATGAGAATCCCAAGGCTGCTCGTTCGATATCGCTCGGAAATCATCCCCACTTTGATGAAGCGGTTTCATTATAAAAATATCATGCAGGTCCCGCGCCTGGTGAAGATCGTTGTGAACATGGGCGTGGGCGAAGCGGCTCATGATATCAAGGAACTGGATGCTGCACAGCAGGAACTATCCCTCATCACAGGTCAAAAACCCAGGATCACCCGGGCCACGAAGTCCATTTCCGCTTTTAAACTCCGGATGGGCAATCCGGTCGGTTGTTGCGTCACTCTTCGCGGCGCTTATATGTATGAATATCTTGATCGTCTGATCAATGTGGCTATACCGCGTATTCGCGACTTCCGCGGTCTGCCACCGAATTCCTTTGACGGCCGGGGAAGTCACAGCATCGGCATCAAGGAACACCTTATCTTTCTGGAGCTCGATTACAGCAAGGTTCCCAAGGTGCGGGGGATGAACATCGTTACTGTGACAACGGCTAAAACAGATGAAGAGGCCCGGGAACTCCTTCGCCTCTTCGGTATGCCTTTCAGGGAAGTTTGACAGGGGAGGGTTGGAACGTGGCAAGATTATCTCTTCGAGTAAAGGCTAAAAGGGACCCGAAATTCAAAACCCGCAGATATAATCGGTGTCCTCTTTGCGGAAGGTCTCGTGCTTTTTTGCGGAAATTTAATATGTGTCGTCTTTGCTTCAGATCCCTTGCCAGCAAGGGGCAAATACCCGGCGTGACAAAGTCCAGCTGGTAAGGAGCTGATTACACACCACCTTTGGGGGTGAAGGAATTATGAGTATTAATGATCCAATTGCGGATATGTTGACCCGGATTCGGAATGCCAATTCCGTCCGGAAGGATTATGTGGATGTGCCCTCATCCAAGATGAAGATCGCTATTGCCCGTATCCTGAAAGAGGAAGGGTTCATCAAGTATTATAAAGTGATGCGGAATAAATCCCAGGGCGCCATCCGGATATTTCTCAAGTATGGAGCGGATAAGGAACCTGTTATGAACAGCCTGGTGCGGATCAGCAAACCGGGACTCAGGCGCTATGTCGACAAGGGTGAAATCCCGATGGTTCTGGGAGGAATGGGCATCAGCATTCTCTCCACGTCCCAGGGCATCCTGACAGGCCGGACGTGCAAGGGAAAAGGCATCGGCGGAGAATTGATTTGTACTATATGGTAATCTCATGTGATTCTCTTTTTTTAGAAGGAGGATAAACAACGTGTCGAGGATTGGTAAAATTCCTGTCACCATACCCATAAATGTGAAGGTTGTTCTCTCGGAACACCAGGTCCAGGTGCAAGGCCCGCGAGGAACCCTGTCCATACATTATAATGATAAAGTGAAGGTGGACCAGGAGGGCGACCAGGTATACGTCCGCCGTTTGGGAGAGACCAAGGAGCATAAGGCATCTCATGGCCTTTATCAGCGCATCATTTCCAACATGGTGAAAGGGGTCATGGAGGGGTATCGAAAGGAACTGGAAATTGTTGGGGTGGGTTATCGAGCCCAGATGGAAGGTAATGTCTTGACGTTACTGGTGGGGATGTCCCATCAACCCAAATACCCGGTTCCGGATGGCATTAAAATCCTGGTTCCCAAGCCCACCCAGATTATCATTGAGGGCAATGACAAGCAACAAGTGGGGCAGGCGGCAGCGGATATCCGCAAAATCCGCCCACCTGAACCCTATAAGGGCAAGGGTATCCGGTATCTGAATGAAAAGATCCGCAGGAAGGTCGGAAAGACCGGAACCAAGTAATTTTGGAGAAAATGGCCAAAGAACAATGAAAAGAGCAAAAGAATTACGTAGAAAAATCAGGCACTTTAGAATCCGAAAAAGGATTGTCGGCACATCCCAACGGCCGCGTATCTGTGTCCACAAAACCTTGAAGCACCTCTATGTGTCTGTGGTGGATGATATGTCCCAACCTGACAAAGGATGCCTTACCCTTGTGAACATGACGACCACTAGCAAGGATAACAAGTCCCAGGAAAAAAAATCCTTCTGTAATATCCCCCAGGCCAAGATTTTGGGACAGGCTGTGGGTAAGGCCTTGTTGGAAAAAGGAATTAAGAATGCTGTTTTTGACCGGGCCGGATATCTCTATCATGGCTGTATCAAGGCTATTGCCGAAAGCATACGCGAAGTCGGTGTCAAAATATAACATCGGGGACAAAAAGGCGTATTGCCGAATCTATGGCTGTCAGGAGACTGAACCGTGGCAAAGATAAAGTCAAAGAGTATGTTTGAAGGCGGGGATACGGAAGCCCCGTCCGAGGTTATTGTGGCGGGAGAGCCTGAACTGCTGGAGGGAGTGATCTCCCTCAACCGCGTGGCTAAAGTGGTCAAGGGTGGCCGTCGTTTCCGATTCAGCGCCCTGGTTGTGGTGGGGGATCAAAAAGGCCGTGTGGGTGTGGGCTTTGGTAAGGCCAACCAGGTTCCGGATGCCATCCGAAAAGGGGTGGAGGATGCCAAGAAGAATATCTTGCTTCTCCCTCTGGTCGGCAGAACAATCCCTCACGAAGTTATCGGGGAGTATGGAGCGGGACGCGTTCTCTTAAAGCCGGCCAGTGAAGGTACCGGGATTATTGCCGGTCCTGCTGTGCGCACTGTTCTCAACCTGGCGGGAATCAAGGATGTCCTGACCAAATGTCTTGGATCAAAAACGGTGTTGAACGTCGTTAAGGCAACGGTCGCCGGTTTGATGAGCCTCCAGGATCCCCAATCCGTGGCGTTCCGGCGCGGTAAATCTCTCGAAGCCCTGATGGGCAAGAGGAAGAGCGAAATCTATCTTCAATCGAAAAGCGCCATCGGGACGGCTCCCATCCAGGAAAAGCCCGGCAAGAGTGTGACACCCGTTCTTGATGAGGAGGAGAATTATGAAGAGGGAGGGGCTGGATTTATACCGGATGACATGGGTTCAGAAACCCGTCAAACCCAGGATGACAAGAATTCATCGAGTACATAACTGAGGATATTCGGAACAAATCAGAGGATTGAATATTAGTAATGCCACCATCTGCAGGAGTGAATAAACCTTGGCAAAGATACAAATCAAACTTGTGAAAAGTCCTTATGGCCGAAAGGAAACTCATATCCGAACCGTGCGCTCTCTTGGACTCTGGAAAATCAATTCCAGGGCGGTTCATGAAAAAACCCCTCAGATTATGGGGATGATTCGAAAAGTGAGCTATCTCCTGAGTGTGGAGGAGGTATCAGAATGAGGATTCATAATATCCCCGGAGATCCGGGTCGTACGCAAAAGAAAAAACGGGTGGGACGGGGGGAAGGCTCCGGACATGGAAAAACCTCGGGGCGGGGCAACAAGGGCGCTTTGTCCCGATCAGGAGCGCGCCGGGGCTCCCATTTTGAGGGCGGACAAATGCCCCTCATCCGCCGGCTCCCCAAGCGTGGCTTTCACAACCCCTTCCCCAAAGTTTATACTCCGGTCAATCTCATGGTTCTCGAAAGGTGTTTTGATGACGGCGCACTGGTGGATCCGGCCGCACTTTTGGGAAAAGGGATCATTCACGGATCCGAGACCGGCGGCGTCAAAATTCTGGGCAAGGGGGATGTGACGAAGAAATTCCATATCAAGGCGCATGCCTTCTCCAAATCCGCCCTCGAAAAAATCCAATCCCATGGCGGGAAGTGTGAGGTCCTTCCATGCTGAAAAGCCTAGGTAATATTTTCCGGATTCCGGATCTGACCAAAAAAGTCCTGTTCACACTTTTTATCGTCTTTGTTCATCGCTTCGGCTGCCACGTCCCTGTCCCTTTTGTGGATACGGAAGCCTTAACCAGTTTCTGGGTGCGCTCCATGGGCGGCCAGAGCATGTTTAATTTTATTGATATGTTCAGCGGCCGCGCCTTCCGAAACATGACGGTGTTTGCCCTTGGCGTGATGCCTTACATCACCGCTTCCATCATCATTCAACTCCTCATGGTTGTTTGGCCTTATCTTGAAAAGATCGCCAAGGAAGGGGAGATCGGGCAGAAAAAGATCAATCAATATACCCGTTACGCAACGGTGGCGATCACAGCCTTCCAATCCATGGGCATTTCCCTGTTTATGCTCCGCATGAATCTGACCACCATTGCAGATCATAAATTCCTCTTCATCTTCACAACAATGATTTCCATGACCACGGGAACAACCCTTATCATGTGGCTGGGCGAGAAGATCTCGGAAAAAGGAATCGGCAATGGCATTTCCATCATCATAGCCGTTGGTATCATGGCCAGTTATCCCATGGATCTGGGCATCACTTATTCCATGGTGAAGCAGGGGAACCTCAGCAAGATCTGGGTGCTGGTGGTTCTGGCCTTGTTTGTCGTCCTGTCCGTGGTTATCATCATGCTTCACGAGGGCGCGCGCAAGATCCCCATTCAGCATGCCAAGCGTGTGGTCGGCAGAAGAATCGTGAGTGGAAGCACCACATATCTTCCTTTGAAAGTTAATCAGGCTGGAGTCATACCTGTGATTTTCTCCTCCGCCATCTTGAGTTTTCCGGGATTGATTCTCTCCTTGTTCGGTGTGGGAGGCACGGGTATTTTTACCACGTTACACAATATTTTTCAGATTAATTCAGATCATAGTCTTTATTCCCTTCTGGGTTTGGAAAGCGGGGGGATGTTCTACCTCTTGCGTTCTGTGAATATTTATATCATGCTTTATACTATTCTGACGATTTTCTTTTGTTATTTTTATACTGCCATTACTTTTAATCCTGTGGATACAGCGGAGAATCTTAAAAAATACGGGGCTTTTATCCCCGGACGTCGTCCGGGCAAACCGACCTCTGATCATATTGATTTTGTTTTGACCCGGATTACCCTCGTGGGAGCCACCTTCCTGGTCGCCATCGCGGTTCTGCCCATGATCCTCAATATTTCCTATCGGGTCCCATGGGCATTGACTGATCTGATTGGCGGTGTGGGCCTTATCATCGTGGTGGATGTTTTCCTCGATACGATCAAACAGGTGGAATCCCATCTGCTCATGCGCCATTACGAAGGATTCACGATCCGGACAGGAGCCAGAGGACGTCGCTGGTAATAATCCCTTCTGGGGATTAATTCTCATGGGGGTGATTTCTTTTGAATCTGATCCTCTTCGGTCCCCCGGGCTCGGGAAAGGGAACCCAGGCCGAATTCTTGAAAAACCAGATGGGATTTTATCATCTCTCCACAGGAGGGATGCTTCGCGAGGCGATCAAACATCAAACGGAGCTTGGGAAAAGGGCAAAGGCATTCATTGACGGCGGTAAACTCGTTCCCGATGAAATCATCGGGTTGATTGTCAAAGATACGTTAGTA
>Ga0315278_10006737_pt1 | contig 10463 bp, 7 predicted proteins | sample YL17G06_0_MG_FD_203880 | JGI IMG/M metagenome (GOLD analysis project Ga0315278, IMG submission 203880) | Sediment microbial communities from Yellowstone Lake, YNP, Wyoming, USA - YL17G06_0 | ecosystem: Environmental > Aquatic > Freshwater > Lake > Sediment | place: USA: Wyoming | collected... | reverse complement strand
GTGCTCGCCTGCTCGACAATCTGGGCAGGCAGGCGGTCGGGCGCCGCCGCGATTGACTGCGCCGCGTATGCCGCAGGCTGGGCGCTGGTGAGCGTAGCGGAGGGAGTTGCGTACCTCCGCGGTGCAGGCGACTTCCTTCTTCGTTTCCATGTCGTCGACCGTCATTACGGAACCGTGGAGTCGATCGCGCGGGCCGGGTTGAACACGGATCCCGGAACGATCCCGTTCAGCCTCCTGGCTCCGGTGACGTGGTGGCTGCGAGGCGGCTGGGGGGAATTGAATCAGGATCAGGCGTATCACGGCCTCCTGTTCTGCTGGGCGGTCGCGTTCCTGGCGATCGGGGCCCTCGCGCTCGGGGTCCTGAGAGGACGAGCGGATCGGCGCGCACGTGCCGGATTCACGGTCGCTGTCGTCTGGCTGCTCTGGCCGTTGCTCTACCACCAGTTTGGATCCCAGAGCTTGACGCACCTGGTGCCGATGCATCGTCTGTCGCGACACCTGGTGGTGTACGCCCCTGGAGCGATGTTCGCGATCGTTGCCGGGTGCTTCCTCACAGGCGAGGCCATGCGCACCGCGAGCAGCGCCCGGGTGCGACACGTTGCGTCGTCGATGGGCGTCGTCGCACTGGCGGTCCACACCTGGTTCAACTGGAAGGGTGAGCAGATTGCGTTCGGGGCCTTCCAGAGAATCACACACACGTACGTCAGGATTCGCGAGCACGTGCCGGAGAGGACGCGGACCATCGTCGCGGATCCGGGGGATCTGTGCTTCTTCGACTTCTGGATGAACCCACTCGGATCGGAGCGGGTCAAAATGGTACCCTTTGCCGTCTATGAAAGGTGCGAGCAGATTCAAGAGGGCATCATCCTCACGCACTCCAATCCGGGGTGGCAGGGGGGGGCGCCGATCATCCTGGAGACCCTCAGACGTCTACCCTGCCTGGCTCACCCGCCGGTGACCTGGCGGCTGGTCTACCAGGGTTATCCTGAACGAATCTATCAGGTCGCCGCCAGAGAAGCCGATGCGAGGAACTGAACCGCCGCGCGCGTCGGACGAATCGGCACTCACCGTCCGTCTGCCGGACGGGCGGGTCCTTGGCTTCTCCAATTCCTTCTTTATCGGGCGCGAACCAGGATGCGAGATTCAGCTCGACCACGACCACGTCAGCCGCCGCCACGCGGAAGTGTTACGGCTACGCGGACAGTGGATCGTTCGCGATCTGCAGAGCAGCAACGGGTTGTTCGTCGACGGAGGGCGCGTCGACGCCGCACCGATAGGGGAGGGTGTCACCATCACCCTGGGCGCGGACGGCCCGATGCTGCAGATCGATCCAGCAACGCCGGCAGAGGCGGCTCCTGGAGGACGCGCGGAGCCGACCACCGACGAGAGCACCCAGTTGGACGCCTGCGCCCAGCGCTACTTCGGATCGGAAAGCGATGAACCCGTCGGCGGGCGAACGCTGATGATTCGGAAGGCGTTCCGGAACATCCAGGAGCAGCAAAGGCGCAGACAGAGAGTGATCGTCGCCGCGGTCGCGCTGGTGGCGCTGTGCGCAGCCGGCTACGCCTTGTACGAGTATCGGCTCATCAGCCAGCAGGAAAAGCACGCGCAGGGTTTCTTCTACACCATGAAGACGCTCGACGTGCAAATCGCCGAGATCGAACGAAGGCTGGCGCTGTCCGGCGACGCGCCTGGCCAACAGCAGGTCGCGCAGTACATGGCCCAGCGCCGCCAACTGGAGAGGAACTACGACAGCTACGTCGCGGGGTTGTACGATCGAACGCTGAACGCGAAGGAGCAGCTGATCCTTCGCGTCACGCGCATGTTCGGCGAATGCGACGTGGCTGCGCCGCCGGACTATGTCCGGGAGGTCACGCGCTACATAGGGCTGTGGCAGTCCACCGGTCGGTTCGCGCGCGCGGTGAAGCGAGCGCAGGACCTCGGGTATCCACAGAGAATTGCCGCGGCCTTCATCGCTCGGGGTCTTCCGCCCCAGTATTTCTACCTCGCCATGCAGGAGAGCGACTTCGTCGAGGCCTGCCGCAGCGGGACGCCGACGCGGTGGGGTTACGCCAAGGGCATGTGGCAGTTCATTGCCGCGACAGGGCGCACGTACGGCTTGAAGATCGGACCGCTCGAATTCGTGCCGCGGCCAGATCCAGACGACGATCGGTGCAACTGGGAGAAGGCCACGGCGGCCGCGGCGAGATACGTGAAGGACATCTACGCCACGGACGCACAGGCGTCGGGCCTGCTCGTGATGGCATCGTACAACTGGGGCGAACACCGCGTCATCGATCTGTTGCGGACGATGCCCGCCGATCCGAGAGAACGCAACTTCTGGAAGCTGCTCGCGAAGCACAGGGATCGGCTGCCGCTCGAGACCTACAATTACGTGTTCTCCATCGTCTCGGCGGCTGTGATCGGCGAAAACCCGAGGCTCTTCGGGTTTCAGTTCGACAGCCCGCTCAAGTTCTTGGAACGGCGCTGAGGGGCGGGACGAGCGGGTGAGGGGGCCCGGCGCACGCTATTCTCGATCCATCGATCGCGTCTGGTGGCATGATGCACCCATGGCGGACGCGCCGGCGGTCGATTTCGCCGCAATCGTGCACGGGCTGCGCCTGGCGGTGTTCGTGTTTGACCGCACGCGAATCGTCTACCAGAATCCAGCGGCGGTCAGCCTCCGCGCGCGGCTTCAGAGGGAGTACCAGGCTGACCTGGTCGTCATGCTCCGGGACCACCTGCTGCGGATTGGGGAACTCGACCCCGTCGCGCCTCGGCCAGCGGCCGTGACTCTGCTGACGGACGCTCGAGGCGAGCCGCTGTACGTCCACGCGCTGCCGATCGCAACTGGTACCGGCAATCCCCATATCGCGGTAAGCGTCCGCGAACTCGGCATCGAGCGTGAGGCGTTCGCCTGCCGGTATGGGCTTTCGCCGCGAGAGGCGGAGGTCGCGGAATTGGTGCTGCGCGGCTACCCGAACGCGGTGATCGCGTCGATGCTCGGCATCGCGCCGACGACGACGAAACGGCACCTCACGCGCATCTTCGACAAAATCGGCGTGGATTCCCGAACGCAGCTCGTCAGCCGGCTCGCGTAGATCATCCGGTCAGACGCCAGCGGCACACACCAACCGCCGGACCTTGCGGCGGGCAGCGCCCCGCGCAGCACCTTCGACGAGGGCGCTACGCCAGGGCCCACGGCTTCGGCCTTTCACCTCGTGCCGCACGCCGTCCCGGCCGTGCGGAATCCAGAGAAGGCAGAAGCCCGTCGGTGATTTCGGGTGGCCACGGGTTCCAGGACAGCCGCGCCGTAGTAGGCCGCCCGGAACGTGATCCGTGTCGGCCGTATGTCGAGGTTCATCAACTGCCGCCAGGTCTGACCGGTGTAAAGGATGCGGCGACGTGCGCGAATACAGGCCTGAACTTCTCCACCGCCGCCGCGGGAGCAATACAAATCAGCCGGTACATCGTCGTACCTATGGGCATCGAATACTGAACCACGTGGTCATCCCCCCCCGACAGCCCTGGCCGGTTGTACTGGATGACGATGAACGGCCCGACCTCTCCCTTCTTTATCTGGCTCGTGAACTGCTTGCCGCTCAACTCCCGAGCCTGCACTTCTTTCAGCTCCCTCTCGCCCGCTCCAGCAATGAGTTCCTGGTCCAGCGGGTCCAGCGGGGCCTGCAGCCGCATGTATTCGAGCGTAATGAGCGCCCCCGCCTCCGATTGTCTGGTCTTCTCCACGACCGAAAAGACAGTTCCCGTGTGGCCAGGCGCGAGCTGCCAGCCCTTTGGCAGCTCGATAGAAAAAGCGCCAGGAAAGATCCTGGGATTGTCGATGTTCTTTGGCTTGACCTGACGGCCGTACCACGGGTCTGGCGTTCCTTGCGCTCCCGCGCACTCGAATCGAATCAGGCAGGCAAGCACCAGCAGCCATAATCGTGCGCTCTTGCGATTCATGCTTTGCTCCGGAGAAGGAGGCTACTTACCCAACTGCTTCAGTCGGTCCCTGGCTATCGCGTAGCAGGGTTCCGACGGCGGCAGCAACTTTATGACCTCCTGGAACGCCGCGATGGCCGCTGCAGGATTGGTCCCGTACGAGAAATCGAGCTGCCCTTCGCTGCATTTTCTTCTGCCAAGCAGGAGCTTCTGGTCGGCAATCCGCCGCACGCGCTCGTCGATTTGGATGCCCGGATCCAGCTCGCGCGCGCGGAGATACCCATCAGTGGCGGCGTCGAAGTCGCCGCGGTTTTCCGCAGCCTGCGCGGCGTCGAAGCTTTTCTTCGCCTCATCCTTGATAACGTTACGCGCAGCGTCAAGTCGCTGCGCCAACTCCAAGTACCCGTCGGGCACCTGCTTGGCGATTTGTTCGAATTCTCTGGCAGCTTGCACGTACCTGTTCTTCTGGAGCATGGAAACCGCATTGTCGTACCGCGCCCGCATCGCCAGCATTCGGCTCTGGTAATCCTCCTCCAGCTCTTTCGGCAAGGGTTCGAGCCCCCCTTCTGCGGGTGGCCGCCTTACCGCCAGGGGGTCGGTCGGGACCCGCGGCCCACGGGGTGGTGGATTGATGCAGGCATTCGCTCCTGCAGCCAGCACCTTTGCTCGCTCGTTGTTCGGGTCGGTGGCAAGCACCTCGTTGATCTTATCGAGCGCCTTTGGACAGTCCTTTGCTGCAATCAACGTCTCGGCTTCGTCCAGCTGTTGCGTGGCGGTCGGGGGCGGCGGCACCACCGGCGGCTCCGGTGCCGGCGGAGGCGCCGTGCATGTGCGTCTCAGTTCCAGCGCCGTCGCGTCGTTCGGGTTCGCGCGCAGCGCCGGATCGATGTGTTCGACCACAGCCTGCTGGCAGTTTCCGCCGTCGACCATTGCTCTCGCCACAGCGAGATCAAAGGTCGGCCGCTGCTTCTGCAGCAACATGTACACGGCAAACCCCGACGCCGCGATCAGCGATGCGGCGGCACCAGTGACGACCCAGGTGCGCGGCTGTTCGTACCATCGACGTACTTTCGGCGCGTCAGCGACGCGCGGCCGCGGGGCTGGTTCCTCGGGGACCCGACCACCGTCCTCGAGCAGCGGTCCGGTTGGATGGTCCAACCGCGGGATCACCTCGGTCTGCATGTCCGTGGCGCGCACCGCCCCCGCCTTGACCGGCGCCTCAATCATCAGGCGAAATGGACCGACGCTCGCGACGACGTCGGGCTCCAGCACGACGGAAGACACGCGCGATCCGGACACCCAAATGCCGTTCTGACTCTGGTTGTCCACCAGGACGTAACGGCCCCCCTCAAAGCGGATCTCGGCGTGGGTACGCGAAACGCCCTTACTGGGATCCTCGAGGACGATTTCGTCCTGCGGGCTGCGGCCGATCCGGACGGTCTGGCCGGTCAGCTCAACCTGCGCGTGCATCGCTTCGCCGCGGAAGATCAGTAGCTTGGCCACGTGTTTGCCCCTTAATAACCCGGGTAGCGTCCTCACGCGCTGCGATTCATCGGTCTGCCGCTTCTCCTCCCGCGCCACGGTCCCTTCCCGCTGTGTCCAGCGCCTGAACACGTCCGTGACGCGCCCCCAGAGCCCGATCGGGCGTGTCAACGACACGGTGTCGTCGGGGTCGCCGGACCGGCCGGCGCCGTTCGTGAGATCGACCGTCTCGTCCGCGAGTTCGGGTTGCGCCTGGAGCTGCTCTCGGGCGCGGCGCAGGATCTCCTTCGCTTCGGCGCAGTCCAGATCAACCGCAAGCGCATTTTCTGCAGTCCACGCGGCACGCTCGTAATCGCGTTGCGCCTCTGCGGCGCGCGCGCGTTCCACGATCGGCGCGACGGCCTTCGCGCGCTGTTTCGCGAGACGTTGACGCTCGGCCTCGGCCGCGACTCGCGCCTCCTCTTCCTGGATCCACGCGAAGACGAGCTTGTGCTGGCTGCTGGCAGGGTTCAGGTCCGCCGCCGCCGCCACGAGCGCCCGTGCCTTCTGGAACTTGCCACGGGCCATCTGCTGCTTCGCCTCTTCGATGCGCTGCGCCGCTGTCGCCGCGCGGGCCTTTGTTTCGGCCTGCTGCCTCACCTCCGCGCCCGCGAGCCCCGAGACCTTGCGCGCGAGGAGGTGACCCGGGTCAATCGCCAGCGCGCGGGTCGCCAGCTCCAATGCCTGCTGCGAGTTGCCAGCGGCCAGCGCGGTTTCAGCCGCGTTGGCGTGCACCGCGGCTTCGGCGGCACGCCGTTCCGCGGCCGCCATGCGCTTCGCCTCAGCTTCGAGCCGGCTGATTTCGGCGGCGATCGCCGTTTCAGGCGCACGCGCCTGAAACGACCGGAGGTCCGCAATCGCCCGATCCGGTTGGCCGCTCGAAAACGCCTGGCGAGCGGCAGCGATCGCCTGAGCGGCCTCCTGTGCCACCTGGGTCCCGCGCTCCGCCTGCGCGATCGACGCCCTGAGACGCTCTTCGAACAGGTGCAGCTCCGTCGCGTTCGGACTGAATCCGCGCGCCCGTTCGAGTTCGAGGATCGCTTCTTGAAAGCGCTTCTTGCGCCGGTGTGTTTCCGCGCGGCCGAGCGCCCGCTCGCACTCGACCCCGCGCTCCCGCGCCTCCGCTTCGATCGCTTCTAGGGCCTTGCGCTTCAGCGCCGTTGCCTCTTCGGCAGGGCTGTCGAGCGTGAGGGCGTCGTTGCACAAGACAATGGCGGCCTGCCAGTGTTTCGCGGCGGCGGCCTTTCGGGCCTCATCGAGCAGGGCCTTGGCGCGGTCGTCAATCGCACGCTGCTCGGCAATCGTACGGCGGCAGCGGTCCGCTTCGGCCGACGCACGCTTCGACGCGGGTTCAATGCGGAGCGCCAGCTCCAAGTGCGCGATCGCCTCGCGGGCCCGGCCCGCCGCAACGGCACGCGATCCGTCTTCGACCGCCTTCAGCGCGCGTTGCCACTTGTCGACATCTTCGACCGCCGCCGTGTGGACTTTCTCGATCCCGGCGAGCAGATTCGCGACCGCGCTCCGCCGGTACGGCTCCGTCAGCGATGCGCGGTCTCCAAGCAGCGTGACGCGGCTCCCTTCGAGATCGGGCGGCGCGGGAACGACGTCCAGCGCGTCAATCAACGTGCGGCGCTGATTCGCCAGGGATTCGAGCAACGGCAGCCGCTGGTTGCAGTCTCCGATCCACTGTCTCGCCTCGATTTCGAGATCGCGCTTCAGCCTCTCGAGCTCCGCGGCCATGTGTCCGCACGACTGGTCCCGGCCGTCGGGATTCTTCGAGAGCGCCTTCATGACCAGCCGCGCGAGCGGGGCGGGGGCTTCGGTCTCGCGAATCGGCAGCGGATCTTCGCTCTGGACCTTCGCCAGCACCGCGGTCAAGTCGGGGGCTGCGAACGGCTTGCGCCCCGTGAGCATCAAATAGAACACGGCGCCGGCCGAGAAGATGTCCGACCGCTGATCGACCTCGAGCCCGCGTGCCTGCTCCGGCGACATATAGTCGGGCGTGCCGAAGATGAGACCGCTGGCGGTCATGTTGGAGGAGGCGAGCCGCGCGATGCCGAAGTCGACGATCTTCAGGTCGCCATTGGGCCGGACCAGCAGGTTGCCCGGCTTGACGTCGCGATGGAAGATGCCGCGCGAGTGCGCTGCGGCAAGCCCTTCGCAGATCTGGATCATCAGGTCGATCTTGCTTTCGACGTCGGCGGCCTCAGGGCGCTCCAGATACTTGTTCAGCGTCTCCCCTTCGAGCAGTTCCATCACGATGAACAGGCGGCCGTTGTCCTCCCCCATGTCGAAGATCGTGATGATGTTCGGGTGGGCCAGTTGTCCCGCTGAATGCGCCTCGCGATAGAATCGCACGCTCGTCTCCGGATCCTCGTCGAGGTCCGCCATCATGACTTTGACGGCGACGGAGCGCTTCATCATGTCGTCGTAGCCGCTGTAGACGACGCCCATCCCACCCTTACCCAGACGGCCCAGGATGCGGTACCGGCCTATGCTGGCCGGAAGGCTGCGGGGCGACGCGGACCGTTCAGCTTCCACGGCTACTCTCCGTCGTAGCGAGCCAAAACGGCGGTGACGTTGTCCTTGGCGCCTCGCGTCAGCGCCGTTTCGATCAGTTGCGGCACGATCTCCACGGGCGTTCCGCCGGCGCTCAATATCATCTGCAGGGTGCTGTCATCGAGCACGCCGTGCAGTCCATCCGAACACAACAGGATCATCTCGCCGCCGCTGAGATCGTGTTCGCTCATGTGCACGTCCGCCTGCTCTTGCGCGCCCAGAACATTCGTCAGCACGTGGCGCATCGATGGCGGCGGACGCCCAGCAGGGCCGGAAATCCCCTGCGCGGCAAGCACCGTTGCGGCCCAGGTGTCGTCGCGTGTGAGCTGGGTGAGCCGGCCATCGGCGAACAGGTAGAGCCGGCTGTCGCCCGCGTTCGCCACCGCGAGGCGCCTCCCTGAGATGAGCGCGCCAACAATCGTCGTCCCCATCCCGGTGTATTCATCGTGGCGCTCCGCGGCGCGGAACACGCGCCGATTCGCGAGGTGGACCGCCGTCCGGAGGCGATTGCCCGAGAACGAGAGACTCGGTTCGATGCCGTACGGCCAGGAAACTTCCCCGTCCTCTTCGGTGCGCCGCATGAAGCCGGCGATCGTGTCCACCGCGAGACTGGACGCAACTTCACCCGCGGAGTGCCCGCCCATCCCGTCTGCGACGACGAACAACTGCAGGGCTGTGTCGCTGATGAAGCTGTCTTCATTTGTCTTGCGGACGTGCCCGACGTCGCTCAGGCCGTGGGCTTCGATCACCGTTGCTCCTCCTCGATGGGACAAGTCTAGCGATGGGCCGTGGAGCGGCCAATACTACTTTGGTAGCACCCGGGAGGCAAGGGGGGCTCTTGGAGCTCAACGGATGTGCCGCGAGCAAGTTGAGAGGGCACGCAGTCGTCGCTGTCCGACCTTCTGCTGTTCGAGCTGGAGGAGGCGCCCGGCGTGCCATTCGACGATGTGGCGGAGGCGTCGAACTACGTGGCCGCGCTCGAGCACGGCGTTCGTCGATGAAGCGATGTCTGCCCTGGAGCGCCTGTTCCACGAGGCCGAACCCTCCTACCCAGTCCTGGTGACAGCGGCACTCGCCCACGCGCCGTTCGAGACAGTCCATGCTCAGAGTGCTTCAGGCGCTCCACGATCGGCCGGTGCTCACCGTCAACGAAGTGTCGCGCCGGACGGGCCTGTCGTTCCCGACGGCTGCGAAGGGCATGACGGGGCTCGTGGCTCTTGGCGTCGCGCGCGAACTGACCGGCAATAGGCGCAACCGCGTATTCGCGTACGACCGATACCTCGCGTTGCTTGGTGAGGGAACAGAGCCCTTCTGAGAACCCCGCCTGGTCCGCCGAGCGTCACCCCCGGGGTGCGGCTCGCAACGCACTCGACGACCAGGGCGCCTGGGATCCCTGCGAACACTACTGGGGCGAACGCGATGACCCGATCCAGGAGTGGGCCAAACCGATCATCGCCCGTGGTCCGCGACAGGCATTCGAGATGGAGCAGGTGGTGCCGGGCTCCGATCCTGACGATCCCGACTCCGACCCGATCGCCCAGTCCAACGACCTCAAGGACGCCGGCAACGCGGGCGACGCGTTCAGGTTCCTGATGGATCTCTGCCAGGCAGACCTGCGGTGCCTCGATGCTCATGCCCATCTCGGCAACTTCGAGTTCGATCGCCACCCCGCGCTCGCGATTCGTCATTACGAGGCGGGTTTTCGCATCGGCGAACTGTCGCTGCGCGAGGCGTTCGACGGCTTGCTACCGTGGGGCCACATCGACAACCCTAACAACACCGAGGCCATCGGTCACGGTCGACGTCGCGGTTTCCGCCTCTGAACCACGTTATCGGGGCTCGAATCCCTGCCTCCCTGCCACACTCCCTAAGCCGCATCACTTCTGCGATGTAGCCTGGCTTTCTGTTCTTCCTTGCTTACACTGCGCGGCCCACGAAAGCGGCCCGACGGCTATCCCCTCACCGCCCCTTGGAGGTAAGATCTCGTTGTTAGGAGCGCCACCAGCCGGGAAGGGATACCCGCCGGATGAGATCCAGGCACATTCTGCTTGTCAGCCCAGCACACCCCCTGGGAATCGCGAGCGGTCAGATCGTGTACTCCCTGCTTGCTGTCCACAACAGCTTGACGCATGCCGCCGCGTGCGGATACCGGGAGCAGTTGCGGAACGTCGCGGCGCGCGTCGATCAGAGGAGAATCCGATGAACAAGGTTGCGATCGTGGGCGCCGGCATTACCGAGTGCCGGGGCCGCTGGGTGGAGGCGACCTACTGGGATCTGTTCCAGCAGGCGACGCGCCGCACCCTGGAGGACGCCAGGATCACCGCCGCCGAGGTCGACTCGGTGGTCTACGGCATCTACAACGACATCTTCGAGCACCAGGCAATCCCCGAGAGCGCGCTCACCGGGATTATCGGGATGAACCTGAAGCCCGGCACGCGCGT
>Ga0315278_10006733_pt1 | contig 10465 bp, 9 predicted proteins | sample YL17G06_0_MG_FD_203880 | JGI IMG/M metagenome (GOLD analysis project Ga0315278, IMG submission 203880) | Sediment microbial communities from Yellowstone Lake, YNP, Wyoming, USA - YL17G06_0 | ecosystem: Environmental > Aquatic > Freshwater > Lake > Sediment | place: USA: Wyoming | collected... | reverse complement strand
GCCTCGGCGCTGCACTTTCACCTCGACCTGCGCCGGCCGGCGCGCCTGCGGCTCACCGGCTCTGGCGCGCCTGGCCGGCGGCAGACGCTCCCGGAGGTCGTGCATGACTGGCTCGAACATCGGGTGCTTCCCGCCGAGATCGACCGCGAGCGGTTCGTCGCGCGTGGCGTCGAACTCATCGAGCAGGTCGATTCCGACGGCGGGGACGGCGCGTGATCATCCACCGCCTAAGGCTCCTCAACTTCCGGCAGCACGAGTCCACTGAGCTCGTGTTCGGCAGCGGCCTGACCGGGATCGTGGGCCCCAACGGGGCGGGCAAGACCACCCTGCTGGAGGCAGTCGCCTGGGCGATGTACGGAATGGCCGCGGCTCGGGGTAACCGCGAGACGATCCGCCGCCGCGGGGCCCCGCCGCGCTCGCGGGTCGAGGTCGAGCTCGACTTCTCACTCGGCGCCCACAACTACCGGATCCTGCGCTCCCTCGGCGGGGCCGAGCTGTATCAGGACAATGAGCCGGCACCGATCGCCAACAGCATCGGCAGCGTCACGGAGCGCGTCACCCGGCTCATGGGAATGAGCCGAGACGAGTTCTTCAACACCTACTTCACGGGCCAGAAGGAACTCGCGGTCATGGCGGCGATGACCGCCTCCGAGCGCGCGACATTCCTTTCACGAGTGCTGGGGTACGAGCGCCTCAGGGTGGGACAGGATCGCCTCAAGGTCGAGCGCGCCAGCCTGCGTGCCCAACTTGACACGCTGCGCTCCGGCCTGCCGGATCCCGAGGTGCTCGAGGCCGCGGCGAAGGCCGCCGCCGAGCGGCTGGCGACGGCCGACGCACGGGTGAAGCTGGCCCGGAAGCAGGTGAAGGTAGCCGAGTCAAAGGCCGCTGAACTGGGCCCGCGCTGGGAGACGGCCCAGCAGCAGAAGGTCGCGGCGGCCGCGCTGGAGAGCGACCTCCGCCTGGCGCAGCAGGTCATGGAGACGACCCGGCAGACGGTGACCCGCCTGGCGGCGGACCTCACCGCGGCGGAAGCGGCGGCGCAGCGCATGAAGGAGCTGGCGGCGGCGCTGGCACCGCGGGCCGCGCTCCGGGAAGAGGCCGGCGCGCTAACCCGCGACGCAGAGGGCAACGCGCGTCGCGCGGCGCTCGGGGCCCAGCGGAAGGAGCTGACGCAGCGCAGGGCCGAGCTGGCGAAGCAGGTCGAGAAGGCCCCCGAAGCGGAATCGCTCGAGCGCGCCCAGGGCACGGTGGTTACCGTGCGAGGGGCGCTCGACTTCAGTCTCGAGGCGCTCGAGGCGCGCCGCACGCTCTGGGTGCAGGATGCTCAGGCCGCGACCACCAAGCGCGAAGGGCTGGCCGACCAGTACCGGGAGCTGGTTGAGCAGCGCGAGCGGATCGTGGACGCGGGGCAGGAGGGAGCGTGCCCCACCTGCGCGCGGCCACTCGGCCAGGAATTCGAGTCGGTGCTCGGTGTGCTGGACCGGCAGATCGAGGAAGTCACCTTCAACGGCAGCTTCTACAAGCAGCGCATCGAGCAGCTGAAGGACGTGCCCCCCGAGGTGACGCAGCTCGAGGAACAGATGCAGGGGCTGAAGCGCCAGCTCGAGGAGGCAACGGCCGCCCAGGCGCGCCTGACAGCGTCGCTCGCCGAGGCGGCGCGCTGGCGGGAGGAAGTCCAGAAACTGGACGCCCGGCTCCGCGGAATCGAGGCGGATCTCGCGGCGCTCCCCGGCACGGTGTACGATCAGGCGCGCCACGAGCTGGTGCAGGCCGAGTTGAAGCGGCTCGATCCGCTGGCACTCGAACTGGAACGCCAGCGGGTAGGGGCCGACCGCGTGCCGCTCCTGTGGGAGCAGAAGACGAGTGCCGACACCGCGCGACTCGAGGCCGAGTCCCGCAATGAGGGTATTCGCACGGCGCTCGCCGCGCTGCGCTTCAGCGAGGAGGGATTCCGCGCCGTTGAGCGAGCGTGGCGTGAGCTGGAGACAGCACGGCAGGCCGCCGCGCTCACGCTCGTCCGGGACGAGGGGGAGGCGACCGCGGCGAAGGAGGCCACGGTCCAGGCGGCGTGGCGGATCGAGGATCGGGCGCGGCGCGCTCGCGAGGCCGATGCCGTGGCGCTGGCTCTGCGCACCAACCAGGAACTCGATCACGCCCTGGGTGACCTGCGCAACGAGCTGAATGCGACCCTGCGGCCCGACCTGTCGGAACTCGCGTCGGTGTTCCTGCGTGACCTGACCAATGGCCGGTACACCGAGCTCGAGCTCGATGAGGACTACGTGACGACATTGCTGGATGAGGGCGAGCCCAAGGGGGTCATCTCGGGTGGCGAAGAGGACGTCGCCAACCTCGCGCTGCGACTGGCCATCAGCCAGATGATCGCGGAACGCGCCGGGCAGCCGCTCTCGCTCCTCATCCTCGACGAGATCTTCGGCTCGCTGGACGAGGATCACCGCGCGGCGGTGGTAGAACTGCTCCGCAGCCTCGCCGACCGTTTCCCCCAGGTCATCCTCATCACCCATATCGATTCGGTGCGGGACGGCTTCGACCGGACCGTTCGCGTCACCTACGATGCTCGCCGCGGCGCAGCCGTCGTGGCAGATGAACCACTGGGCGGGCATGATGTGGCGGCCTGACCGCAGCGTCCACGGCCCAGACCGTGCCACCGGTGCCGACGTGGAGCCGCTCAACCGGCTCTTCACCGAGGCGTTTACCGATCGCTACGCGCGCGACGGGCTCGCCGGCGTCCGGGTACCACCGCTCACGCCGGCAGTGTGGCGCTATGCCATCGAGGATGCCGCCGAGGGTGCCATGCTGTGGCGCGACTCGGATGGCCAGCTCGCCGCCTTCAACATGGTGCACCAGTCGGGCCGCGAGGGGTGGATGGGCCCGATTGCCGTCCGGCCGGACCGGCAGGGCGCCGGTGTGGGGCGCGCCGTCGTGCAGGCCGGCATCGACCTGCTACGTGCTCGCGGTGCCACCACCATTGGTCTCGAGACCATGCCGCGTACCACCGACAACATCGGGTTCTACAACACACTCGGCTTCGTGCCGCGACACCTTACGATCACCCTCGTGCGCGATGCCGTACGCACCGTCGCGCGCGACGCGTCACGGCTCTCGACTGGCGATATCGTGGCAGGGGTGGCGGAGTGTGCCGAACTGACGTCGCGCGTGGCGCCGGGAATAGACTTCACCCGGGAGTTGCTGCTGACCCACGAGATGGGCCTGGGTGACACAACCTTGGTGCGTCGAGGCAGCCGGCTCGTGGCCTTCGCGCTCTGGCAGTCCACGCCGCTCGCCGCCGGCCGCCCCCGAGATGAGCAGCGCGTGCTCAAGCTCGTGGCGACGGATGCCACCGCCTTCGAGCGACTGGTCGATGGATTGCAGGCTGATGCGATCGCGTCACGGCTCCGCCGCGTGGCGATCCGCTGCCAGACCGCCGTCGGCGAGGCCTACACCCACCTCACCGGCCGCGGCTTTCGCGTGCACTGGACCGACCTGCGGATGACGCTGCCGGACGCGCCCGAGGCGGAAGCGAACGGGGTGTTGATGTCGAATTGGGAGATATAGGACGTGAGGACGTGAGGGCGTGAGGACGTGAAGGGACGGAAGGGACTTCCGTCCTTCAATCACTTCACGTCCTCACGTCCTCACGTCAGTGCGAAGCACCAGCCACCGTACCAGAAGGAGTATCCCAACCGCGTACAGCCCGTTCGGCAGCCCGCTCGGCACCTGGCGCCCGAATATGAGGAAGGCCCAGGCGATCAAGGCGACTGCGGCGACGATGAGCGAGAGCCTGGGGGTCATTGATACTGCGTCCTGTGTTGACGGTCTGAGCACGGTGTCCTAACTTAGTTGGGTCGGTGGCGGGGAACTACGTTATCGAGCCGATAAGTTAGGCCCAGGGCCCAGATATTGTGGCTGCTGCCATGCCCCTCGGGGGAAGACAAAAGCCATGACGAGGGTGCCGAGCATTCCGGTTGGGCTTCAGTAACCCTCTCCGTCGCCGTTTCTTCAGGTAGACGCCGGCTCCAAGCGGGGTCGGCGTTTGCTTTCCGTGGAACTTGACGGGCACCACGGGGTGCCTGATGCATGCTCAACGCCGGGGCTGCTCCATGCCGAGATGCCGCGTGACGCGCCGTGTGCACTTCAATGCCGCTCATCGCCTGCACAATTCTGCCCAAACGGACGCCTGGAACGTGGCCACGTTTGGCCTGTGCAACAATCCCAGCTTCCACGGCCACAACTACGAACTGGAGATCAGCGTCGAGGGCGAGGTGAACCCCGACTCGGGGTACGTGCTCGACCTCAATACGCTGAAGCAGGTGGCGGAGGACCGGGTCCTGCGGCACCTTGATCACAAGAACCTCAATCTCGACGTGGCGTGGTTTGCGAGCCTCAACCCGACGTCCGAGAACCTCGCCATCGTGATCTGGCGCGAACTGCGCGGCGCCGTGCCGAGCGAACTGGCCCTGAGCATCCGCCTCTGGGAAACTCCGAGGAACTATGTCGACTACGCCGGCGACTCCTGATCTCACGATCGCCCCGCACGTGCGGGCCATCCTCGCCGAGCTGGGGGCGGACCCGGATCGCGAGGGGCTCCTCAGGACGCCGGAACGGGTGGACAGGTCGCTCCGGTTCCTGACCCGCGGCTACGGGCAGACGATCGAGGAGGTCATCGGCGACGCGCTCTTCGAGGAGGCGCACGAGAGCATGATCCTCGTGCGCGACATCGAGCTCTATTCGCTCTGCGAGCACCACATGCTCCCATTCTTCGGTCGTGCGCACGTGGCCTACATTCCCCACGGCCGCATCATGGGCCTCTCCAAGGCCGCCCGCATCGTGGACATGTTCGCGCGGCGCCTGCAGGTGCAGGAGCGCCTCACCGACCAGATCGCTGACGCGATCATGGACGCGCTTCAGCCGCACGGTGTTGGCGTCGTCATCGAGGCGGCGCACCTGTGCATGATGATGCGTGGGGTGGAGAAGCAGAGCTCCCGAACCGTCACCAGCGCGCTGCGCGGCATCTTCCGCGACGACCAGCGCACCCGGGACGAGTTCCTCCGGCTGGCGCACGCCTCAAGGGGCGAGTGAGCGATCTTGCGGGGCAGGTCGCTGTGGTCACCGGTGCCTCGCGGGGTATCGGCGCCGCGACGGCGGCAATGCTCGCGAGCGCCGGGGCCCGGGTCCTGCGCATCGCCCGGTCGCTTCCCGGCGGGTCGGGAAGTGGATTCAATGACTTCCCCTGCGACCTGACCGATTCCGCCGCCTGGCAGTCCACCGCCACGCGCATCCTCGCCGAGTTTGGCCCGCCGGGTATCGTGGTCAGCAATGCCGGCGCGTTCATGATGAAGCCGCTCCACGAAACCACCCAGGACGAGTTCGACGCGCAGGTGGAAATCAACCTGCGCGCGCCGTTCGCGGTCGCCCGTGCGCTTCTGCCCGCCATGCGCGCCGCCGGGCGGGGCACGTTCATTCACATTGGCAGCGTCGCCGATCACTCAGCCTTCTCCGGGAACGCGGCCTACGCGGCGTCCAAGTTCGGGCTTCGCGGGCTGCACGAGGTGCTGGCCGTCGAGTACGGTGGAAGCGGCGTGCGGCTCTGCCTGGTGTCGCCGGGCCCCACCGACACCAGCGTCTGGGATCCGGTCGATCCCGATCACCAGCCCAGTCTCCCCGATCGCGCCAGCATGCTGCGGCCCGGGGATGTGGCGGAGGCGGTGCTCTTCGTCGCGACCCGGCCGCCACAGGTCCATGTGGACTGGCTGCGGCTGGGGCCGGTTTGACTCTGTCATCCTGATGGCGCGAAGCGCCCGAAGGATCTACTTCAAGGTCCATTGATGCCTGTGCTGGCCCGTGTACTCCTGCTGCTATGTCTCGCCACCCCCGCGTTCGCGCAATCCGTCCCCATGCTCCCTGACTCCTCGGGGTGGGGCGTTCAGGTACTCGCCGACGTGACAGCACCCGACGGGTCGCGCTGGGTCGGTACCTATGCCGAGGGGATCTTCGTGCTGAATCGCGGTGCGAAATCGTGGGAGCGGATCCGGACCGACACGACCGACACCTCCATCTCCATGGACTTCGTCAACGCGATCGCCTTCGGCCCGCGCGGCGAGGTGTGGTACGGCACGGTCGGGAACGGCTGGGGCCTGTCGACGGACGGCGGGGCCACCTGGCGTAACTGGACTATCAGGCAGCTCGGTCCCGAGTGGCAGTATGTGACACCGGAGGGCATCAGTACCAGGGGTGACACCACCGTCATCGGCACCGCCGACGGGATCCAGGTGACAACCGACAATGGCGGGCACTGGACCGCGATCATCGATGCGACAGGCCCCGCCGCGCGCGGACCCGCTGACGCGGCCTTCGTGCTCCTCGATGATGAGTACGTACTGTCGCTCACCGCGGTGAAGGGCGGCTGGGCGGTTCGCACCCTCACGGGCACGATGGTGCTCGCCGCCTCGGGAGGGAAGTGGCGTCGCGGCGGTGCGGTGGATGCCGGTGCTTCGGCGCGCGTCGTCACCGTCGTGAAGGGCAAGCCACTTTCCTGCGGCTTCGCGCCGGGTGCGCCCCGGTGCCCCCGCATGACGGGACCGGCACCGGCGGCATCCGCCCCGGCGGCACCCCGGACTACCTGGTTCGGCCGCCCGATCGCGCCGCCCGCGAACGACAACATCGACCAGACCTATCGCTACGGCAGCACCATGGGCGGCTTCTTCCAGCCGCATCAGGGGGTCGAGTTCAACAATCCCGACGGCACACCGGTGCTGGCGATCGGCGATGGCCTGGTGGTGTACGCGGGGCGCGCGGAAGCGGGCGCCCTGACCGTGTCGATTCTTCACGACCGGGTGCTGCCGGTGAACGGTGACACGTTGGTCATCTTCTCCGTCTACTACCACAACAGCGGGCTGGACGCGAAAGTCGGCGACCGGGTCCGTGCGGGCCAGCCGATCTCGCGGGTGGGCAACACCGGGCGCGCGACCAACGATCACCTCCATCTCGAGGTGCACGCCGCGCCCGACTCGACCATGAAGGCCATCGTCGATTCACTCAACCGCTACCCCGGCTACACCACCAACCCCGAACTCTGGATCCAGCCGCTGCCGGGCACCGGTATTGTCGCGGGCGTCGTTCGCGATGCCTCGGACGCAAGGGTAAAGCAGGCGCGAGTATACGGACTGGTGAAGCCGACACCGCGAGAGACACCATACGCGTACGCCGAGACCTATGGCGACAAGAACCACCCCAATCCGCTGTATGGGGAGGACTTCGCGGTGGGCGATGTCCCGCCGGGCGTGTACCTCATGGGCGTGGACATCGGTGGGACGCCCGTGCGGCGTCGCGTGAAGGTCGAGGCCGGCAAGATGACGTGGGTGGAGTTCCGGCCGTAGTGTTCATTGAACTGACCGACCATCTCCGCTGTCCCGGGGACCACGAGGAGGCCTACCTGGTCCTCCTCCCCGACACGGTGGTGCAGCGCTCGGTGCAATCAGGCGAGCTGGGTTGCCCGATCTGTCATCGCACCCTGTCCATCAAGGACGGCATTCTCGATGTCGGTGACGGTCCGCCTGCGGACGAATCCGAACCGACGCTGGACGGGGCGTCCGTGGCCGCCCTCACCGGCCTGGGCGGTCCCGGTGGTTACCTCGTGCTCGTGGGCCCGATCGCGGGACGCTGGCGGGAGGTGGAAGGGGTGCTCAACGGCGTATCGATGGTCGCGGTCAATGGTCCCCCGTCGCTGACCGATGCGCGAGGACTGAGCGTCGTGCGCAGTGCGCGATTGCCGCTCACGTCGGCATCGATGCGTGGCGTGGTGCTGAGCGGGGCGTTCGGCAGCGACGCGTCGTGGGTGCGCGAGGCGGCGCGGGTCCTGCTCCCGGGCCTGCGGGTCGTCGGTGAGGGCCCGGAGCCCGGTGCGGGCCTGGTCGACGTGATCGCAAGCGCCGGAGGGTGGTGGGTCGCGACCCGTCGGCCGGGCGGGCCCTGACCTAGCCCGAACTCACCGGCCCATCGAGATACGCGGCCTCGATCCGCTCCCGGTACCGCTGCTCCACGATCCGCCGCCGCACCTTCATGGTCGGCGTCAGTTCCCCCGCCTCGATGCTGAAATCCTCCTTCACCAGCACGAACCGCTTCGGCACCTCGAAGCGCGCCAGGTCCCGCAGCATCCGCTTCACCTCCCGCTCGATCTTCTCGTGGGTCTCGGCCCGCGCCAGGAGTGCGTCGTCATCAATGAACGTATAGTCATGCCGCTTCGCCCATTCGCGCAGGCGGGGAACGTTGGGGACGACCAGCATGATCGGGTACGCGCGGCGATCCCCCAGCATGACCGCGTTGAGCACCCACTGGCTGGCCTTCACCATGTTTTCGATCGGCTGCGGGGCGATGTTCTTTCCGCCTGCCGTGACGATGATGTCCTTCTTCCGGTCGGTGATGTGCAGGAACCCGTCGGCGTCGATCTCGCCGATGTCGCCGGTGTGGAACCAGCCGTCCGGCTCCAGCACGTCGCGGGTGGCATCCGGCTTGTTGTAGTAGCCCTTCATGACGTGCGGCCCGCGCGTCATGATCTCCCCGTCCTCGGCGATCCGCACCTCGACTCCTGGAAGCGGCTTGCCCACCGCCCCGAGCCGGAGGTCGTGGAAGGTGTTGACCGAGATGACGGGTGACGTCTCGGTGAGGCCATACCCCTCCAGGATCGGGAGCTTCGCGGCCAGGAAGAAGCGCGCGATGTCGGCATTGAGCGGCGCCCCGCCCGACACGAAGAAGCGCAGCCTGTTGCCGGTGCGGTTCCGCAGCTTGCTGAATACCAGGCGATCGGCCAGGCCGCGCTGCGCGGCAAGCGCCAGGGGCACCGACTTCCCGGCGAGCGTCAGGTCCACGCAGGTCTCGCCCACCCGCTTCGCCCACCGGAAGATCTGCCGCTTCACCACCGAGCCCGCCATCGCGTTCTCCTGCACCCGGGCATAAATCTTCTCATACAGGCGCGGCACCGAGCACATGATGGTGGGGCGGATCTCGCCCATGTCGGCGGAGACCGTGTCGATGCTTCCGGCGTAGTTGATGATGGCACCGGCGTGCAGCATCAGGTAATGCCCCGCCATGCGCTCGAAGATGTGCGACAGCGGCAGGAAGGAGAGGCACTCCTGCTGGTCCGGGGATTCCTGGATCGGGATGCGCTGCAGGCCCGCGATCACGTTCGACGTGATGTTGCCGTGCGTCAGCATCACGCCCTTCGGGTCGCCGGTGGTGCCCGAGGTATAAATGATCGTGGCGAGGTCGTCGGCCCGGGCCATCAGCGCGGCGGCTTCCCACCCCTCCACCGGCAGGGCACGCCCGAGCGCCTCTAATTCGCTGAAGGAGAGCACGTCGGGGCCGCGCGCCGAGCCGTCGAATGCCACGACATGACGGAGTGCGGGCAGCGCGGGGCGCACCTCGAGCAGCTTGTCGAGAAGTGCCTGCGTGGACGCAAATGCCACCGAGGCGCCGGAGTCGCGCAGGATGTACTCCACCTGCGCTGCCGGCAGTGTGGGGTAGATGGGCACGTCGGCCGCGCCGAGGGCGAGCGCCGCGTAGTCCACGATGGCCCACTCCGGCCGGTTCTCGGAGAGAATCGCAACCCGGTCACCGTTCCGGACGCCGAGATTGGCGAGGGCAAGGCTGGCTGAGCGCACCCGCTCGAAGAGCTGCTGGAAGGAAATGGGCGTCCACTCGGCACCGCCCGGCTTCCAGCGCATGGCGACCGGCCGAGCGCGATACCGAGCGATCGCGCCAAGGAAGAGTTCGTTGAGCGTGCTGGGTGGGGTGGGTGACGGGGAAGTGGTCACGCCGATGTCCTCCCGCTATTCGAAGAGAACCAGGAACAGCTGGCCGGAGCCGGGCACCGGGTTTCCCGACGTCTGGGTCGCCGTCACGGCAATGAGCACGGAATCCGGCGCCGTGCGGCCGGTAACTCTTGAAACGGTCACGCCGGTTGCCGGCGTGCCGTTGGTGGTGGTGAGCACCGAGTCCACCAGCCTGCCGTTGGGGAACATCACGTTCTGGACCCCCGTGGTGTCGGCAAAGGCCGGCTTCACGATGGTAAAGACGAGGCGCCGCCCCGTCACCGGCCCCGCCGGGTTGAACGATCCGAGCACGGGGAGCAGCGGCAGGCTCGAGGGGTCGTCAACCAGCACCGATTGCACCGTGTCGACCGGGAAGCTGATCGTGTCCGGTCGTGCCACGATGGTCAGCGTGAAGAAGCCGGTTGTCAGCGAACCGAGTACGGCCTGCAGGCGGCCCGAGCTGTTCGGCTTGACGCCCGTGACCAGTCCCGTCGCCGGATCGATGATCGTGATCGTCGAGTCGTCGGGGGTGACCCACACCACGGGCGCCCCGACACTGTCGCCATCCTGGTTGAGCGGCACCGCGACGTAACGGGTGGTATCGCCGAAGTCTATCACCGCCGGTTGCGGCGCGATCACCT
>Ga0315278_10006732_pt1 | contig 10465 bp, 8 predicted proteins | sample YL17G06_0_MG_FD_203880 | JGI IMG/M metagenome (GOLD analysis project Ga0315278, IMG submission 203880) | Sediment microbial communities from Yellowstone Lake, YNP, Wyoming, USA - YL17G06_0 | ecosystem: Environmental > Aquatic > Freshwater > Lake > Sediment | place: USA: Wyoming | collected... | reverse complement strand
GCACAAGCTCGTAGCTGCCCTGGTCGCAGAGGCGCGCCCGGGTGATCACCTGGTGCTGATGAGCAATGGCTCGTTCGGCGGCCTGCACGAACACCTCCTGCGGGCCCTGCGCGCCGCGGCGCCATAGTTCCGCGGAAGCGGCATAATCGGCCCATGCCCGACCCGGCCTCGACGCGACAGGAAATCCCGCTGTTCCCGCTCGGCACCGTCCTGTTTCCAGGCGGTCCGCTGCCGTTGCGTATTTTCGAGGCGCGTTACATCGACCTGGTGCGGCGCTGCATGCGCGAAGATTCCGGCTTCGGCGTGGTTCTCCTGACGGACGGACCGGAGGCCGGCGACCGTCCCACGGCAACCAGTGATGTCGGCACGTACGCGCGCATCGTCGACTTTTCCGGCCAGCCGGACGGGTTGCTGGGCATCGAGGCCCGTGGCGAGCGTCGATTCCGCATCCTGTCGCGCAGCCGTGCGCGCGACGGGCTCAACATGGCCGAAGTCGAGTGGCTGCCGGACGAAGTCCACGTGTCGCTTCCGGAAGAGTTCTCCGATCTCGGCCCTGCGCTCGATTACGTGCTTGGCCAGGTCGGCGATCCCTACGAGTCGCTCGAGCGCCAGCTCGACGACGCTGGCTGGATCGCCGGTCGACTCGCGGAAATCCTGCCCCTGCCGCCAGCGCACAAACAACACTGCCTGGAACTCGACGATCCCATCGAGCGCCTGCGATACCTCCGGCCACTGTTTGAAATCACGACCGAGCCGCCGACGGCGGACGTCGAACCCGACGAAGACTGAGTCCGTGAAAATTGCAGCGTCTGGGCGAGTAATCGCACTCGCGGTCGCTGCCGCCCTCGCGTCGAATGACGACGTACCGCGCTCGTGCGGCACGGCGTCTCACACTGCGAGGAGTCATCGATCATGGACGACATCAAGGCTGCAGAAATCCTGAAATCCCTGGCCGCGGGCATGGACCCGACCGCGGGGCAACCGCTCACCGGCATCGCGCCACTGCAATCGCCGGACGTCGTGCGCGCCCTGTTCCTGGCGGCCGATTCGCTGGAGATGCGGCTGCGCCAGTCGCGGCGGCAATCCACGCTGCCGCGCAACGCCGGCAAACAGTGGTCGGCTGAAGAGGACGAGCGCCTGCTGGCGGGTTTCGACGCCGGCACCCGGGTCGACGAACTCGCCGCGACGCACGAGCGCACGCGTGCGGGCATCGAGGCGCGGCTGGTGAAGCACGGCAGGCTCGCAGCCGACCAGGCGCCCGCTGCACGCATCCGCTGAGCCGACCGCTCGCCGCAGGCTACAATCGCGGGATGGTGTCGGCCCCGCCTTCCGCCCCAAGTCCCGCGCCGCCGGTGGCGGCCCCCGTCAGGGGCCGTCGGCTGCGTGTAATGAACGTCATTCTCTCGCGCGGCTTCGCGGGCTCGGAGCGTGCGGCGGTGGAAGCCTGCGCGGCGCTGTCGCAACGGCATGACGTCGCGCTCGTCGTCCGCAGCGATCACCGCGCCCGCTCGGGCGTCAGCCTGCTCGACGAACTCGAGCCAGGCATCCAGGTCTTCGAGGTGCCGCCGCGGTGGCGCACGCAGCATCGACTCGCCGAGATCATCGACCAGTGGCGGCCTGACATCATTCACACGCACCTGCGTCGTGGCACACGCTATGTCGCACGCATCAAGCGCAATGCGCGCCACGTCAGCACGCTGCACCTGCATCTCAACGGGCCGCACTACCTGCAGACCGACGCGCTCTTCTGTATCTCCGAGTGGCAGCTGGCGACGGTGCCGTCCAGCTACCACGGCAAGACGTATCTGGTGCCGAACTCGCTGGTGGCGCACCCGCGGCTGCCGCCGGAGCGCATCCGCCAACTGCGTGCCGAACTTGGCGCGGGAGACGACGACTTCCTGATCGGCGGGGTCGGACGCCTGGTGCCGCGCAAGGGCTTCGACCTGCTGCTGCAGGCGTTTGCCCAGGCGCAGCTGCCGCAGGCGAGGCTCGTCATCGTGGGCGATGGCAGCGAGCGTGGATCCCTGCAGCGGCTGGCCGGGGACGGCGTGCGCTTCGAAGGCTTCCGCCGCGACGTGAAGGATCTGTACCAGGCCTTCGACCTGTTCGTGTGCCCGTCGCGGTACGAGCCCTTCGGGCGCGTGATCGCCGAAGCGCTCGACAGCGGGGTGCCGGTCATTGCGTGTGAATCGCAGGGGCCACGCGACATCGCGCAGCGGTATCCAATCGACCTGGTCCCCATCGATGATGTGACGCAAATGGCCACCGCCCTGCGCCGCCATCACGCCGCAGGTCGCATGCGGATCGAATCGGATTTGTCCGAGTTCAGCCTCGACCAGACGGCTGCACGCATGGAGCAGGCGTACTGGGCCGTGCTGTCGGCGGCCGCAGCGGCCACGGGCAGTGAATCCGGATTCGCCGCGGCGCCACCGGTGGCGGCCGCAGGCGCAAACGCTCCTCCCGTGCGCGTGCTGTTCTCTCCGGTATCTGGCCCCGGCGGTGCGGGCGAATTGATGCGGTGCCTGATCATCGCGCGTGAGCTCGCCAAGGCGGATCCCACCGTGGACATCCGCTTCCTCGTGAACCGCCATGCCGTGTTCCGCGAGTCGGTGAATTTCCCGATCATCGACTGCGACGCCTCGCCGACCAGGAGCACGCCGCGGGTGCTGGCGACGATCGAGTCGTTCCGGCCCGACGTGATGGTCTTCGACAATTCGGGTCGCACGTCGCAGCTGCGGGCGGCCAAGCGCGCGGGGACCCGGCTCGTCTTCTCCAGTCGCTCGCCGAAGCTGCGCTGGAAGGCCTTTCGCATCAAGTGGATGCGCCTGCTCGACGAGCACTGGATCGTGTTCCCCACGTTCGTGACGGGCGGCCTGTCACGGGTCGAGCGCCTGAAGCTGCGCATCTTTCCCCACTACGGCGTGCGCCAGTTCGACACGCTGCTCACGCCTGCGGAACCCGAGACCCGCACCGCGTGGCTGGCACAGCACGGGCTGCAGCCGGGCGCCTACGTCGTCTTCGTGCCGGGTGGGCGCGGCGAAGCCACCCGCGTGGCCGAACCGGCCGAACTCTTCATTGCCGCGGCGCGCGCATTCGTCGCCGCCACGGGCCAGCGCACGGTGGTGCTGACGGGTCGCACGACCATCGCGAACCAGGGCGATGCGCGCCTCACGTTGCTGCCACGGGTCGAGCCCGACGAAGTGCAGTACCTGCTGTCGGAGGCGCTGCTGGTTGTCAGCAACGGCGGCTCGACGATGATCCACGTGCTGGCGCATGGGCGACCGATCATCGCCATTCCGCTCGCGGGCGACCAGGATCGACGCATCCGCCGGGCGGTACGCCTGCAGATCGCGGCAACGGCCGAGCGCACGCCGACCGCAATTGCGCAGGCCGCCGCCACGCTGCTGCGCGACCCGGTCCGGCGCGCGACGATGGTTCGCTGCACTGCCGAGCTGGGCATCGCCAATGGTGTCGGCGAGGCAGTCGCGGCACTGCTCGCGCTCGCCCGTCGTCGCAGCGGCTGAAATCCGCGCCGGATAGGCCGGGATCAGCCCGCGCGCAGGATGTCGGCGAGATCGGCGACATAGACGCGCCGCTTTCCTTGCGGACAGGCATTGAATGCGATGCGCGTGCAGGTGCGGTCCCAGGCCGGATGCGGATCGACTCGCAAGGTGCCGGTGGAACGTTCGGCCAGCGGCCGGATTCCTATGCGCACCAGTTGCGTTTCGCTGGCGCTGTGCAGGTCGACGAGCCGCAGGGGCGTGGTGCCGTCACCGAAGGCCAGCGGTTCGTCCACGTACGCATCGGTGAGCAGATGGCGACCGTCCGGATGCAGGGTGGGGTGGCCTGAGCCCGCTATGGCGGGCACCAGCGTTTCGCAGGTCGAGCCATCGAGCGCAAGGCGTGCGAAGCGCAGGCCGTCGCCCTGGGTGTTCAGGTTCATCAGCACGTGCTCGCCGTCCGGGCACCAGTTGGGATGGTGTCCACCCTTCGCCCAGCGCTCGGCCGAAACGGCGACGCGGACGTGGCTGCCGTCGGCGTTCATGGTGATGACGTGTTTCGCACCGTACCGACGCTTGCGCTTCCACGGCAGCAGGCTCCGCGGCAGCCAGCGCAGTGCGAGCATCAGCCGCGTGCCCTGCGGGTTCCATTTGACGTGGAAGCTGAAGAAGTCCCCGCGCTCGCGCGCCACGGGCAATGGCGGCACGGCTGCCGCCACGATCTGCGCGAGGGACACCAGCAGGCGCGAATTGCCGCTCTGCAGGTCGGTGATCCAGATGCCGTCGTCTGCGCTGGCCCCCCGGTTCTCGGGAATGTACTGCTGCGGCACCACCACGCCGTAACCCTGCTGTGTCACGGCCATCCGGCGCAGGCAGGGGCTGGCGGCCCAGCGGCCGTCGGGCGACACCGAATAGATCGTGCCGCCGAGCCGCCGCGACTCGCCGGTCTGCAGGTCGAGATGTACGCCGTACGGCATCCAGTCGCGGACTTCGATGTCGTTGAACAACAGCGTCCGGTCGTCCGCACCCCATTGCGTCTGCGCGCCGAGTTGCACGTCCCAGCCGCGCGTCTCTGCGACCGTGCGCAGCTCGCCGGTTACGAGATCGATGACGGCGATCTCGGCGATATCCCCCGGCTTCGGCCGGCGGTCTTCGAACGGCAGGCGGGTGACGGCCATGTAGCGGCCGGACGGACTGAACGGCGAACTGTCGTAGTAGCGGTGAATGTAACCGGTGTCTCCCGGAGTCACGCAATGAACCGGCACGCGCGGCGCGAAATCGGTGTATGCGGGGAATGTTCCGGCGAGCGAGGGAAGCATGCGTTCATTGTAGATGGTCATGCCGCCAAAGAAATTCGGCTTGCGCCGGTGGGGGAAGTCGTCCGCGGCCTCTCGCGAGCAGGCGCCGACCAGGCTGGCCGCCGCCAGACCCGTGATCACCTCGCGCCGGTTGACTCCTGGCACGCGATTCACCGGGTGAAGATCTGTGCGAACAGTGGCTCCAGCAACGAGCCGCCGCGCAACGTCAGGTGATGGCTGTCGAAATAGAGCGGCAGGCCATCGCGGGTCACGGCACAGCGCACGTCGCGGCAAAGCACGGCGTCAGGACGCAGCACCACTACGCCCGGCAGCGCGTCGAGTTCGTTGAGGACGCCGAGGACGTGCTCCTGCCGCGCGGTGTACTCCGCGCGCGTTGGAGCGTCCGGCGGCACGCGGCCGAAGCGGCGCGATCGCGCGAGCACCGATGGCACGTCCCAGCCCACCTCCGGGACGGACGCCACGAGCCACACGCGCTTGCCCTGCCCGAGCAAGGCGGTAACGGATCTGCGCAGCGCTCGAGCGAACACCTCGTGGTTGTTTGCGAGCGAACGTTCTTTCGAGTGCGAGTCGGTGAGGATCACGGTCTCGCCGGGTTCGTGACCATAGCGAGTGCCTTCCGCCAGCAAGGCCCAGCGGCCCGCGAGCACGACGTCAGTCACGCCGGGCGAGCGACCCAGCAACTCCAGGACGGCTTCGGCGAACGCATTGCAGTCGTATTCGGCATCCTGACCCGCGACTTCCGCATCGCGCAGCGGAGCACACCCCGATCGCAGCGCCAGCAGGCCCGCGACGTCGGCGTGCGCCGCTGCGGCGCCGATCGCGTCAGCCATTGCGCGAGCGTGCGAATCACCCCAGACGATGAACGTGGGAGTGCCGGCTTGCGGGTTTCCCGTTCTGCACAGGTCTCCGCTGCGGATCTTCGCCACGCTGGCGTTGCCGCACTCCCAGTCGCGTGTACGCCGGTCGTTGCCGCCGTCGACGATCCGGCGGACGGCGGGATCCGAGCGCGCGGGCCAGCCCTCAGCAACGATCGCCGCCGTGCTTGCGACGACCGCGACTCCCATCAGCGTGGCTGCTGTGGTAAACAACCGGCGCCGTTCGAGCAGGCCGCTCTTGCCACGGAAGGGCCGCTCGACGTAGCGCCAGGACGCGACCGCGGCGACGGCGGCCAGTGTCAGCAGCAACGACGTTTCGAACACGGTCAAATCGCGAACGGCGTAATAGCGTCCCAGCGTCAACAGCGGCCAGTGCCAGAGGTACAGCGAATACGAGACCAGTCCGGTCAACACGACCGGCCGCGCGCTCAGCGCATCACCCACCAGGTTGTGTCCGCCGCTGCCGGCCCAGATGATCGCGCCGGCACCGAGGCACGGCAGCAGCGCAGCCGCGCCGGGGAATGGTGTCGACGGCGAGTACAGCGTCACGCTGCCTGCGATCGCCGCGATGCCGAGCAGCGCGACGAGCGAACGAAGATGTTTTCGGTGCAGCGCAGGAATTGCGCCCAGCGCCAGCAGTGCCCCGATCCCGAGTTCCCAGGCGCGCGAGGGCGCGAGATAGAACGCAGCATCCCGCGCGACGGCCACGCCGGCCACGGACAGCAGGAACGATGCCGCCGTCACCAGCGCGGTTGCCGCGACGTAGCGCTTGCCGCGCCGCGCCGCGACGAATATCAGGAACAGCGGAAACAGGATGTAGAACTGTTCCTCCACGGCGAGCGACCACGTGTGCAGCAACGGTATCTCTTCCGCCGCGCGCCCGAAGTAACCCGCTTCCTGCCAGAAGAGAAAATTCGAAGCGAAGAGGCTCGTCGCCAGCACGCTCTTGGCGTAGTCCGCGAGATCCGCAGGCAGCAGGAGCCAGGCAGTGAACACCGTGACCACGAGCAGCATCGTGAACAGCGCCGGAAACAGCCGGCGCACGCGCCGCTCGTAGAAGTTCGCGAGCGAGAACCTGCCCGTGTCGATTTCGTGGCGGATCAGGCCGGTGATCAGGAACCCCGAGATGACGAAGAACACGTCCACGCCGACGAAGCCGCCTGAAAATGCGCTGGCCCCCGCGTGGAACAGCACGACGGGGACGATCGCGACCGCCCTGAGCCCGTCGATGTCGGCACGGTAGTGGTGCATTCGACGATGGCAGCTCCGACCCGTGCGTCACCGGTCCCTGGTAAGGGCCGGTGACGGCAGATCAGAGTCCCTTGAACACCCGGGAAGCGGCCGCGATCGTCGCGTCGATGTCCGCTTCGGTGTGCGCAACCGACACGAATCCTGCTTCGAACGCCGACGGCGCGAGATACACGCCCTCATTCAGCATGCCGTGGAAGAATTTCTTGAAACGCTCGACGTCGCAAGCCGTGGCTTCGGCGTAACTGAGCACGTGCGGGGCGGCCGTGAAGAACAGGCCGAACATGCCGCAGACGTGATTGGTCGCGAGCGGCACGCCTGCCTGCTGCGCCGCCTGCTTGATGCCGTGCACGAGCCGGTCGGTGAGCCTGGCCAGGTGTGCATGGAACCCTGGCACGTCGATGCCGTTCAGCGTCGCGAGACCGGCCGCCATCGCTACTGGGTTTCCGGACAGCGTGCCGGCCTGGTAGACCGGACCCAATGGCGCGATGTGCGACATGATGTCACGGCGTCCGCCGAACACGCCGACGGGCATGCCGCCGCCCACGATCTTGCCGAGCGTGGTGAGGTCCGGCTTGATCCCGTACAGTTCCTGCGCACCACCTTTCGCGACGCGGAAACCCGTCATCACCTCGTCGAAGATCAGCACGGCGCCGTGCCTGGTGCATTCCTCGCGCAGCGCTTCGAGGAAGCCGGGCACGGGCGGGATGCAATTCATGTTGCCGGCGACGGGCTCGACGATGACGCACGCGATGTCTGCGCCGATCCTGGCGAACAACTCGCGGACCTGCCCGATGTCGTTGTACGAGAGTGTCAGCGTGTGCGCGGCGAGTTCAGGCGGTACGCCCGGCGAAGTGGGCACGCCCAGGGTGAGCATGCCGGATCCGGCTTTCACCAACAGCGAATCGGAGTGGCCGTGATAGCAGCCTTCGAACTTCACGATCTTCTGGCGGCCGGTGAAGCCGCGCGCGAGGCGGATCGCGCTCATCGTGGCTTCGGTGCCGGAACTGCACATGCGCACGAGTTCGATCGACGGCACGAGTTCAATGATCTTGCGTGCAACGACGGTTTCGATTTCCGTGGGCGCGCCGAACGACAGCCCGTTGACCGCCGCTTCCTGCACGGCGCGGATCACGTCCGGGTGCGCGTGACCGAGGATCATCGGGCCCCACGAGCCCACGTAGTCGATGAACTCGCGGCCATCGACCGACCAGACCCGCGAGCCCTTGGCCCGCGCGAAGAAGATGGGTTCGCCGCCGACGCCGCGGAAGGCTCGCACCGGCGAATTCACGCCGCCGGGAATGTACTTGCAGGCTTCTTGGAACAGGCTCACGTCGATGGACTCCCGCCGGGTTTAGTGCCGTCCCCTGCCAGGGCGGGGAGGCGAGTGCCGCGTATCTTAGCAGCGCGCTCGCGTCGCTCTGCTGCGGGCCGTAAACTGCTGCGGAAAACACGGACACGACGGCCGCTTCTCCGCGCTGCCGCGCGATCCGCCGGGGAGACTCGTCTGACCGAACCCACGTGGCACTGGTATCTGCTGGTCGCCCTCGGCAGTGGCCTGGGCGGGGCGGGTCGACTGTTCGTATCGACGCTCGTCGGGCGTGTCGCGGGCTATGGCTTTCCGTGGGGCACGCTCTTCGTCAATGTGCTGGGTTGCTTTGCGGTCGGCGCGCTCGGCGCGCTGTTTGCGCCTTCGAATCCGCTCCACCTGCGCCACGACCTGCGCATGCTGCTGATCGTCGGCATCCTGGGTGGCTTCACCACGTTCTCCGCGTTTTCGCTCGAGACGCTGCAGCTGGTGCAGCGGGGCGCGGTCGGCGCCGCGGCCGCCTATGCCACGGCGTCGCTGGTGTTGTGCCTGCTCGCTGCGGCGCTGTCGTATGCGGCGGTGGCAGCGCTGCTGCGGTGAGCGTGGGGATTGAGGGCTTCGGTTTCCGGGCGCGTTCCGAAAACCGTGCGCGGCATGGACGCCGCGCCGGAGCCCCCAGGGAAGGGTTTACGGCGTTTTTCGGAACGCGCCCGGAAACCGGAGACATCAGTCCCGATACCCTTCCAGCCACACGACCTCGGACGCGATCGAGCCGTCCGCGAACAGGTCGATCACCCGATACCCCGGCGGCCGGTCATCCACCGCGAAATCGTGGCGCGGCCTGAACTGCATGCTGGTGGCCGGCGTGCACATGAAGCGCACGTCACCCGCGCGAAACAAGTCAAGCGCCTGGTGCGCATGGCCCCAGCAGACTCCCCGTACCCGCGGATGCCGTTCAACCGCAGCGGACAGTTGCGGACCGTCGAGCAGGCCCAACTCGTCGAGCGAGGGCGAATCCATGCGCACGGGTGGATGGTGCAGCACGACCAGCGCATGCGGGTCGGTGTCATCGGTCAGTGTGCGTTCGAAGGCCTGCAACTGCGAATGCCCGAGCCGGCCCTCACCGTCGGTGGACTCGGCGAACCACGACTCGAGCAGCAGCAACTGCCAGCCATTGTGCGTTCGCCACTGGCCGCCGACCTGGAACGGCGCGTGATTCAGCCAGCGCCGCATCTCGTCGGGGAGGTCGTGGTTGCCCGGAATGACGAGGACGGGTGCACCGAGGTCGGCGAACAGCAGGTCGATCGTGCCGTAGGCCTCAGGCTCGTCGTGCACGACGTCACCCGTCAGCAGGATGGCGTCCGCCGGGAAGAAATGCCGGCGCGCATGGGCGATGCAGGCCTGCAGCCGCGGCAACGTCGGGGCGCCGCGGATCGAGCCCGCCGGATCGCGCAGCAAGTGCGTGTCCGTGAACTGGACCAGGCGGGTGCTCGCGGTCGCCGGAGCGGGGCCGGGTGGCGGGGTCGAAGCGGGAGTGGTCGTCATCGACATGGCGGACAGGCATCATCGCAAATCTGTCCGCAGTACAGGAGGCCCCATGTCGAATCGTTCGATCACGCTCACGGATTCGCTCTACGAATACATGAACGACGTCTCACTGCGCGAAGCGCCGCTGCTGCTGTCGTTGCGCGAGGAGACCTCCGTCCTGACACAGCGGTCCATGCAGATCTCCCCGGAGCAGGGCCAGTTCATGGCGCTGCTCGCTCGGTTGATCGGTGCGCGCCGGTGTCTCGAGGTCGGCGTGTTCACGGGTTATTCGTCGCTGGCGACAGCCCTCGCGCTGCCCGATGACGGCCGCATCGTTGCGTGCGACGTGAACGAGGAATGGACCTCGGTGGCGCGCCGGTACTGGCAGGAGGCGGGTGTTGCGCACAAGATCGAACTGCACCTCGCCCCTGCAACGCAGACGCTCGACGGGTTGCTGGCGCAGGGCCAGGCCGGTACGTTCGACTTCGCCTTCATCGACGCCGACAAGACCAGCTACCTGGCGTACTACGAACGAACCCTTGCGCTGCTGCGGACGGGTGGGCTGGCGCTGATCGACAACACGCTCTGGAGCGGTCGCGTTGCGGACCCCGAAGTCGCCGACGCCGATACCGTGGCGCTGCGGTACTTCAACGAGGTTCTGCACCGGGACGAGCGCGTCGATCTTTC
>Ga0315278_10006730_pt1 | contig 10467 bp, 9 predicted proteins | sample YL17G06_0_MG_FD_203880 | JGI IMG/M metagenome (GOLD analysis project Ga0315278, IMG submission 203880) | Sediment microbial communities from Yellowstone Lake, YNP, Wyoming, USA - YL17G06_0 | ecosystem: Environmental > Aquatic > Freshwater > Lake > Sediment | place: USA: Wyoming | collected... | reverse complement strand
CGATCGCGCGACCGTGGCGCCCGCCGCAGACAGCACCATGGCGCGGCCCGTGGACAGCCTGGGGCGCGAGGCGGATTCCGTGATGGCCCGGGACACCGCCAGGCAGATGTAGCCGTGCGGCCGGGCCACTACACCGGACGCGACAGCCGGCGCACCAGCGCCGCAATGACCTGCCGATGCGGCACCGCAGGATTCCAGTCGAGCTCCGCGTGTGCCCGCTCGGAAGTGTAGGGATTCCCGCCCCGCCAGAAGCGCACCGCTCCCGTGATGGTGCCCGGATACAGCCCCGGCCCGACGACGCGGAGGGCCGCCTGCACGCCGTGGGCGGCGGCCAGCGCAGCGCCCTCGGGAATGCGCACAGTCCTGATACGCCGACCCACGCCTTCGGCGAGCGCCGCCACGAAATCGCGGGGCGTGATGTCGCCGTCGTGCGTCACGTTATAGATCCGGCTGGTGGCACGCGGAGTGTCGAGGGCCCGGAGCGCGGCGTCGGCAACGCTGTCGGCGTGCACCACCGCCATGCTGAGGTTGCCGGCACCGATGCGCGGCAGCCACCCGTGGCGCGCCGCCGCCGCCATCCGCGGGAGGAAGAGCCGGTCCCCCTCGCCGTACACGACACAGGGCCTGAGGATGACGGCCTCCAGTCCGAGCGCCACCTCGGCGCGGACGGACTCCTCGGCAAGCCGCTTGCTGCGGGCGTAGAAATCCTGATCGTCGAGCGGGCCGAATGGAGCGCCCTCGCGGCGGCTGCCCGGGGACTCGTCATAGGCCTGCCGCCCGTATACCGCCACCGAGGAGATGTGCACCAACCGCGCGCCGAGCCGCCTGGCGGTTGCCGCGGCCAGCCGAGTGCCTTCGACGTTCACCTGGAAGAACGTCTGCCACGGCACCCGTGCCGCTACCAGGGCGGCAACGTGGATCACCCCGCCGGCCCCTCGAACGGCGTCCCACACCCGCGGATCCTCGATGCTGCCGAAGACAGGACAGGCGCCAAGCGCCCGCATCCGCGCCGCCCCGGCCTCGTCACGCACCAAAGCATCGACTTCGTCCCCTCGGCTCCGGAGCGCCGCCACGACCGGCGCTCCCACGAGGCCGGTGCCCCCCGTGACGAAGACCCTCACCCTTCAATGTCCGTCGGTCCAAAGGGAAGTTCGGTCACCTCGGCGGGCGCGCCACCGGCCGTCACTCGGTTGCCCGGCTCGAGCCCCCGGCGGAGGACCGCGAGCCCGATGGTGCGGTCGGGCAGGATGAGTCGTGAACTCACTCGGCCCACCTGTTTCTGTCCGGCCATCACCTCGTCTCCGGCCACGGGCCCGGTGTTCCAGCGGATTCCGCGCAGCACGCGGTTGGCATGACCGCGGAAATGGAGCCGAGCCACCGTCTCCTGCCCGGTGTAACAGCCCTTGGTATACGACAGGCCGCCATGCTCGTCGAATCCCACTTCCTGCGGCAGCGTGCGCTCGTCGATTTCAGCGCCGAGTGCGGGCCATCCTGCCAGGATCCTCGCCGCCTCACGATCCTCTGCTCCGCCCGGCGACATGCCGGCTGCCCTGAGCAGGGTGCCCGCGCTCTCCAGCGCATCCGGGGTGCCGATGAGCAGGGCGGTGAAGGGGCCGATCGTCGGGGTGGCGACGAGGAACCCGCCCCCAGCCGTCTCGCCGCGGGAGACGGCGCTGGCGCTCGGCAGTCGGCCGAGGGGCACGACTGGCCAGCGCTCCGTGGCGCCGTCGCCCAGCATGATCAGGACGCGCGTCGTGTCGGAGACATCGGTGGCGGTGGCGAGGCGGGGAGGGAGGGAGCGATGGAGAATCTGGGACACGGGCTCGCGCGCCGCCGGCGGGAGCACCAATGTCACAGCGTCCGGGGTGCGGAGCGACCAGCCGTCGGCAACGATCATCCCCTTCGGAGTGAGGAGCGCGCCATACGTGATCGATCCGTCGCCGGGCTCGAGCAGGTCGTTGGTCCACAGCCCCTGAAGGCAGGCGAGCGCTCCTGATCCGGTGACGCGGAAGAGCGCTGCCGGCGCGGCGGCAATGACCGCACCTCCCCGCAGGCGGTGGAGTCGTTCGAAATCCAGGAGCGTGGTGGGGATCATCCGGGAAAGCTAGCGGGGCGCTGGGTCGACCGGGGCATAGACGCCGTGCAGACGATAGGCCTCGTCGAGCAGCTCAACCGGGTGGGCCACCCGCGCCGGGATGCCGGCGGCCAGGAGTCCGGCCCCGATCTGCATCAAGCACCCGGGGTTGCCCGTGGCAACCACGGTTGGTACGGAGTCTGCGAGCCGGATGGCCTCCAGTTTGGCGTCCAGCACTTCCCTCGACAGCGCGGGCTCGAGGAGCGAGTAGATCCCGGCGCTCCCACAGCACTGCTCGGCGCCGGGGAGCTCCCGGAGTCGAATCCCCTCGATGGCGCGGAGGACGGCGAGTGGTGCGGTGTGCACGCGCTGCGCGTGTTGCAGGTGACAGGGCGCGTCGTATGCCACATCGAGCGCCAGCGGTCCCGCAGGGCGCGGCCCCCGGTCGGCCAGCAACTCGGTCACATCCCGCACGCGGGCCGCGAAGTGCGCCGCCTCAGGTCCGCCGAGAAGGTGGCCGTACTCCTTGAGGAGCGCACCGCAGCCGGCGCTGTCCACGGCGATGAAATCCGCCGTTCCGTGGAACGCCCCGATGTTGCGCTCTGCCAGGCTGCGCGCGCCGTCATGATCACCGGCGTGCTCGTGCAGGGCGCCGCAGCACCCCTGGCGGGGGACCTCGACCATCCGGTACCCGTTTGCCTCGAGAGTCCGCCGCGCGGCAGCGTGGACATGTGGGAACAAGGTGTCCATGACGCAACCGGCAAAGAGCGCCACCGTGGGGCCCGCGCTTGCGCGCGCGCGCGGCGGGGATGCGGGGACGCGGGAAGGTGGTGTCGTGGCTGCCAGCATTCCGAAGGAGAAGGAAAGCCGTCCGCCGCCGACGAACATCCGGGGCAGACCCGTGGCGCGGAGCCAGCGGGCGGCCGTGAGCACCGGGCGCCAGAGCAACGGCGTGGAGAAGACGCGGAGGATCAGCCGCGCGGCGCCCGGCAATCCCCGTGCGGCCACCAGTGTGCTCCGCGCCGCCGCCAGGCCCTGGCCGTAGGCCACGCCGGAGGGGCAGGCCGGCTCGCAGCCGCGGCAGCCGAGACAGCGGTCGAGATGTCGTCGTAGCGCGGCATCGGTGGGCGCAATGGTGCCGGAAGCGAGCTCGCGCATCAGGACAATGCGGCCGCGCGGACTGTCGTTTTCGTCCCCGGTGGCGAGGTAGGTTGGGCACGCCGGGAGGCAAAAGCCGCAGTGCACGCAGGGCGCGAGCGACTCCAGGATGCGGGTCGACGCTTCCACGCTCATGGGTCCAATTCGTCCAGCGCGACGACCAGCCGCCCGGAGGGGTCGAACACCGTCCGGAGCTGTGCCACCAGCGGCCCCACGCCCTCGCGGTAGGCGCCGAAATGCCCGATGGCCTGGCGCACGGCCCAGGGCGCCCGCTCGAGGGTCAGGGGCACCTCGCGCGCGGCGGCCAGGTTGCGCAGCGTGCGAATGCGATCGGGCGCTGCGTCGCCGGCCCAGCGGAGTCCCCCCTGCGAGGCGCCGGCCCAGACGAGCCCTTCGTCCAACTGCTGACCGACGAGGTCGAGGAGCTCATCGAGCCCGGGGGCGAGTACGCCGAGGCGGAGGGTGACCGTCGCGCCGCTGCCGGCGTGGGTCACCAGGTGCCAGAAGGCGTGGGCGCGGTCCGCGTCGAGTTCGCTCCAGGGGAGGTCGGTGGTGGCCAGGAGCCGGGCGCGGTCGCCCTCCACGCCGGCATCGGACCCCGTGAAGCGCGCCGCCAGGACCCAGTCGGAGTCCGCGGCCACCGTGGGGGAAAGCAACTCGAGCGCCGCGGGCTGGAGCCCGGTTTCGGCGAGGTCTCGTGCCGCGCTGGTCAGGCGGTCGCGCGGGCCCCGGGCGAGGAGTGTCCGGTCAGTGGCGGGGCGAGCGCGGAGCCGCAGGTGAAGCGTGGTGAGTACCCCGAAGGCCCCGAACCCGCCCACCTGCAGCTTGGTCAGGTCGTAGCCCGCCACGTTCTTCACGACGGTGCCCCCCGGGCGGATCACGCGGCCATCGCCGGTGACGGCGGTGCAGCCGAGCACGTGGTCGCGCACCGGCCCGAATCCGGCGCGAAGCGCGCCGGCGGTGGCCGTGGCGACGACCGAGCCGATCGTGCGGTCGGGGCGGCCGGGCGGGTCGAGGGCGAGCCACATGCCATCCGCCGTCAGGCGGCGCTGCAACGCATCCATCGGAACGCCCGCCTCGACGGTGGCCACCAGGTCCGCCGGGTGGACCGCGATGATCCGGTCGAGGCCGCGCGTGGTCAGGGCCAGGTCGGCGCGGGCATCCGGCGGCAGCCAGCTGCCGTGACCCTCCAGGCGCACCCGCCAGTCGGCCTCATCAACCAGTCGTAGCGTGGCAGCCAGCCCATCGACCGAGTCGGGCACCGCGCGGGGAACGCCGTCCGGGTCTCGGCTGACCGCCGAGGGACCGAGGAGCGCGCGCAGCCGCTCCAGCACGGCGGCGCTCACAGGGCCGCTCCCCGATGCCACTCGCGGCAGGCGTGGTTGGGGATGACCTTGCCGGGGTTGGCTCGGGAGGAGGGATCGAACACCCGTCGGACGGCGCGCATTGCCCCGAGGGTCTCGGCGTCGAAGGCGTCCGGCATGTAGGCCAGCTTGTCGCTGCCGACGCCGTGCTCCCCGGTGATGCTCCCCCCGACGGCCAGGCAGGCGTGCATGATGTCGTGATTGGCGGCGCGGACGCGGGCGACCACCGACGGGTCACGGCCGTCAAAGCTGATGTTCGGGTGCAGGTTGCCGTCGCCGGCGTGGAACACGTTGGCCACCTGGAGCTGGTAGCGCGCGGCGATCGCCGCCACCCGGTCGAGGACATCGGGCAGGGTACTGCGGGGCACCACCGCGTCCTGCACTGCCAGGTCCGTGGCGATCCGGCCCATGGCGCCGAAGGCCTTCTTCCGTCCCTGCCAGAGGCGGGCGCGCTCCGAGGGCGTGACGGCGCGGCGGACTTCAGCGGCCCGATGTTGCCTGAGCAGGACTTCCACCATGTCTGCCTCGGCTTGAACGGCTTCCGGCGCCCCGTCCACCTCGACCAGGAGCACCGCCGCGGCGTCGGCCGGGTAGCCGGCCGCATAGATCGAGGCCTCCACCGCCCGGACACAGGCCTGATCCATCATTTCCATCGCGGCGGGCACGATGCCGGCCGCGATGATGCCGCTGACCGCCTCGCTCGCGGCGCGAACTGATGGGAAGGCGGCGAGCAGGGTGCGCACGTCGGCCGGCAGCGGTTCGAGTCGAAGCGTGATTTCGGTGGCGATGCCGAACATCCCCTCGCTGCCCACAAAGAGCCCGACAAGGTCGGGGCCCCAGGCATCGCCGCTCCGCGACCCGAGCTGGACCAGACGTGCATCGGGTAGCAGCACTTCGAGCGCCACGACGTGGTTGGTCGTGACGCCGTACTTGAGGCAGTGCGGCCCGCCGGCGTTTTCCGCCACGTTTCCGCCGAGGGTGCAGGCACTCTGGCTCGAGGGATCCGGCGCGTAGTACAGCCCGTGCGGGAGCGCCGCATCGGACAGGCGCGCGTTCACCACGCCCGGCTCGACGACGGCGCGCCGGCGCACCGGGTCGAGGTGCAGGATCCGGTTCAGCCTCGTGAGGACGACCAGCACGGCGTCGTTTCCGGCGAGCGCCCCACCGGAGAGGCCGGTGCCGGCGCCGCGCGCCACGAAGGGCACGGCGGCCAGGTGAAGGAGGCGGATCACCTCGATGAGTTCACGGCGAGAAGCGGGGAGGACGGCCAGGGCGGGGCGCGAGGCGTGCGTCGGGAGGCCGTCGGCCTCGTATGCGGCGAGTTCGGCGGGCCGCGAGCGGACCCAGCGCGGTCCGACGATCCGCCCGAGTTCCGCTGCAAGTGCCGCGCTCACGTGGCGACGGCAATGTCGGGGTGGGGGCCGCCCTTCCCGTTGCTGCGGGCGCGGGCGTGCACCCGTGCGCGCGCGGCGGCCTCGGTGGCGAGCGGCGGAAGGAGTTCGAGCAGGAGCGCCACGCGCTCGGAGGCGGTCCGCATTTCCAGCAGGCGTCGCTTGACCTCGAACTCAAGGTCCACCGCGGCCGCCACCTGAAACGAGAGCGCCTCGGCGTCCTCGGCCCAGGGAGAGCGGTCACTTCCGCCGCCCAGCACTTCCATGGCGCCAAGATATGTGCTGGCCACCTCGCGGAGCGCGGCCAGTGATTCGGCGGCCACTTCCGGCCCGGCGAGGTCGTCGAAGGTGTCCACCAGTCCGATCAGGTACGGTGTCTCGCCAGCCAGCCTCTGCCGGAGGAGAAATCGTCGCTCGCCCACGACCACGATGTTCGACCGGCTGTCGGGGAGCTGGTGGGCCGCGCGCACCCGCGCGATGCACCCCACCGTTCCGGGGCGCGGAGCCCCGCCGTCCGGACCGGGCGGGAGCAGCCCGAAGCGTTCGTCGGCCTGCAGACAATCGGCGAGCATGGCACGGTAGCGGGGCTCAAAGATGTGCAGCGGGAGCGGCGTTCCCGGAAACAGCACGACATCGAGCGGAAAGAGCGGAAGCCGGGAGGGCATGGCGGAAATCTAGCGCAATGCCCGGCGGGGGGACGGCATGGGGGCCCGGTTTACGCCGCGCCCCACATCCCGTTGAGGCCCTTCACGTCCGGAGCCTGACGCAGCTTTTCGAAGGCGCGCTCGCGGATCTGCCGGATCCGCTCGCGGGTGACGCCGAGGAGTTCGCCGATGCGCTCGAGGGTGAGGGCGTCGGAGCCCTCCTCGAGGCCGTAGTAGAGGTAGAGGATCTTCCGTTCGCGGGGGGTCAGGTACTGGTCGAAGAGGCGGTCGATGAACTCGCGCGTGAGCCGGGCGTCGGTCTGCTCCTCGATGTCCGTCCCGCCGGTGCCAGGGAAGCGTTCCCCGAGCGTGCTTGAACCACGCTCGCTCCGTTCCACCGGCGCGTCGAGCGACAGTTCGCCCGAGCTCATCCGGCGAGCGAGCCGCACGTTTTCCACCGAGTCGTTCAGGGCGGTCGCCACCTCGCGGTCGGTGGGCTCCCGGCCCATTTCCTGGGCGAGGAAGCTCTCCGCGCGGGACATCTTGATGAGGGCCGAATTCTGGTTGAGCGGGATGCGGACGCTGCGGGTCTGCTCGGCGAGAGCCTTGAGAACCGCCTGGCGCACCCACCAGACCGCGTAGGAAATGAACTTGACGCCGTGCTCGGGATCGAACTTGCGGACCGCCTTGAGCAGGCCCTCGTTCCCGATGGCCACCAGCTCGGACAGGTCGAGTCCGTGCCCCTGGTATTTCTTCACGTAGGAAATCACGAACCGGAGATTCGCGGTGACCAGTCGCTCCGCCGCCTGCTCATCTCCGGTCTGCGCCAGCCTCGCGAGCCGCTTTTCCTCGGCGGGATCGGCGATCATCGGAAGTTTCTGGATGTCGTGGAGGTATTGGTCGAAGGCCCCCGTCGGGACGGCGCGAAAAAGGGCCTTTGCCTTGGTGGCATTACCGTGAGCCATGGCGATCCCCGTGGGTCGTGGCGCGAACGAAAGGCGTGATCTGGCAGTAGAGCGCACGGCGGGAGGCGAGCCGTCGAGTGTGCGAATATAGGACACGCCTAGAAACTGGTCAAGCGAAAATTTCTTTCCACATCACAAAATCATCAATACGATTGAGTTGCGGATTTCGTCCACTGGCGGGCCAGTTCGAAGTCGAAACAAACGTTGATAAATCTTGTTAAGTAATTACCAAATAATGAGTTAGCAGATTCTACAAAAGTGGAAGAATGTGGAGAGATGTGGATTCATGCGGCGCCGGAGGTGCGCAGCGCGTGCACAATTGCGGCGGCATCGTTCACGGCGACTGTCCATCGTCCTGCATCGCGCGCCACGACACCGATTTCGTGCAACAGGGCGAATCGAAGGCTGGTCCCTGCCCGTTTTTTGTCGAGGCGCATCGCACTGAGCAGTCCGTTCGCGTCGAGATCCACCGGGAGGTGCGTCGGGAGTCCGAGGCGACGCAGGCCGGCCGCAATTTTCCCCGCAAGGCCCGGGACCGCCACACCGAGTTCCTCGGCGAGGTGTGCTTCGGCGACGAGCCCCATGGCTACCGCATCGCCGTGGGGCACCAGGTATCTCGAGGCGTGCTCCACGGCGTGCGCCACGGTGTGGCCGGCGTTCAGCACCGCTCGCCGACCTGCCTCTCGCTCGTCCTCCATGACAATGGTCGCCTTGAGTTGCACGCTCCGCACGATGAAGCGGGTGAGGTTCTCGGGTTCCCGCGCCTGCAGTGCCGGCGCCGCCGATGCCAGCTCGGTCCAATAGCCCGCGTCGGCGATGAGCCCATGCTTGGCCATTTCGGCCAGGCCGCCGCGGAACTCCTGGGGCGGAAGCGATGCGAGCAGCAGCGGGTCGGCCAGCACGGCGGCGGGGGGGTGGAAGGCGCCCACCAGGTTTTTCCCGTGTGGCGTGTCCACGCCGGTCTTGCCGCCGACCGACGAGTCGACCATGGCGAGGAGGGTGGTCGGCACCTGCAGGAACGGGATGCCGCGCGCGTAGGTGGCGGCGACGAAGCCCGCCAGGTCGCCGACCATCCCCCCGCCCAGCGCGACGATGGCGGAGTCGCGCGACAGCCCGGCCGCGAAGAGCGCGTCGGTGAGCGCTTCCCATCGGGAGCGCGACTTCGACGATTCTCCGGGTGGGACGGACAGCACGAGGGCCCACGGACCCCCGGCAAGGCGCTCGGCCAGGAGCCCGCGTACCGTGTCGTCGGTGATGATCGCCACCTGCCTGTCGGGCCAGAGCGCCTGGACGCGCGTGGGGAGCTCGTCGAGGACGCCGGCCCGGACGGTGACGGTGTAGCTGCCGAGGGCGTGGGCAATCGGGAGGTCGGGCACGGTTACCAGGTGTTGTCGGCCACGCCGGCGCGATGATTGGCCAGGCGAGCCAGGGTAAAGAGCAGGTCGGAAAGGCGGTTGAGGTAGGTGATCAGCAGCGGCGGCACTAGGGTGTCGTGCGCCAGGTGCACCACGCTTCGTTCGGCCCGCCGGCACACCGTCCGGGCGTGGTGCAATGCGGCGGCGTGTGCCGTGCCCGCCGGCAGCACGAACGCCCGGAGGGGGGGCAGTTCGGCGTCCGCCTCATCCATGGTGCGTTCGAATTCGGCGATCCGCCCGGCAGGGAGCTCCGCCTTGGCGAGCGCGGCCGCCACTTTGGCGGGATCCGGTGTGGCGAGATAGCCGCCGATGCTGAAGAGGTCACGTTGCACCTGTTCCAGGAGGGGATCGAACGCGGCGTCAGGCGCGTTCGCCCGGGCGACGCCTAGCACGGCGTTGAGCTCGTCCACGTCTCCATAGGCCGCCACGCGTGGGTGGTCCTTCGGGACACGCCCGCCGCCGAAGAGGCCAGTTTCGCCCTGGTCTCCCGTCCTGGTGTAGATCTTCATGGTGCCTGCCTCGAACCCCGGATGATGGCGAGCATCTCGCCGATAGCTGTGACTTTTTCTCTGGGAGCGCCGCGGGCCGCCCCGGCGCCGGTCTCATGCGCGTCGAGCACCTGCCAGCCGTGCCAGCTCACCACGTCTACCCCGCGGCTCTGGAGCAGTGCCACGACGGCGTCGGGATTCTGTTGGACGGGGTCGGGCAGGATGCCGCGGTCGGCGTCCTCCAGCAGGCAGGCGACTGTTTCGACGGCGTCCGGTTTATTGGTCCCGATGACGCCGCTCGGCCCCCGCTTGATCCATCCGACTGCATAGCAGCCGGCCACCGCTTCGCCGCCGTCGCTGGTCAGCACCCGGCCTCGCTCATTCGGGATGATGGCGCGCCGGGCGTCGAAGGCCACGCCCGGCATCGGCCGTGACCGGTAGCCGACCGAGCGGAAGACGAGCCCGACCGGCAGCGTCCGCTCGGCGCCGGCCGGGACGGCCTGCACGCCGTGCGGGCCCGCCTCGAGCCGGTTGGCGCCGACGACGAGCCGCTCGACGCGGTGCTCGCCTTCGATCCGCAGCGGCGACGTGGAAAACAGCAGCACAATGCGGCGGGGCCGGCCCTGGACGCCCCGGTCCAGGAGCGCCTGCAGTGTCTTGAGGTTTTTCTCGGCCTCACGATCGGGCGCCGCCTCGAGCGCCGCGCGGGTGGCCGGATCCAGTTCGAGATCTTCGGGCCGCACGACGATGTCCGCCAGGGGCAACTCCGCGAGCTCCTTGAGCTCGGGGTTGGTGAACGCCGCCTGCGCCGGCCCGCGGCGGCCGAGGAGGTAGATGGTGCGCACCCGGCTCCGGCGGAGCGCCTCGAGCGCCGGCGCCGCGATGTCGGTCGTGGCCAGGTCGTCGGGGTCGGTGGCAAGGATGCGCGTCACATCCATCGCCACGTTGCCGACGCCCACCACGGCGGC